>ENA-OQEN01001048-OQEN01001048.1-human-gut-metagenome-genome-assembly--contig:-NODE-1048-length-10890-cov-3.011614_pt1 | contig 10890 bp, 6 predicted proteins | sample MGYA00242791_ERZ504627 | MGnify/ENA primary metagenome ERZ504627 (study PRJEB26092, sample SAMD00036316) | human gut metagenome | host: Homo sapiens | study: EMG produced TPA metagenomics assembly of...
ATCACAGTGCCGAGCTCTACGGATTCATTTACATGAAATTCATGGTAAATATGGTTCCGCTTCCGCTGAACGAATTGGTCGGCATGATTGCATGAAGGGAACCTGTCCCGGACGCGTGACAGCATCAGCGACAATCGTACCGCCGCCAGCGATCATGTTTTGCCAGATGTTTCCCTGAACAATACCGTTACCGACGACGGAAAGCATATTTGTGTCGTACCTCACGAATGCCGTGAGAGCGTGAGATTCATACTCGCCTTCGATATTAAACGCTACCGACACATCTGTGCCGGTAGCTGCCGTGACGTTTTCAACACTGAAAACAACGTCGTCAGTGGTCGGCGATCCGGTTTCCGCATATGCAGGGATCGTGATTGTGCTCAGAATGACAGCGACACTGAGCAGCATTGCGAAGAGTTTTTTCATTTTCGTCTCCTTATTATTTATTTATATCGGGCGGCGTAAAACCGCCCGGTATAACTTAATTGATTGCGTTGTTCGGATTTTCTGCTTGTACGGATTGAATTTTCAGGCGCCTTGCTCAGGGTCACTGACGACGGCTTCGATCAATCCCAGCGAGAATCTCATGATAAGCAGGGTATCAACGGCATTCACTGCGCCGTCCCCGTTGAAGTCCGCGGCGGCGATCTGTTCGGGCGTAAGGCTCTCGGTTGAAACTCCGATAACGTACCGCATAGCAGCAAGGGCATCAACAGCGTTGACCGTGCCGTCTCCGCTGGCATCGCCGGAGTTGGGAATCGGGCCGTACTTTGCGAGAACGGCCGTATTTGCCGTAACGCATGAGAAGTCACCTTCCCAACCGACAAAGATAAAGTTCTCCCTCTCCGGATCGGGCGGAGGATTCGCTGCCTCGCCGTACTTTGCGGTTTTAATTGCAATTGTCCGTCCGTCCCAATCGACAAAGGTTACAAAGAAGCTTGCGTTCGGGTTGGGGGTCGGAGCGGGCGTAGGTTCTCCCGTCGGCGTAGGCTCTCCCGTGGGTATGGGAGTCGTGGGATCCGTTACGACACCGCCGCCTCCTCCTCCGCCGATGCCGCCGGAACCGCCGCCGGAACCGCCCGAACCGCCTCCGCCTATGCTGCCCGTGGCGGAATTTCCTGTCACGTCATAATGCGGAACCTGTTCTGTCGTGCCGTCGCTGTTGTTCTTCGACAGGTCGTTGACCGTCATATCCATATTCTTTTCACCGGCTTCGGCGTCTTCGGGAATCTTGACCTTCATCTTCATGATTTGGCCGTTTCCGCTGAACGCCATTCCGCCGGACTCCGCTTTTGCGTCTATCGTGCCCGTGCTTGCGTCCGGACTGCCCGAGCCGCCCCCGCCGCCGATACCGCCGGGCGAAGACTGCTGAAGATCAAATTCTCCGCCGTTTTCAACAATTTCCTGAATCACCTGACCCGGCGTTATCTCAAGAACTTCTATGTCGCTTGCATTGTATTCAAGTGCCATGTCGAAACTGTTTGCTTCATAGTCGCCCTCGATAACGACTTCCGTTTCGATTTCCTCACCGGGACTGCCCGCTATTTCTCCGAGAAGAACACATACGCCTGCGTCGGGGTTTTCCCCTTCGACAGTTTTTGTAACAATAAGGTCAACTGCATGTCCTGCCCCCAATTGATATATCCGAAATTCATAGGTATATCCTGCGACAAACGTAAAGTCATTGCCTTTACCACCAATATTTCCGCTTGAACATGCAATGTATCTTGCATAATCAGTTTTGCTAAGGGCAAGTATGCACCAATCGTATGTTCCCGCAGATCCTCACAGACTTCGTGCAGTTCAAGACGGCTTCAACGCTGTTAAATTCCTGTTGCGTTGCATTTTCCGGTACCGCTGCTGAACGAGGTATACTGTATTCAAAACGTTCGTACGTCTGTGGCGTTAAGTTTCTTAAGATATTATGCAAGGGCGTAAAGACATTGCCATCCTCAAGGCCATATGTGTCTGCATCACTATCAAGCAGCATATGCCACCCATTGTGTGACTGTGAACCATAGTAATACACTCCGTTTGTGTTATCAGTGAGTTTTATAACGGCCGTGTTGAAACAGTCTTCGGCGTACAATGCAGTAATCTCTGTATCACATGAAATAGGTTTCCAATCAAACTCCCAGCCTGAAAAAATTAGACCATCATGTTCAGGAGCATTTGGAAAATCTTCTTTATTTGGAACAGTTCCACCTGCAACAGTTTTTCGCTCTATGATTTCCCCTGTTTCTCCATCAACAAAGCTGATTTCAAAATTCGATGTTTGCGGGATCGATACTTCAATATCATCAGTTATGTATAGTGATGACACATAAGTTGACCATAGTTTCTTGTTTTGTACGTACTCGCCTGTACCCGGGAAAATTGAACCGAACCCATTGTATGGATCATACGTTATTATAAGTTCGTTTTTGTAATCATACACTGTGACAACATACATGGACGGAAGATAATCCATGGTTGTTTCCCCTATTAACGTGCATTGTCCGTTGGCTAAGTCTATCCTGTATAAACTTGGCTTTCTGTTCGTAGTTCCTCTGCTCAATCCATATGCAGCTCCGTTTTGACTTATTGAAAGTGTGTCGATAGATATTGCATTGCCCTCTTCATCGCTCGTTTGGATGGAGGCAATTTCTTCAAGTGTCCCAATTGGCAAGTTTACCCTGTACAGCGAGTTGAACTCGCCTATAACATCGTTTCTTGCAATTGCATACATCGTATCAGTTGCATGGTCGTATGCAACTGCCTTAACCTGTCTTCCGGGATTTACTCCGGTGTACATAGGCATCATTGTATTCGGATCCATTGCAAAAAAACCTGCACCGGCTCTTGTCTTTCCGTAACCGTAAACCTTTCCGCCAACGTACGCCGAAGCGTTAATTATGTACTCATGATCAGTAAAATACTGCTCTTCCCTATCAGTCAACGCATTTATCCATGCCTCTGAAATGTTATCCGTATTAATCGAATACCACCGCTGATCGTCAATAGGAGCGGAATCGAACACATCTTTATACACGTAAGCATTAAGACGAGTTGTTGGCATGACTTGCGGTACAGTTACACCTATGCTTGTTTCGGCGTGTCCATCAACTGTCTGCACTGTAAAAATCGTGTTGCCTTCCGCTATACCATAAATAGTGGGGCTAATTGAACTGTTGTCGGCGTAAGCTATTGAAGGATCCTCCGAGTAAAGAATCACCTGTTTGTCAAATGCATCTTCGGGGAAAACTTCGATTTCTATTTTGGTTTGGCGCTTACCATAGACAACAATATTCTGTAGCTTAATTTCTATGCGCTCTGAATATATTGCTTCAGAGTTTCCGCGCGTCACCGTAAGGTCAACATACGTGTTTCTGTCGGACGTTCCGTCTAACTTGTGAGATACTTTAAATTCGTATGTATATCCACCTTTAAATTCATAATCATCATAGCACGCAGCTATACTTCCATCATCGCTCATGAAATAATACTCGGTTCCTTCACTCCCCGCTATTGGAGCAAGAAAGCACCAGTCATATGTGCCTGCCGGTATATTTATGAGTTGTTTTTTATGATACATTGTGGAAAACGGAGTGATCTCATGCGAAGCACCCTCCGGCAGTCTATATTGGAAGCTGTCATAAAATATCTCGGGTGACGCAACCTTTGTGCCGCCCCATGTACGTTCTGCCGGAATCAACGTTCCGTACGCTGAGGCACTTGGATCAAGCAACATTTGGCATCCCCATTCTCTCCAATTTTCGTAAGGGTTTGTTTCAGCATAATGATTATCAACGATTATTGTAGCCAATGCATCCTCTTCGGTATAACAGGCCGTAACGTTGGTATTATTCAAGAGATACTTTCCGTCATAGGTATCTTCGTATTCCCAACAAGCGAATTCATACCCATCATGGATTGGCGGTTCCGGAAAATCTGCTTCATTCAGTGTAGTGCCGACAGCGTACTCCTCAGTACTAATGGTTGAGCCGTCAATGCTGTCTATAAACGAAACCTCAAACTTCAGCTTGTCTCTGTCCGGGACGCTAATACCGTTATGCGTATAAATTTCAAGTCCGGAACTGTTTGCATATCCACAGAGTTCAACTTTATTCTCTTCCACATTTATTCGATACAGCGGAAAACTGATATGCCCCTGAGTAGCTGTTCTTGACTCAAATACTCCATAAATGCAATTGTCCTCATAGTTAAAATCGCACGTAATTATACGTTTGATGCAATCACTTGAAGAAACCGACAATACCGGAGTTGTCTCACCGGTTTGTTTATCTAATTCGCATACTGTGTCTTCAATTATCGAGTAAATCTGACCTCCGCTTGAAACCGAAATTTCGTATATCGATTGTATAGATGTCGAAAGATCAACAATCTTCATCAATTCGCCGCAATCAAGTTCAACCTTGTATAATGCATAACCGCTGTGGCTATCATTTGAATAGGCTATTGCATATAGTGTGTTTTCTGTATAATCATATGCCAGGGATCGTGGAAGCAGCTTATTAAATTTGCCGCAGTATTCAAGTTTTTTATTGTATTCATCAATAACAAAGTAGCGAGATTTTACTCCACCGAACGATGCGTAACCATACAGCTTTCCATCCACATATGCGACGGTTTTAATCGTCGATGACAATTCTTCTTCTGCGCCTGTTATTTCCGACAAAAAATCCCACTTCTCCGGCATGCTGCTCCGTGCCCGATACACTCCAAGGTCACACAATGCGAAGATTTCTGCACAGCCGGTTCCGTTGTCAATTACGGAAACTCTGCACGCAGCATGCGCTTCTCCATCCTCTGCCATAATAGTGATAATCGTCTCACCTTCTGCCAATCCGATAACTGTACCGTCAGGCAACACGTAAGCCGTTTCCGCATCCGACGAAGTAAACTCCACATTTTTGTTAAATGAATTCTCCGGCAAGACAGTCCACGACAGGCGAAGTCTTTCGTTTACCACCACCTGTACTGCATCATCTGTAATAATACTTTCGGGATGCACCGGTTCACTGATTCGAACATTATCGAGTTTTGCATAATTGCTGTTATTGCCTTCGCCGTAGCCTGCATAAAACACCCATTTAAGATCGTGCTCCCCTGCTTCAAGGACGTATTCCTTATGCGCCCACTCATAACAACCAGTGCATCCATAACCATTGCCCGATTCCTGTTCGTGGTTGTCTATACTAAACAAAAGACCGCCCATAGTGTATTGATTTGATGCGAATGTTGAAATAAAATCAAAAGACACTACGCTTTGCTTGTTTACAGTCACCTTTGCGTTTATTATCGCCCTTTTGCCGGCTTTCGTCTCAACAGGCAATCTTGTCGTAATCCGATTCGATTATCCATTTGTAATTCGAACCTGTTTCGCTGATATAATCCCCAGAGGTGGTGAATTCGATATTTCCGCCTTCGACATTCAACGCTTCGTTGAGCGTCATGGTTGACGGCGGATTTTCTCCATCCTCCGCTTTTGCGGAAAATGTCGGAACCGATACAACGGACAGCACCATCAGCAGTGCCAAGATCAAGGAACATACTTGTTTCAGAAGTGTTTTCATATTTTCCTCCGGAATCTATTTGCAGCCATGAAAAACGGCGCATTAACAATCAAAATACGAGTTTCGAACTTTTGCTGTTCTTTTTTGTTGGCGGTCGTGTTTATTTCCTTTGCTGCCCCGATTCTTCGGTTGCTGAATATCGGCTTGAATCTGTCGTTGTCTGCAATCATTTTAACTTGCGTTAGTGATAAGCTTATTGTCGGTACTGCTGCATTGCCGCGCCCTGTGTTAAGCACACACTGACTTTTCTTTGAGGTTCAAAAGGATACTGCACATAGCTGCCGTATGTATGATAATCATATATTCGTTTTAGTTGAAAACCATATGCGGAGAACGCCGCCGTGAGCGGATTTTGCATCAAATACGAGTGTAGTCAACAGAAAAATCGTTCTTCGTACGTCATTATTGTACACAATTGTGACAATATTTGTCAACACCGCAAATGCATAAATTTTCATCAGACAAAAATATATTTCACGTATCGGCGCAGCTTCAATGAAGCTTGGACTCGCTTATCTTAAACACATACAAAAAGATATTGCACAGGTACGACATGCAATATTATATACTGCGACCCGGAGCTTATGTTACGCATCCGCGAATACATTGAAAGCTGCTTTGAGCGTTGTTCTCAACAGGCATTAAGTCGCTGCTGTGGTAATACAGCAGTTCTGTTTGCGGTTGAATTCCGTTTCGCCTCTTACCATTGAAACGCAAACAGCCTTGCTTGACCTGCTGTTGATCCATCAACCCGCAGGCAAATATGCAGCGGGCTACCGCCAAATGGAAAAGGCATACAAGGCGGGCAAGGTGCATGCTATCGGCCTGTCAAACTTCAATAAAGCGCAGATCGAGGAACTTCTCTCCCTCTGTGAAGTGAATCCCACCGTTTTGCAGACCGAGCTGCACCCCTATCATCAGAAACCGGAGATGAAAGCCTTCCTGAAGGAAAACGGCATCGTGCCGCAGGCGTGGTACACGTTGGAACACGGCGACAAGGCACTGCTTCAGGAGTCGCTGTTTGCTCAGCTTGGTGAGAAGTACGGCAAGTACGCGCCGCAGATCATTCTCCGCCGGAACATCCGGAGCAGCAGCATAGTTATTCCCGGTTCAAAGAACCCGGAGCATATCAAGCCAACTTTGACCGGTTTGACTTTGCCCTGACGGATGCGGAAATGGTTCCGCCGGTGGATGAGCAGAAGCGAAAAACTTTTTTCGCCTGCCCCGATGCTTGGACTGATATCGCTATGCCGAAAAGTTACAATAATTAAACACCGAAGCCAAACTAAGAAACAAGCTTAAACAAGCAATAGGCCCGATACCCGATACAATAGTAATCGGCAAAAATAAGCCCGGAGCCGAAGCTGTGGAGCTATATTAACGGTACCGCAAAAGAAACGGACGCTACCCACGGTTGGAATAGAATCTCGCAATCAGTTAAACTTTTTTGTATGCAAAACAGTGCGGCTGTTGCCGGCGGCAGTAAAAAACTGTTTTGCCGCAGCGAGAAAGTTCTCGAAAAATCATTAATCCGACTTCATTAAAGAAGGATGTTGCGGCAAGAAGCACTTTATAGGTTTTAACTTTGCCGCGATTGAGATTCCAACATTCTGAGTGTTTCTCTATCCCGTCTGCCGTGATAATACTTTTCCAACACTTGACTGAAAACAGTCGAATCCTCTGCGACTGCTTCGAAAAGCGTCATGCATGAGCGCAGCTTCAAATTGTCCGGCGTTCCCATCACGGCGCGAGGATCATTTGTCTCCAACTCAAGTAATGCTTTGCTGATTTCCAGAAGTCGCGATTTTAATACCGGATGCAACAGGTAGGCTTTTGCCTCGCCAGGTCCGCGAATGCCGTAAAACACAGAATTGGAGCTCTTGCCGAGTCCATGCAATTGCGGAAAAATATACCATATCCAGTGGTGAACTTTTCTCCCGCTTCGAATTTCCGCAAGTGCCTGAGAATAACCGTCTACAGTGGCTTCCTGCGCTGATAAAAAACGTGTCAGATTATACTCTTTCAAAATAAGCCTCCTTTAAGGTGGTATGAATGAAATTTTGTTATTTAATACATACGCTTCTGCGGATGAGCCGAGGAAGGTGTTTATTGTTGTTATGTCCGGACATCCGGCAAAGCAATTATGTCATATTGTTTACACTTCGCTTTAAAATCGACAATTTTACTGGATTAAATATCTTTATATAATCAATTATACCACGCGCTATGCAAGAGCGCAACATATATTTGCACAAAAGAGAGCATGTCGATAAGCTGAGACACAGAGCGAAACATGGTCTGAATGGAATATGATAATATATTGAAAGAAGCCATATCTTGCCACATTGACAAATTTTGTGCATCGTGTATAATAATGGTGTCAATTTAGTATAAACATTGCCGAAGCGGCATGCAAACATAGCAATAACTTCGGAAACGATTGATTATTTGACAGTTCTTTTTAGAACGAGCGATAAAGTGAGCGTCAATGCTTACCAACCTTGAGGATCCCCCCCAACGACCCCTAATGATGTTGACCGATGCAGCGCATGATGCAGTAAGGTTAATATAATAATTTGTTATTCCAAAGGAGTAAAAACATGTACAACAACCCCAAAAGACGAACAGCCGCACAACGGATTATCTCTTGCGTGATGCTTTTCATACTCGCGCTTTCGTGCTTTTTACCCGTTGCGGCAGAAGATTCGGCCTCTCCGAGTGAGGTAAACATAGTTCTTTTGCTCGACAACACCGGTTCGATGAATCGAAACGACAAAAACAGAATATCAGTTGCGGCAGCTAAGAATTTTGTTGAATACCTATCCGAAACGATGAGTATCGCCGAGAGTTTCGGCTATGACTTGCCTGACATAAATGTCGGCGTATATGCATTTTCCGACAAAGCAACGAAAATTTCCGACTTGACCGACATCAGTGACCAATCAAATCGTGCCGATATTCTACGGAAAATTGAAGGGATTAAGTTCGAAAAAAGGAACACGGGCGCAACTTACTACGGTCCCGCGCTCCGAGCTGCTTACTCCGCTCTTCCGGTAACAAAATCTGATTGCAAGAACATGGTTTTCATGTTCACTGACGGCAAGCCCGACGGAAAAGATGCGAACTCGGTTTTGAACCGGCCGGACGAAGCAATAAAAGCAATGAGCGAATACGACATCGAAGTTATGGTTCTCGGCCTTAATTCAAGGCAAAGCATAGACGACGTTGCGAAAAAAACAATTTACAGCATGGCAAACACAACGCAGCGTACGGAGGGCATCGCCCAGCGACCCAACAGCGACAAGACTCAAACTTCGTTCAGCAAAGCGAACTACCTCATTGCAACAGCAATCAATGAGGATCTTCAAAGGTTCCTGATGGATATCATTTCCGAAAAATCGGAGTTAAAATCGATAAATACGAAGGCGTGATAAATGTTGACAAACGCGAAATCGTGATCGTTAACATCTTTGCAACTTCGGACGATATCCGGGATATCGACAGTGTCTCGCTGTTTTACAACAATGAACAGGTCACATTGACCGAGACCGAGGAGTACTATGACCCTGCGGTCGATTATGAGGATAATACCTTCACAATTACGCAAAAAGACAGAAGCGCCTATGTAACAATGTACGCCCCCGCTCTCGGCGAATACACAATCCAACTGCCCCAAAACGTTGATTACATTGCTTATTATAAGGAGATTGAGATAACGGAAGAGTATTCCGTCTCCGTTGAAGCAGCAAATATCACGGGCAAACCAAACGAAGGAAGCATATCCGTAACGGCAAACCGCATTGTGGACGGCAATGCGGAATCTCCCGACGGCAGCCTGCTTAACCTTATCGGATTGAAGATAACCGGTGAGACAGAAGCGCATACCCGCAGCGTCGAGTTCTCCGGATTGCAGTTTAACTCCGCAACCGGCAAATACGACGGAACCTTCTCTGTCGGTTTGCCCGGCAAATACAAGATCACCGCCGTGATGGATGAGGAGTATGTTTCAGATTCAAACGAAAAGGTCTTTTCCGAGACGGAAATCGAGTTCGTTTCAAAAACCGTTTCCGATAAAGAACAGAGCATTTCAATCATTGTAGGAAAGGACAAGACAATTGACATTGCAGCCGATTTCTACACCGACTGGATAGACGTCGGCAGTGAGCATGTTGTTGCAAGCAGCAACAGCGATATTGCTTCCGTAACCGAGCAGGACGGCAAGGCCGTCATCCATGCCAACCGCAAAGGCAAATGTGTTGTCACCAACACGATCACCGATAAGTTCGGCGGCAACCACGTTATCGTTTATAACGTTACCGTAACAAAGAATTATATCCCCATGCTGATCATCATTGCGGCTGCGATCCTTGCAGTCGTTGCGGCAGCAATCGCAATCTCGTACCTGACTTTCAACAAGATTCGCGGCGAGTTTTATCTGAAGCGCGACGGTGTGAGTGAAAGTCTTTCATCCTGGAGTGTGCGCGGGCGCTCATTCACGGCGTACGATCTGTTCGCTAAGGCAGGATTTAACAATATTTCAACAGGGGATGAACGCATCCTCAAAAAGGTAAGGATCTATGTTGAATCGTTCAAGGAAACGATCGACGATGAGCTCAACATAACAAGAAAGAACTGGTGCTACAAAGTCCGTTTCGGCAATGTCGTGGATCGTGAACTTGAAGGGGAAAGCTTCAAGGTCAATGATAATTGCCCGGAAGAATGCGTCCTCGACGCGGATTATGAATTCGAATTCCGCGGAGATTACTGAGATATTTTATTAAAGGAGAATAAATATGATACTTGACACTGAAAAAAAGTATGTCAACATGAAGACGGATGAGGCAAGGCGGGCTAAGATAAAGGCTAATCTTGACAGGCTCAACTATGCAAAAGGAAACGGCTTGCTTGAGACGGCGAAGAAACCTCTGATTCAAAACGAGATCTACCTTTTTATCAGTTCCGGCGGAACGGGACACAAGGCTTTGCAGTGCGTTAAAGAGTTGATCGAACGAACAGTCGAACCTGGAAATCGCGATCGTGTCGGTTATCTTGTCGTGGATTGCGCGGCGAACGAGCTTGACGATCTATGCGCTTTAGGGCAGTTTAATATAGATGAAATTGTTAAGGTGCCTTCAGCGGGAACACGTGAAACCATTGACCCGGAGTATATTAACCCTGACAAGAAAGAATGGGTAGATCAAAGACTGTTCGATGAAACGGGTGGAGATGTTTCGGGCAGTCATCCCGGTTTCGAGGCAAATGGTGCCGGAGCATGGCGTCAGCCCGGCAGGGTAAGGCTCACATCAAGCGGAGG
>ENA-OQEN01001049-OQEN01001049.1-human-gut-metagenome-genome-assembly--contig:-NODE-1049-length-10889-cov-2.482531_pt1 | contig 10889 bp, 12 predicted proteins | sample MGYA00242791_ERZ504627 | MGnify/ENA primary metagenome ERZ504627 (study PRJEB26092, sample SAMD00036316) | human gut metagenome | host: Homo sapiens | study: EMG produced TPA metagenomics assembly of...
GTGATGTCACTTGATGAATTTTCAGAGCATTATCAGAAAGTGATGTCAGGAGAAATGCGTCCATTTGACTGATGAAACAGATTGGTATGAGTAAGAGTACATATTATAGATATGTCGCCAGACTAAAATAACAAAAGTAATAGATAAAAGTAAGGATGACAGACCATAATTTAAAAGGATGTTATCCTTGCTATTATTCCGATAGCAGACTATAATATAATTAGATTTTATTGTTGATTTTTATATGAGGTAAAGAGTTATGGAATATTTAAACAACCACAGAAATGTCAAATTATGGAATCTTTCTTCCAGAAGAATAGGCGTTTTGTGTGTAGAAGGAAGAATAGATGGAGCCATTAAAAAAGGAAAGATGTGGTTAATTCCTTCTAATGCGAAAAAGCCAGCAGATGCAAGATTTAAAAAGAAGTCTAATATGGAGGGAAAAAATGTTTTATAAAATGATAGCTCATAAGCGTGATGAATGGTATCAATCGGATGAATGTACAATTAATGACCTTATTCAGTATATGTATAATGCTGGACAAATGAGAGATGTACAGATTGAAGCAATAAAAACGTATTTGTTCTTAAAAATTAAAGGGCAATGCAAACCTTTAAATGAATTATTTATAGAAGGTTTTTTTAATTCAATAGATGTTAATGAGTTAGAAGTTTCTCAAAATACAAGAAATTATTTGCTTACACATCCCGCAGCCGTTGCTTTATTGGAATATTCTTTACTTGAAAACGAGAGTGGAGAGCAAGTATCGGAAAAGCTTGAAAAACAGATTAGAAAAGTTCCAGATGAGATTGATTATTCTAGATTTTTTCAAAATGTCTTTTATAATGTCAATTATACGGATTATTTATTTAGTTTGCCTATGGGGGCTGGAAAAACATATTTGATGGCTGCTTTTATATATTTGGACCTGTATTTTGCTACGAATGAGCCATTAATCCAGTATTTGCACATAATTTTATAATATTTGCTCCTTCTGGATTAAAAGCGTCTGTGGTTCCAAGTTTAAAAACTATTCAGCGTTTTGAGCCTTCTTGGGTTATTCCAGAACCAGCTGCCACAAACATAAAGAAAAAACTGATATTTGAGGTATTAGACCAGGAAAAGACAACAAATAAGTCAAATAAAACAAAGAATCCGAATGTCCAAAAAATCGCTAATCATCAGCCATTATCTGATTTGTTCGGATTAGTAGCTGTAACAAATGCTGAAAAAGTAATTTAGATAGAATAAAGGAAAAACAAGGTCAGCTATCCATATTCGATGAAAATGATGATGAAAGAGATAGACAAGCCAATGAATTAAGAAATTTATTAGGAAAGTTACCACATTTATCAATATTCATTGATGAAGTTCATCATGCTGTAAATGATGAGATTAAGCTTCGTGCTGTAGTAAATCGCTGGATGGAAAATAAGACTGTTAATTCAGTAATAGGCTTCTCGGGTACACCTTATCTACAAAAGGTTGAAAGGGTAGAAGTAGCAAAGGGCTTATCTGTCGGTACAATTGAAATAACTAATATTGTACATTTTTATCCTTTGATTAAGGGTGTTGGTGACTTTTTAAAAAAGCCAATAGTAAAGATTGAAACAAATGCGGATAGTGAAGTGATTATCGAAAATGGTCTGCGTGAGTTTTTAAACACATACGTGAATACAACATATGAGGACGGTACAGTAGCAAAACTGGGGATTTATTGTGGGACTATAGAAAAACTTGAAGAAATTGTATATCCGTTAGTGTCAACAATAGCACAAGAATACGGAATTAGTTCTAGTCAAATTTTGAAATTTCATAAGGGAAATAAGAAATATCCTCAGCCTGTTGATAGTCAGATGCAATACGATATGCTGGATTATCCTATGTCAAAGATTAGAATTGTGCTTCTTGTACAGATTGGAAAGGAAGGCTGGGACTGTAGAAGTCTCACAGGAATAATTCTTTCACAAGAAGGAGATTGTCCGAATAATATGGTGCTTCAAACTTCTTGTAGGTGCTTAAGACAAGTCGTTAAAGGAAAGGTTGAGATGCCCTTATATATTTGAATGAGAAGAATGCAGAAAAATTGGATAAACAGTTACAACAGCAACATCATATTTCCATTCAAGAAATTCAAACTGTTGATAATGAGAAAAAAACAATAAAGAGATACAACAGAATGGATAGACTAAAACTTCCTAATGTAGACTTTTATCAAATGAAGGTACAATATGATACCTTGGTAACAGAGAAAAGTAAGCCGAGTGAAGGTATAAGCAATGCAATAAGTAACGCACATAACGTTATTGGAATAATACGCACTACGGATTTTACTATGAAGGATGGCATAAGAAGTGTTGACGATAAAGAACGTGGAACACAAGTGGCAAATTTTAATATTTGGATAAATAATATTAGTAAAGGAGGTTTTGGATATCCTTCTGTGGATGATTTATTCAAGTTTTCTGATGGTTTGCAATCGATTTTTCAAAAAAATAACCTATGAAAAGAATGGAATAAGTTTTTTTCTTCTAAATATGATACTGAGATGATTGAAGCTGCCATAAGGAAAGCTTTTCATGACAAGAGAACGTTTAAAACAAGTGAAGAATTAATACCAGAAGAAGCAAGTCTGTTAAATATTGAAAATTTTTCATGAGGAAATTAGGACAGATAAGGTAAAAGATTATTACCCAGATTATATTGTAGTTGAGAAAATCATTGACGAAGATAATGGTAAATTAAAACCAGATAAAAAAACTCAACAGTTAATAGAATTAGCTCGTGAAACAAATAATACTCAGATATTAACGGCTCTATTGCAACAATTTGTTTCACATAATAACAAAGATAGAAGTTTTCATTATTTACCATATAGAACGGATAGTAAATTCGAACAAGTTTTTTTAAAAGAGGTATTGTCGTTGGATGTTCTTGAAGAATTAGGACTTGAAATTTATTACAATGGCGATAGTTCTTTGACTGAGTTTAAAATTAAGTGTTATGAGAAAACAAATAAAAATTGGAGGTATGTCGGAATTTACACGCCAGATTTTCTTATTATCCAAAGAAAAAAAGATAAGATTTCAAAGGTCATTATTGTTGAGACAAAGGGACAAATATATGCAAATGACCCTACATTTAAACAAAAGAAGAATTTTATGCAAGAATATTTTATCTCTTTAAATAATAAACAGTTTGGATATGAGAAATTTGATTATTTATATTTAGAAGATACGCTCTCCGACAATGACAGAATATTAAAAACCCATGACAAAATTAAAAAATTCTTTACAGGAGGTAACAAATAATGCCAATAAAATATGTACCATTTATTCCTGAACCAATTGAAGGTCAAGCCGTATTAGGCAATTTTAATAGAATTTTGAAATATAGAGGAGCAGATGATATTTCAATGCGTTTACAAAGAGGGATGCCTTTATACGAGTTGGAACTTCAAGAAAAATATGGAAGCAATGAAGAAGAAAATATGTTGATTAGAGGAGAATGTGTATCAGCTTGTGCATTGTTAAAAGAAAAGGGAATATTTGTTGACTTAGTATATATAGATCCTCCATTTGCTAGTGGTGCCGATTATGCAAAAAAGTATATGTAAGACAAAATCCTAAGGTCGACTGGGAAGATGAGGCAAGCGGAACAAGAATTAGATATTGATGACCTCAAAGTATTTGAGGAAAAGATGTATGGTGATATATGGGATAAAGAAAAATATTTAAATTGGATGTATGAGAATTTAATGGCCATTAAGTCAGTTATGAGTGAAAATGCAACTATTTATGTTCATTTAGATTGGCACATTGGTCATTATGTTAAGATATTGTTAGATGAAATATTTGGTGAGGATAAATTTGTTAATGAAATCACATGGTATTATTATAATAAAATGGCTCCTAAATCGGCTTGTTTTCCAAGAACATCTGATAAAATATTAGTATATACAAAGTCATCCGAATATATATTTCATACCCAGTATGAGCCAAGAGAATCTACCAAAAACAGCTTGTTCGTAAATTTGTTGATGGAAAAGCAATTAATGCAAGAGATGAAAATGGAAATGTAATGTATACAGAGTCAACAGAAAGAAGAGTAGATGATGTATGGCGAATTCCCATGCTTCAACCAGCAGATAAAGTAGAACCAGTTGGTTATGCGACACAAAAACCGGAAAAACTTGTAGAAAGAATAATTAGTGCGTCTTCAAATGAGGGAATGATTGTTGCCGATTTTTTTGGTGGAAGTGGGGTTACAGCAGCTGTCGCAAAGAAAATGAAGCGTAGATTCATTCATTGTGATATAGGAATAAATTCTATACAGACTACCAGAGATAGATTAGTAAAAGAAAAGGCTGAGTTTTCAGTATATGAAATAAAGGATGGAGTACAGTTATTTAGAAACCCTGTGCAGACTATGGATAAGATAAAATCGTTAATACCTGGGTTGAAAAACGAGGATTCGTTAGACGCATTTTGGGAAGGGTCGATAACTGATAGTAAGTTTGGAACAATTCCAGTGTATGTACCGAATTTAATGGATAGCTCATCAAAAGTACTTGATTTAGTTATGATAAATAGGATTATTCATCAAGCTATACCAGAATTAAGCTCGTCCGTAAAAAAAGTAATTGTATATTATATTGATATTTCAGATATGAAAGAAATTGAAAAATTTATTGAGGGTGATGACAGTACAACGGTAGAAATAGAATTAAGAGATTTAAAGACGGTGTTAGATGATGTTGTAGTAGAAGACTATGTAGAATATCACATAGATGAAATTTATGAGGATATATTCGGAGGATATGCTGTTTACATTGATAAATTTGTAAGCGATAGAGTGTCTTCTAAAATAGCAGATTTTAATAATAAATCGTTAATGACTGCAACAGAGAAAAAACCATATAAGCCAATAACTATTAGTGAAGAAGGCTTAGAACTAATTGAATTTTTAAGTCTTGATTGTACTGCGGATGATGGTGTATGGCATTCTGATGTGGAAATAAAGATTGACAAGTTGGGATATGTTATACTTAACGGTCAGAAAACAGATGATTTTTGGGATGCAAGAATATGCTGTAGAGAAAAACCACTACGATTAAAAATTAGGAATATTTGTGGTGATGAATCAATAATTGTGTTGTAAGGTATATATTTCAATAATATCCATAAGAGTCCGAATGGTTGGAATGCCTGCTGTTCGGGCTTTTATTTATGTTATTGAAAAATGTAACAGAATGTTACAGCCGCCAGTATAGGCAAAAAAAATTATATATATTTTTGGGGCTAAGCATGTCTTAAATATTAAAAGCAATTCTTAGTTCGGAACCCCACCCCCCTCTATATAGGAGTATCAAAGGCATCAGGAGAAATCTTGGTGTCTTTTTATTTGACCTGAGCATGTCATAAAACTGCTCTTTTATTATGACCTCATGTGGCAGGAAAGGAGATGAGTAGCAATGCATGATGTATTAAATAAGCTCTTTGACAGCCTGACTGTATCAAGGTCGGAAGAAAGCTTGATGAAGAAGTCAATGCAATCATAGAACCATTTAGGGAATCTATGCCAGAGAAAGAACTGGAAACGATACGGGATATGATTTATTCCGCATCATATTCCGCAGAGAAGTATGGATTTTATCTGGGAATCCGTACAGTTATCACTATGTTCATGGAAGCAATGCAGTTACCAGATGACCCTGACAAGTCATAAAATTGTCAAATATTAAGGGAAGGAGTCTGCCGACCATGAAAAGATACAACACACTGCACCGCAGCCGGGTAGTCAAGACACGCATGACCGAGGAAGAATATGCCGAGTTTGTAGAAAGGCTTTCTGCTTACAACATGAGCCAAGCCGAGTTTATCCGGCAAGCCATAACCGGGGCAGCTATATGCCCCATCATAACCGTTTCTCCTGTCAATGACGAGCTGCTTGCCGCTGTCGGGAAACTGACCGCCGAATACGGCAGGATCGGCGGCAACTTAAACCAGATAGCCCGGACGCTGAACGAGTGGCACAGCCCCTACTCGCAGCTTGCCGGGGAGGTGCGGGCGGCTGATACCGAGGGAGGATTACCGCATTTCTTCCCTTAACTGAGGGGGGAGAGGATTTCGCCGTTGCCTGTATGCACTAAAAAGGAACCTGCATAAAAACAGATTCCTTAAATGAGGGAAAATCCCTGTCGAAGAATGGAAGTCCAGTTACTTTTCTGATAGAGAAATCGGACTATGATTATAGTCTGCTTTTCTTCATCAATCGTATAAAAAGCAAGGTAATTATTGATTATCACAAAACGAATGCCCCAGCTTGCCAGTACCGGATCATCTACCAGACGGAACTTCTGTGGCAGGTCGGCTAGTGAGCCTATCTGTTCAGTCGCAGCATCTAACAGATTATCTGCGGCATCAGGATTTTTGAGGATAAATTCGATGTAATCCGCAGCACGCATAATATCGTGTTCTGCGGTGGAAGTGATATGAACCTGATAGCTCATCGACTGCGGCGGCTCCTGATATCAGCCATAGCTTCGGAAAATGGTCTTGTATTGCCTGTGGCAATATCGTCAATTCCTTCTTTAATCTGGCTGTAAAGTTCAAAGCGGCTGGTCAGTTCTTCGTAGCTTCAATGCTCATAACAGCAAGATCGCCTTTTCCATTTTTCGTAATGAAAACTGGTTCAGGATAATTATGACAAAATGTAGAAATTTCATTGTAATTATTCCTTAAATCAGCACTTGATTTGATTGCTGGCATAAAAACACCTCCTTGTTTGATAACAAAATTATACACAAATTTTGTTATGAAGTCAATGGATATACCATTAGTGTTAGCAGGATAAACACAACTATTCATATGTATCTGACCGTGAGGTCGGGAACAAGCCCGTTGGGTGATGTTCCGGCGGGCTTTCACAGATAAGAAGCGAGGTAGAGACAATGGGTTTATTTACGGACGGACTTAAGCTCTTGAAAAAGGAAAGTGAGCCTTTGTACAAGACACCGAAATCCATTCAGGAAACCATAGAGATTATGGCGGTGGCTGAAAAAGGTATTTTTGAAGTAAGCAGGAATAAGTATTCCAAGTGTTACCGCTTTCAGGACATCAATTACACAACGGCAACGGAGGATGAGCAGATCGGCATTTTTGAAAGATACTGCAAATTCTTAAATTCGCTGGACTGTAATTATAAGATTACGATTAACAATAAGAACAAAAATATGGAGGATCTCCGTGATAAGGTTCTTATTACAGAAAAAACGATGGATTCAATAATTACCGAAGAATCTACAATGACATTATTGAGGAGAAGATTATTGAGGGCAGACAGGGGATTGAACAGGAAAGATACCTGACGATCACGATTGAGAGAAAGAACTTTGAGGAGGCAAAGGCACAGTTTGCCACACTTGAGGCAACAATACACAAGATACCTTTATCAATAATGCTAAAAAAGCATTAACAGAAGCACAGGAGCGACTCAATGCCAGATGTGAGCAGATAAAGTCACAGGTATCTGAGATAAAGGTACAGGTAAAATCTACTGCCAAGAACATTGTTGATGAAACAAAGGCAAAGGGCGTGGCGGCACTTTTCTAGCTGAAGTATATGGATATGAACTTAAGGCTTTTAATCAGCAGGTAAAAAGAAATATAGAAAGATTTCAGAATGATATGATGTTTCAATTATCTGATAATGAAGTTGAATATTGCGTCACAATTTGTGACCGCAAATATAAGCAGCAAATCCCGCAGCAATCCTTACGTTTTTACGGAACAAGGTGTATACATGTTAATGACTGTACTAAAAGGGGAACTTGCGGTAAGACAAAGCATTGCATTGGTGAGAACCTTCAAAAGAATGAAAGATTACATTTTAGAAAATCGAGATCTTATTGGTCAGAGGGAAATACTTCAGTTAAGCATGGAGACAGCTAACAACAGAATAGAAATTAACAAAATCAACTCAGATATGATATCACTGGAAAAGCAGATTTCAGATGTTGCAGAAGGACTGAAGGATGTTGTAACAAAATCTGAGTTGGCTGATATGATGAACAGCTTTGTTTCAGATGATGATGAAAAGTGGCTCATGTTTAATGCAAAATTTAGTAGTGCAGATGAGGTATATGAGTCCATCTATAAGCAGGCAAAGTCATCAATATATGTTGTTGATAATTATATTGGATTAAGAACGCTGGTACACCTTAAGAATTCTCCGACTGGAGTAAATATTACTTTGTTCAGCGATAATGTTGGGAATAATAAACTTCATAATATAGAATTTACGGATTTTTGCAAAGAATATCCATCCGTAAAAATATCAATGAAAAAGACAGGCGGTATATTTCATGATCGATTTATAGTGTTGGATTATGGAACTGCTGATGAAAGGGTTTTCTTATGTGGTGCTTCGTCAAAGGATGCAGGGGCTAGAATAACCAGTATTGTTGAAGACTATGGAGTATCTAAATATACTCCGGTGATTGCAACGCTGTTGAAAAATCCAACTTTGATTTTACCACAGTAGAGGGGAGTGAATGTATTGAAAAAGAAAACAAAATGCTACATATATACTCGTGTATCAACAGCAATTCAGGTGGATGGTTACAGCTTGGATGCACAGAAGGACAAGCTTAGGAAATATGCAGAATTTCAGGATATGGAGATTGTGGGAGAATATTCCGATGAAGGGCATTCCGGTAAGAATATAAAAGGTCGTCAGGAATTTATGCGTATGCTGAATGAATTTCCCTGTTTATGAGGGAGTTCATGAAGCAATTATTGCCGAGGAAGACTGGGAGCTTGCACAGGAAAAGCGTTCAAAAAATAATTATAGGCGTGAAAAAATTCATGATCCGGAACATGCACATATTTTGTCAGGAATATTAAAATGTCCTTGCTGTGGAAAAGGAATGTATGGAAATATTGCCAAAGCAGGGAGAAAAGATAACAAGACCAGATATTACTATTATTGCAAGAATACCGTGAATGCGCAAATGAAGCTCAAACCCTTGTGGTTTGGGCTCTTTCTAATTTTGATAGAAACTTGAGAACAATAATTTTCAAAAAGTCAATTATCAATTGTAATGGCGTATATGAAAGCCTTGCAGAAGTTGGAACAGATGGAGAACATGGTGGAGGAATAGAGATGGCAAATAAAATAGTTAGGGAAATTATTCACGCAAAAGGAATTGATATTGGGATTTACACGAAAGATTTTGAAAATGAATATATTTCGTTGACAGATATTGCAAAATATAGAAATGATAATGATCCCAGATTTGTCATTCAGAACTGGATGCGAAACAGAAATACAGTTGAGTTTTTGGCTGTTTGGGAAGAATTTCATAATTCAGATTTTAACCGTGTGCAATTCGAGGCGGTTAGAAGTGAGGCAGGATTAAACAGGTTTGTTATGACGCCAACCAAATGGATCGAACAGACCAATGCTATTGGAATAGTGTCAAAAGCAGGCAGATATGGTGGAGGAACTTATGCACATAGCGATATTGCAATGGTATTTGCTACATGGATTTCTCCGGAATTTCAACTGTATATTATGAAAGATTACCGCAGGTTAAAACAAGATGAAAATAGTCGATTTTCATTGGACTGGAACCTGAACAGAGCTTTATCAAAGGTGAACTACCGTATTCACACGGATGCGGTGAAGGAAAGTATCTTATGTTCTTGTATTTAAACTTTCCAGATTTGGAAGAAATGCGGCAGATGTACTTGCAACATTACAAGTAATGCAGGATTTTGGAGTGAATCTGATTTGTGTGGAGGACGGAATAGATTCATCCAAAGATGCCGGGAAGCTTATGATATCTGTTCTGTCAGCAGTGGCAGAGATTGAACGTGAGAACATTCGTGTTCAGACCATGGAAGGCAGGATGCAGAAAGCCAGGAAAGGCAAATGGAATTGCAAAGTATCTTGAAAATCATGGAATCCATAAGATAGCCAGACAGAATGGTAAAAATCCGTTATTTGATGCTGCTCTTATCAGAAGGATTATACAGAATCCGGTTTATAGTGGCAAAATCTCTTATGGAAGAAGACGGACAGAAAAGGTTCATGGTACAAGAAATGAGTATAGGCAGGTTAAGAAAGACGATTACCTGTTAGTAGATGGTCTGCACGAAGCTCTTGTATCAGAAGAAGTATGGGAGCAGGCGCAGGTTAAGGTGGCGGCACAGGCTAAAAAGTATGAAAAGGTCAATCGTGACAAGAGAGAAAAGATTCATCTATTATCAGGAATTTTGAAATGTCCTGTCTGCGGTGCATGAAGAAATGCTGGATGCTTCTGTTGCAGAGGTGATTAGTAAACTGGTTAGAAATCCTTAATTTTAGGCACTTTTTCAAGCATATCGTATTTACAAGTGAGGGCGATAAAATCCGAAATAAAGAGATTAAAAACTATATTAATGTTTCAGTAGTAGTTGATATAGAGTGTGGAGATACAACAAACTAATTCTTATGTTTAAGGGATACCTCGAAAAAAGAGGTATTCCTTTTTCGAGGTAAGAAGTTTACAAATACGCATTTAGAATTATAAAAAATGCTATTGAAACGATTTTGTATAGGATTTTTTTTAGTAAAGTATGGTATACGGAGTTAGTTAATTACACGAATAAAGGTAATAACGAAGAAGATTGCAAAAAAGACAATTGTTGTACCTGTTAAAATAATATATATGTGAAAAAATAAGCTTTTTACAATGTAACCTTTTTTCCTTATGTAAGCTAACTTGAAAAAGTAAATTCCAGTGCAGAAGTAAATTCCACACTCATTTAAAAGTTCTTGATTTTCTAAGAGTTTTATAAGCTCAAAACGCTTATTTCTGTTATAATAGGAGTAACTTCTTGGAA
>ENA-OQEN01001050-OQEN01001050.1-human-gut-metagenome-genome-assembly--contig:-NODE-1050-length-10879-cov-4.527716_pt1 | contig 10879 bp, 16 predicted proteins | sample MGYA00242791_ERZ504627 | MGnify/ENA primary metagenome ERZ504627 (study PRJEB26092, sample SAMD00036316) | human gut metagenome | host: Homo sapiens | study: EMG produced TPA metagenomics assembly of...
GGGTGCACCGCTGCGATTGCCGCGGTAGCCGCCATTGCGGCCGCCGTTCTCGCTGCGGCGCTCACCGCGATAACCGCCATTGCGGTTGCGCCGGGACGACGGCCATTCCGGTTGCCGCCACGGCCACGGCGCTCGCCGTAGGTATTCTCGGTCTGAGCATCCGGTGCGGTGGAGTAGATGACCACGCGGCGGTCACGGCCCTCGCCCTTGCTCTCGCTGCGCACACCCTCCATCTTGCTGATGCAGAGTGGATGATGCGGCGCTCGTAGGGTTCATGGGCTCCATGGCAAAGCTGCGGCCGGTCTTGCGCACCTTGGCGCCAATGCGCTGTGCCAGTGCGGTCAGGTCGCTCTCGCGCTTGTCGCGGTAACCTGCAACGTCCAGACCCAGCTTGATGTAATCGCCTTCCAGACGGTTTGCCACAAGACTTGCCAGATAGGACAGGCTCTCCATGGTCTCGCCACGGCGGCCGATGAGGGCGCCCAGCTTTTCACCGTCCAGACGGATGATGGTGGCTTCGCCCTTCTGCACGGCGCTGAAGGTCACGTTCTCCACGCCCATCAGGGTGATGACTTCCCGCAGATAGTCCACGGCGGCCTTCACCTTGGCGTTTTCCTCGATGACGATGGGCTCTTCCACCTCTTCTGCCTCCTCGGCAGCTTCGGCGGGCTGCTCTGCGGCGGGAGCAGCGGGCTCTTCCACAGCAGTCTCTTCTGCCACAGGAGCAGTCTCCTGCACGGGGCGCAGTCTCAACAGGCTGCTCTGCCACCGGCTCCACCGGCTTTGCGGGTGCAGCGGCGGGGGCATCCGGCAGTTCCACGCTCACGCGCACCTTGGCGGGGGTGGTCTTTAAGCCAGAAAACCGGTCTTTTGGGGCATTTCCAGCACTTCATAGCTGACATTCAGATCGTCGGCCTGCACGCCCAGCAGGGCGCAGGCTTTGGCGCGGGCTTCGTCCACCGTCTTGCCGGTGGATTCCTGTGTACGGATCATAACCGTTTACCTCCCTTGTTACTGTTTATCCTGCTTGTCAAGCTCGCTCAGCGGCACGGTGCGCTCGTCCTTGTAGCGTTCGGCGTCCAGCTGACGGGCATACTCCAGCCGGCGCTTGTTCATCTCGCTGGCGGAAAGGTTCTTTTCCACGCTCTTGCCGGTCTTGGGGTCGGTCACCGTGATGGTGGTGTTCTTCACACCGCGCTTTTCCTGCTTGCGCTTGGCGGCGATCTCCGCTTCCACTTCCTTGCGCATCTTCTCGGGGTCGTAGAACTTGCGCATGACCTGAGTCTGTGCGGTCATGACGATGTTAGAAATGACGTAGTACAGAGAGAATGCCAGCGGGTAGGTAAAGCAGAAGAACAGGTACATCAGCGGCATCATATACATGGTCAGCTTCATGCTGCCCTGCATCTGCTGGCCGGAGGCCTTCATACTGATGTGGGTGGACAGGAACATGGTGATGACCGACAGCAGCGGCAGCACGATATCCAGAGAAAGCCCCAGCTTCGGGATGCGGGTCAGGTCGATGCCAAAGAAGTTCATGTGCTGGCTGAACTCGGTGATGGTAGCGATCTGCTGTGCGGTAAAGCAGCCCAGCACGCCGCTGTTGCCGGCAACCACCTCGGCGATGATGTTGGTATCGCGGGTGATGGCGGTAAAGGAGATACCGGCGGCGGTCATAGCCTCGCCTGCGCTGGCCAGTGCAGCGGCGCTGATGTGGAAAATACGCTCCAGCGGGTTATACACCACGCCGATAACACCGAACATGACAAGGAAATTCAGCAGCATGGGCACGCAGCCGGCCGTGGGCTTATAGCCAAAGTCCTGCTGCAGCTTCATCAGCTCTTCCTGCTGCTTTTCAGGCTTATTCTTGTACTTGGTCTGGATCTCCGCGATCATGGGCTGGAAAGCAGACATTTTCGCCATGCTCTTCTGCTGGCTGGTCTGCAGGGGGATCTTGACGATGTTGATGAGCAGGGTGAAGAGGATGATGTCCCAGCCGTAGTTCGGCAGCAGCTTGTAGATCCACTCCATGACATAGCCGAGAGGACCGCTCAGGATGTAAAAGAAGTTCATACCTTTGTCCATTCTGCCCCGGCTGTGGCCCGGGACGCATTATTTTTTATCGTAGGACACGCCGCCCACAGTGCAGCGCGTCACAAGAAGCGAAAACTTTATCCCCTATGCCGCTTTTCAAACAGCTTTGCAGGCTGTAAATTGCGGGCAGGGCTTTGCCAGCGGCCGGGCGGCGGCACGGGGTCGTAGCCCCACTTGCCCAGCGGATTGCACCGCGCAATGCGCCATGCGCCAGCAAAATGCCTTTTACACAGCCGTGGGTCAGGATGGCCTGCATGGTGTAGTTGCTGCAGCTGGGCGAAAACCGGCAGCTGCGGCCGATCCATGGGCTGAGGGTATACTGGTAGATGCGGATGGGCACGCACAGCGCCCTGCGGCAGAGCATTTGCAGCCGGTTCACACGCGGAACTCCGGCTTTTGTTTGCGGGCAGGGGGCACGGTGGCGGGCGGCTTTGCATCCGGGCGCTTTGCCTTATCCGGCAGACCGGCCTGGGCAAACAGCTTTGCCACAACGCTGCTCAGCTGCCAGCTTTTCAGTTTGGGGGTCATGCCCCGGGCCACGAAGATCAGATCATAGCCGCCGATATTGTGATCCAGATGCTCGTCAATGGCGGCCTTCATCACGCGGCGGGCGCGGTTGCGCTGCACGGCGTGGCCTATTTTTTTAGTGGCGGTCAGGCCCACCCGGGTGTTGCGGCCCCGAGTCTTGAGCACATACAGCACCAGTGCCGGGTTCACATAGGACTTGCCGCGGGCGTACACACGGCCAAACTCGCTGTTGCGGCGGATCGGACGATAACGCATAACATCGGCACCTCCTTTCGTCCGGGTGCACATAGGTGCACTCTTTAGCCAGTATATCAAAAATTTTTGCAGTTTAAAAGCCATCCGGGCATTTTTACGAAAAAACTTTGACGGGTAAAAAATAAGACCGCCAATGGGATATCAGCGGTCTTTTGTGCGCATATTCATTTCTGCGCCGGATCTCACCTGCAAGGCAGAGATCAGACAGTCAGGCTCTTGCGGCCCTTTGCACGGCGAGCATTGATGACCTTACGGCCGTTCTTGGTGCTCATGCGGGTCAGAAAGCCATGAACTTCCTTGCGCTGACGCTTCTTGGGCTGAAAAGTTCTCTTCATGGTTGTATCTCCGTAAAAACTTATCCCCGGTATGGGTCTTGATCGGTCCCAGATTGGGGACAGGCTTGCAATTCAACAGTATATCGCATAGTATGACGTTCTGTCAAGCATTTTTTTCAGTTTTCTGCAAACTTTTTTCTGATTTTTCTGTTAAAAGCTTTTCAACTTTTTCACCATTTTGCTGTGGAAAACTTTTTTCTACCAGATATTGTGGTCTTTTTGGCGTGTTTCCACAAGGGCGCTGCGGGGGCTTATCTTATGTATTATAAATTACATTATAGTAATATAGACGCAGGGAGATTTTTGTGGTATACTAACATGGTATCAGCAGCATTGTTGAAAACTTCGACCGATTCAATGGAGTGGATGTTTTATGGATTCTTTCAAGGACGTTTTAGAAGCGGCCCAGATGTACTGCAAGGCGCAGATGGCCGAGCCAACGTACAATCTCTATATCGACGGGTTGGAGCCCATCAGCTTTGAGGACTCCAGCCATATCACCCTGTCGGTGCGCAACGATTTTATCTGCAAGATCGTCACCGACCGGTATCTTGGCCTGCTCAAGGAGGCCTTCAAGTCCGTGCTGGGCTTTGATGTGGACATCACCCTTGTGGTGCCCAGCACCCCGCCCCACGAAGTAGTGCTGGCCCAGCAGTACGAGGCAAACCCCGCCTCCCCGCAGGGCAACTACGAGTTCACCTTTGAAAACTTCATCAAGGGGCCGTCCAACCAGTTTGCGTTTGCTGCTGCGCAGGCTGTGGCGGCAAATCTCCGGGGCCTATAACCCCCTGTTCATCTACGGCGGCTCCGGTCTGGGCAAGACCCATCTGCTGACCGCCATTCAGACCGAGATCAAGCGCACCCACCCCGATTTCGTCATCATGTATGTCACCTGTGAGCAGTTCACCAACGAGCTGATCGCCGCCATCCGCGCCGGCAGCACCGAGGACTTCCGCATGAAGTACCGCGTGGCAGACCTGCTGCTCGTGGACGATATCCAGTTCATCGCGGGCAAGGAGTCCACGCAGGAAGAATTCTTCCACACCTTCAACTCCCTGCACGACGCCCACAAGCAGATCGTCATCGCTTCCGATCGCCCCGCCAAGGAGATCAAGAGTCTGGAGGAGCGTCTGCGCACCCGCTTTGAGTGGGGTCTGACCGCCGATGTGCAGCCGCCGGATTTTGAGACCCGGGTTGCCATCGTGAAGCGCAAGGCAGAGCTGCTGCATCTGGACCTGCCCGAGGACGTGGCAGAGTTCATTGCCAACCACCTGAAAAACAACATCCGCCAGCTGGAGGGCGCGGTGAAAAAGCTGAACGCCTATTATATGCTGGAGGGCATCCAGCCGGTGATCAGCGTGGCGCAAAACGCCATCAAGGATATCCTCAACGAGACCCAGCCGGTGCCGGTGACCATCGAAAAGATCATTGGCGAGGTGTCCCGCACCTTCAACGTGTCCCCTGCCGACATCCGGGGCACCAAGCGCAACGCCAACGTGGCTTCCGCCCGGCGCGTTGCCATCTATATCCTGCGGGAGGTCACCGGCATGAGCATGGAGGAGATCGGGCGGGAATTCTCCGGCCGCGACCACTCTACCATCGTCTACTCCCTCAAGACCATGGAACGGGACATGAAGAACGACCAGCACCTGCGGGAGACCGTAAGCGATATCATCAAAAACGTGAAGGCCTAAACCGGGGAAAACCGGGTAAAAGTCATACTCATTTCAGGGTGTGACCCCAAAATATGGGGAGAAAACGGAACAAAAAGGGGAAAATAAGCCTATATCTTGTGGCAAAAAGGCGAAGCTTTCCACACTTTCCACTTAGTTTTCAACATTTAACATCAGTTCTTCACATCGGCTGTGGAAAGAACCACCGTTCCCCACCTTTCAACATTTCCTTCACGAGCCTTCCACAACCCGGTGGAAAGCCAAAGCCCCGCATCCCGGCAAGACATTTCCGGTTTTCAACATCTTCCCCACCCCCTACTACGGTTACTACAACAAGTTCAATATATTACTGCCTTCCGGCAGCAGCCCAAAGGGCAGGGATCAAGCCGGAAGTGTGAAAAAAGGAGAGATACTGTTTTGAACATCGTCTGCGATAAAACACTGCTCAGTGCAGCCATCGACGGCGTTTCCAAAGCTGTCACCATGCGCTCGTCCATCCCGGTGCTGGAGGGCATTCTGCTGAAGGCCGAGGGCTTTCAGCTCACCCTGACCGGCTACGATCTGGAAATGGGCATCGTGACCACCATCGAAGCCAACATCAAAGAACCCGGCGAGATCGTGCTGAATGCAAAACTGCTCAGCAGCATGATCAGCCGGATGCCGGCAGGTCAGATCAGCATCGTGGCTGCCGATAACGGCAAGACCACCATCCAGAGCGGTGTGGCACAGTTCGAGATCCAGTCCATGCCGGCTACCGATTTCCCGGATCTGCCCAACACCGGCGCGGAGCAGACCCTGACCATCAAGACCGGCGTGCTGCGGGACATGATCGACCGCACCCTGTACGCTGTCAGTCAGGACGAGAAAAAACCCGCCCACACCGGCGAACTGTTCGAGATCGAGCTGGACAAGCTGACCATAGTGGCGCTGGACGGCTATCGTCTGGCCATCGTGGAGCGCCCCATCACTGCCGTGAAGGATATCCGCATCATCGTGCCCAGCAAGACCATGACCGAGGTGTCCCATCTGCTGGCCAACGATGACGAGGAGGATGTGCACATCAGTGCCAACCGCCGCTATGTGGTGTTCACCACCGCCGGTTACACCATCATGAGCCGCCTGATCGAGGGCGAGTTTTTGAACTACCGCAACGTCATCCCCGCCGGAAGCCGCACCCGGGTGACCATCGACACCAAGGACTTCATCTCCACCATCGAGCGTGCTTCCCTGATTATTACAGAGCGTTTAAAAAATCCCCTCCGCATCTCCTTTACAGAGGGTAAAGTCGTGGTGCGCTGCCAGACCAATCTCGGCCGCGTGGTGGACGAGTTCAGCGCCGCCTGCGAGGGCGATGAGGTAGAGATCGGCTTCAATAACCGCTATCTGCTGGATGCGCTGCGCAACGCCCGCACCGAGCAGGTGCGCATGGAGATCAGCGGCCCCTTGAGCCCGGTCAAGGTGCTGCCGGTGGAAGGCAACGACTTTTTGTATCTGGTACTGCCGGTACGGTTTAAAAACGACTAAGGAGCGCGTTTTATGCAGAAGATTCTCATTCATACCGAGTTTATCAAGCTGGATGCCCTGCTCAAATTTGCCGGCCTGTGCGAGACCGGCGGCGAAGCAAAAGAGCTGGTGCAGGGCGGTGCCGTGAAGGTGAACGGCGAGGTGTGCACCATGCGTGGCAAAAAGTGCCGCGCCGGGGACGTCATCGAGCTGGACGGGCAGAGCGTAGAGATCGGGCAGGTCAGTAAATGCGTCTGCTTTCGCTGGAAGTACAGAACTATCGCAATATCCGCGCCGCGCGGCTGGAGCCCGGGCGGGAGCTTACCGTCATCTGCGGCAACAACGGGCAGGGTAAAACGAACCTTCTGGAAGCCATCTGGCTGCTGACCGGCGGCAAAAGCTTCCGGGGCGGCAAGGATGCCGAGCTTGTGCGCCGGGGAGAAGCATTTGCGGTGCTGGAAGCCGACACCCAGCGGGACAGGCCGGAAGGCTGTGAGCCCGCCGAGCCTGCCCATATCCGCATGACCGTGGGCACCCCGGAAGCCGCAAAGCCCGGCCGCTATGCGGCAGTAAACGGCGCAGCGCCCAAGCGGGCGGCGGCGCTGGCGGGCAGCTTTCCGGCGGTGGTGTTCGACCCCGGCCACCTGAGCCTTGTCAAGGGGGCACCGGAGGGGCGGCGCAAGTTTCTGGACGCTGCGCTGTGCCAGCTGTACCCCGGGTATCTGGCCAGTTACCGCCGCTATGTGCGGGTTTTGCAGCAAAAAATGCGCTGCTGCGCCACTCTGCAAACGGGCAGGAGCGCCCCTATGCGGAAAAGCGCACCCTGTTGGAGGTGCTCAACACCGAGCTTGCCGCGCAGGGCGAAGCTTTGCAGCAGCGGCGGCGGGAGTATCTGAAACTGCTGGCTCCCCGCGCCTGTGCCAACTACGCGGAGCTTTCCCACGGGGCGGAGCGGATGAGCATCCGCTACGCCGCCCAGTTTGCGCCGGGCGGGCTTGCCGACCTGCTGCGTCAGCGGCAGGAGGAGGAGCTGCGCGCCGGGCAGAGCCTGTGCGGCATCCACCGCGAGGACTTGGAGCTGCTGCTGGACGACCAGCCTGCCCGGGTGTATGCCAGTCAGGGACAGCAGCGCAGCGTGGTGCTGTCCCTGAAAATGGCCGAAGCCGCCGCAGCCGCGCAGATCACCGGGGAGCACCCGGTACTGCTGCTGGATGATGTGCTGAGCGAGCTGGACGAAGGGCGCAAGCAGTATCTGCTTACCTGCATGAAGGAAAAGCAGACCTTTGTGACCAGCTGCGATGACACGGACTTTTTAAAGACTGACGGCGAGGTGTACCGCATGGACGGCGGGGTGCTGAACCGGGTCTGACAGCATGGAGAAATGTTGTAAATTGTATTGCATAAAAAGCGCATTTCCATGGACTTTATGCAAACAAAAGACACGGGAGAAAATACAGTATGTATATTCATCTGGGGCGGGACTATGTCCTGAACGACCGTGACATCATCGGTATCTTTGATCTGGAGACCACCACCACCTCCCCCCGGGGGCGGGAGTTTTTGAACTACGCCCAGAAGAACGGGGCGGTGGTCAGCCTTTCGGACGAGCTGCCCCAGTGCTATGTGCTGGCAGACGGAGGGCTGGTGGATGCGGTGTATCTTTCGGAGCTGTCCAGCGCCGCCATGCGCCGCAGAGCGCAAAAGATGGTGGAGTGAAATTGGCGGAAAACGGGCGGAAGATCCACAGAAAAAAGAGGGATGGGAAAGCCCCGGAACTGCCCGGAAAGCCGCACCGTGCCAGCCGGAACGCCCGCTGCGGGCAGCGCGTGAAAACACAACAAAACGGCGAGAAAAAGTACACCATGGTGTGCCGGTTCCCGCTTTGCTATAATTTGAAAAAACAAACGCAAAAATGAACAAAAGGGAGAAAGGATATGGCAGAAGAAATCATTACCAGTACAAATGCCGATACCGTAACCGACCACGAGTATAACGCCAGCGAGATCCAGGTGCTGAAGGGTCTGGAGGCGGTGCGCAAGCGCCCGGGTATGTATATCGGCTCCACCGGTGAGCGCGGTCTGCATCATCTGGTGTACGAGATCGTGGACAACGCCATTGACGAGGCGCTGGCCGGTTACTGCGACCACATCGAGGTCAAGATCCTGAAGGACAACATCATTCAGGTCACCGATAACGGCCGCGGCATTCCCGTGGGCATTCAGGCCGATACCGGTCTGCCGCCGTCACCGTGGTGTACACCATCCTGCACGCCGGCGGCAAATTCGGCGGCGAGAACTCCGGCTACAAGGTGGCCGGCGGTCTGCACGGCGTGGGTGCTTCGGTGGTCAACGCCTGCTCCGAGTGGCTCACCGTCAATGTGCGCCGCGACGGCAAAGAGTACGAGCAGACCTTCCGGCGCGGCGACCCGGACGGCGCACTGAAGTGCATCGGCACGGTAGCCGAGGGCGTCACCGGCACCCGGGTCACCTTCAAACCCGACCCGGAGATGTTCAAGGACACCACCGTCTACGACTTCGACACGCTGGAAAAGCGCCTGCGGGAGGAAAGCTTCCTGAACGCCGGTGTCAAGATCACCCTGACCGATGAGCGCCAGCTGTACACCCCCGTGCTGGAGGACGGTCAGGAGGGCGACCCCTGCTACCGCTCCGAGGTGATGTGCTACGAGGGCGGCATCAAGAGCTTTGTCACCTATCTGGGCGAAAAGCGCAAGCTGGAAGTGCTGCACCCCAATGTCATCTACCTCAAGGGGCAGACCGACCGCGGCGTGGCAGAGATCGCCCTGCAGTACAATTCCAGCTACAACGAGCTGCTGCTGAGCTTTGCCAACAACGTCAACACCCCGGACGGCGGCACCCATGAAGAGGCTTCAAAGCCAGCCTGACCCGCGTGTTCAACGATTACGGCCGCAGCCACGGCCTGCTGAAGGACAAGGACGAGAACCTGTCCGGCGCAGACGTGCGCGAGGGTCTGATCTGCGTCATCTCGGTCAAGCTGCAGGAGGCCGAATTTGAAGGCCAGACCAAGGCAAAGCTGGGCAATACGGAGATCCGCACCCTCGTTTCCAACATGGTCTACTCCAAGCTGATGGAGTTCTTTGAGGAGAACCCCGGCGTGGCAAAGGCTATTTTTGAAAAAGCCACGCAGGCCGCCCGCGCCCGCGCCGCCGCCAAAAAAGCCCGTGAGCTGGTGCGCCGCAAGAGCGCGCTGGAGACCAGCCGGATGCCCGGCAAGCTGGCAGACTGCCGCGAAAAAGACCCCAGCCGCACTGAAATTTTCATCGTCGAGGGCGACTCTGCAGGCGGCTCTGCCAAGATGGGACGCGACTCTGCCATTCAGGCCATCCTGCCGCTGTGGGGCAAGATGCTGAACGTGGAAAAGGCCCGCGCCGATAAAATTTACGGCAACGACAAGCTGATGCCGGTGGTGCTGGCGCTGGGCTGCGGCATCGGTGACGAGTTCGATATCTCCAAGCTGCGGTACGACAAGGTGTTCATCATGGCCGATGCGGACGTGGACGGCTCCCACATCTGCACCCTGATGCTGACCTTCTTCTTCCGCTATATGCGCCCGCTGATCGAGCAGGGTCATGTGTATGTGGCACAGCCGCCCCTGTTCAAGGTGCAGAAGGGCAACACCATCAAGTACGCCTACAACGACGCGGAAATGGCCATCCTCTCGCAGGAGATGCCCGGCGCAAAGGTGAACCGCTATAAGGGCCTTGGTGAGATGAACCCTGAGCAGCTGTGGGAGACCACCATGAACCCGGACAACCGGGTCATCGTGCAGATCACCATCGAGGATGCCGAAAAGGCTGACGAAGCTTTTACCATCCTGATGGGCGATCAGGTGGAGCCCCGCCGCCGCTTTATCGAGACCAACGCCCAGTACGCAAAGCTGGACGTGTAAGACACGGAGGAACAAATGGAAGAAGATTATGTGATGATACCGGGCAGCGGAACCAAAAAGATCATCCGCGATGTCAAAAAGGAGATCGAGACGGCTTCCTGGATTATTCCATGTCGGTCATCGTGTCCCGCGCCCTGCCCGATGTGCGGGACGGCTTGAAACCCGTCCACCGCCGCATCCTGTACACTATGCATGAGCGCGGCAACGACCCCAGCCATGCATACCGCAAATCCGCCGATACCGTCGGTGCGGTGCTGGGCTCTTACCACCCCCACGGCGACGCATCGGTCTACGATGCCATGGTACGTCTGGCACAGGACTTCTCGCTGCGCTATCCGCTGGTGGATGGTCAGGGTAACTTTGGTTCTGTGGACGGCGACCCCCCGGCTGCTTACCGTTACACCGAGGCCCGCATGAGCCGCATGGCGGTGGAGATGCTGACCGATATCGAGAAGGACACCATCGACTGGGACCCCAACTTTGACGAGACCAAAAAGGAGCCCAGCGTGCTGCCCTGCCGCTTCCCGAACCTGCTGGTCAACGGCAGTCAGGTATCGCGGTCGG
>ENA-OQEN01001051-OQEN01001051.1-human-gut-metagenome-genome-assembly--contig:-NODE-1051-length-10879-cov-3.742374_pt1 | contig 10879 bp, 12 predicted proteins | sample MGYA00242791_ERZ504627 | MGnify/ENA primary metagenome ERZ504627 (study PRJEB26092, sample SAMD00036316) | human gut metagenome | host: Homo sapiens | study: EMG produced TPA metagenomics assembly of...
TTGCTGTTCATTGTCCGCTTTTTGCTTGACGAGTTTGCGAACATCGGACCAGATACCCCGCTTTGATAAACTGATTGCCACAATCCGCAGCCGGGAAATCTCGCTTCTATCATTCTGCAATCGCAGAGCCAGCTAAAAGCCATTTACAAGGACGCGGCAGAAATCATACTTGATAATGCCGACAGCACCTTGTTTTTGGGAGGACGTGGGAAAAATGCAAAAGAGATTTCGGATAACTTGGGACGGGAAACAATCGACAGTTTCAACACTTCCGAAAATCGCGGCACGCAGGTTTCTCATGGACTGAATTATCAAAAATTAGGAAAGGAGCTGATGACACAGGACGAAATAGCAGTTATGGACGGTGGGAAATGTATTTTGCAGCTACGCGGTGTGCGTCCCTTTTTAAGCGACAAATACGACATCACGAAACACCCGAACTACAAATACCTTTCCGACTTCGACAAAAGAAACGCTTTTGACGTGGAACGGTATATGTCTACCCGTCCGGCAATCGTAAAGCCCGATGAAGCCTTTGACATATACGAAATAGATTTGTCCGACGAGGACGCAGCCGCCGAAGAATAACGGCGGCATTTTTCATTTTCCATAACATTTTTTGAGCCGCACAACGGCAGAAAGCGAGGTTTATATGGATTTCTTTAACAGCGCAGTTGGTGTATTGCAGACTTTGGTTATCGCGCTTGGCGCAGGTCTTGGCATTTGGGGTGCATTAACTTAATGGAGGGTTACGGCAACGACAATCCCGGAGCCAAAAGCCAGGGCATGAAGCAGCTCATGGCGGGCGGCGGCGTCGCTTTGATCGGCGGCACCCTTGTTCCGCTTCTTTCCAAACTTTTTGGATAATGCCTAAAACAAATACCACCCGCCGCGCCCTCTCGGAAACGGGAGGCGCGGGAAAGGAGGGATTAACTTTTGATATGGCAGATGATTGAAGATTGGTTTCGCGGCATTTTGACAGACGGGATTTTATCGAACCTCTCCGGCTTGTTTGACAGCGTAAATACAGAGGTTGGAGAAATCGCAACGCAAGTCGGCACGACCCCCGCCGGGTGGAACGCGGGCATATTCAACATGATACGCAGCCTTTCGGAAAATGTCATTGTACCGATTGCGGGCGTTATCATTACCTTTGTCATGTGCTACGAACTAATCCAGATTGTAATTGAAAAAAACAATCTGCACGATCTCGACACTTGGATTTTCTTCAAATGGATTTTTAAGACCTTTGTTGCGGTGCTGCTGGTAACAAACACTTGGAACATCGTCATGGGAGTTTTCGACGTTACGCAGAGCGTCGTCAATCAGAGCGCGGGGGTTATCATATCCGATACAAGCATAGACGTTACCACCGTCATTACCGACATTGAAGCAAAACTCGACGCTATGAGCGTGGGCGGTCTTTTGGGGTTATGGTTTCAATCCCTCTTTGTAGGGCTTACCATGAAAGCCCTGTCAATCTGCATTATGCTTGTGGTGTATGGGCGCATGATTGAAATATATCTTGTAACGAGCGTTGCCCCTATCCCTATGGCAACAATGGTAAATCACGAATGGGGCAGCATGGGACAGAATTACTTAAAATCTTTGCTTGCGCTTGGTTTTCAGGCGTTTTTGATTTTGGTGTGCGTGGGCATTTATGCGGTCTTGATACAGACAATCGCAGCAACCGACGACATTTCCGGCGCGATCTGGGCTTGCATGGGCTATACCGTCCTCTTGTGCTTTACCCTTTTCAAAACGGGGAGCCTTGCAAAGAGCGTCTTTTCGGCACATTAAGGGGGTGAGTTATGATTTGAAAATCGGCTTAATCGACGTTGACAGCCATAATTTCCCCAACCTCTGCTTGATGAAGCTATCCGCGTATCATAAAGCAAAGGGGCATACGGTGGAATGGTGGAACGCAAAGGGGCGGTACGACCTTGTATATAAAAGCCGCGTCTTTACGGACACCTATTCCAAAGACACGATAACCGTTACCAACGCGGAACAGGTTATTTTCGGCGGTACGGGCTACGACACGAAAAACCGCTTGCCGCCGGAAGTGGAACACAGTTACCCGGATTATTCTATCTACCCGCAGTTTTTCGGGATTGCTACGGCTTTTTAAGCCGGGGTTGTCCGAGAAATTGCGGGTTTTGCATTGTCAGCGGTAAAGAGGGGCGCAAAAGCGTTAAGGTTGCGGATTTGTCCGAGTTTTGGAAATGGCAGCCGGAAATAAAAATCATGGACGCTAATCTGCTTGCCTGTCCCGACCATGAAAATCTCATTGAGCAGCTTATACGAAGCCGCGCATGGGTGGATTTTTCGCAAGGGCTGGATATTCGCCTTGTGAACAGGGATAATGTCAGCCTGTTAAATCGGGTACGGATAAAAGCGGTACATTTTGCATGGGATAATCCCGACGAGGACTTGACCGGGTATTTCCAACGTTTTTTGGATTTGACAGCCATTAAAAGCAGCCGCCAGCGGCGCGTGTATGTTCTTACCAACTACGGCAGCACTCACGAACAGGATTTATACCGCGTGAACACCTTGCGGGCTATGGGCTTTGACCCGTATGTGATGATTTACGAGCGTCCAACCGCCCCGCCTGTTACCCGCCATTTGCAACGGTGGGTAAACAACAAGCGGCTTTTCTATGCTGTTCCCCGCTTTGAAGATTACATTCCGGGCAGAAAGGAGGTTTGAAATGGCGTATGTAACCGTCCCAAAGGACTTAACAAAAATCAAAAGCAAGGTAATGTTCAACTTACGAAACGACAGCTAATTTGTTTCAGCGCGGCGGTAGCAATCGGACTGCCGCTGTTCTTTTTGGTAAAAGACAGCGTTGGAACAACCACAGCGGCATTGTGCATGGTGCTTGCCATGCTGCCTATGTTTTTGCTTGCCATGTACGAGAAAAACGGGCAACCGCTGGAAGTGATTATTCGGCAATTTGTGGAAGTGAAGTTTCTTCGCCCCAAAGAGCGACCTTATCAGACCAACAATTTTTATGCCGCCCTTGCGCGGCAAGAGCAATTAGATAAGGAGGTACGGGCGATTGTCAAAGGAAAAGAAAAACACCCAAAACGAAAAGCGTAAACTTTCCCGACAGGAAAGAAAACAGATAGATACCCTTATCCGACAGGCAAAGGGCGACGGGAAGCCCCATACGGCGCAGGACAGCATACCGTTTGAGCGAATGTATAAGGACGGGATTTGCCGCCTTGCAAACGGGCGGTATTCCAAGTGCATTGAGTTTGAGGATATAAATTATCAGCTTGCGCAGCCGGACGACAAAACCGCCATTTTTGAAGCCCTTTGCGATATGTATAACTCGTTCGACGCTTCTATCAGCGTGCAGCTTTCCCTAATCAGCCGCCATGCGAACAAGGACGATTTTAAGAACAGTATCACGATTGCACCGCAGAATGACGACTTCGACAGTATCAGAGCAGAATACACCGAAATGCTTAGGACGCAGCTTGAACGCGGAAACAACGGGCTTATCAAGACCAAGTTTCTCACCTTTACCGTTGAAGCAAAGGACATTAGATCGGCGCGGGCGCGTCTTGCCCGCATTGAAACGGACACCCTCAACCATTTTAAGGTGATCGGCGCGGCGGCGCGGGTATTGGACGGGAAACAGCGTCTTGAAGTGCTGCATGGGATTTTCCACCCGGACGGGGAACGCTTTAACTTTGCGTGGGAATGGCTACCCGCAAGCGGTCTTTCTGTCAAAGACTTTATCGCGCCGTCCTCTTTCCGATTTGGCGACGGGCGAATGTTTCAAATGGGCGGCAAGTTTGGTGCGGTTTCCTTTTTGCAGATCGTCGCGCCGGAACTCTCCGACCGTATGCTTGCCGACTTCATGGACGCGGAAAACGGGATTATCGTCAATCTGCACATTCAGAGTATCGACCACAACGAAGCAATCAAGACGATTAAGCGCAAGATCACCGACCTTGACCGCATGAAGATTGAAGAACAAAAGAAAGCAATCCGCAGCGGTTATGACATGGATATTATTCCGTCCGACCTTGCCACCTACGGCGGGGAAGCAAAAAACCTACTCCGCGATTTGCAGAGCCGCAACGAAAGAATGTTTCTGCTCACGCTGCTTGTCTTAAACCTTGCAGATACCAAGCAGAAATTGGATAACGAAGTATTTGGGGCGGCGGCAATCGCACAGAAATACAACTGCATTTTGACCCGCCTTGACTACCGGCAGGAACAGGGGCTTATGTCCTCTATCCCGTTGGGGGAAAACCTTATCCATATCCAGCGCGGCTTGACGACCAGCAGCACCGCCGTTTTCGTTCCCTTTACGGTGCAAGAGCTGTTCCAAAGCGGCGAAGCATTGTATTACGGCTTAAACGCCCTTTCCAACAACATGATTTTGTGCGACCGAAAGAAGCTGAAAAACCCCAACGGCTTGATACTCGGCACACCGGCAGCGGCAAAAGTTTTTCTGCAAAACGCGAAATCACAAACGCTTTTCTTATTACGGCAGATGATATTATCATTTGCGACCCCGAAGCCGAATATTACCCCCTTGTCGGACGTTTGAAAGGACAGGTTATCAAGGTTTCGCAGAACAGCACGCAGTACATTAACCCTATGGATATTAACCTCAATTACAGCGAGGGCGACACGCCCATAGCCTTAAAGAGCGATTTTATCCTTTCCTTTTGTGAGTTGATTATGGGCGGTAAAAACGGGCTGGAAGCTGTTGAAAAGACCTTGATTGACCGCGCTGTTATCAGCGTGTACCGCAACTACCTTGCCGACCCGAAGCCTGAAAATATGCCGATTTTGGGCGACCTCTACGACGAAATCAAGAAGCAGCCGGAAAAGGAAGCGCAGCGTATCGCGGCGGCATTGGAACTCTATGTAAACGGCAGCTTGAACATTTTTAACCACAGGACAAACGTTGACATTCATAATCGCCTTGTCTGCTTTGATATTAAGGAACTCGGTACGCAGCTTAAAAAAGTCGGTATGCTTATCGTCCAAGACCAAGTATGGAACAGAGTAACGGTAAACCGCAGCGAGGGCAAGGCGACGCGGTATTACATCGACGAGTTTCATTTGCTGCTCAAAGAGGAACAGACCGCAGCGTACAGCGTTGAGATTTGGAAGCGTTTTAGGAAGTGGGGCGGTATTCCGACAGGTATCACCCAAAACGTGAAAGATTTGTTATCGTCCCGCGAGGTGGAGAACATCTTTGAAAACAGCGATTTTGTGTATATGCTCAACCAAGCCCAGGGCGACCGGGAAATCCTTGCCAAGCAGCTTAACATTTCGCAGCAGCAAATGACCTATGTAACCCATTCCGAAGCGGGCGAGGGACTTATCTTCTATGGCAACGTGATTTTGCCCTTTATTGACCGTTTCCCGAAAGATACGGAACTCTACCGCGTAATGACGACCAAGCCCGGCGAGGTGTCGGCATGAGGATAGAAACGGATAAAATCTATTGCGGCGACAGCTTGCAGGTGCTTCAAACCTTGCCGGATAACTGTTTGGATTGTTGCGTAACGTCCCCGCCCTACTATGCTTTGCGCGATTACGGCACAGACGGCAGATCGGGCGGGAAGCAACGCCGGAGGAATATGTTTCCCGCATTACGGCGGTTTTCCATGAGGTAAAGCGGTGCTTACGCCGGAGGTACTTGTTGGCTGAATATCGCGGACACTTATTGCGGCACAGGCAGCAAAGCCGACCACCAAGACCCGAAATACCCCAAAGGCAGGAACGGGCAGCAAGTGGCGGTAAACCACCGCGCCCCCGGCTGCAAGCCGAAAGACCTAATCGGTATTCCGTGGCTTGTAGCCCTTGCCTTGCGGGGCGACGGTTGGTATTTGCGCAGTTCTATCATTTGGCACAAGGGAAACGCCATGCCGGAAAGCACGCGGGACAGACCGACGCGCTGCTATGAATATGTGTTTCTGCTTACCAAGTCAAAGAAATATTACTATGATTGGCAAGCAGTAGCCGAGCCGATAGCCCCCACAACGGCGGTACGGCTGAAAAGCGGAGTTGGGAAAGGCAACAAATATGCCGCTACCGTTCCGGGGCAAAACCAGCCGCAGAAAATCAACCGTCCCCGCAGGAAAGGCGCATACACCGACGAAATGATTTCCCCCGTCCGCAGCCGCCGCAACGTTTGGCAGATCAACACAGCTTCCTATCGCGGCGGGCATTTTGCAGCGTTCCCGCCCAAACTTGCGGAAACGTGCATTTTGTCGGGCTGTCCTGTCGGCGGGATTGTGCTTGACCCGTTTTTAGGCAGCGGCACGACCGCAGCGGCGGCAAAAAGCCTTTCCCGCCGCTATGTGGGTATAGAGATCAACCCCGAATACTGCACCCTTGCAAAACAGCGTATTGGAGGTGATGAACATTGAGCAAGGAATTAAAAGCCCCCGACAAGGTAACGCAGAAAATGACCCGCGACGGGGCGATTGCGGAAAACCTTACGACGGGCGAAACAACGAGTATCAGCGAAAGACCGCCGGAGGAAAACTATTCAGCCCCCGTAGCGGGAGCAGCAGAAAAGACAACCCAACGTATTGGCACAGAGGTTAGCCGCCACTTTGAAAAGGGCGCGGAGAAAAAGACCCTTGACGCAGCACAGCTTAAAACCCATACGTCCCGCTTGCAGTTTTCCGAAGCGGAACGGGCAACGCCGGACCTGCAAAAGGCAATCAAAAAATCCGATACGGCGGCTGACCGTTTAGACAAAGCGCGGGCAGCTATCCCCAAACAGACCAAAATCACAAAAGAGCGCGTTTTTGACGAAGCCAAAGGCAAAGCAAAGACGCGCCTTGCTTTTGAAAAAACGGATAAGCCCCCAAACGGCAAGTTGCGTCATAACCCGTTATCCCGTCCGGCGCAGGAATTGGACGCCGCCGTACATGGAAAAATCTATGAGGTGGAGAAAGAAAACGTCGGTGTGGAAAGCGGACACAGGATAGAACTTGTGGGCGAGAAAGCGGGCGGCATGACGACGCGGGCAGTAAAACGCGGCATACGCAGCCATAAGCTGAAACCTTACCGGGCGGCGGCAGCAGCGAGAAAAAGGCAGCAAAGGCAAACGCCGATTTCCTCTACCAAAAGGCGCTGCATGATAACCCCGCCCTTGCGCACTCCAACCCGATTTCCCGTTTTTGGCAAAAACAGCGCATTAAAAAGCAGTATGCAAAGGCGTTGAAAACGGGCGGCAAGGTGAAAAAGACCGCCGAAGCCACCGCAAAGGCGGCGAAGAAAACGGCGCAGGAAACCAAACGGGCGACGTTCTTTGTCGTCCGGCATTGGAAAGGCTGTTTGATTGTGGGCGGGATTGCCTTTATCGTGCTTCTGTTTTTCGGCGGCTTGTCCTCTTGTTCCCTGTTCGGCGGCAACAGCGGCAGCGGCTTGATTGCGTCGTCCTATCTCTCCGAGGACGCGGATATTACAGGCGCAGAAAGCGCGTATGTCGCTATGGAAGCGAGTTACAGGATATGCTGGATAACATCGAAAGCGAATACCCCGGCTATGACGAATACCGGGTAACGGCTGACGAGATCGAGCATGACCCGTATGTGCTAATCTCTATCCTCTCCGCTTGGCATGAGGGCGTGTTTACTCTCGATGAAGCGCAAAGCACCCTTGAAATGCTCTTTGATAAACAGTATATCTTGACGGTTACGGAGGAAGTCGAGGTACGCTACCGCACCGAAACGCGGACGGACAGCGAAGGCAACGAATACGACGTTGAAGTAGCTATAACTATTACATTCTCAATGTGGATTTGGAAAACTTCAACCTCTCCCATGTTCCCGTTTACATTATGGGCGAGGAACAGCTATCCATGTACGCTATGTATATGTCGTCGCTTGGGAACAGACCCGACCTTTTCCCGCAATCCGGCTATATTTCAAAATACTATGAAAACCCGCCAGCGGATTATGAAATCCCGCCCGCCTATCTGGAAGATGAACAGTTTGCGCGGCTCATTGAGGAAGCGGAAAAGTATGTCGGTTTTCCTTATGTGTGGGGCGGCAGCAGCCCGGAAACCTCTTTTGATTGCAGCGGTTTTGTTAGCTATGTGCTGACGAACAGCGGCTTATACAATACGGGCAGACTTGGGGCGCAGGGGCTTTACAACATTTCAACCCGCGTTTCCAACCCGCAGCCGGGGGATTTGGTTTTCTTTACGGGTACATATGACACACCGGGGGTATCTCATGTGGGTATCTACGTTGGCGAGGACGGGGACGGAAGCCCCGTCATGCTGCATTGTGGCGACCCGATACAATACGCAAAACTTGATACAAGCTATTGGCAATCCCATTTTTACGCCTATGGGCGGCTACATTACAACTGACTTTGAAAGGAGTTTATTTCTATGGCAAACACGAAACTTGACCGTATCGAAAGGGATATTGAGAAAACGAGGGCGAAAGTCCTTGAATACCAAAAAAGGCTGAAAGACCTTGAAGCGCAGAAAATCGAGGAAGAAAACGCGCAGATCGTTCAAATGGTGAAAGCGGTACACCTTGACGGGGCGCAGCTTGCCGCGTTCCTCTCCGCTTACGCCAGCGGCGAAATTGCCTTGCCGCAGCCGGACGCAGACTATACCGACGAACAGGAGGAAACCGAAGATGAAGCATAAAAAACTGTTCCGCAGCGTTACCGCTTTGCTTGCCGCCCTTGTACTCATGGGCGGCTTTTCTGTTACCGCTTTTGCGGGCGGCGGTGATGTGAGCGACGAGCCGCCTACCCCCGTAACCGAAACCGAGCCGGAAGAAACGACGGGCGGCTATGAGCCGCAGCCCTTAACGCCGGAGGGCAACATGAGCCTTGTGGACGACATAACGGGCGAAGCGTCCGGCGATAAGCAGTTTATTACCGTCGTTACGAAAAACGGAAACTATTTTTACATCATCATTGACCGCGCCGAGGACGGAGAAAACACCGTCCATTTCCTCAATCAAGTTGATGAAAAAGACCTTTTGCAGCTTATGGAGGACGAACAGACCGAAGCCCCCGCTTGTAGCTGTACTGAAAAATGCGTTGCCGGAAGCGTCAACACCGATTGCCCCGTTTGCAGCGTCAATATGAGCGAGTGCGCGGGCAAGGAAGCCGAGCCGGAGCCGGAAGAAACCGAGCAGCCGGAGCCGGAGGAAGATAAAGGCGGCGGCATGGGCGGTGCTATTCTGCTTGTCGTGCTGCTTCTTGCCGCAGTGGGCGGCGGCGCGTTCTATTACTTTAAGATTATGAACCCAAAAAGGACGCGGCAAAAGGCAGCAGCAACCTTGACGATCTCGATTTTGACGAGGACGACGAGGACGAGGAAGAATTAGAAACCGAGCAGGAGGACGAGAAAGTATGAAACTTGTAATTGCAGAGAAACCGAGCGTCGGGGCGGCGATTGCCGCCGTACTTGGCGCGAATGAAAAGCGCAGAGGATATTTTGAGGGCGGCGGCTACCTTGTGTCCTGGTGTATCGGGCATTTGATTAGCCTTGCGGACGCGGCGACCTACAACGAGCAGTACCGAAAATGGAAGTATGACGATCTCCCATTGTCCCGCAGGATTGGCAGTTTACCGTTGCCAGCGGCAAGGAGCAGCAGTTTTCCGTACTCAAAGACCTTATGCACCGCAGCGACGTTTCCGAGATTGTCAATGCGTGCGACAGCGGGCGCGAGGGAGAACTCATTTTTCGATTTGTCTACGAACAGGCAAATTGCAAAAAGCCCTTTTCCCGCCTTTGGATTAGCAGCATGGAAGAAAGCGCAATCCGCGAGGGCTTTTCAAACCTCAAAGACGGGCGCAGCTATGACAACCTCTATCAATCCGCGCTTTGCAGAGCAAAGGCAGATTGCTTGTCGGGATTAACGCGACCCGCCTTTTCTCTATCCTCTATCACAAAACGCTGAATGTCGGCAGAGTGCAAACGCCCACCCTTACCATGCTGGTAAACCGCGACTATGCGATCAGCAGCTTTAAGAAAGAAAAATATCATGTTGTCCGTCTGAACGCGGGCGGTGTTTCGGCTTTGTCCGAAAGGCTGAACGACGAAGCGGCAGCGCAGCAGATGAAAGCGGCTTGCGAGAAATCGCAAGCCGTTTGTACTTCCCTCAAAAAAGAGAAAAAGACCGTTTCCCCGCCGAAGCTGTTTGACCTTACCGCGTTGCAGCGCGAAGCTAACCGCCTGTATGGATTTACGGCGAAACAGACCCTTGATTATGCGCAAGCCCTCTATGAAAAGCGGCTTTTGACCTATCCCCGCACCGACAGCAAATATATCACTTCCGATATGCAGGACAGCACAAAGGAACTCATTACCGGGCTTTGTTCGCTGCTTCCCTTTATGCGGGACGTGAAGCTGCAAGCAGACCTTACAAGGGTTTGCGACAACAGCAAAGTAACCGACCACCACGCTATTTTGCCGACAGCCGAGTTTTTGAAAACGGGCTTTTCTTCCCTTACCGACAGCGAAACAAAACTTATGACCCTTGTATGCGCGAAGCTGCTTTGCGCCGCAGCCGCGCCCTATGAATATGAAGCGGTTACGGCGGTTATCTCTTGCGGCGGTTATACCTTTACCGCAAAGGGAAAGACGACGCTTTGCGAGGGGTGGCGTGAGATTGAAAAGCTGTCCCGCGCCGCGTCCGAGGAACAGGACGAGGACGCAGAGCCGGAAACCGTTTTGCCGCCGCTTGCCGAGGGGCAGACCTTTGACAATCCGGCAGCGGAGATCTCCGAGCGTTACACGCAGCCCCCAAAGGCATTTACCGAAGATACGCTTCTGTCCGCTATGGAGAACGCGGGCAAGGAAGAAACGCCGGAGGACGCAGAGCGCAAAGGGTTAGGCACTACCGCAACGCGG
>ENA-OQEN01001052-OQEN01001052.1-human-gut-metagenome-genome-assembly--contig:-NODE-1052-length-10877-cov-3.030419_pt1 | contig 10877 bp, 16 predicted proteins | sample MGYA00242791_ERZ504627 | MGnify/ENA primary metagenome ERZ504627 (study PRJEB26092, sample SAMD00036316) | human gut metagenome | host: Homo sapiens | study: EMG produced TPA metagenomics assembly of...
GGCGCGCGTGATGACCCCGCGCGTGGCGTTGCGCTGCCTGTGCCGCGGGCTTGCGGACGGTGCGCCGTAGACAGCTTGTAGATACTTAATAGAACTGTATAAGCGTTCTTTAATGGTTCCCTTAAGCAATGGTTAATGTTCGCGCGATGTGCCTGCCGCCGCGAGCGCTCCACGCTAGACTTGGTGTGATTGAAGCAGGTAGTGCAATGCGTGGCAGGATACGCGATCGCGCAGAGGGTCCTTCCGCGCAGCGAGATTTGATGCCGTTCGGTGCGGGGGTGCCGGGCGGTGGGAGTTTGGGGCCATGAGCAAGCACGATCACGTACAGGTGGGAAAAGCGACCAACCTACATTACGGCTCGGGCAAGGGGCATCATGTGCATGCTTCGCATGCGGGCGCGGGGCGTCGCAGCGGGCAGGCCTCGGGCGCGAGCCATATCGTTTATGCGAACAACGCGAGCCGCCAGTTCTCGCAACGGAGCGCGCTGCCCGTGCCGAGGCTCTCAAGGCGCGTATGAACCGCCCCCATCGTCCACCGAATATGAAGGCGCTGGCCGTGGTGCTTGCTTGTGTGGTTGTGATTGCTGCGGTGGGCGGGTGGTATTTCTGCCTGCGCAGCGTGACCGTGACGGTCAACGGGACAGAGGTTTCGGTGCGGGTGGGAACGCCGCTCAGCACCGTGCTCGAAGATAACGACCAGTTCGGCGCGGTGCCGGGGCGGCTGCTTTCCGTGGGAGGCAACGTGCTCTCCCAGGATGGTGGCAACCCGAGCACGGTAAGCCGGGCTGGCGAGACGCTCACACCCGATGAGGTCGAGCAAACGCGCGTGCAGGAAGGCGACGAGTTCACCGTCTCCAACGGCACCGACGCCGAGGAGCCGTCGAAGGAGGAGACGGTCACCATGGCCCCGGGCATCCAGAAGGAATCCGGCGGCGCGGTGCAGTACGTCTCTCAATGGGGGAAGCCGGCAAAAAGCGCGTCAAGACGGGCGAGACTCGGGCGAGACAGTCGATGTCGAGGTGCTCGAGGAGCCCCAGGACATGGTGGTGTCTTCGGTAAACCTGAGCCCCGAGGGCGGCAAGTACGTTGCGCTGACCTTCGATGACGGTCCGAGCAAGTATACGCCTCAGATTCTCGAAATCTTGGAGGAGAAGGACGCGAAGGCAACGTTTTTCAACTTGGGAGCGCAGGCACAGGGCAACCCGGCTGGCTCCAAGCTATCGTCGACGCAGGCCAAGAGCTAGCGAGCCATACCATGGCGCACCAGAACCTGCCCAAGACAGACCGCGAGACGCTGCGTTCCGAAATCTCGAACGCCGCTTCTGCGCTTAAGGATGCGTCGGGTAAAGACGTGCAGATGATTCGTGCTCCGTACGGCGCCTTCACGGATGTTGAGTGGGCTCGTTCGGGCGACCTTATCTCGTGCAACGTGCTCTGGAACATCGATACGCTCGACTGGGAGCGTCCGGGTGCGAGCGCCATCGAAGCTGCGGCATTGAGGGGCGTGCACAATGGCTCGATCATCCTCATGCACGATGGCGGCGGTAACCGCGAGCAGACGGTGGAGGCTTTGCCTGGCATCATCGACAGTCTTCGGGCGCAGGGCTATGAGCTGGTAACGGTGAGCGAGCTCATGAAGCTCGATGGCAGCATCCCCGAAGACGTGGTGAACGGTACCGTGAGCATGCCGGAGGACGCTGCTCTACCCGAGGTATAACGACGTGAATCGCAGACACCGGGTGTCTACGATTCACATTTCGGTTGCAATTACGCGTAGCAGAGGCATCTGCTATAGTAGGTGAGCTGCGCTCCATTGCCGGTGCGAGTCAAACGGCCGAGCGGTGCCTCGCAGCACGAAGATAGGTTACGAGAAAGGCGTCAGGTGAAATCGAAACCTCGACCTCACAGTTGCTGACCCTGCGGGTGCTCTAAGCGCGCGCAAGGGGTGAGAACCGGCGTGCTGCCTATGGCGGCGAGCCGCGCACGCATAGCCTCTGCGGCCGGAGCTCTCTGGCCGTCGGGATGAAGGAGCACCATGAACTATCTCTCCGAGATGCTCAAGCTGCCCGTTCTGGATGTGAACGGCAATAAGCTTGGTGTTGTGAACGACCTCGGCATCGCTACGGGCGAGGTCTTCCCCCATGTCACGTCGCTCGCGTTCCAGGGACCGGGCAAGACGCCGTTCATGATTAGCTGGCGTAAGTACGTGGACCATGTGGACGAATCCGGTGTGCATCTCAAGGCGTGCGATACCGACGTTCGCTTCTCCTTCCTGCAGCCCGATGAGCTGCTGCTGGCGCGCGATATCCTCAACAAGCAGATCGTCGATACGCAGGGCCTTAAGGTCGTGCGCGTAAACGACTTGAAGCTTTCGAGTTCGGGCGAGAATCAGCTGCGTCTGCTCGGAGCGAGGTGGGCATGCGGGGCCTGCTGCGCGCGGTGCATCCCGCCCTCGAGCACGTGGCGGCGCGCATCGCCCGTGCGGTCGGCAAGCCGCTCGAGGAGCACATCATCGCGTGGTCGTACATGGACCTGCTCGAACGCAGCACCCAGACCATCAAGCTCTCTGTGTCTCATAAGACGCTCGACGAACTGCATCCGGCCGATATCGCCGATATCATCGAGCAACTCGACCCCCGTTTGCGCGGCCAGGTGTTCGCGCAGCTCGATACCGCGCAGGCGGCCGAGGCGATCAGCGAGTTCGACGATGACGAGCTCGTGGCCGAGGTGCTCGAGGGCATGAGCGACCGCGATGCATCGTCCATGCTCGCCCTCATGGACCCCGACGACGCTGCGGACCTCATCGAGGAGCTCGATTACGAGAAGGCCGAGAAGCTCCTGCGCTCATGGGCGTGAAGGAAGAGCGCGCCATCCGCAACCTTCTGGGTTACGAAGAGCACACCGCGGGCCGTATCATGACGAGCGAATTCGTTGCGCTGCCGGCGACCGAGACCGCGGCGTGCGCCATCGACGCCATTCGCGAGCTCGATGACGATTTCGAAAGCATCTACTACGTGTATACGCTCGATCCGGCGGGCGCGCTCACCGGCGTATTGTCCCTGCGCACCCTGATCGTCGCCGACCGCGACGCTCGGCTTTCGGACCTCGCGTACCGTGACGTGGTGTGGGTCGCGCCCGATGTCGACCAGGAAGACGTTGCAGACGAGATGGCCAAATACGACCTCGTCGCGTTCCGGTATGCGATGAGAACCGCCATGTGCTCGGTATCGTGACCGTCGATGACGCGCTCGATGTCATCGCCGAGGAGCATGAGGAGGACCTGCAGATTGCGGCGTAGGGGCGAGCGAGAGCGGTTCGGGCGAGGCACCGCACATGCTTACGTGGTTCGCGCGGCGACAATATTGGGTGCTCGTATGGGCAATTGCTTCGGGCGTTATCGCCGCGGTGCTCGATGCGGCAGGCGGTGCGAGCGCATACGTGATCTACCCATGTGCGCGATGCCGGTGGTGCTGCTCGCGGCGGACCGTGTGGTGTCGTTCGTGCGCAACTACTTCCTGGAGTATGACGAGCCGGAGGATGGCGGCAAGCCGTATCTGGGCTTTTTCTTGCAGACGGCGGGGCTCGGCGTGGTCCTGGCGGCGCTCATCTACCTTTGCGGCCAGCTCGTGCTCGGTGCGGCGTATCCGGACGAAGTCATCGCGATGGCGAGCGATCCGAGCTTCGCCCCCGGAGTGGGAAGCGCAGGTCAGGTTCCTGCCGAGGTGCTTCAGGTGCAGGCGGTCTCGATAAGCTTTGCCTGCGCGGCAGCCGTGGTGCTCTGCTGCTGCCTGGCCGCAGTTGGCTACCTCAAGCTGCTGTTCTGGCGCGATGAGCGCGACCTCAACACCTCGGGTACCGCGCTCGGCGTCTCTGCGGTTCTTGCGTCTTGCGTGGCGTATTCGGTGGCGGTGACGCTTCTCATGCTGCTCGCGGTGTGCTGGTAGCGCGCCATGCAGGGGAGGGAACCGGGTAGTAACTCACACTCACCGCGGTGCTCGCGGCCATGGGGCCGGGCTGCTCGCCGCGCTTGCGGGAAACGACGCGGGAGGTATCGCCACCTATTCAAGTGCGGGCGCATCCTTTGGATACGGAACGCTCTGGATACTGCCGGTTATGGCGCTCTTGCTCATCGTGGTGCAAGAGACGGCGGCACGCTGCGGATGCGTGACGGGCAAGGGCTTCGCCTCGCTCATCCGCGAAAGTTCGGCGTGCGCCTTTCCGCCCTTGCGATGGGAGCGCTTCTGATTGCCAATACCGCGGTGACGATATCTGAATTTGCGGGCATCGCGAGCGGTCTTGCGCTCTTCGGCGTTCCGACGACAATCTCGGTGCCGCTCACGGCGCTTGTGATTTGGCTCATCACCATGAGCGGGAGCTTTGCTCGCATCGAGAAGATCCTGCTCTTGGTGAGCTGCGTGTTCCTAACGTATGTGGTGGCGGCGTTCATGGTGGGGCCGGATTGGGCGTCCGTGGCGCGTGCGACGGTGACGCCGCAGGTCATGGGGGACCCAGATTATGTGTCGCTTCTCGTGGCGACCATTGGTACCACCATCGCGCGTGGATGATTTTCCTTGCGCAGAACAACGTGGTCGATAAGAACGTGCGCGAAGATGGAATCGTGCTGCAGCGCGTCGATACGGTGTCGGGCTCGGTCATCGCGTGCGCCATCGCGTGGTTCATCATCGTGACGACCGCGACGGTGCTCCATCCCGCGGGCATCGAGGTGGGCGATGCGGCCGATGCAGCGCTTGCGCTCGAGCCCATCGCCGGCCAGTGGTCGACGATTCTCTTTGGCGCCGGTCTTGTGGCCGCGAGTTTCCTGGCTGCTTGCGTTCTGCCGGGCGTGACGTCAAGCGCGATTTGCGAGGCATTTGGATGGGAGCGCGGCGCCGATCGCACGTGGGAAGAGGCTCCGACGTATCGAGGAATCATCACGGGCATCATCATGCTTTCGGCGCTGCTGGTAATCCTTCCCGGGGTTGATCTTTTCGACATCATGATGAGCGCCCAGGTTATCAATGGTGTGCTGCTGCCGGTGCTTCTTGTGTTCTTGGTGCTCATTGCACGCGACGCCCATATCATGGGCGATTACCGGAACGGGCGCATATGGAACATCCTCACCGTGGCCACCATCGCGCTCATAACGGTGCTCACGGCGGTGATGTTCGTGTTGCAGGCGTTGGGGTTTTAGCAGCTGTATTCATCCTATGAGCGTCGGAGCTTTAGCGGATGCTGCTCGGCGACTTTCAGGCGCTGGGATTCTCGGGCGATATTCGGACATGGGCTTTGGCCGCTGGCTTTGTCGGGCGATATTCGGACAGTCAACACGTTTTCGGGCGACATCTGGACGCTCGGAGCTCCTGAGCGTCCAGATGTCGCCCGATAATGCACTGCGCGTCCGATTTACGCCCGGAAGCGCTGCCGGTGTCCGGATCCAGCCCGACAACACGCGGCGTGTCCGAAACCCGCCCGTTAATACCATGGTGTCCGAATCTCGCCCGGCAACCCCGAAGCCGTCCGAAACCCGCCCGTTAACGCTACATCGTCGCATCTCTCCCAAGAATAAAACCGGCACCCGCATCTATCCTGAGAACGCTGCCGAGCCCCCAATGTCTACCGCGCAGACTTACGATATCTGCTGAGATGGGTCAGTGTGTCGCCGATAACCATGGGGCGGTACAGTAGCATTGTTAGCGTTATTGCATGCAGCGCAATATGAGGCGTGTTACGAGAAGCCGGAGGCGATGGTGCAGATAGAGGTCAGTCAAGAGACGTTTGATGTCGAGGTTAACGACCAGCTGGTGGCAGCGAGCTATCGCACGGCAGATGTCGAGCGCGTGCTCCTTTCCTTGCTTGATGAAGCGGCCCGCCTCGAGCGCGAGCGGTCGGCGCGCATGGCTGCTTCGCATCCAGCGCCTCGGCGTCCGAGGCAGGGAGCTCGTCGCGCTCTGCTGCTGGCTCTCATCAACAGCTCATCTCTAGCAACGCGAAGGAGCCTGCCCCACCCGCTGCGCGGACCATCGTTTTCCTGGCCGCTCCTCCCGGTGCGGGGAAGTCGACGCTGGCGGCGGTGCTTGAGCGGCTCGCGCAGAGCCAGCCCGGTATGCCGCGCGTGCAGGCGGTCGGCATGGACGGGTTTCATCACACGAATACGTATCTCGATTGCCATACGCTTGATTGCCCGGACGGTAAGTCGGTGCCGCTTCGGAGCATCAAGGGAGCTCCGGAGACGTTTGATGTCGAGGGGTTTGCGCATGCGCTGCATGAGACGCGCGTCTCGAGCGATCCGGTGCAGTGGCCGGCGTATAGCCGCGTGGCGCATGACGTGGTGGCGGATGGCCCCATCGTTAGCGCGCCGATCGTGATCGTTGAGGGTAACTATTTGTTGCTCGATGAGGGCCCGTGGCGAGACCTCACCGAGCTGTGCGATCTCTCGATATTCGTCGAGGCGGACGAGGCGATGCTTCGCGAGCGACTTGTTGCGCGCAAGGTGCGCGGCGGTCTCTCGCGCACAGAGGCGGAGCGGTTTTTCGAGCAAAGCGACGGAAAGAACGTGCGGCGCGTCCTAGCACACCGCCGCCCAGCCGATATTACGATGACGCTCGATTCGTCCGGGCGCATGCGGCGGCTCGAGGCGACCCCAGCCCTTGCCTTCTTCGATATCGACGGCACGTTGACATGGGCAAAGGAAGGCGAAGCGGATATCGACGCTGCTCCCACCGATGCCACGCGAATCGCGCTCGAAAACTTTGTGGCGCGCGGAAACCTCGCCGTGCTCTGCACGGGCCGGCCGCTGTGCAATGTGCCGCCGGCACTCAAGACGTTGCCGTTTGCCGGCATGGTCACGTTGGCGGGCGGGCACGTGGAGCTCGACGGTGAGGTCGTTCGCGATGTTGGAATGCCTTCCGATGTCGTTGAGCTGCTGGTTTCGTGTTGTGAACAAGCGTGCGTTCCGGCGTATTTTGAGAGCTCAAGCCGGGGTGTGGTGCTTGCCTGGTCGGGCGTGTTCTCCCTGTTCGATACATTCGGGGAGTTTTCTGAGCGCGTGGGCATCGAGGAACTGCGGGGTGTGCTAGCCGGAATCGATGTGGGCAAAGTGGTGTTTGACAGCGAGCATATTGAGCGTCTTACCACAATGGCGCCCGCTATCAGCGAGCGTTGTTCGGTGTGCAACATCGGCGATGGTCTGTATGAGGTGACCGTGCCGGGGATTACCAAGTTCGACGGCATGCGCTCCGTGTGGTCTGCGCTGCGCGAACGCGGCGTGCGGATAGGCACGGTGTACGGCTTCGGCGACTCGGAGAACGACGGGAGCATGCTTTCCGCTGTTGATGTAGCCGTGGCCATGGGTAACGCGCTGCCTGCCGTCCGCGCGAGCGCGGATACGTGACCGATCCCGTGTGGGACGACGGCGTTGCCACCGCGTTGGAGGCCTTTGGCCTCGTGTAGGTCGACGAGTGCAGGCCCCCGCGGTGTCCGGATCTGCCCGGCAATGCATGGCGTGTCCAAAAGCCACCCGCAAAGTCCGTTCATCCGGCTCGTGCTTAGGCGAAGCCGGGACCGTGCCTTGCGCGTGCCATAATGAGGCAAAGATGCTGCCAGCGGAGCACGAGACGATGGACGCTGCCGACGGAGCGCGCGGCGGCTGCATCGCGGCATGGGAGGTTGGCCATGTGGAAGACGAGCACGAAGGAAGCGCTGAGGATTTCGGCGGATGAGCGCCGTGCGATGATTGTCGACGAGGTGAACGACCGAAGCTCGCTGCAGGTTTCCGATATCTGCGACCGCTTTGGTATCTCGGCGGTTACGGCTCGGGCGGACCTGGCGCAGCTCGAGCACGCGGGCAAGCTGCGCCGCACACATGGCGGCGCCGTCTCCATCACGCGTTCCATTTCCGTTTCCTATCCCGACCAGCGAATGAACCTCAACGTAGAGGCGAAGCGCGCCATCGCTGCGGCGGCTCAACGGTTTATCGACGAAGGGGATTCGCTGTTCATCGATTCGGGGACGACGACGCTGGAGTTTGTTCGCGCGCTGCAAGGCACGTCCCATATCACCATTGTGACGAACGACCTCTCGATCGCGTCCTTCGCCGATGCCAACCTGCCGCATGCCGATATCATGGTGCTGGGCGGGGCACTTCGCAAAAGCCATCGGTACATCACCGGGCCCATCGCAAGCGGAATTCTCGATAGCCTCTCGCTGGACAAGGCCATCATGGGTACCGAGTCGTTCGACGCACGGCAGGGGTTCTCGACAGAGTTTATGGGGAATGCAGAGATAAAGCGCGGTATGCTGCTCCATTCAAAGACGCACATCATGTTGATGGATGCCAGCAAGGTACGGCAGCCAAGCTTTATGAGCTTCGCGTCTCTAGACGATTTCGACGCAATCGTCATGGACGAAGATCCGGACGGCACGGTGGGCGCAGCCATCGAGCAGCCCATGCCTCCACGCGGTTGATTTTGAGCCGGTCTTCACGCCAAGTTGGTCACGGGAAGAACGAGCTCGTTGGCAGGTCGGCGGGGTCATGGGGTGCGAGTCCGGCGGGGACTCACTTCGCGTAGTGGACGCAGCCGGCATGCCGGCGCACGACATGGGGCCGCGCGCAGTCGCAGATGACAGGCGTGAACAGCGTCGAACATCGAGCGCGCATGGCGCCTGGCGCAGGCACGCGAGATTAAGCTGGGCGGCGCCCGGCTACGAGGCGTCGCTGTGCGAGCCGAACACCACCGCTCCGGCTTGCTCGCACGTCTTCTGTGCTTGGGCAATCACCGCTTGTACCGTCGTATCGCGCGTCGCACCCTCAAAATGGAAGGGGAGGTCGTTCTTGACCTCGTTGTTCACGAGCGCGATGTACTCCTGGGCCCCGGTGCTCGAGAGATGCGTGCCGTCGCCGTCGAAAAGATCGTTTCTTCCCTCGCTATAGGCGTACCAGTCGATCACCCGAACGTTTTCGTAGCGCTCGGCGGCGCGCTTGAGGCGTCGTTGGTCGATTGCACCATTGGCGCGGGCTGCGCGTGGTGATGAACACGCAGATGCGGTCGGGGCCGACAACCTCCATAAGGCTGTCGATGGCGTCGTCGGTCACCGGGCCGTTTGTACCCAGAGCGAAGACGACGATTCTACCGGCAAGATTCTGCTGCGCATAGTCCGAGAAGATGCCCTTGCCTGCGGCGAATTGGCGGTTCTTCGCCGCATCGATGTGCCCATGGGTAAAGGTGTTGTTAAAGGTATCGACGGTGCGAAGCGAAACCGAGTCGCCGATCATAAGGATGTCGTAGGCGTTGTCGGGGAAGCCGTCTTCGTCGGCATCGGTCGCGTCTCCTGCTTGTTGAGCATCGCTGCCTGCACCCTGCTGTGCAGCCCCTTCCCCCGTGCCGTCTTCGCCGGTCTGCTGGATGAGCTCTGCGCCCTCCTTGCTCAGCGCGGACGTGTTCGGGACGAAGGCGATGCCGCCCACCGCTACGAGTACGATCACGCCTGCTATGGCGGTGGGAACAAGATGGCTCTTCGCGATGGCGGGTATCGTAGCCTTGCCGTCGCGAATCTTGCGTACGGTTGCCCCGAGCACGCCACGGCGGAAGGGCGTCTCGATGAATCGGTAGGATAGCTCGGCTGCTAGGAGCACGATGGCAAGCTGGACAAGATGCATCCACCAAGGCACTGCGGCTATGTTGGAAACGGGGTTCATGAGCGCAAGCAGCGGGTAATGCCACAGGTAGATGCTATACGAGCGCTTGCCCAACCAGACAAGCGGCCCGGCGGAGAGGGCGCGCGCAAGGATGCCGCTGGGCTGGACACTCGCCGCGATGACCGCGAGGCCCAGGATGGAGCACAGGACGGTGCCGCCCCGGTACATGAAGGGCGTGTATCCGTTGCAGGCAACGGTCATGATCACGAGGCCCGCCAAGGCGAGGATGCCGATTGCATCGATCGCGCGCACCGCGTGGTGGGCCGGCACATCGGCTTGGTTGCTGGCGAGGCGTTCCTGCCCGCCGATTTGCTTGCCAGTAGAGCCCGCCGGTATACCGGCCTTTTCATTGCCGGCGCGCTCCGCCCCGCTAGCTATCCCATCAGCGCCTGAAGCGGAATCCTCGACCCCTTGCCCCTGCTTTTTCGACGTGGGCATTTGGGGAAGCAGCTTGCCAAGGCCGACGGTTTGCAAGAGCTTGGCCGGGCTCATGGAGCTCTCGGGGATGAACGCCAACCATGCGCCCAGCAGCATGGAGAACGCGCGGGTATCGGTGCCGTAATAGACGCGGCTCGGGTCGGCTGCGGGTCGTAGAGCACCGCCATGGTGACGGCCGATACCGCGGCGAGCGCCACCACAATGCGGCGCATCCACGGGCGCTTGACGCGCAGCTTCAGCATGATGAGCAGGAGCACCGGCCACACGACGTAGAACTGCTCCTCGATAGCGAGTGACCAGAAGTGCGTGAGCGGCGAGGGATCGCCGAGTGCGTCGAAATACGAGACGTTCTGCGCGATCTGCCACCAGTTATTGAAGAAGAAAAGCGACGGCAAAATATCGGGCCGCATCTTGGTGAGCATCACGTGGTTGAAGATCGTGCACAGAACGGCAACGACGACAACGAGCGTGATCGTTGCGGGCACAAGGCGCCGCACGCGCCGCACCCAGAACCGCTTGAGGTCGATTCGGTCTGTCTGTTCGAATTCCGCAAGAAGCAGGCGGGTGATGAGGTATCCCGAAAGCACGAAGAAGATCGTGACGCCCAGGAAGCCGCCTTGCGCCCAGGTGAGGTTAAGGTGGTAGAGCACGACGGCGATGACGGCGAGCGTGCGGATGCCGTCGAGGGCGGGGATGTAGCGCGAGCGGCGTTCCGTGTCGGTCGCAAGGTGGCCTGCGGGCGCTTG
>ENA-OQEN01001054-OQEN01001054.1-human-gut-metagenome-genome-assembly--contig:-NODE-1054-length-10824-cov-1.725157_pt1 | contig 10824 bp, 14 predicted proteins | sample MGYA00242791_ERZ504627 | MGnify/ENA primary metagenome ERZ504627 (study PRJEB26092, sample SAMD00036316) | human gut metagenome | host: Homo sapiens | study: EMG produced TPA metagenomics assembly of...
TATGTGGTGCCCCTGAACTTTGGCTACATCATCCAGCCGGAAGGGCGGTTGCAGCTATTTTCCACTGTGCCGCCCAAGGCGGAAAATTCAGATGCTGGAAGAGAACCCTCAGGTGTGCTTTGAAATGGACTGCGACCATGGACTGATCGCCGGCGAGGTCGCCTGTGAATATTCTTACCACTATGCCAGCATGATCGGCTTTGGCCGGGCAAAAGAACTACGGGAACCCCAGGAAAAGGAAGCCGGCCTGGCCCAAGTCATGGCCCGGTTTTCCAAAGGGCCCTATACTTTTGAACCGGGGATTCTGTCCCAAACCCGGGTCTTATGATCGAAGCGACGCATTGGACCGGCAAGCGGCATTAAGCCGCAAACGGGGAGAACGTGACCATGGCCTATTTCTACTATGCAGGCAAGCGGATTTTCTATACGGAATCCGGCAGCGGTATACCCTGTGTGTTCCTGCACGGCAACACCGCCTCCTCCAAGATGTTCCAGTTTATCCTGCCGCTCTATGAGCAGACGATGGGGATCGTGCTGCTGGATTTTCTGGGGAACGGAAAATCCGAACGCGTTTGCCGTTTCCCGGATGAATTGTGGATCGACCAGGGGATGCAGGTGGTGACCTTATGCAAAGCGTTAGGCTATCCAAAGGTAAACCTGGTCGGCACCAGCGGCGGGGCCTATGCCGCCATCAACGCCGCCCTTGCAGCGCCGGAACTGTTTAACAAGGTGGTGGCGGACAGCTTTGATGGAAGCAAGCTGGCGCCGGGCTTTTCCAAAGCCCTTTTGCAGGAACGTCAGTCTGCCAAAGGGGACCCGCAGGCGTGGGGTTTTTACGAATGGTGCCAGGGGGAAGATTGGGATCGGGTCGTGGATCTGGACACGGAGGCGCTGGTAAATTGTGAAACAAAGGGCCTGCGTCTTTTCCTCCGGCCCATACAGGACATCCAAGTTCCCCTATTGATCACCGTCAGCCAAGGGGACGCTATGCTGGCAAACGACATGGCATCGGAATGCCGGGATTTGCACAGCAAAAGCCCGAATATCCAATATCGGCTTTTCGATTGGGGTGAACATCCTTTAATCCTCTCCCGGGCAGAGGAAATGGCCGACGCATCAAAGCCTTTTCCTGGAATAGGTTCCCCTTTCCAAAGGGCGCGCCTCTTTCTGCCGCCCCTCGTTTGTCGCCCCAGGGTTTTGCCATGCTATGCTCCCATTTGGTTTCCCTTAGGGGGTGGAACGCCTAGCCGTCGATACAAGGCTGCGGCTGGGTTTTCCTTTTGTATGGAAAGGGAGCCTGTGGGTATCCGGTCTAGATTAGCTAGTCTCGCAGGTCCTAAGCAGCGCCCCCGCCCCCTACGGATAGGATGCTTCCGCCGGCTAGGGAAGGCCGCGCCCGCCTCTAGGGCTGGGCCAGGCGCTGCGGTAGCTTTGCCGCCACATTCGGGTCTGGGACGGGCCAAGGTAGCCCGGTTGGCAGCCTGAAGTTTCCACGCCCATTGGTCATCGGAGAAGAAAAAGAAACCTCGCCTGCCCGCAAAGGGGTTGGCAAGGTTTCTGTTATTGGTTCCGTTTTTGCGTCTTATGAAGGACAGATGCTTTGCAGGTCCCCTGCCGCCTTGATCTTCACCCGGCTGGTATGGCCTGCATAATATTGCAGCGGCACATCCTCCACCTCGATGATCTCCACCGTTTCCCGTATGGCGCCGGCTGTTACCGCCAGCTCCACCGCTTCCGCCTTGGCCTTGGCCAGGGCCTGCTCCCGGGGGATCTCATCGTAATTGATCAGCCGCTCATAAGTGCCGCTCACCTTGGAAATGGCGCAACCAATGGCGTTGGCGCAGCCAAAATGGGCCGGCTTGATCACCGAAGCAGCGCCCGCCAGCTTCTCCGGCAAGATGATGGAGCCGCCGCCCACCAAGATAACGTCGCTGTCCTGGTTGGACACCTTCATGCGTCAATGAAATCCTCCGCCAGCGTCGTGATGACCTGCATGGCCTTCTGGCTAAGTCCAGAGGAATATGCTGTACCCGGGCAGGGTCTCCCAACGTCACCATGCCCAGCCGCACTGCGATGTCCGTAGCGGTGAGGGTATCGCCGCCGAAGATCAGCGCCTTGCTGGTTATGGCATAGCCCACGCTGTCCGGCCCTACCGTAACGCTTCCATCCGGCTTTTGCCGCACGATGGAGCCGCCCCCTAGACCAATGGAGATCACATCCGGCATGCGGAAATTGGTGCGCACCCCGCCTATGGTAACTGCCACGCTGGACTCCCGGGGGAATCCGTTCTGGATCGCCCCCAGATCCGTTGTGGTGCCGCCCACGTCGATCACGATGGCGTTTTTCAGCTTGCTTAGATAGCTGGCCCCGCGTATGGAGTTGGTGGGGCCGCAGGCAACGGTGAGGATGGGATACCGCCGCGCATGCTCCATGGTCATCAAGGTGCCGTCGTTCTGGCTAAGGTAGATATCTGCGTTGGTGATCCCTTCCTCCGCCAGGCTCTTTGCAAACCCTTCGGTAAACCGGTCTGCCACCTGCCAAAGGGCGGCGTTCAAGATGGTGGCGTTTTCCCGCTCGATCAGGCCCATAGAGCCGATCTCGCTGGAAATGGATACATGTACATCCGGCCCCATCACTTCCCGGCACAGCTTTGCTGCTTCCAGCTCCTGGTCGTTGCGCACGGTGGAGAATACGCTGGAAATGGCCATGGATTTGACGCCCTTTTCCCGCATCTCCTGGAAGAAGGCTCGGGCCGCCTCTCGGTCAAAGGGCGCCAGTTCCTTGCGTCATGCTCGAAGCCTCCGCCGATGATCTTGCTGCCTACGGCGATCCCTTGGATATCCTCTGCCCAGTCCAGCATGGGACGGACGGCCATTGTGCCGGCGCACCCAGCCGGAGAATGCCGATGGGCGCCAGATTTTTCCGCTCCACAATGGCGTTGGTGCATTGGGTGGTGCCCAGCATTGCCTGGCGGATCTTGGTTTTATCGATCCCGGATACCCGCAGTACCTCCCGGACAGCGCAGAGGATTCCCTCGTATACATCCCCGGAGGTGGGATATTTTATATCCGCTACCACTTGTAAATTTTCATCGATGAGCACCGCGTCCGTGTTGGTGCCACCCACGTCTACGCCCAGCTTGTACATCATGCTATTCCTCCTTCGCAACGCTCCTCCAGGGGGATATACGGCGTATCCAACCCAAAGTACTGGGGTCCCACCAGGTCAAGCCCCGCCTGGGTCCGCCACATTTCAAAGCATTTTAGCCCAACCACCAGCACCCGCTTGCCGTATTTAAGCCCGTCCGTTGTCACGGGGATAAAGGTTTCCGTATCTACCAGGCAGATAAGGTCCGGCGTAGTGGCTACGATCTTCCCGTCTACCGTTGCGCACAGGTTTTCGTTTTGGAATTCCACAAAAGCCTGCCGGCCCTTGCATTCCCCGATGCCCTCCAGCACCACTTTGCCGAAGTTGAACCGCCCCGGGTCTCCCGCAGCACGTCCGCAATCTTTCCTTTAAAGAGCTTGTAGCCCTCGGAGAAGGACAGAAAGTGGGATTCCGGCGTTTCGTCTTTTCCGCAATTCTTTACGGTGCGTATGGCCTCGCCCAACTTTTGGCTACGGGTGACGATATTCTTCACCCCGTATTGTTTCAGCTGGGCCCCGCTGATGGGGTACAGGGCGACGGATACTGCGCCGCCGCAGCTCATGGTGACCGCCCGGGCCAGTTCCTCGGTCCATTTGTTGGTAATGGTGCGGAAGATGACGCAGTTCCCCTTTTCGTCCGTAAGGGCCATGGGCGTAGCGCTGCAGCCGCCAATGGTAAAGGTGACCATTTGCAGTTCCGGGAAGGCGCGGCCCATGCCGTCCGCGTCCACCAGGGGCAACCCCAGCCTTGCGCAGGCAGCGATGGGGAGCATGGAATTTACCCCGCCTGCCTCGATGGGCAAAAAGGCATCGATCTTTTTGCCGAAAAACTGGGATACCATCTCATGCAGGGTTTGATATTCCCGGCCGCCGATCCCCTTTTCCGCCAGTACGGTAGGCGCCCCCATCATGCGATGGGCACGACCAGGGCGTCATCCGACAACTCCGTGGGGTCCAATAGGGTCACTTCGCCGCATTCCTGTATGGCGCCCATGGCCACCAGCTTGCCAATATAAGGGTCCCCGCCGCCGCCGACTCCTAGAAGCGCGGCGCCTAAGGCGATATCCTCAATTTCTTTGATACCGATTTTTCTCATGTCCTTCTCCTTATTTTGCCGAAGCCGTAGCTTCCTCTATGGTCATATCCCCCTGGCCGATCAGCGGCGTCTTTTCCAGAGCTTTGTAAAGCACAGCATAGGCCACAAAGGCGATCACCACGCGTCCAGCGCCGGCTGAATACCTGTAGCACGCCCAGGTCTCCAGCAAGGCAAAGCCGCCGCCCAGGACCCAGGCGATGATCCCGACCCAGTTCGTACCCCGCCGGGGGAGCCAGGCCGTTTTATCCGCCTTGCAGATTACCCAGTAATCGCTTATGACGATGCCCATGATGGGGGGCACCACAGCGCCGATGATGCTGATGTAGGTGTTGAGGAAATCCGCCAAACCCAGAATGGCCAAAATAACCCCGACTACGCCCACGCCCATGGTCACCTTGGGCCGGTCTTTATCCTTGATGGAAAACATCTTACATACAGCCAAGCCGGACATATAGCATTGCCCGTATTGGTGGTCCAGGTAGCCAGGATCAGCACCAGCATGGCGATAAAGGGCATCCCCAGATTGGCAAATATGGCGGTCACATCGTAATTGCCGGTACCAAGGCCATGATCGCCCCAACCATGATCATAAAGGTCGCGGCGGGCAGAACGCCGATCACCGTGGCTTTTACCACATCCGCCCGCGTACGCAGATACCGGGTATAGTCCGAGTTGCAGGTAGCGCCCAGGGCAAACAGCCGATGACTGTGGAGATGGCGGCGGACATTCCCATCTGGTTTTCCGTTACCGTGGAGGAAATGCTGGCCCATCCGCTCATGTCCAGGGCGTGGATGCAGCCATAGGCGCACAAGAGGATCAACAAGGGGACGGCAATGTAGTTCAGCACGGCCATCCATTTCACACCATAGACCGCCGTGATAAACATCACAACGCCCCAGATGGTGCAGGAGAGCCAGAAGGGAAATGCGACGCCAAACAGGCTCATAAGCGTGTTAAAAGCCAAGGCGCAGGTGGCTGTCTGCACGGCAAACCAGCCGCCTCTGCAATGAACACCACCAGCGCCATGGAGAAATTCGCGCCGGACATGCCGAAGGTCGGTGGAGCACATGGTGGCATTGAGTCCAGATCGCTGCCGATAATGCCGCCCAGCACCATCAGCAGGCAGCAGATCGCAAAGCCGATCACCGTTGCCCAAAAGATGGAGCCCATGGTAAGGGAGCTGGCGAACAGGCCGCCTACCATCAGCATCGGGATGCAGATCATGGTGCCGATCCAGATGAACGCCACGCTGATCCAGGTTCGCTTTTCACTGCTCAGGATCTGGGAAATGCCCTTATCCTGTTGGGTGGTTTTTGCCTCTTTGGCTGTGTTTGTTTCGCGCATAGGATACCTCCGGATGATTGCTTTTCTGCCGGCAAAGGTGAAAGATTTATTCCGACAGCATACCCTTGCATTTTACTGCGTTACACAACAAAGGTGAATTGGTGTAAGGGCAGAAAAAGAAAGGGGGTTCCTTGTCCTTTTGGACAAGAACCCATCCTGCTGGCTGTAATAAATTCAAAAAAACCCTTTTACCAGGGCGTAACCGGCTGCCCCATGGCACAACGCGCTTGCAGCCGCGCCTGGGAGCGCGCCGTCTCCGCCTGGAGCCACGCGCCTTTGTCCATGGCCCGGGCGATGCGGAAACGACCTGGCGCCAGGCGATTTCTCCGAGTTTCGGCTTTGTCCTGTCAAACAAGGGCCCAGGCCATCGTCAATTGAGCAGGCGCTGTACTGCTACCGCCTGATACAGGGCAGCCGCCTCCGGCATCTTGCCGGGATGATAGCCCAATAGGTCCGCGATGCGCTTGATTCGATATTTTACCGTGTTTTTATGCAAGTATAAAAGCTGCGCGGTTTTTGTTACGCTGGACGCCCCATCCAGTAAAAATACCGCCAGCGTCTTTTGCAGGTTCATCTCATCGTCGTCCTTTTGCAGATACGCCAGCGGCGCCAGGCATTGCTTTACCCCTGCTTCATCCTTTTGGATCAGTTGCCGGCAGTGGGAGACAAATTCCATATCCCCGCCTGTAAAGATCCGCTGCAGGGGAAAGATCTTCCGGGCATCCCCTAGATGTTCCTTATAGGTTTGGTATGCCGCCCGCACATCCCCCCGTGGTCATAAGCTGGCTGCAGCGGGTCAAGGTAGCGTTGGCGTCCTGCTGGGCAACCCCTTTCAGGATGTCCATAAGCATCTGCTCCGCCTCCTGTAAGGAAGGCGGCGTGCTCAGGAACAACAATAGCCGCTCCCCATAGATATCCGCCACAAACGTCCCCTTGAAGCCGGATAGATATTCCTTTACCCAGGCCAGCTGTTCCTTGTAGGCCGTCGCCTCCTTGGTCTGGCCACTATCCAGAATCCACATTTCATGGATGGCGGCAATGTCAATATGAAAAATCTCCGCCAGCCGGTACATCTTCATGGGTTCATCCTGCAAAATGGCTCGCACCAGTCATGGATGGCCACCTCCCCGTGCTTGCGTCCCCAGATATTGATACAGATCCTGGCCGCATCCGCGATCTGGGAAAGGGTGTCCGTTTCCAGCGGCAGCCCCGCTTTGAGCAGTAGCAGTTCCATGGTTTGCTCGCTGTCGGTCCTGATGGCGGTTCGGTACAGCCGGCAGTCCCCGGCAAAGGGATAGGCTATGCTTCCTCCGCTGGGCGGGAATTCCCGCATGCGCTCCATCTCTTCCTTGACCCGGTTCTCCGTGCTGCGGGGCCAGGTAACCAGGTTCAAAATGTGAAAGGCTGCGTCGCACAGGATCGCCGTAGCGCAGATCCTATCGCTGAGCATTTTCATCACCGTATTCACGGACTGCTGATGCTTCGGAAGGGCGGATACCCGTTCTAGGATGTCCAACACGATGGAATTTTGCTTTGCCTGGTCCCGGAAGATGCAGGCGGTCACATCGTTGATCACCTCCCCATACCGAAGGGCCTGTTCCCCTTCCGGCATACAGATCAGCACAAAATCCAATTCATCTGCCAGCTGAATGAGCTTAGGGTCTACCTTTGGCATATAGATCCCCACATAATAGAGGATCAGCCCACTTCCCCGCCTTGCGCCAGGCGGCGCAGGTTGTCGCATTGCCGCTGGACATCGTCCCGGCAGTTCAAAAACCCGGTAATCACGATCTCGCTTCCGTAAAATTCCCCCTGGGGAAACAAGGGATCGATCAGGATTCCTGGGTCCACGGATTCCAATACGGAAATAGAGGAAACGATCTTCCCCAGTCCATTTCGCCCGCCCAATACCTTTGCCTGCCGCAGGGAAGGCAAATTCAACAGATCCGCCACCGTTACACTCACGCGCGCCTCCTCGTTTCCCCTTGTTATCCGCTCTGCGCCGGGCCAGCTACCGCACCGTTGCCGTCGGCGGGAAGGGCAATGCCTTTCGCTTCCGGCCATTCATACAGCTCCAGCAAGGGGTTCCAACATGGAAGGTGTTTCTACCTTCGCTCCATCCCCGGCAACGGCTTTCAGAAGCGGAGCTATATTCCGCCCCTATGCTTAGGCTCCTTAAAGGCCCCAGGCTCATGGCGAACTTTCCCGCCAATCCCCATATGGATAGCTGCCGGTTTTGGCCCATTTGTTGCTACCATGTCGCCCCGTTTCTTCGACATTTTCATGGCCTTTTTCCCATATGTTCATATTTTATCTTCTTTTTCTAGTTGAAGCAACCTCATGCTCCTTTTTTAGACCATAGAAGGCCCTATACCGGCCTGTTTTTCCCTTCCCCGTTTAACATCCCAGGGTCTTTACCATAATATATTCCGATTCGGTTTCCCTTAGGGTGTGGAAGTCCAGCCGCCGATATAAGGCCACGGCTGGGTTTTCCTTTTGTACGGAAAGGGAGGCACGCCGGTATCCGGCCTGGGCAAGTTGGTCCAGCAAGGCCCTGAGCAGCGCCCCGCCGATCCCCTGCCCCGGTAGGCGCTTCCACCGCCGCCGCCAAGGAAGGGGTATCGTCATCCACGTGGCCGTAGTCTCCATGATCCTGGCCCAGGCGGCCCCCACCAGCTTGCCCGCCGCCTCTGCCACCACGCCTCTATCCCCCGCTCCCTGGCCGAAGTTTTTAAAATATACCTGCATTTCAGGCGACGCCAATACCTCCCGAGGCGGCGGCTGCTGCCCCGGGGGCACAAAGATGGCCATATGCAAAAAATCCGCCAGCAAGGGATATTCTGCCGGCGTCATATCGCGGACCCTATATTCCATCATATTCATCCTCCTATTGGCTCTTTTCCCCATAGCCGTCGCCAGCGGCCATCCAGGCGCGCCCCATTGCTTCCCCCGGGACAATGTATCCAGGCGGCCGGGTCTGATTTCCCGTTCTATCCAAAGGGGCCGATAAAACATCGGCTTTACAGCAGATGCGGGCATAAGGGGCGAAGGTCAGCCGGTGGGGCATACGTTTGTGGATGCCAATGGGATCGTCCCTGCATCCCCTATCGGGGTGATCCCTGTCGCGCACTGCTCCCTAATAAAAAAAGGGATGCTTGCGCATCCCTTTGTCCGGATCGATTATTCGTCCTCGTCCTCGTCCTTCTGGGCATTCTCGATGATCTTCTTGGCCTCCATGGCGGGGACGTCCTCATAGCGGACAAATTGGCTGGTAAAGTAACCCCGCGCCTGGGTCATGGAGCGCAGATCCGTGGCATACTTAAACATTTCGGACAGGGGCGCTTCCGCCACTACCTCGGTACCGTCCTCGCAGGGGTTCATACCCAACACCCGACCCCGGCGGCTGGACAGATCGCCCATGATGGCGCCGGTATACTCGTTGGGCACGGTGATGTTGTACTGATAGATGGGCTCGATCAAGGCAGGCTGGGCCTTGGCGCAGGCTTCCTTATAGGCCAGACGGGCCGCGCTCTTAAAGGCCACTTCCTTGGAGTCCACGGGATGGTACTTGCCGAAGAACAGGGTGGCCTTGACGCCGATCATGGGATAGCCGGCCAATACGCCTTCTTCATGGCTTCCCGGGTACTTTCCACAGCGGGGATGTATTCCTTGGGCACCACGCCGCCCACGATGGCATTGACAAACTCGAAATCTTCGCCGTTGGTCAAGGGCTCAAAGCGCATATTGACCACGCCAAACTGGCCGCTGCCGCCGGTTTGCTTCTTATGCTTACCTTCGGCTTCCGCGGTGCCGCGAATGGTCTCCCGGTAGGGGATCCGAGGATCGGAGATCTGCTTCCACGCCGGTTTTATTCTTCAGCTTGGAGCAGAGCACATCCAGATGCACTTCGCCTAGGCCGCAGATCAGCACATCGCCAGTCTCCACGTTCTTTTCGATGGCCATGGTGGGGTCTTCTTCCAGGAGTTTGTTAAGTCCGGCAAAGACCTTGTCCTCCTCACCCTGCTTCTTCGCGGAAACCGCCAGGCTAATGCAGGGCTTGGGAAACTCAATTGCTGCAAACTGCACCGGGTCCGAAGGATCGCACAGGGTATCTCCCGTGGCGGTATACTGGAGCTTGGACAGGGCGCCGATATCCCCAGCGATCAACTTATCCATGGGGGTGACCTTCTTGCCCCGCATGAGGCCGGGGGCGGTGCCCTTCTCGTTCTTTTCCTGATTGGTGTTATACAGGGGCGTATCCACGCTGAGCGTGCCGCGATAGACCTTAATGATGGAATACTTACCAAACTGGTCGATCACCGTCTTGATGACCTGGCCGGCAAACTTCCCGTCCTGGCCCACCTGCACGGCTTCGCCGTTTTGGGATTGACAGCCGCAGGAGCAGATACCTGGTTGGCGGCGGGCATATAGTGGATCAGGTTATCCATAAGGTGGTCACGCCAATATTGGGAGCGGCCGCGCAGCAGCACACCGGGGTAACGACGCCGTCCAACACGCCCTGGCTTAGGCCCTGGAGGATCTCGTCCCGGGTGAGGGCCACCCCCGGCGGCGCTCTCCTCCAGGGTGTTCACCACCTGGGGCTCCTCCCCGGCCAGGACGCGGCCCACGGCGTCCACCCGGTAGGTGACGGAAATCTCCCCGCCGCACTGGCTTAGCACGTCGTCCATGGCCAGCTCTATGCCCGCCGCGCCGCCGCCCAGGCTGTCCAGGTAGCCCACGACGTGGGGCGCCAGCTGCTCCTGGCTGTACCGGTGAGCCAGCAGGCGGCCGCCGTCCACCTCTCCCCGGGAACCGGGCCTTTTCTCCGCCTTGGCCACCAGCAGTGGGTAGACCTTTTGCAGCTTCATCTGAAAGACTTTTTCGTTGGACATGATTTCCTCCTTACCGGGGCTGGGCATACTCCAGGCAAACCGTGTAGATGGCGTTGTAGGCCGCGCTGGAGATGCGCCCGACGGTACTCTTGATAGGCCTCCCGGCACAGCTGGGAAAGCTCTGGGGAGTCCCCCAAAGCCCGGCCCAGCTCCCTGGCCCGACGCAGATAGGCCTGTTCTTTGGCTTGCTGTGTCCCTTCCATAGCGCCGCCCCCTTTGAGAGAATCATATCACGATCCCTTGATTGGCGCAATGGGGGGTGCGAAAGTATAGGCGCGGCATTCTCTTGGCTATCAAAGGCGCTGGTTTTATTTCCAACAAGCTGCTGAATTCCAATATGACCTTG
>ENA-OQEN01001055-OQEN01001055.1-human-gut-metagenome-genome-assembly--contig:-NODE-1055-length-10821-cov-9.306246_pt1 | contig 10821 bp, 15 predicted proteins | sample MGYA00242791_ERZ504627 | MGnify/ENA primary metagenome ERZ504627 (study PRJEB26092, sample SAMD00036316) | human gut metagenome | host: Homo sapiens | study: EMG produced TPA metagenomics assembly of...
GTCTCGGGCGCCTCGGCCTTGCCGCGGCCCTTTCCACGGCCACGGCCCTCGCCCTGGCCTGAGCGGTGCGAGCATCGGATTCGGCATCGCGACGACGGCGCTTGGGCATCGATGTGCCGGCCAGACGATCGGCGCTCGACAGGCCATCGCCCACGTCGACGCCGTTTTCGCGATCGAGTTCCATGAGCGCCAGACGCATCTCGGGCGACTCGATGCGCTCGAGCACGTCGCGCGTCACGCAGTCGGGGCGGCAGTTGCAGCCCTGCTCGGCGGCCTTCTTTTTGCAACCCTCCGAGCACGTCATATCGGCCAGGTTGACCTTAAAGACTTTGCCGTTCTCCAGGCGCAGCACCAGCTGCTCACGCGGCGTGTCATATTCCTGGATGCGCGCCTTGCCAAGCGGCGTATCGATAAGCGTCTTCTTTTTGGGCGCGCGGCTCTTAAAGTCCTTGTACGCCTCGAACTCGTAGCGCAGGCAGCACATCAGGCGGCCGCAGACGCCACTAATCTTGGACGAGTTGAGCGGCAGGTCCTGCTCCTTTGCCATGCGGATCGAAACCGGCTCAAACTGTCCGCCAAAGCGCGTGCAGCAGAGCTCCTGGCCGCACTGGGCATAGCCGCCCACCAGGCGGGTCTCGTCGCGCACGCCGATCTGGCGCATGTCGACGCGAATGTGCAGCGTCGAGGACAGGTCCTTGACGAGCTGACGGAAATCGACGCGCTCCTCGGCCGCAAAGTAGAACACAGCCTTCTCGCCGCCAAACAGGTACTCGACGCCGACCGGCTTCATCTCGAGGTCGAGCTCTTTGACCAGACGACGGAAATCGACCATGGCCTCGTCGCCCTGGATGGCCAGGTCGTCGGCAAGCTGCAGGTCGATGTCGCTCGCCACGCGCAGCACGGGCTTGAGCGGCTGGCCGATCTCATCTTGCGGCACCTCGAAGGGATCGGCCGTGACCAGGCCGATCTCGGTTCCGCGCTCGGTGGAGCAAATGGCATAATCGGCCTCGAGGATATCCAGATCCTGCGGATCAAACCACAGGTCGCGCGAGGCGTAGGTAAACTTAACGGGTACGACTAACGGCATTTCAGTGCCTTCCTGATATCGAACAGCATGACCTCGATGGCCAGCTGGGGAGTAACGTTTCTGGCGATGTTGCGCTCGGCGGTCGCGACCGCCTCGAGCGCCCGGGTGGCACCCGCAACATTCGTCGCGGCGGCAAGCCGCCCGATCGTGTCGCGCACGTCTTCGTTCACGACGTCGGCCGCCTCGTCCTGAAGTGTCAGCAGCACGTCGCGCATGAGCGTCCGCGCGCTCGCCAGCGCTTCCATGATACCCGAACGCTCGCGCGCGTTGAGTTCGCGCTTGTTGCGGTCCTCAAGCTGCTTCAATGCTCCACGCGACAGGTAGTCGGCGTTTTGCTCGAGCACCTTTTCCTGTGTGGACTTGACCTCGGCGAGCGGCGCCTTAACGGCGACGATGAGCGACTTGGCGCGGCTGAGCACATCAGCCTCGTCGCAGCGATGAGCGAATCGATGGCGCGGACCATTTGGCGGCGAGCATCCTGCGCTCGGCACTCTTAAGGAACTCGATGCCGCGTGTGGGGCTTCCCGCCACGGCGACCGCCATGCGGCAACGCGCGAGATCCTGACCCGTCGCGCGGCTCACGGCCTGCGCGGCCACGGTGGGCGACACCAGCCGAAACGGCACGCACTGACAGCGGCTCACGATGGTGGGCAACATCACGTCTGCCGAGGTGCCCAACAAGATGAACATAACGCCCTCGGGCGGCTCCTCGAGTGTCTTGAGCAGCGCGTTGGCGGTGTTAGCGCGCAGTTGCTCGGCACGATCGATGATGTAGACCTTGGCCTTGGCACGGATGGGCGCCAGCGGCACGTCATCGAGCAGCTCGCGGGTCTGGGCAATGAGGTAGCCTGTGGCGCTCTCGGGCGTGTAATAGTGCACGTCAGGATGCGTATGCCGAGCAACGCGTACGCAGCTGTCGCATGCTCCGCAGCGTCCTGCTCGCACAGGAAGGCCTGGGCGAGCGCCCATGCGGCATCGAGCTTGCCGGCACCGGGAGCGCCCAAAAACAGGTAGGCGTGCGATGCGCGGCCGCTGGCGACGGCGTTGGTCAAAAAATCGCGAACGCGCTCTTGGGTGTCGAGCTTGGCCAGCAGGCTTGCCTGAGCGGGGGCCATGTTACTCGGCCTCCTTGGCAAGCGCGGCGACGACAGCATCTTGCGAAATGACGAGACCGTACGCGCGAATCTGCTCGACCGTCTTCTCGAAGACTTCCTCGACGGTCGCAGTGGCGTCGATGAGCTTTACGCGGTTTGGCTCCTCGGCAGCAATGGCGCAAAATCCCTGGTAAACACGCTCCTGGAATGTCATGCCTTTTGCCTCCATGCGATCTGCCGCGCCACGGGCTGCCATGCGTAGCGCCGCCTGCTCGGGCGTGATGTGGTAGACGAGCGTGAGCGCCGGGTGTGTTCCCGCGACGGCCAGGTTATTGGCATCGCACACTATCTGGCGATCGAGGCCGTCGGCAAATGCCTGGTAGCAGGTCGTGGAATCGTAGAAGCGGTCGCACAGGACCACCTTGCCGGCCGCGAGGGCGGGAGCTATGACCTCGTGCACCAACTGAGCGCGCGCCGCCTCGTAGAGCAGCAACTCGCAGGTGTCGCCCATCGCCGTATTGGCGGGGTCGAGCAGCAGAGCGCGGATCTTTTCGCTGATGGCGGTGCCGCCCGGCTCGCGCAGGCTCACAACCTGGTAGCCAGCGAGTTCGAGCGCGCGGGCAAGCAGACGCGCCTGCGTGGACTTGCCGGCACCATCGACGCCTCGAGCGTGATAAAGCTATGTTGAGCGGGCTCAAAAGCCATGAGCGCAGCCCCTTCCTATAAGGCGCGTAAATGCAGATATATCAACCAAGCCATGATACCCCAGGGGCAGGCGCGCCCCAAATCGGGCCTAGTCATTGGGTAGTCATTGGGGACGCTCTTAAATGACTAGGCGACAGCTAGGGACGTTCCTAAAGTGCCGGCAGAAAAGGAACGTCCCTAGCTGCCGACTTTTTTGAGCGCTGGGTATAATCGTCGTATTGATTTGAAATGTGGCGAAAGGAGTGGCAATGTCTCGGTATTGCGCCTCGTGCGGCAAACTTCTTGCAGATGATGCCAAGTTCTGCACCTCATGCGGTGCACCCGTTGAGCAGACAACCGCAAGCAATGGCCAACCCGCGTTTGAGCAGACCGGCTTCCTCGATACGCCGCAAGCTAAGCCGGACGACCCCCTCGCCTATCGCCCCGACCCCGCCGCCAGCCCCGCAGCGGTCGAAACGACGCAGCGCATACCCGTCGCGGACACCCCGCCCCAACAGCAACCGGCATCTACGTACGCGCCTGATTCACCGCAGGCCCCCGCCGCCAAAAAGAGCAGCACCAAGCGCTTATCGCCGTTATCGTTGTGCTCGTGGCAATTATCATCGCCTTGGTCATCTTTTTTGTGATCAAGCCTTTCGACAACGCCGCCACGCAAACGACTGCCGAGATTACTAAGCTGCACCATGATGTTGACGATGATGACCTCAAGCCTCTCGACGACCCCAATAGCCTTTTTGACGATGACGACGATGATGACGAGGATGGCAGCCAGGCGACCCTCTCCGAGCAAAACCTCTACCGTCGCCTGAGCGAATACTACGACCTGCTCGAAGATCTCGATAACCAGGTCCGTGCCTGCGCAGAGGCGTTCAATGGCGGTTATCTGGAAGAGGACCGTACCGCCCGTCAAAATCTCGCCGACGTCGCCGAGCGCACGGAAGACACCATCGAGCAGTACTACGATATCGTCGAGGACCTGGACGTCCCCACAAGCTCTAAGAACTACAGCTCGTGGAAGGACATCATTGCTCTGTACGACGACCTGGATCACCGCATCGATGCGATCTGCGATGCCTGGGAGATCAGCTTAAAGTACGCAAAGCCCGCAGACCATAAGAACGAGATCGTGGCGCCGCTGTCGCGCGACAACGTGGCGGGCACCAATGACAATAAGTACCGCCTAGACTTTGAGGAGCGCTATCCCGGCGCCAAACCCGTCGAAGTGAACTAACGCCTTGTCGTTTCCGAGCCGGCAGTTAGGGACGTTCCTAAACTGCCGGCAGAAAAAGGAATGTCCCTAACTGCCGGTCAAAAACGAGCGAGGATCATGGGACCCTCGCTCGTTTTTGGGCAATGTTTCGACTGCGCCGTTACTTGTCGGCGGCTGCTTTCTTGGCAGTCGACTTCTTCGCGGTCGTCTTCTTGGCGGCAGTGGCTTTCTTAGCCGTCGTCTTCTTCGCAGTCGAGGTCTTCTTCGCCGCGCTCGCCTTGGTCGTGGTCTTGCGGCCGCGGGCGGGCTTCTTCTCCTTGGTCGGGCAGTCCATGTTCACGCAGATGCGCCACGGGCCGCGCGCGGTGTTGACCACCACGATGGGGGCGCCGCACTCGGGGCAGGTCTCGCCCGTCGCCTCGAGCTTGCCACGCGCCGGCAGCGGATAGCTCACGCCGCAGTCGTCATAGTTGGTGCAGCGGATAAAGCGCTTGCCGCTCTTCTCGCTCTTGTGTGCGATCAGGTCGCCATGGCGTCCTGCCTCGGCGCACACCTTGCACTCGCCCACCTTAAGGTCGCTCGTAGTTGGTGGGGCATGTGGGGTTCACGCAAATCTCGAAAGCCTTTTGGCGGAACGGCTGGCACTTAATGCGCGGCGCACCGCATTCGGGGCACACAGCAGCCTCGCCCTCGAGCGGGCTCACCTTGACGCCGCTCGGCACCGGATAGGTCACATCGCAGTCGGGCCAGCCCATGCAGCCGATAAAGCTGCCGCGGGTCTTGGCGCTCGTCTTCATAACCAAGTCCTTGCCGCACTTGGGGCAGGCGCCCACGCGCGCATCGGCCGTGACGGCGTCGCTGATAGCATCGCCCAGTTCCTGCGTATGCTTGAGCAGCTCGTCGAGCACACCGGCCAGCAGCGCGCGCGAGTGCGTCACGACATGCTCTTCGGTGTCCTCGCCGCGCTCCACGCGGGTCATGTCGCCGTCGAGCTCGCTGGTCATATCGGGGCTCGTGATGCGCGGGGCAAACTGCGACAGTGCATCGATGATGGCGATGCCCAGCTGGCTCGGCTCCACGGGATCGTTTTTGAGATAGCGCACGGCGTACAGGCGCTCGATGATGCTCGCGCGCGTGGACTTGGTGCCCAGGCCGCGCTTTTCCATCTCCTGCACGAGCTTGCCCTGGCTGTAGCGCGCGGGCGGCTCGGTCTGCTTGGCCTCGAGCTTAATGTCGAACACGTCGACCGCATCGCCCTGCTCCAGCGGCGGCATCTGCTCGTCGCGCTTGAGTCCATACGGATACGCCTCACGGAAACCCGGGGTCACGAGCACATCGCCCGAAGCCACGAACGGCTCACCATTGACGTCGAGCTCGAGCTTGGTGTTCTCGATGGTCGCGGGACCATGAGCGTTGCCAGGAAGCGACGGGCGATGAGGTCGTAGAGCTTGCGCTGGCCACCGTCGAGCGCGGACGGATCGCCCTCGCCCGTGGGATAGATAGGCGGGTGGTCGGTGGTTTCGACTTTGCCGCGCGTGGGCTTCATGGGCCGGCGAGCACCTTTTTGCACACGGGCGCCAGCGCCGGGTTGATCTTTGCAAGGTCGCTCACCACGGCGCCCAGATCGAGCGTCGCAGGGTACACGGTATTGTCGACACGCGGGTAGCTGATGAGACCGGCCATGTAGAGGGACTCGGCGATGCGCATGGTACGCGCAGGTGAGATGCCCTCGGCTGCGGCGCAGCCTGCAGCGAGGTGGTCGCAAACGGCGTGGGCGGCTGCTGCTTGCGCGAACGCTTGGTCACCGCGGCGACGGTTGCCGTCGCAACGCCGTCAACGTGGCCGTACGCCGCCTCAGCAGCATCCTTGTCGGTAAAGCGCGCCGTCTTGTGCGCAATCTTAAAGCGGTCGTCCTCGGCAGCACCCTGTGCGGCGCCCATGCCGCGGATCTGCCAATAGTCCTCGGCACAAACGCCATGCGCTCGCGCTCGCGCTCGACCACCAGGGCAAGCGTCGGCGTCTGCACACGGCCGGCAGAGCGCACGTTACCAAAGCCGCCAAACTTGGCGAGCGTCAGGTAGCGCGTGAGCACCGCACCCCAAATGAGGTCGATGTGCTGGCGGCTCTCGCCGGCGTCGGCCAGATTCTGGTCGAGCGAGACGAGATTATCGAAGGCCTGCGTGATCTCGGCCTTGGTAAACGAAGAATACTGGGCGCGGGCGACCGGCAGGTCGGGCGCAACCTCGCGCACCTTGTTGAGGGCGTCCGAACCGATCAGCTCGCCCTCGCGATCGAAGTCCGTGGCGATGATGACACTGTCGGACTTCTTGGCGAGGTTCTTGAGCGAACGAATGAGTTCCTTCTCGGCCGGTAGCTTAATGACGGCGCCAGGTGAGGTAAGGCAGGCTCTCGAGTTTCCAGCCTTGATTGAGATGCCATCGGCAAGAAACGGCTTGCGCTTGGTGTCGTAGGGCGGACGCGCCAGGCCATCGGGTATGTCGGCCGGCAGCATCTCGCCGTCCTCGGTGACCGAATACCAGCAGCTTTTATCGAACAGCACGCTGTCGCAAAAATCGGGCGCTAGGATGTGACCGGCAAGGCCGATGGTCACGCACTCCTCGCCCTTCCACTCAAAACGGTAGATGGCGGTGTTGTACACCTTGTCCTTTTTGGGCTTGCCCGTGGACAGACGCTCGGCAATCTGACGCGCGGCGTCGTTTTTCTCGGCGATGATGAGCTTCAAAAGAGGCTCCTATCTCGTATCTCTGCGGCTACGCCCGCCCGTATGGCGGCCGACTTACGCCCTTGCTTGCTCAATCTGCCCGATGAGCCAATCGCACCAGGCATCCATGCCCTCGCCCTTGCGCGCGCTCACGGCAAACCGCGGCGCCTGCGGATTGAGGTCATCGAGTGTCTTAGTATACCTATCCATGTCAAAATCGAAAGCCGGAGCCACGTCGACCTTGTTGAGCAGCTGCGCGCCAGCGTGCTGGAAGATGCCCGGGTACTTGATGGGCTTGTCGTCGCCCTCGGGCACCGAGAGGATCATGATGGACAGGTTCTCACCCAGGTCAAAGTCGACTGGGCAGACCAGGTTACCCACGTTTTCGATAAAGATGACATCGATGTTATCGAGCCCAACGGCCTGGTCGAACGCGTCAACGGCCTCCATGATCATATTGCCCTCAAGGTGGCACAGGCCGCCCGTGTTGATCTGGATGGCGGGCATGCCGGCTTCCTTCATGGTAATGGCATCGACATCCGAGGCGATGTCGCCCTCGATGACGGCGCAGCGCAAGCCGGCCTTGTCGCGCAGGTGCTCGTTGGTGCCCAGAATCGTAGTGGTCTTGCCCGAGCCAGGGCTCGACAACACATTGATCACATAGGTGCCTGTCTCATCAATCGCTGTCGCAGCTGATCTGCCAGGCGCTCATTGCGCGACAGAATCGGCGACGCGATATCAATCGTTTTCTCAGCCATACTTAGCGCTCCTTAATTTGGCCCCTTTATACCCCATCACCAGATGGCTAGCGGGCTAATCGTCGGGGGTTTCGATTTCGATACTGGCGATGTCGAGCTCGCGGCCGTGCAGCAGGCGCACGTTGGCGCCGCCACATTGAGGGCAGCGGCAATGGAAACGGTCGTGATCGAAGACCTCACCGCAGTCCTGGCACTCGCTTTGTGGATGGACCTCCTCCACGGCAAGCTCGCAGCCCTTCGTGAGCGGGTCCTCGTCGCGAAACGTCTCCCAGGCAAAGTCGAGCGCCTCGCGCACGATCTCGGTCATATCCCCGATACGCAGCGTTACCAAAACGGCGCGCGAGGCCCCCGCCCCACGCGCCGCGCGAATCACTGTATCGAGTATGCCGTTGACAATGCCAACCTCGTGCATACCGATTTACTCCTCGTCGTCCTCTTCGTCGTCCGAAAACAGGTCCAGACGGCTCACAAACAAGCCCTCCTTGCCCTCGCGCGCGGTAATGACCACGCGAGCGATGGCGAGCGAAATCTCGTAGAGCGAGAGCAGGGCGCCATACATGAGCCCCAGCGTAACGGGCGAGCCGTCGGGCGTAATCACAGCCGAGCCCACAAGCAGGCCAACGTATACATAACGCCAGGCACTGCGGAAGGCCGCGTAGGACACGATGTGGAAGACGGACAGGTAGAAGATGATGAGCGGCAGCTCAAACGCCACGCCAAAGCCAATCATAAAGAGCAGCTCCATGTTGACGTAGTTCTCCAGATCGGGCAGCGCCGTAGCGACGGCCGAGGTCTCGCCGATGAGCCACTCAAAGCCCGCAGGAATGATGATGAAATAGCAGAAAATGGCGCCCAGGAAGAACAACACCGTCGAGGCGAGCACCGTGGGCACGACCCACTTGCGCTCGTTGGGGCGAAGCGCCGGCAGGAAAAACGCCAGAATCTGCCAGATGATCATGGGCGTGCACATGACCACGGCCATCTTGATGGCCAGCGAGAAGCGCAAGCCAAAGCCGCCGAGCGTGGTAGTGATGTAGAACTTACCGTCCGGCACAAAGGAGCGGATGGGATCTTCCAGGATGTCGAGCACTACAGGCGTGGCGAAATACAGCACGATAGCGGCGGCAAACACCGACACGACCACGATGGTCAGGCGGCGACGGAGTTCCCCCAGGTGATCGAAAAGCGGCATTCGCGCAGGTCCGATAGGCATTACTCATCGCCTCCCTTCGGGCGTCGGCGGCAGCAGCGTCGTCCTCGGCCTCGAGCTCGCGAGCGAGCTGGTCGACGACGGCCTTGCGCTTACGGGGACGACGGGCGTAGAGGTCAGCGTCGTGGGCTCTGCCGGCTCGGCTTGGGCTCCGGCTCTGCAGCTGGCTCGGGTTCGACGGCGGCAGCAGCAGGCTCGGCCTTGGCGGGCTCGGCGCTCTCGGCTCATCAGCAGCGCCTTCGCCTCGGTGGCACCCTCGCTCGCAGCCTTCTCGGCGGCAAGGCGGGCACGGCGCTCGGCAAAGGTCTCCTTCTTTGCGGGTGCAGCCGTCCCGGCGGCATCCTCGTCCGCATCGGAATCGTCATCGACGACAGCTTCTTGGGCTTGACCGGAGCCGACGCGGCCTCGCTTACCGGATCGATGATCTCGGACTGAACAACGGCCGTCATCTTTTCCTGCGTCTCGCGGAACTGACGGATGGCACGGCCGATCGTGCGGCCCATCTGCGGGAGCTTATCCGGGCCAAACAGCAAAAAGCCGAAGACCACGATGATCGCGAGCTCACCCTCTCCAATACCAAACACACATACCTCCAAGGCTCGATGTGAGTCGAGCCCGCACCGCGCCATTCGGCCGGAACTCGTCTATTCATTCGGTCAAGTATAGCGCCCGGACGCCAAAACGTCCGAGCGCATCACAAACATATGCCAAACGGCACGCCCTTTTGGGGGCAAAGATTATGCCGCCGTGATCGAAATCTCCTGGTCGACGCCCAGCAGCTGAACCACGCGCATCACCTGGGGCTGCACATTAGTGCAGCTAAAGCGCTTACCGTGGTCGACCGCGTGGTGCGCGGCGCCCACGAGCACGCCAATGCCCGTCGAATCGATGTAGCTCACCTGGCAAAATCGAGCTCAACGGCCTCAGTGGGCTGCTCGAGCGCCAGGTCAATGGCATTGCGCAGGCTATCGGCGTTAGAGATATCGATCTCGCCGGTCACCTTAATGGTGTAGATCTCCGGTGTGGGGTTGGTGGAAATACCCAAATCCATGTATACGCTCCTTTACGTATCGAAAATGCGGATAGTACTGGGCGCGGACTTGCGGGGCCCTAGGCGTTAGGCGCGCTCGGCACGAGCGAGCTCGGCAGCGACGAGCTTGACGGCCAGCACCAGTACGTCGAGTGCTGCCTCCAGGTCCTCGACCGTGGGATAGCTCGGCGCGATGCGGATGTTGGTGTCGCGCGGATCCTTGCCATAAGGCCAGGTAGCACCAGCCGGCGTGAGCTTGACGCCCAGGTCGGCACAAAGCGCTGCGACCTTTTGGGCCGAGCCCTCGGGACCATCAAAGCTCACAAAGTAGCCGCCGCGGGGATGCGTCCAAGTGGCGCAGCCCGTGTCGCCCAAACCCTCGGTGAGCTTGCGCTCGACGGCCTCAAAGCGTGGGCGCAAGAACTCGGCATGCTTTTTCATGTGCTCCTTGACCGCCTCGATGGTGGGAAGGAAGCGCACGTGACGCAGCTGGTTGAGCTTGTCGGCGCTGATAAGGCCGGCCTTCAGACGCTTGGAGAACTCCGCGATAACCGCGGGGCTCGCACCGATAAAGCCGATGCCGGCGCCGGGAAGGTGATCTTGGACGTCGAGGCAAAGGCCACCACGCGGTCCTCGGTGCCCGCCGCGCGAGCGAGGTCAAAGATGTTTGCGAGCTCGTCGGTCTCGTCGTACAGGTCGTGCACGCAGTAGGCGTTGTCCCAGAAGATGCGGAAATCGGGCGCGGCCGTGGGCATCTCGACCAGGCAACGCACGGTGTCCTCGCTAAAGGTGATGCCCGTGGGGTTGGAATACTTGGGCACGCACCAGATACTTGATGGAATCGTCGGCGGCAACGAGGCGCTCGATCTCGTCCATGTCGGGGCCATTATCGGTCATCGCGACGGGGACATTCTCGATACCCAGGTCGGCGGTGATGCCAAAGTGACGGTCGTACCGGGAACAGGGCACAGGAACTTGACTTCTTGCCGTCGTGCGCGGCCTCGT
>ENA-OQEN01001056-OQEN01001056.1-human-gut-metagenome-genome-assembly--contig:-NODE-1056-length-10817-cov-3.214312_pt1 | contig 10817 bp, 13 predicted proteins | sample MGYA00242791_ERZ504627 | MGnify/ENA primary metagenome ERZ504627 (study PRJEB26092, sample SAMD00036316) | human gut metagenome | host: Homo sapiens | study: EMG produced TPA metagenomics assembly of...
CGTTGACAGTATGGACATGGTATACTATAATAAACTGTATTTTTGTTTGCAGGCTCCCTCCTTTTTAAGAGCGGAGATTTGCGCGGGGGAAAGCCATTTTGCTGCGTGCTTTCCTAGTTTTATGGAGGTGCATTCTACATGGTGAAAGCGATTGTCGGTGCAAATTGGGGCGATGAGGGCAAGGGGAAAATTACCGATTTGTTTGCCAGCGAATCGGATATTGTCATCCGTTTTCAAGGCGGTGCGAACGCAGGGCACACGATCATCAACGACTACGGCCGTTTTGCGCTGCACCTTCTGCCTCCGGCGTATGCTATCAGCACACGATGAATATTATTGGCAACGGTGTTGCGCTTGATATTCCAAAGCTGATTGCCGAAATTAAGAGCGTAACGGATAACGGCGTTCCGGCGCCGCACATCATGGTGTCCGACCGTGCGCAGGTGATGATGCCCTACCATGTGCTGCTTGACACCTATGAGGAGGAGCGGCTGGCGGATAAACAATTCGGCTCCACCAAATCCGGAATCGCGCCGTTTTATTCGGATAAATATGCGAAGATCGGCTTCCAGGTCAACGAGCTGTTTGACGAAGAATATTTAAAAGAAAAGCTAACGCGCGTGCTGGAAGTGAAAAACCTCATGCTTGCGCATATCTACATAAGCCGTTGCTGGATTTCGAAGAAATTTTCAATACGCTTATGGAGTACCGCGACCTGATCGCGCCCTATGTGGGTGATGTGAATATTTACGTACACGAAGCTCTGAAAGCGGGCAAGAATATCCTCCTGGAAGGCCAGCTTGGCTCCCTGAAGGACCCAGATTTCGGCATTTACCCAATGGTGACCTCCTCCTCGACGCTGGCGGGCTATGGCGCGGTAGGCGCGGGCATTCCGCCCTATGAGATCCGGGAGATCGTCGCGGTGACGAAAGCGTATTCCAGCGCGGTGGGCGCGGGCGAATTCGTCTCGGAGATTTTCGGGGAAGAGGCGCGGCTGATGCGCGATCACGGAGGCGATAAGGGCGAATATGGCGCGACGACGGGCCGCCCCCGCCGCATGGGCTGGTTCGACTGCGTGGCTACCCGCTACGGCTGCCGTGTGCAGGGCGCGACGCAGGTGGTGCTCACGGCGTTGGACTGCCTTGCCTACCTCGACGAGATTAAGGTTTGCACCGGCTACGAAATTGACGGTGTGGTAACGAAGGATTTTCCCGTTACCGCAAAGCTGAAAAAGGCAAAGCCCGTGCTCGAAACCCTGCCCGGATTTAAACAGGAAATCCGCGGCGTGGGGCGGTTTGAAGATTTGCCGCAGGCGCGCAGGATTATGTGGCGTTTATCGAGCGGGAGATCGGTGTGCCTATCACAATGGTCTCCAACGGCCCAAAGCGCAGTGAAATTCTCAAGCGCAAATAAACTGCGACTTATTCTGAAATAAAGGTGGTCCCCGCATGCATGAAACCATCCTGGTGCTCGATTTTGGAGGCCAATACAATCAACTGATTGCGCGCCGCGTGCGCGAGCAGAACGTCTATGCCGAAGTCAAGCCCTACACGACCCCGCTTGCCGAGATTCAGAAACAGCATTATAAGGGCATCATTTTTACCGGCGGGCCGAACAGCGTGTATGACCCCGCTCCCCGCACTATGAGCGGGAGATTCTATCCCTCGGCGTGCCGGTGCTTGGCATCTGCTATGGCGCGCAGCTCATCGCTTGGCTGGAGGGCGGGGAGATTGAGGCCGCGGAGAATGGGAGCGAATACGGCAAGGTGGAGGTATCCGCGTGCGGGTAGCCTTTTGTTCCAAGATGTTCCGGCGTGCAGCCAGTGCTGGATGAGCCATACGGACTATATCAAAACCCTTCCGTCGGGCTATCGCATATCAGCCGATACGGGTATCTGTCCGGTAGCGGCGATGGAAAACGCGGAAAAGAAAATTTATGCCGTCCAGTTTCACCCGGAGGTTACGCACACGGCCTTTGGCAAGCAGATGCTCCATAACTTCCTGTATGAGATCTGCGGCTGCAAGGGCGATTGGCGCATGGACGATTTCGTCGAGCGATCGATCGAGCGTTACCGCGAGGCTCTAAAGGGCAAAAAGGTGCTGTGCGCCCTTTCTGGCGGCGTGGATTCTTCTGTGGCCGCCGTGCTGCTGCACAAGGCGATCGGCAAGAATTTGACCTGCGTATTCGTCGACCACGGCCTGCTCCGCAAGGGGGAAGGGGACGATGTCGAGCAGGTGTTCCGCGAGCAGTTCGATATGAATCTGATTCGTGTTAACGCGGCGGAGCGCTTTCTCTTGAAGCTCGCAGGCGTGAAGGAGCCGGAGCGCAAGCGCAAGATTATCGGAGAAGAATTCATCCGCGTGTTTGAGGCGGAATCGAAAAAGCTCGGTAGGATGGATTATCTCGTGCAGGGCACGATCTACCCGGACGTCATCGAGAGCGGTATGGGCGACGCGGCCGTCATTAAGAGCCATCATAACGTAGGGGCCTTCCAGACGACGTGGATTTCAGGGTATCATCGAGCCGCTGCGCGCTTTGTTCAAGGATGAAGTCCGCGCGGCGGGGCTGGAGCTTGGCATCCCGGCGAATCTCGTCTGGAGGCAGCCGTTCCCCGGCCCGGGCCTGGCGATCCGTATTATGGGTGAAATAACGGAGGAGAAGCTTTCAATCCTCCGCGAGGCGGACGCGATCTTCCGGGAGGAGATCGTCGCTGCGGGGCTTGAAAAGCAGGTCAACCAGTATTTCGCGGTGCTGACGAATGTGCGCAGCGTCGGCGTGATGGGCGACGCGCGGACGTATGATTATACCGTTGCATTGCGCGCGGTGACGACGACCGATTTCATGACGGCCGAGTGGGCGCAATTGCCGTATGAGCTGCTCGCGCGCGCATCGAGCAGGATCACGAACGAGGTGCCAAATGTAAACCGGGTGGTTTATGATATCACGACGAAGCCGCCGGCGACGGTGGAGTGGGAGTGAGGAAGCGCTGTTGGGATAAAAATCACCCGCTCCGCGCGGCGGCGCCGCGTTTCTTCCAGTTGGGCAGGAAGGCGGCTTTGCTTCGGCAATGGATATAATTTTTATTTATGTGGCAGGGAATCAATTTGATTGCCTGCCACATTTATTTTGGGTTTGGGTGCTCCCTGGCGGAAGGGTGCACTGGAATGACGGCCTCGATGTTTATCATTATCAATCAGGGATCAGGAAGTGGTTCGCAGAGGTGTTCGGAAAATGCATGATGACCTCAAAAAATGAAAGGAAGCGGCTCCCTCTCGCGAAAGAATCAGCCGCTTCCCCAGCCGGCAACTGTCTAAAAGACAATTACAGCGTAAATATTATACCACATATATAAATGCTCCCTGCGAAAAATGACGTTGCCGCATCGCTACAGGAGCGTTTCGCGCCGACAACCATTTTCCAATGCTTCAAGCAAAATGTTTGAAGCTATCATACCATACACGCAAGGCCAGCCTTTGTGAAAAATGACGTTGCCGCATCGCGGCAGGAGCGTTTCGCGCCGACAGGCATTTACCAATGCTTCAAACTTTGTTTGAAGCTATTATACTAGAAATTCAGATGCTTGCAAATGATCCTATGTATGCGCATGTGATTTCGTCCAAGGGTTGCACGATTTTTGAAAGGCATTAAAAGCAATGAGCAAAAATGAAGAATGGAACGAATTCTTAGATAACCTGCTGGCTCGCTCCCTGAAAAACCTCCAGGCCACAAGGGAATATGAATACCGAAAGCAGCGGCAGGAGCAGCTCGACGAAATGCTGGCCGCCAATTTGAACAAAACGGAAAAGGGGATGGTGGAGGAAGTGCTGTTCGAGCTTGGGGTCGCGGCGGATTTATTCGGTCAGGCCCCGCTCAATCAGGTCGGCCACATTCTCAAGGCCAATCAGCCTAAGCTGCCTCAAAAAATTGCGGGTATTCTTTACGATCAATTGTGAAAAGCATCTGACTGTTTTTTCCATCGTTTCACAATCGGTTGCCTGATAGATTTGATAAAACAGAACAGTCCCCTTATCATGCACGCCTTCCGGGCGCGACCCATCGGGGGTCCGAATCGGCGGCAGGGAGCCGTAACGCTCCAGCTTGGGGATTAAAACGGCGTCAAATAAGGCTTTTTGATGAGTCCTCAGCGCGAACAGCAAAACGGACCACTCCGCTGTGGTTTCATTTAACCAATCCTCCAGCTGTTACAATCCGCGCCGCGGCACCAGTTGTGCGCGGTTTCATGCGCAAGAAGCCTAGCGGCTTCAATCTCATTGCTCCCGATGGAGGAACACCACATCAACCCTTTTCGCTGGTAAGCCGCTTCGGGAATGGAAATCGCCGGGGCGATGCAAGTTACATCTAGAACGGGGAGCTTTTTCTTGCGGAATAAGTTCCCATTGTAATATTCCATCACCTGCTGATACGCGCGCTGCGCGGTTTGGGCGATGGCCGCGATGCTGCTATCAACGGTATAGATGTTCATATAACGGTTGGAGATCACCTGCAATTTTTCTTTCCGGTAGGCGACGATATTATAGGGGTCAACCCCGTTGGAGCCATATTCCCATGTGCCGTTCTCTCTGTTGCAGGCTGCTTTCACCACAACCCAATGCTGCCCGTGAAGCACAATGATCTTGCCATGGGATAGCCTGACGGATAGCTCCTGTGGATACCAGACGGAATACCAGTTCATTGAAACGATATCTTCCGTGATGATATTGTTCCAATTCTTCCGCTGCGCCGGATCAAACTGCACCGAGCCTTCGTATTCGATCACCGCCTCTTTGACCGGCCCGCTGCCCGTAATCTCGACCTTTGGGCCAAGGGCCTGAACGGGAGCGAGGCTTCCCCGGCCTTACGGAAGGTAACGGGCACATTTCCGGTGAGAGAGGTGATTGTGAGGTCGTTGTTCAAAGCAAACGTGAGCCGTTTTTTTCTGTTTTGGGGGCATGTGATGTGTGCGCTCGCGTGAAAGCTGCCGCGGCCGAAATCCAAGCGGATTGTCATGGTGCTTTTCATTGACAAAACAAGCCCTCCTTCCTTGTTGGTTGTTTGTACAATAGCACACAGCCATACGATATGCAAGGAGGAGAAGGGCTTGTGCGTGAATTTTGTACCCTTTCCGGGCGGGGTTTCAGCCGCCCGCATATTGCTGGGCAAAAGATTTTTTGCATGCAATTTCTCAATTTTTCTTTCCCTTTCGCCGTTTTTGTATTATGATAGGAAAGGCAACGTTTTAAATCATTACAGTTTGGAGATCATGCAATGGAACGTAAAGTTGGAACCATATCGAGGGCATCCGCTGCCCCATCATCCGGGAAGGGGACGATCTCGCCCGGATCGTCGTTGAAAGCGTCACGGCAGCCGCAAAGGCAGAGGCTTTTCCCTGCGGGACAGGGACGTTGTTTCGATCACGGAATCGGTCGTCGCCCGCGCGCAGGGCAATTACGCTTCAACCGCTGACATCGCATCCGACGTGAAGGCAAAGCTCGGCGGCGGGACGATCGGCGTTCTTTCCCGATCCTTTCCCGCAACCGTTTTGCCATCTGCCTGCGCGGCATCGCGCAGGGCGCGCAGAAGGTGGTGCTGATGCTCAGCTACCCGAGCGATGAAGTCGGCAATGAGCTAATTACGCTTGACCAGGTCGATCAGGCTGGCGTGAACCCCTACAGCGACGTGCTGACGCTGGAAAAATATCGCGCGTTGTTTGGGGAAAACAGGCATCCCTTTACAAACGTTGATTATGTCCAGTATTATGGCGATCTGATCCGAGAGGAAGGCGCGGAATGTGAAATCCTGTTTGCAAACGACCCGCGCGTCATTTTGCAGCATACGCAGGATGTGCTTTGCTGCGATATCCATACCCGCGTACGCACCAAGCGCATCCTGCGGGAAGCGGGCGCGCGCCGCGTGTGCGGACTGGACGATATTCTAAACGCGCCGGTGAATGGCAGCGGCTGCAATGAAGCATATGGTCTGCTCGGCTCGAATAAATCCACGGAAAACACGGTCAAGCTGTTCCCGCGGGGATTGCGGCGGCTGGTGCTCGATATCCAGAAGGGCCTTCTGGAAAAGACAGGCAAGCAGATCGAAGTGATGGTTTATGGCGACGGAGCGTTCAAAGATCCGGTTGGGCGGATCTGGGAGCTTGCCGACCCCTGCGTATCGGTTGCGAACACGCCGGGGCTCGAAGGCACGCCCAATGAGATCAAGCTCAAATACCTGGCGGATAACGATTTTGCGGATTTGTCCGGAGACGCGCTGCGGCAGGCCGTTGAACAACGCATTCGGGAGAAAAAGGACGATTTGGTGGGCGACATGGCCTCTCAAGGCACGACGCCCCGCCGGATTACCGACCTGATCGGCTCGTTGTGCGACCTGACGAGCGGGTCGGGGGATAAGGGAACGCCGGTTGTGCTCGTGCAGGGGTATTTTGATAACCTGACGGATTAAACGGATTTGTCTCTTGATTTTTTTGTTTTGGTTTGCGGCGGCAATCAAACCGATTGCCCGCCATTTGTATTTCAGGTTATCGCGTAGGGCGAAATGCGGCGCTTCAACGGTCTCGACCACTTCATTGAAGGATTTCAGCTCGGTGCACGGCGGATTCTCAAAACCTTTCTCCTCCCACAGCAGAGTGCCGTCCGGGATATTGACTGAGAATATATTGTCTTGAAATGGTTTGATTTGTGGAAAACGAATGCTTTTCAGAAGAAATAATCTGTGGTATACTAAATACGATTTTTTTAAAATTATCAGCAGTTGGACATGCCCGGGTAAAACAATGAAACGGCCGGTTCGGAAGTCCTGGCTTTCTCCCAGGCAAATCTACAGCGAAGGGAAGATTCTACTTGAAGATTAGAATTGGTATTGCAGGATATGGCAACTTAGGCCGCGGTGTGGAATGCGCCGTGCATCATGCGCCTGATTTGGAGTTGGTCGCTTTGCTTACCCGGCGCAACCCCGCCTCCATCAAAACGCATACGGGCGTGCCCGTTTACCGCATGAGCGACGCTGCAAAACTTCGGGATCAGATTGACGTGATGATCCTCTGCGGCGGCAGTGCGAACGATTTGCCGGAGCAAACGCCGGAGCTTGCGCAGTATTTCAACGTGATCGACAGCTTCGACACCCATGCAAAAATCCCGGAGCACTTTAGCCGGGTGGACGCGGCCTGTAGAAAGGCCCATACCATCGGAATTATCTCCGTGGGCTGGGATCCGGGCATGTTTTCTCTCAACCGCGTTATTTCCCAGGCAATTCTGCCGAACGGGAAAGACTATACCTTCTGGGGCAAGGGCGTCAGCCAGGGGCATTCCGACGCAGTGCGCCGCATTGAGGGCGTGAAGGATGCCAGGCAATATACCATCCCCGTGGAAGCTGCGCTTGAGCGGGTGCGCAGCGGGGAAAACCCGACGCTCACCACGCGGGAAAAGCACACGCGCGAATGCTTTGTCGTTGCGCAAGAGGGTGCGGATCGCGCCAAGATTGAGGAAGCGATTAAGACCATGCCGAACTATTTTGCGGATTATGATACCACCGTCCATTTCATCAGTGAGGAAGAGATGAAGCGAGAGCACAGCGGTATTCCGCATGGAGGCAGGGTGTTCCGTTGCGGCGCCACGGCTGGGAATCCGACTCACCGGACGGGGATCAGCTTCCGAACCATCACATCATCGAATATAGCTTGAAGCTCGATTCCAACCCGGAATTCACCTCGAGCATTTTAACTGCTTATGCAAGGGCTGCCCATCGCCTCCACCAGGAGGGGCAGACCGGCTGCAAAACGGTGTTGGATATCGCCCCTGCTTACTTGCACCCGGCTTCCGCGGAGAAGCTGCGCGCCACGCTGCTGTAAGCAAAAAGCAATTGTTCGTATCCATTTTGTATTGAGATAGAAAGGTTGTTGCCCGCATGAAGCAGGATATGATTGTCATTTTAGACCTCGGCTGCACCGAAAACACCGCCACCGCCCGTGCCATCCGCGCGTTGGGCGTATACAGTGAAATTTATCCCCACGACGTCACGCCGGAGGAGCTTGCTGCTCTGCCAAACGTGAAGGGCGTGATTCTCAACGGCGGGCCGAACCGCGTTGTGGACGGCGTTTCCATCGACGCAGCGCCGGAGATTTACGCTTGCGGCCTGCCTGTGCTGGCCGTCTGCCACCCGGCGGCGCAGGCGCATACGGATCGCGCGCAGGTTTTTGTGCGCAAGGAGCCCTGGCCGCAGGAGGAAGCAGCTGTGAAAAAGGAGCTGGAAAGCTTCGTTTTCGGCAAATGCCAGGCGCAAGCGAACTGGAATATGGAGAATTTCATTGCGGATCAGATCGACCTTGTCCGCCGCCAGGTGGGTGATAAAAAGGTTTTGCTCGCGCTCTCAGGCGGCGTAGATTCCTCGGTGGTCGCCGCACTGCTTTTAAAGGCGATCGGCAATCAACTGACCTGTGTGCATGTCAACCATGGCCTGCTGCGCAAGGGCGAGCCGGAGCAGGTGGTTGAGGTGTTCCGCAATCAGATGAACGCAAACCTTGTCTATGTGGATGCGAGCGAGCGTTTCCTCTCAAAGCTCGCGGGTGTGGCTGACCCGGAGCAGAAACGCAAAATTATCGGCGCGGAATTTATTCGTGTGTTCGAGGAAGAGGCCCGCAAGCTCGAGGGAATCGATTTTCTTGCACAGGCACGATCTACCCGGATATCGTCGAGAGCGGCACGAAAACCGCTAAAATGGTCAAATCTCATCATAACGTTGGCGGCCTGCCGGAGGATTTGGCGTTTGAGCTCGTTGAGCCGCTGCGCCAGCTCTTTAAGGATGAGGTGCGCGCTTGTGGCGTGGCCTTGGGCCTGCCAGACAGCATGGTCTACCGCCAGCCTTTCCCGGGCCCGGCCTCGGCGTGCGCTGCCTCGGCGCGATCACGCGCGACCGGTTGGAGGCCGTGCGGGAATCCGATGCGATTTTACGCGAGGAGTTTCACAATGCAGGGCTCGACAAAAAGGTGTGGCAGTATTTTACCGTCGTGCCGGATTTTAAATCCGTAGGCGTGCGCGATAATGCCCGCAGCTTTGAATACCCGGTGATCCTGCGCGCCATCAATACGGTGGATGCGATGACGGCGGAGATTGAGCGCATTGATTGGGCGGTGCTCGAAACGATCACCAAACGCATTCTAAGCGAGGTGGCAGGTGTTAATCGCGTGTTGTATGATATCTCACCAAAGCCTCCGGCGACGATTGAGTGGGAATAATTTGAAAAAGTCTGAAAACCCAGTAATAATGCGGGTTTGCGACACTTTAAGAAGTCTTTTGATAACAAATTGATAACAGTTGCATAAGAGCCATTATTCTTATAATCCGGTGGTTTTATGGTTAGAGAATGATTGACGGGCGGTTGTGCAACAAGGCGTTCAGAGCCATACTCGGAAATATTGCATATTTCCTCGTTGTGGCGTATCCGCCAAATGGACTTTTTCCAATATATGCTCTTGAATGTAAACATTCATCGCATATATTGTCCAAAATCCGCTTGGCTCTGAACGAATCCATATTATAAACTAAGCCCTTAGCTGTGGGTATGAAACTCATGGCTAAGGCTTTTTGTCGTCTTTATGCTACTTGTTCAAAAATCTGTTTTTGCATATTCAAATAGTATTTCAAATCATCAGAAGTTTTCTTTTGGAAATATTTTGGTCGATTTATTGAGCGTGTGTTAATGTTGTTAGCTTCAGCTAAGCGCTTAGTGAAATCAAATATGCAATTTATCAAGTCACTAAATTGAGCGGCAGAAATATTGAGGTTAATAGCCTTCTTTGGATTGTTTTTTTCGATTGCTTCGATGGAGTTAATAAGAGTATTCAAGATGTCAATATCCAAAGTTCCATTACGAGCAGCGTCTAAATACTCCTGTAAAGCTAATCCAAATTGTCTGTCAAGTTTTCGCTGTTTTCGATGTGCTACATATCCTACTGTTCCAGCGATTGCACCACCTGCGATAAGGACACCGCCTACGATGATAGTACCTTTTTGATGGACTCGGATAAAATCAATAGCTTTAGATGCGCCCTCTTTGGCGGCATCAGCAACTGCTGGAATATGCTTGGCTACCCTTTTGTTATCCACATTTTTAGCTAACCCATATAGTTCCAAGACACCAGCCTTCACACCTGCGTATGTTTTTTCATCTATATCGAGATAAATTGGAACAACTGGCATTTTGTATCAACTCCTTTACTTATTAGAATGTTGGTCATTGAACATTTCAACCAAAGCGTCACTAAGTTCCTGTGATGGCACTTTCGCGCACACTTGAGTGGTATCGAACTTCGGATAGTGGTAACGCCAGTTATCGTATTCTTCCCTGCTGATTTCTTCGGAAGATAGCTTGTCCGCCTGTTCTTTCCAAGCATAGAGCATTTTCAGTAGTTCGTGGGCGTCTTTCCCTTTGTCCTTGTTGATTTTCAGACAGACTTCTCCGTCTGCTTCGCTGACAGTCAGACCATATAAATCTTCAAGGGTAAACAAGGTGTGCATCAGTCCGATATAGCTGTCAATATCGGGTACATCGAGGGCATGAGAGGAAACATCAAGTGCCTGTGCCAATGCAGCCGTTAAATCCGCCTTCGGTTTGCGGGAGCCGGTTTCATATTGCGCCAAGCGAACATCGGCGCTCCTTTCGGGAAAACCGACAGCTGTACCAAGATATTTTTGCGTCATACCACGCAGAAGCCTGAAAAAATGGATTCTCTCACCAATCGCCATAGTGTTTACACTCCTCGCTTATGTATCTGCACATAGTATAGCGGATATGCTTAGTGAAAGTCAAGA
>ENA-OQEN01001057-OQEN01001057.1-human-gut-metagenome-genome-assembly--contig:-NODE-1057-length-10796-cov-2.332927_pt1 | contig 10796 bp, 16 predicted proteins | sample MGYA00242791_ERZ504627 | MGnify/ENA primary metagenome ERZ504627 (study PRJEB26092, sample SAMD00036316) | human gut metagenome | host: Homo sapiens | study: EMG produced TPA metagenomics assembly of...
CATCGTTCTCGCGTTCCTCACCTGGCGTTTCGTCGACTTCTCCAATCTTCAAAACCTCTCGACCGTGCTTTTGGTCATCGATATCGTCTTGGTGTTCCTGCCAACGTACCGGGCCTTCAGTACAGCGCCATGGGCATGACGGGCTGGATACGCATCCCGTTAATCAACCTCACCTTCCAGCCCGTCGAGCTCGTGAAAGTCGTGACGATCTTTTTCATGTCGGCGCTTGGGGCGCAGTACCATGGCAAGATCGACACGCTGCGCGATTACGTCAAGCTGTGCGGCATGCTCGCGATACCCTTCGCATGCGTCATCATTCAGGGCGACCTGGGAAGCGGCCTCGTCGTGTTCGTTTCGGGCGCATCGTGATCATGATGAGCGGAGCGCGCAAGGAATGGTTCTTATGACCCTCGCGCTCATCATCGGACTCGTCTCGCTCATGCTCGCGACCGATTCCATCATCGACGGCGTTCTGGGGGATAGCCGCTCATTTATCAAGAACTACCAGATGAACCGCTTGCTCGTGTTCCTCGATCCCGAGGCCGATACCTCCGGCGCGGGGTACAACCTGCAGCAGTCCCTCATCGCCGTAGGTTCGGGCGGGTTTTTCGGCAAAGGGATAGGCAATGCGACGCAATCCACCTCGGGCTTCCTGCCCGAAGCGCATACTGACTTCGTTTTCGCCCTGCTCTGCGAGACCTTCGGTTTTGCCGGCGCCTTCGTGCTCCTCGCTCTCTTCGCTCTGCTCATGTTCTCAACCATTCGCATCGCCATCAAATGCGAATCGCTCTTCTATCGCCTCGTGTGCGTTGGGTTCGTTGGCATGTGGCTGTTCCAGATTTTTGAGAACATCGGTATGTGCATCGGGCTTATGCCCATCACGGGTATTCCGCTGCCATTCATCAGCTTCGGATCTTCGTCTATGATTGTCCAGTGCTTGATTATCGGCATCATCCAATCGATTTGCGTCGCAGGCGCCCGATAAGCGGTTTGGGAAGGTATGGAACGTGCGATGAGGCTACCGATCGATGCGCTTGCCCAGGCGCTTAAGCTGGGTGCATCGGCAAAGAAGGATTCCGATACGCCGGTGCGCGTGGCGGTCTATGTTGACAGCTCCGCATCGCCGTTCGTCATCGAGACGGTGCGCGACGCGCTCGTTCCGCAGACGACGTCTGCTCTCGTGCGCGTGGAGCGCTTGGGTGAGGCGCCGATCGAGGTTCGCGCCGACACCGACGTCGTACTTGTGCTTTCGTGCGGGTCCGAGCGTCTTCAGTCCGCTGTGCAGGAGATGCTTGTGGCGGGTGCCCCGGTCGCCGTGGTTGCCGAATCGAGCATCGAGGTGCCGTTCATTACCGCCGATACCCCCATGCTCGGACTTATCGCGGCTACTGATGCGAGTTACCTGCTTGAGACGCTTGCTCGTTGGATCTTGGACCGCACCGAGAAGGACGTCGCCTTTGCAGCTAATTTCCCGTTCATGCGCATCGCTGCTGCGAACCGCATCATCACCTCCTGCGCGCTCACGAACATGGCTACCGGCGCGCTCTTCTTCATTCCAGGCGCGGATTTTCCGGTGATGACGATCGCTGAGGTCGGCATGGTGCTCAAGCTCGCAGCCGTCTTCGGCTATAAGCTTGAGCCAGAACGCGGTTACGAGGTCGCCGCTGTTGTGGGCTCGGGCCTTCTGCTTCGCTTGGCTGCTAAGGGCCTTTGTCGCCTTACCCCCAGGCTTTCCTTCGTCGTCAAGGCGCTCGTGGCTGCTGGAGGAACCTATGCCATGGGGCGGGCACTCGCAAGCGCATATGAGCGCGGGATCGACTACGCCCCGTGAACGCCCGCGTGTCTCGTGTGGTCTCGTTCGCCCGCAACGTGACGGCATCGGGTTCCGCGGGCCCCGCCGGAGTGCAGGAGGCGGCGGTTAACCGCAGCGCTCGCTAACCTTTGCCCAGTCTGCCTTCATCCATGGCCTTGTATGGTCCATGCCTCTATTAATCGGTATGAGAGGAGTGCCGTGCGCACCGCTTATCGCGATTGCTTCGATCAGCTTCAACCTTTACTTGCTCGCGTGGAGAAACCGAGCCGCTATATCGACCACGAATGGGGCACCCGGTCTTCGCAAGAGGCCGATTTCCGCGCGTGCCTGATCTATCCCGATGTCTACGAGGTCGGTCTTCCTAACCAGGCATTGCCATCCTGTACGCAGCGCTCAATCGCGAAGATGGTATTTCATGCGAGCGTTCGTACGTTCCTGGATCGACATGGCAGACGAGATGCACGCCGCAGGGGTTCCGTTGCTTTCCCTAGAGGCGCGGCGCCCGTAGCGTCCTTCGACGTGGTGGGGCTTCATGTCCCGCACGAGATGGCCGCAACCAACTATCTCGAGGCGCTCGATTTGGCCGGCATCCCGCTTCTTGCCCGTGAACGCGGGGAAGACGACCCGCTTGTCATTGCCGGAGGACCCTCCGTCTATAACCCGAACCGATTGCCGAGATCTTCGACTGCATCCTCATCGGTGAGGGTGAGGAGCATATCGTTGAGTCTGCCGCGAGCACCGCCGCCTCCGTGATGCGGGTGCCTCGCGTACGGAGATGCTGCGCGCCCTTGCTTGCGTGCCGGGGACCTACGTGCCCTCGCTTTACGAGGTGTCTCACGAGGGAGCTTGCACAGTGCATGGCTATACCGTTCCTCGTGAGGGAGAGCATGTGCCCGACGTTGTGTACAAGCGCGTCGTTGCCGATTTCGGGGCAACCGATCCCGTGAGCCAATCCGTCGTGCCCTATACGGAGCTTGTGCATGACCGCCTCTCAATCGAGGTGTTGCGCGGGTGCGCGCGCGGGTGCCGCTTCTGCCAGGCGGGAATCACCTACCGCCCCGTTCGAGAGCGCACGCCCGATCAAATCGTTGCCGCTGTTTCGCGGGGTCTTAAGGAGACCGGTTACGATGAGTCTCGCTCACCTCGCTTTCGACTACCGACCATTCCTACTGTTCGCAGATTCTCGAGCGCTTGAATCGCAACCTGCAAGACACGGGGATTTCGGTCTCCATTCCTTCGCAGAGGCTGGATTCCTTTGGCGTTGACATGGCCCTTCAAGTCGCGGGCGAGAAGAAGGGTGGGCTTACCTTTGCTCCCGAGGCCGGCAGCCAGCGCATGCGCGACATCATCAACAAGAACGTTACCGAGGAAGACTTGGAGCGCGCTACGCGTGCCGCCTTCGAAGCCGGATGGCGTCGCTGCAAGCTTTACTTCATGATGGGGCTCCCCGGCGAGCGCGATGAAGATATCATCGCCATCGGTGAGCTTGCTGAGCGTGTGCTCCAAATCGGCCGTGAAGTCGTTCCCAAAGGCCAGCGCGGCGGGCTTTCGGTTTCCATCTCAGTCTCGGTCTTCATCCCCAAGGCGCACACACCGTTCCAATGGTGCGGCCAGCTCGATGACGACGAGGTCCGTAGGCGCCAGAAGCTCCTGCTCGACAGCGTCCACGACCGGGCGATTCGCGTCCATTACCATGATGCGGCCACCTCGCTCATCGAAGCTGCTCTCTCGAGAGGCGGACGGGACATGCTTCCCGTTATCATGGGCGCGTGGAAGCGTGGGGCGCGCTTCGATGCGTGGACGGAGCAGTTCTCGCTTGACCGTTGGCTCGAGGCGGCACACGACTCCGGCGTCGACTTGCGCGCGGTCGCACGGGACCCGTTTGAGCTCGACGCTCGGCTTCCGTGGGAGCATGTGAGTCCCGGCGAGTCGCGCGGCTTTTTGGAGCGTGAGTGGCGCCGTGCCCTCGCTGGCATCACGACGGCGGATTGCACGCGCTCATCCTGCACCGGGTGCGGCATCTGCCCCACGCTCGGAGTGAGTAACGTTTTGGTAGGTGATCGTTCGTGAGCGAGCAGACCCTCTTTCGCCTGCGGGTACGCTATGTCAAGCAGGGGCGCCTTCGCTACCTCGGACATCTCGAAGTGCTCCATACCATTGAGCGCATCATCAGGCGCGCCCAGCTTCCCTATGCCGTCACCCAGGGCTTTTCACCCCATATGCGGCTGGTTTCTCCTCGGCATTGCCGGTGGGGACTGCCTCGGATTGCGAATGGTACGACGTGTTCCTAACCGAGCTCGTTCCCCCGAGCGAAGCTTTCGAACGTCTTAAGCTGCGTCTCCCGTTGACCTTGCTCCTGTCAAGGTGGGGTACGTTGACGTGCGCGCTGCCGCCTTGACGGCCTTCATCACCTGCGCTGAGTATGCAGTCAACCTGTGGACTGGTGACGCATCGGCTACCGAGTGCATGGTGCGCGAGGCATTGGAAGCCATCCGAGTCCAGGGCACCATAGCGTATCTGCGCGGCAAGAAGGAGAAGAGCCTGGACCTCACGCGAACCCTTGCGGGGTATACGCTCGCGCAGGCGGGGGAGGGCCATTTCCTGCTCACGCTCGATACCCGCATGGATAACGATGGGGCACTCCGTCCCGAGGTACTCGTTGGAGCGCTCAACAACTACCTCGACGGAGCATCGGACGCCCCTATTCATTCCACGGGCATACAGCACCTTACCCAGATCCCTCGCTATGAGGTGACCCGTACCGCCCAGTACGCCCTTTCCGACGAAGGCACCCACCTCGACCCGCTTCACGTGCGCTGAGCATGCCTTTCCGCTGCTTGATGAGTTTGAGGTAGTCGTGAAGCCGAACTTGCTGTTTGCCGTTGGCGGAGTCCTGTTTTGGCCGCTTTTACCTATGGTCCGCAGCGAGTTTCGCAGCCTGTAGGCAAAGCCTACAGGGCGAGGACTGTTTGATGCTGCGGACCATAAGTAAAAGCGGCCACCTTGAGTTGCGGAGACTCTGCGAATATCCGTTGACGCACGAATACGCAGCTGCTATTATGTTCGACCGTTGCACTACCAGATGCATGAAGGGCTAAAGATGTACGCAATCGTTTCAACAGGCGGCAAGCAGTACAAGGTCGCTCAGGACGATGTCATCACCGTCGAGAAGATCGACGCCGAGGTCGGCTCCAAGGTCGAGCTCCCCGTCCTCTTCCTGAACGACGGCAAGAAGATCGTCACCGATCCCGCTAAGCTTGCCAAGGCCAAGGTCACGGCCGAGATCGTCGATCAGTTCAAGGGCGAGAAGCAGCTTGTCTTCAAGTTCAAGAAGCGCAAGCGCTATCATCGTCTCAAGGGCCATCGCCAGCAGCTCACCAAGGTCAAGATCACCAAGGTCCAGGCTACCTCGCGCGCTGCCCGTAAGACCACCAAGGATGCCGAGGCTGCGGCCGAGCTCCCGCCGCCGAGTAGCTCGCGGCTTCGAGAGAGTAGGTAGGACATGGCACACAAAAAAGGACTCGGTTCCTCCCGTAATGGCCGCGATTCCCGCGGTCAGCGTCTTGGCTGCAAGCGCTTCGGTGGCCAGACCGTCACTGCGGGCACGATTCTCGTCCGCCAGCGTGGCACGCACATCCACCCGGTGAGAATGTGGGCCGCGGCAAGGACGATACCCTCTTCGCGCTCGTTGACGGTACCGTTGAGTACAAGCGCGGTGTGAAGCATCGCGTGAGCGTTCATCCGGCTGCCACTGCGTAACAGCCCCTTCATACGCATGCATATTCGGGAGGCCCACTGGATAACCAGGGGTCTCCGTTTTTGAAAGCGAGGCACGATGCCCCAGTTTACCGATATAAGTCGCATCAACGTCAAAGGCGGCGACGGCGGCGCCGGCTGCATGTCGTTCAGGCGAGAGGCCCATGTGCCAAGGGCGGGCCAGACGGCGGCGACGGAGGCCGTGGCGGCGACGTCATCATTCAGCCGACGCTCAGCTCTCTTCGCTCATCGACTATCGCTACAAGCACCATTTTCGTGCGGAGCGCGGCACTCACGGCAAGGGCGCTCGCAAAGACGGTAAGGCGGGGGAGGATCTCATCTTGCGCGTGCCCGTGGGCACCGTCGTGCGCGAGCTCGATCCCGATACGCAAGAGCCTGTTTTCGAGATCGCCGACCTTACCCATGACGGTGAGCGCGTGATTGTTGCCCCGGGCGGTGCCGGCGGTCTTGGAAACACGCATTTCGTCACCTCGGTCCGCCGCGCGCCTGCATTCGCCCAGCTTGGTGAGCCGGCGCAGGAGCATTGGATCGAGCTCGAGATGAAGCTCATGGCCGATGCCGCGCTCGTTGGCCTGCCATCGGTGGGGAAGAGCTCGCTTATCGCGCATATGAGTGCCGCGCGGCCCAAAATCGCCGACTACCCCTTTACCACGATCGTCCCCAACCTCGGTGTCGTGCGCGCAGGTGAGTATTCCTACGTCGTCGCCGATGTTCCCGGCCTTATCGAGGGCGCGAGCGAGGGTAAGGGGCTGGGCCACCAGTTCCTCCGCCACATTGAACGCACCGCGCTCATCATGCATGTCGTCGATATCACCGGCGGCTTCGAAGGGCGTGATCCCGTAGAGGATTACCGCGTTATCAACGAGGAGCTTCGCCGCTATGCCGTCGAGCTTTCCGAGCGGCCTCAGGTCGTCGTGGCGAACAAATGCGATGTTTCCGGCATGACCGACCGCGTGGCCGAGCTCAAGCAGGCAGCTCTTGCCGATGGCCATATGTTCTTTGCGGTTTCTGCCGTCACCGGTGCCGGCATGAACACGCTCATGCTCTCTGTTGGCGAGCTCGTGGCACGGCTTCGCTCCGAGCTGTCCAGCACGGAAGACCCCGTCGTCTACGATGAGCGCTGGGAGCGTCGTCGCCGTGAGCGCGAGAAGCGGTTCCAGGTGTTCCAAGAGGAGCCGGGCGCATTTCGCGTCACGGGCACCCAGGTTGAGCGCTTGGTGGTGCAGACCGACTGGGAAAACGAAGAAGCCATCATCTACCTGCAGCGTCGGTTCTCGCGCATGGGTGTGGACGACGCCCTCGAGGCTGCGGGCTGTCGCGCTGGCGATGAGGTCCGCATCGTAGGACGAGCTTTCAGCTTCGAGGGGGCCGAAGAGTTCCCTGAAGAAGATGACGGGGATGCTATCCTTGTTGAGGAGGACGAGGCCCTGGGGGCCGCGGTCGACGAGAAGGGCTAGATGCTCATGGGTGGGCGAAAGAAGCTTGCGCTTCCCGAGATCGGGAGCGATCCGAATCGAACGTACCGGCTCGGCATCATGGGCGGAACGTTCGACCCCATCCATTACGGGCACTTGGTCACCGCCGAGCAGGCTCGCGAGGCGCTCGGTCTCGACCTCGTGCTCTTCATGCCCGCAGGCTCGCCGGCTTTCAAGCTCGATCAGGAGGTCTCGAGTCCCGAGGACCGGTATGCGATGACGGTGCTCGCGACTGCTGCGAACGAGGCCTTCTACACGAGCAGGCTCGAGATTGATCGCGAAGGCGTGACCTATACCGTCGATACGCTCACCTATCTGCGCGAGCAATATCCGAGCAACGTCCATCTCTACTTCATCACCGGCGCTGACGCGATTCTCGATATCGTCTCATGGCGTGATGCGGGACAAATTGCCGAGCTTGCGACCCTTATCGCAGCCACCAGGCCTGGATACGATATCACCCAAGCGCGTGAGCGCATCGAGGCATCAGGGTTTCCGTTCGATGTTCGCTACATCGAGATTCCCGCCCTTGCGATCAGCTCGACGAATATCCGGCAGCGCGTGGCGCTCGGGAAGAGCGCTCGATACCTCACTTCGGAATCGGTGATTGGGTATATTCGCAAGAACCATCTCTACCGCAAGAGCGATAGCCGCCGAAAGGATGCGTGACCATGTCCCGCGAACAGGGATCAGTTTCCTCTACCTTGGGGTTTGCCGAAAACGAGCTGCTCGAGCTTGAACGCATTGAAGGGCTGCTTGACGTTCGCATGAAGGAAGCGCGCAAACGCCATGCGCACTCGCTCGGTGTTGCGCGTACGGCCGATAAGCTCGCCCGATGCTATGGTGTCAATCGCTTCGAAGCGGTTGCAGCTGGCCTGCTTCACGACTGGGACAAGGTGCTTTCAAGCGATGAGGTAGTTGCGCGCGCCATTCGTTACGGCGTGGACGTGGCAGGTTCCCCCGAGCTTGCGGCTCCGCTCCTACATGGTCCTGTTGCTGCGCGCGAGCTGCCCGAGCTCTTCCCGGAGCTTCCGGAGGCGTCTTTCAGCCATCGATCGGCACACGGTGGGGGCGTGCGACATGACACCGCTTGATATGGTGGTCTTCGTGGCCGATGCCATCGAGCCCGGCCGCATGGTAGCTACGCAGACGAGCTCAGGTCGATGGTGGGGGTCTCATCGCTGTCTGAGCTCTTTTTCGCGTGCTTCTCCCAAGGTCTCGTCTATGTGATTCAATCTGGGAGATATCTCTATCCTACGGCCCTCGACATCTATAACCACTACGTACTGTCAAAATAGGTGAGTCAAAACGGGGTCAAAATGGACAGTCCCGTTTTGACCGTTCCAAAACGGGACTGTCCCGTTTTGACCACTATGACATGATTGACCAGAACGAAAGGACGCTATGAACCAGGAAAACGCAACCGACGCCACCGATGCCCTCATCGAGCCCATCGACCGCTCTGACGCCATGCCCGATCGCGATGACTCCGTAGCCTCGGTTGACCGCTCTGCGGCCTCGCTTTCTTCTTCGGGTGTTGCCGCCGAAGAGGTCGCTCGCGCCGCTGCGCAGGCTGCATTCGATAAGAAGGCTGAGGACGTCGTCGTGCTCGACCTCACCGAGCTTTCCGATGTATGTGACTTCTTCATGATTGCGACCGGATTCAACAACCGCCAGGTCGATACGATCGTCGATGAAATCGAGGAGCAGGTGGCCAAGACATGCGGAGAGCATCCGTTCTCCATCGAGGGCCGCGATCAGCGGACGTGGATTCTCATGGACTACGGCTCGGTTGTCGTTCATGTGTTTACTCCTGAGGCACGCGAGTACTATCGGCTCGAGAAGCTCTGGGGAGATGCTCCGCAGCTTTCGCTCGACTTGGTCTAAGAGCGCTTTGGGCACCATGTGTGCCCGTGATCATGGGGGAGCGGTGCGCGTGGAAGACATCTTCGAGCTCTTCGGTAATTGGCGAGGTCCAGCCATCGGGCTTATGGACTCGATGCCTTCTTTGCGAGCGTGGAGCAGCTCGATCACCCTGAATGGCGCGGTAAGCCCGTTATCGTAGGGGGATCCCGAGGGGCGCGGCGTCGTTTCCACCGCATCATACGAAGCGCGACCCTACGGTGTCCACTCGGCCATGCCTTCCGCCCAGGCTAAGCGCTTGTGCCCCCATGCCATTTGGACGAGCGGACATTTCGATCGCTACCGCGAGATGAGCGCAAAAGTCATGGACATCTTGGCCGATGAAACGCCCTTCGTCGATCAGGTGTCTATCGATGAGGCGTTCTTCGACATCACGCCGGGCCGCTTCTCGCGCGAGAATCCTATCGAGATTGCGAGCCGCATATCGCGCCGCGTGAGCGAGCTCGGCATCACGTGCTCCATTGGCCTGGGAACCAGTAAGACGGTCGCTAAAATCGCGAGCGATCGCGATAAACCGCACGGGCTCACGATTGTTCCGCCCGGCACCGAGGAAAACTTCCTAGAGCCGTTGCCGGTGCGCGCCATGAGCGGCATCGGTACATCGGCGGAGGCATCGCTCAAGAGGATGGGCATCTACACCTTGGGCCAGCTCGCTGCCACCCCCGTGGCGCGCCTCGTCACGGTGTTCGGCTCGAACGCACAGCTTATGCATGATCGCGCCGCGGGTCTCGAGATGAGCGGCGTTGCCCCCATCGATGCTCCTGAAGAGACGAAGTCCGTAAGCAACGAGCGCACCTTTGCCCAGGATCTTACCGAACGAGATGATATCGATGCGGCTCTTGCCCTGCTCGGTGAATCGGTCGGGCGCCGGTTGCGCAGGCGCGGGCTGGCGGGTCGCACGGTTACGGTAAAGGTCAAGTATTCTTACGGCAATGGCCGCACGATCCAGCGCCGTCTGCCGCATGCCACCGACGACGAGAACATCTTCGTCTCCGTCGCTCGCTCGCTTATGGACGAGATCTGGACGGAAGGAACGCATATTAGGTTGCTCGGTATCGGCATGAGCGATTTCAGGTGCGATGGCGACGTTCAGACGGACCTGTTCTGCGAGGTCGACGAGCGTGGGGCCGTAGCAAGCAGCAAGCGAGAGCTTTCGGTTGCCGTCGACAAGGTGCGCGAGCGCTTTGGCAGCGGCGCGGTAAATTTCGGCCGAGCGGCGCGCTTCGGCGACGACCTGGTGAGGCCCGACAAGTTCCTCAACCAAAATAAGCCGAGTGACGCATAGGATCGCGTTGCCGCATGGGCTTGCATTCTTTGATTTCATGCGTAAGATATGGAGGAGCCTGCGGAAATACCGAAGAAGTTGCCTGCTCGCACTTCACCTGCCCGCTCCGTTGGCGTATTATTACAACCTGTTTGTCTGTAGTCGCAGCCTTTTTGGCTGCATGGTTGGAGGAGTTTTCATTGGCAGTCAAGATTCGCCTTGCTCGTCACGGCTCTAAGAAGCGTCCGTACTATCGCGTCGTCGTGGCCGATTCCCGTTCCCCGCGTGATGGCCGCTTCATCGAGGAGGTGGGCCGCTACAATCCGCTGACCTCTCCCAAGACGATCAGCCTTGATATCGAGAAGATCAACGACTGGCAGAGCAAGGCGCCCAGCTCACCGATGCCGTCGCAGCGCTCATGAAGGCTGCCGAGGAGGTCCGAAGACCGAGACCGTGGCCAAGAAGTCCAAGAAGCAGCTTGCCAAGGAGGCCGAGGCCGCGAAGGCTGCCGAGGCTGAGGCTGCACCGAGGAGTAGGCATCGTG
>ENA-OQEN01001058-OQEN01001058.1-human-gut-metagenome-genome-assembly--contig:-NODE-1058-length-10796-cov-2.083326_pt1 | contig 10796 bp, 15 predicted proteins | sample MGYA00242791_ERZ504627 | MGnify/ENA primary metagenome ERZ504627 (study PRJEB26092, sample SAMD00036316) | human gut metagenome | host: Homo sapiens | study: EMG produced TPA metagenomics assembly of...
CGAAAAGCCATAACGCAGCTCCTGCGTCCCGACCTACCTCCGTTCAGCCGGGAAGCTCAGAAGTGAAATAAGTCTCCCCCATCCGCCCGCTTCCCACCTGCCGCAGGCTCTCTATAGGATGTCATAAAGACTCTGTCTTCCTCATCGCTCTAATGTATAGGATTATTGTAGCGATAAACGAAAGAAATGTCAAATTATTTGCCATGAAAACGTAAAGATCGAAAGCAGGGATGAGTGGCTAGTGACTGGTGACTAGTGACTAGTGACTGGTAGCTAGGGATTAGGGATTAGTAGCTAGGGACTGAAATGCCTCTTTCGGGCATCGCCCTATATATACTTGCGGCAAAGCCGCCACCGTAAATAGCATAAAAATCCCGCCTGTAAAAAGCGGGATCTCAAAAACTATCGGGCAAGAAAATCATCCAGTGCCGCGAGCGCACGCTCTGCGAGCTTCTGGTTCTTTTCCTTTTTCGGCACTCTCTTTTCAAGCGGCGGGATGAGGCCGAAATTCACATTCATCGGTTGGAAATTCTTTCCCTCGAAATGGGAAATATAGTGACAGAGCGCACCGATCGCCGTTTCTCTCGGAAATGCCTTCGGCTCCCTTCCGAGGAAACGGGCCGCCGCCGCATACGCAGCCACGATACCGGATGCAGCAGACTCGACATATCCTTCGACGCCTGTCATCTGCCCGGCAAAGAAAAGGCCTCTCTGCTTTCGGCTCTCCATCGTAGCATCTAAAAGATCAGGCGAATCAATGTACGTATTTCTATGCATCACACCATAACGGATGAATCCGCATGAGAAAGACCGGGGATCATACCAAAGACACGCTTCTGCTCCCCCACTTGAGATGCGTCTGGAAGCCGACGATATTGTACATGCTGTCTTCCTCATTATCCTGGCGGAGCTGAACCACCGCATAGGGATCCTTCCCTGTGCGCGGATCCGGCAATCCTACCGGCTTCATCGGGCCGAAGCGCATCGTATCTTCCCGCGTGCTGCCATGACTCGATCGGCATGCAGCCTTCGAAGACTTTTTTATTTTCAAAGCCATGTACCGGCGCCATCTCCGCTTCGCAGAGCGCTTCACGAAAGGCCTTGTACTCTTGCTCATTCATCGGACAGTTCAGGTACGCCGCTTCGCCCTTGTTGTAGCGGGACATGCGGTACACGACGTCCATATCGAGCGACTCCTTCGTCACGATGGGTGCCGCCGCATCATAGAAATGAAAGCCTTCCCCACCGCAGAAGGCTTCGATGGACTCCGCCAGAGCACCTTCTGTCAGCGGCCCCGTCGCGATGATGGTGATACCGTCCTTCGGAAGCTCCGTCACCTCTTCTTCCACGACGGAGATCAGCGGGTGATCCTTCACCTTCTCCGTCACGGCTTTCGCATAGCCCATACGGTCGACCGCAAGCGCTCCGCCCGCTGGGACGCTGTGTGTGTCCGCGGCATCCATGATAAGGGAGCGGAGGCGTCTCATTTCTTCCTTCAGGAGCCGACGGCATTCGTCATCGCCGCTGCCCGAAGAGAATTGCTGCAGACAAGTTCTGCAAAATAAGATGTGTGGTGCGCCGGTGTCTGCTTGGTGGGACGCATCTCGATGAGTGTCACCGGGATGCCCATCTCCGCGAGCTGCCAGGCCGCTTCACTTCCGGCAAGGCCCGCACCGACTACAGTGATATGGTCTGTCATATATGTCTCCTTTGTAAGGTTATAGGGTTCAGGGTTCGGGGTTAGTCTGCAAGCGTGTGCCCCCTTCATTACGTTTGAAAGCCTCGCGCTCTCTAGTTAGGAGTGAGGAATGAGGAGTGAGGAGTGGTTGTGCGGCGCAAAATAATGGAGCGCCGCGGAGTATAAATTGATTGATGTCCGAAAAAGGCATTCCAGTCACTAGCCACTAGTCACTCCTAATCCCTAATCCCTAGCTACTAATTTCTAGTCACTAGTCACTCATCCTGCTTCACGCATGCATCGTTTATCGGTCTGCAAGAAAGATTTCTCGCTTCGCTCGAAATGACGATACGAGAGAGTCTGGTATCTCCCAGTCACCAATCACTAGTCACTTGCGGCTCCTAATCCCTAGTCACTTCTCCTCTTTCTTTGCTCTTGTTTTCCGCTTCGGATGGGTCGGACAGTCAGGATTCGAGCAGGAAATGACCTCCTTGCCCGTTTTATAGGTTTTCTTCGTCATGATGGCTCCGCAAGTCTCACAGAACTGGTTGATCGGCTCATTCCAGAGCGCCATATCACACTTCGGGTAGCGGCTGCATCCGTAGAAAATGCGGCCGCGATGGCTTCTGCGCTGCACCATATGCCCTTCATGGCACTTCGGACAGACGATGCCCGTGTCGATCACAATGGCTTTATTCGCGCCGCAGGACGGACATTTCAGATAACGTCCATAGGTCCTGTGCGGTAGACCATGAGCGTACCGCAGGCATCGCATTTCACATCCGACACCTCTTCCGGCCCTTCGGCAAGGCTGTACGGCTTGATGTTCTTGCAGTTCGGATAATTCGGGCAGGCAAGATATTTCCCATAGCGGCCCATTTTCACGATCATCTTTGCACCGCATTTCTCACAGGTGACATCAGAGACCTCCTGATTCTCCTTCTTATCCTTTTCTGCTTCTACATTCGCTGACGCAAGCTCGGCCGCAAAGACTTTGTAGAAGTCTGTCATGACCTTTTTGTAGGTAGCTTTGCCTTCCGCAATCTTATCGAGCCAGTTTTCCAGATTCGCCGTGAAGTCGACATTGATGATGCCTTCGAAATATTTCTTCAAAAGCTCCGTCACTTTGAATCCAACTTCTGTCGGAACGAATTGCTTATTTTCCTTCGTCACATAGCGTCTCTTCTGGATGGTATCCAGGATCGGCGCATAGGTGGACGGACGGCCGATGCCTTTTTCTTCGAGTGTCTTGATGAGGCTCGCTTCTGTATATCTTGGCGGCGGCGCGGTGAAATGCTGCTCGCCATTGACCTTGGTGTTTTTGACGATATCGCCTTTTTTGAGCGGAGGCAGGAAATCACTTTCCTCGCTGTCCTTCTTTTTCGACGGCTGCATGATGGTAAAGCCGTCGAAGAGAACATGCACGCCCGTCGCCTTCAAGGTGTAGATGCCGCACTGGAGCGTCGCGCTTGTGCTCTGCTGGATCTGCGGTGCCATCTGGGACGCGATGAAACGATTCCAGATCAGGGTATAGAGGCGGAGCTGGTCACGGGAAAGGATGCCCGTGAGAGCAGACGGCGGGAAGGAAAGGCTGGTCGGGCGGATGGCTTCGTGGGCATCCTGTGCTTCCTTCGACTTACTGAAAACGTTCGCTTCGCCGGCAGGTAGTCTTCCCCATAGGTCTCGGAAATATACGGACGCACCTGCTTGATCATTTCATCAGAAATACGGGTAGAGTCGGTACGCATGTACGTGATGAGCCCCACGTGGCCATGTTCTGGGATCTCTACGCCTTCATACAGGTTCTGCGCAAGCATCATCGTTTTCTTCGAGCTGAAATTCAGCTTATTGACGGCATCCTGCTGCATGGTGGAGGTGGTGTAGGGCGCTTTGTCTTGCGCTGCTTTCTGGACTTCGTGACAGCGGTGACTTCCGCCTCTTTCCCCTCGATCCCTTTGACCGCGGCATCCGTCTCTTCCCCATGATGGAGTTCCGCATCCTTCCCGTCGATCTGGGTCAGCTTCGCTTTGAAGGACTCATTTTTCTCCGTCTTGTACATGGCTTCGATCGTCCAGTACTCGACAGGGACAAAAGCACGGATCTCCTCTTCTCTTTCGCAGATAAGGCGGGTCGCGACCGACTGCACGCGGCCTGCGGAAAGACCACGGTAGACCTGCCGCCACAGCCATGGCGAGAGCTTGTAGCCACCAGACGATCAAGGACGCGGCGCGCCTGCTGGGCATCGACACGGTCAAGATCGATCGGCTCCGGATCCTTGATCGCTTCACGGATCGCCGGCGGCGTAATCTCATGGAAAGCAATACGCACCTTGTCTTCCGGATTCACATCCAGAAGCTTCGACAGATGCCAGGAGATCGCTTCGCCTTCGCGATCAGGGTCCGTTGCCAGAAGGATATCGCAGCACTGGTTCGCCGCTTTCTGCAGATCCTTGATGACATTCGCCCGATCCGTCGAGTTGACATACTCCGGCGTAAAGCCATTCTCTATATCGACCCCCATGGTACGCTTGGGGAGATCACGCAGGTGTCCCATGGACGCCATGACTTTGTAGTCCGGGCCTAAGATGCGCTCGATAGTCTTCGCCTTGGCCGGGGATTCCACCACGACCAAGTGCTTGCCTTTGGAATTCGGCTTTCTTTTAAATGCGACCTGCCGTGTGCGGCGGGTCTTTTTCTTTTCGATCGTTATCGTTCTGGTAATAGGCACTTGGATCCTCCTGGGGTAAATAAAATGGGTTCAGGGTTAAGCCCGTGGGACGGGTCGCCCTTTGATGGCGGGTGAAAGCTTTGCTTGAATGAGAAATTAAAAATGAGAAATGAGAAATGGTGGTGCGGCGTAAAAAATAATGAAGCGCCGCGGAGTTTTGATAGCGCTTCGCGCCGTCGTCATTTCGAGCGTAGTCGAGAAATCTTTATTGCAGAATGCTCATTGTCGTATATAAGACAGCGCCAGGACATCGTTTTTTCCCCCGGCGCATACACGCTGATTTCTGCAATGCAGTAGAGATCCCTCGACTACGCTCGGGATGACGATGCCAGAGAATCCCGGTCACCAGTCACTCCTAATCCCTAGCCACTCATCCCTGCTTTCAAACTTAGAGAAACACTGATTCTGCGATTAAATTGCGTTTCCTTTAGTCTTTCCTCGTCACGATGTATCGCCCCGAGCCGACCTCTCTGATGTATCCTTTCAGCTGAAGCTGGAGCAGCAGCATGGTCAGTTTTACCACAGACAGGCCGGACTGCTGCAGGATCTCCTCTGACGTCACTTCGTTTTCTGTACAGCAGAAACGATACACCAATTCTTCCTCCAATGTCAACTGCTCAAGGAAACCTTTTTCAGATTTTTTATTCTCTTCTTCCTTCCATCCATACTCCGAGAGGATGTCATCTGCCGATGTACAGCAGATGGCACCGTTTCGGATGAGCTGATTCGTCCCCTTGCAGGAAGGCAGCCAGATGCTCCCCGGGACAGAGAATACATCGCGCCCTTCCTCCAAAGCAAAGTCAGACGTAATGAGCGAGCCGCTCCGTTCAGCCGCTTCCACGACGAGTATACCGCGGCTCATCCCTGCGATGATGCGGTTTCTCGCAGGAAACTGGCGGCCAAGCGGCGGCGTACCGGCGGGTACTCGGAGACCAGTGTCCCGCCGCTCTCTATCACCTGATGGAACAGATGGCGATTCTCCGGTGGATATACGCGGTCCAGACCGCACGCCAGCACGACCACTGTCGCGATCCGCCCTCCATCGCACCCGTATGCGATGCGCTATCGATCCCTCGTGCTCCGCCGGAAACGATCGTGATGCCGTGAGCGGAGAGCCCTCTGGCAAGTTCATGTGCCGTCTCGATCCCATATGCCGTCGCTTTTCGCGATCCGACGATAGCGATTGTCCGTTCAAAGCAGGGCAGCGCCCCGCGATAAAACAGAACTGCCGGCGGATTCGCCGTCGCAGACAAAAGCGGCGGATAGTCACTGTCCTCAAAGGTAGAGCAGCGGATATCAAGCCGGTAGAGCTTCTCTTCGATCTGCTCAAGGCTTGTCTCATTTCGGTAAGCCAGAAAGGCAGCCAGTGTCTTTCCCGTCAAAATATGTGACTTTTCGATAGACTCCGCCGATGCTTTCCATACATCTTCCGCCGTCTCAAAATAGTCCATCAAAGCCCGCATGTGCTTCGCGCCCAGCCGCGGACAGCCCGGAAGGGCAGCAGCATAAATATCCATGGGATTCTCCTTGTCAATGAGTTTGAGAGTTCAAGATTCAAGGTTCAAGGTTCAGGGTTCAGGGTTCGGGAGTAGCCCGTTGGGCGTGACGTCCGTGATTGTTTGCAAAAGAGGTTTCGCAGGTTCTATAGGTTGAACGGGGGCGGTGCCCGAAGTAGCATGCAAGTCAACTTCCGAATCAAGTGAGGAATGAGGAGTGAGGGTACGACGCATAAAATGAGGAAGCGCCGCGGAGATTTGAAACTAGCGGCTTTCTCGTATCGCAAAGCTAATCCCTAGCTACTCATCCCTAGCTACTCATCCCTCATCCCTGCTTTCAAGCCTCAGTGCTCTGAAAAAGAAGACTGCCTGAAGGCACACCTTCAGTCTCTCTCACTTTCCATTGATCATATTTCTGAAACTGATCGCCTCTGCGACATGCTCGGGGCGGATCTGGTCGGAACCCGCGAGGTCAGCGATCGTCCGTGCAACTTTAATGATGCGGTCATAGCTTCTGGCCGAAAGGTGCAGCTTTTCGAAGACGACACGCAGCATTTCTGTCCCCTCCGCGTCGAGCTGACAAGTCTCCTTCAGCTGGCGATGCCCCATCTGTGCATTGCTCTGCATATGCCAGCGTGAGAGACGCTCCGCCTGCACAGCCCGCGCCTCGGCGACACGCTTTGCGATATCACAGGAAGGCTCGCCCTGAATGGTCGCGGTGAGCTCACTGTATTTCGGGCGCATCACAGAGACATGCAGGTCGATGCGGTCGAGAAGCGGCCCGGAAATCTTCTGTCCGTAACGGCGGATCTCTCCATCCGTGCAGGTACATTCCCGCTGTGGATCTCCAAGGTATCCGCAGGGACATGGATTCATCGCCGCTATCAAGATAAAATCCGCCGGATAGGTGAAGGCTGCATTCACACGGGAAATATGTACTTCTCTGTCTTCCAAAGGCTGGCGCAGGACTTCCAGCACTGTTCTTGGAAATTCCGGCAGCTCGTCCAGGAAAAGTACGCCGCGGTGAGCCAGGGTCACTTCCCCCGGTCTGGGGATACTGCCACCGCCGATGAGCCCCGCATGGAGATCGTATGATGCGGACTTCTAAACGGGCGTTCCCGCATGATATCTTCCGCTTTATAGAGGCCGGCGATGCTGTAGATCTTCGTCACTTCGAGCGCTTCTTCCCGCGTCATCGGAGGAAGGATGGTCGTTATGCGGCGGGCCAACATGGTTTTCCCGGAGCCCGGCGGCCCGGTCATCAGTACATTGTGCGCTCCGGCAGCTGCGATCTCCATCGCCTTCTTGGCAAGGATCTGCCCTGCACCTCTGCATAGTCTACATCACTCATCACTTCGCGGCGCGTCTCGTGCCGCTCTGCCGGTGCCATCTCCTGGCGCCGCAGAGAAATTCCACCAGATCCCGGAATGTCTTCGGTCCATAGACCGTGATATTCTCACAGAGAAGTGCTTCACCGGTCACCTCTTCGGCCATGACAAATTTGGAGATCCCCGCTTCACGTCCGGCAAGCACCATGGAGAGAATGCCGGGGACTGGGCGGATCTCTCCCTTGAGCGAGAGCTCTCCGATGAACATGATCCCTTCGAGCGCTTCTTTGGCGACATCGCCGCTCGCAGCCAGAAGGCCGACAGCGATCGGAAGATCCAGTCCGGAGCCATCTTTTTGAGGTCTGCCGGAGCCAGATTCACCGTCACTTTGTCGACAGGAAAGTGATAGCCGGAGTTCCGGATGGCAGAGTGTACGCGCTCCTTCGACTCTTTGACCGCCGTTGTCGGAAGTCCCACGATGTCAAAGGAGGGAAAATTCTTATTGATGTCGACTTCGACGCCAATCACATGACCATTCAGACCGAACGTAGTCGAGCCCAATACTTGTGCATACATAGGATATCCTCCTTTGAGAAGGGAAATGATGTAGGGTTCAGGGTTCAAGGTTCAGGGTTAGCCCCCGGCGTGGTGCCCTTTGATTACATTTGAAAACCTCGCTTGCATGAGAAATTAGAAATGAAAAATGCGAAATGGTGGTGCGGCGCATTTCGTCATCCTGAGCGGAGAAAAACGTCGTATGTTAGAAAATGGCTTATCTGAAACAGGAGAACTGAGTCGAAGGATCTAGCGCCGCGGAGGTTTGAAACTAGCGGTTTTCTCGTATTGCAAACCTAATCCCTAGCTACTAATTCCTAGCCACGCATCCCTGCTTTCACACATACATCGTTTACCGATCTACAAGGAAGATTTCTCGCTTCGCTCGAAATGACGATACGGGAATCTGATGTCTTCTAGTCCCCAGTCGCTCCTCATCCCGCTTTCAAAACGCATTTCTGATATGATGAAACTTCACAGTCCCATCCGCCATCTGCATGACTTCGACGACGTCGAAACGGATGCGCCGGCTTTCTATATGGCGGCTGCACGCGAAGGCTTTCGCTGTATAGCGGATGTGCTGCTGCTTGAAGGGCGTCACCGCTTCCTTCGGTTCTCCATAGCGACGGTTTGTCCGGCTCTTGACCTCGATGAATACCAGCGTCTCTCCATCTTCCATGATGAGGTCGATCTCCCCATGGGTACGCTTGAAATTACGCGCGAGAAAGTGGTAACCCTTCCCTTCCAGATATTTTTCTGCCGCCGTTTCTCCATCGCGGCCAAAGCGGGTCGTCTGCATAGTATATCTCCTTGGCTATATGGCGCTTTCCGCCTGACTAGTCTCGGCGAGCGAGACCATTCTTTATTCTATTCTCTATCCTCCCCTCCGTTTCGTCAATGAAAGAACGTCGATATATGCAAACGGTATCAATAATGACTTCTCATGAAAAAAGTAAATAGCAGAGACCTGTTCTGCTATTACTTTCCTCATCCCCAAAAAACTGCTTTCGCCATCGCAAGAAGCCGTTTCCGATCCGTCTTCCCGGTAGATGTTTTCGGGATAGATGCCACGCGAAGGATACGGTGCGGGATCTCCCAAGCACGAAGCCTTTCCGCAAGAAGGCTCATAAGTCGAGCATCCGACGCAGGCACCTGACCGGACAGAAAGGCGATCAGGCGGTCATCCCCATTCGCCTGCTTCTCTCCGAAGACCTCAGCCTCCTCTACGCCGGGCAACATCAGAAGATGGGAGAGCACCTTTTGTCTGCTCACATGATTTCCCTTGATGTGATACTGATCCTCTCTGCGGCCGAGGAAGTAGAGCATCCCCTCTTCATCGACGCGGCCCATATCATGACAGGTAAGAGGTCTTTCTGCCCCTTCGACAGCAAACGGCGTATCGACGTAGATCTCTTCGTCCCTGATGGAGAGCGAGATCCCCGGAAACGGCCGCCCCACCGCGCTCGGATGGGTCAGGATATCCTTCCCTTCGATATAGCTCACATAGCTTAGCTCGGACGCACCATAGTAAAGGATGGTACGGCTCATCGGGAAATGCCGGGTAAGCGCATCCAGGATCCGCTTCGTCATGAGCTGCGAGCCTGTCAGAATATGCGTGACGGACGGGGCCTGCCCTCTGACGCGGCAAAGGGCAGAGAGCTTCGAGGGGATCATATAGACATGCGTTGCCTGCGTCTCTCCGATGTCTTTCATCCATGTCTTTGGCTGTACAGCTCCGTCCCCGCGATCGTCCCTCCTGCATAAAGAAAGGCCATCAGCATGTTCAGATTTCCTGTGAAAGCCATCGAACCGGACAGATAAAGCACCGCATGCCTATCGATGTGAAAAATATCGTTCTGCACAGGGAAAAAATCCCGCCAGCTCGCTTCTTTTCGGAAGAGTACCTTGGCAAGGCCGCTCGTCCCCGAGGTCAGTACACCAAAGTCGGCGTCGGCCCCCGTCTCTTTGCCGGTCATTTGCCAGAGCTCTCCCGCCGGCTGCATCTTCAGCCCGTCAAAGCAGGTATCAGAAAGAAGGCCTCCGATCGGACGCTCCCTGAGAAGCGCAGCGATGTCCTCCTCCTTCAGGTATTCGTGAAACAGCACCGGCACGACCCCCGCCATCATCGCGCCAAGGAAATAGAGCACCTGCGAGGGAGGATCTGAAAGGCGCAGTCCCAGCACCTCTCCCTGCCATGGAGATAGAGACGCTGCGATCGCACAGACGCGCGAGTACGCCTCACTATATGACAGTGCCTCTCTTCTCCATACGAGAAAGATCTTCCGGGGGGACTTCTCAGCCCAGCGTTTTAAATCCTCATATAAATGCATTGTCTTTTCTTCCTGTTCATGAAATCTGATACATTGGAAATTCTGAAGTTTGAAAGCAGGGATGAGTAGCTAGGGATTGGGGACTAGGGATTAGAAACAAGCGGTGATTGAAATAGCGCAATTGGTACACTGACCGTTCTGCAAGGAAGATCTCTCGGCTACGCTTCCGATGACGACGGCGCGAAGCGCTATCAAAATTCTGCGGCGCTTCTATATTTTTATGCGCCGCACCACCACTCCTAACTCCTAACTAGAGAGCGCTAGGCTTTCAAACGTAGTCAAGGGACGGCACGACCCCTGAAACCATTATGTATCTCTTCCCATCTTATTTTCTATCAGTATCGCTTCTGCGACGCCGCCCGCAGCCGGGATCGCGGAGACACCATAGCGCCCGTTTTTCTGCTTGAGGATCGCCATCAGATGGATCATGATCTCCGCCCCGGATGCCCCATAGGGATGTCCGTAAGCCAAGGCACCGCCGAAGCAGTTCAGCCGATCCTTCACGGACGGATGACGCTCCATGAAATCGGCACTGATGACCGCGAAGGCTTCATTGTACTCGAAAGCATCGATATCTTCATAGGAAAGCCCCTCTTGAGATAACAACTGAGAGACCGCCTGATCTGCCATGAGAGGCGAGCAAGCTGCATCGCCGCCGGACACGCGCACCGCCTTGATCTCC
>ENA-OQEN01001060-OQEN01001060.1-human-gut-metagenome-genome-assembly--contig:-NODE-1060-length-10784-cov-10.245003_pt1 | contig 10784 bp, 16 predicted proteins | sample MGYA00242791_ERZ504627 | MGnify/ENA primary metagenome ERZ504627 (study PRJEB26092, sample SAMD00036316) | human gut metagenome | host: Homo sapiens | study: EMG produced TPA metagenomics assembly of...
TCGAGGCCTACCTCGTGTACTATCGGGACGGGCGCATCAAGAAGTCCCTCGAGTGGCTGAGCCCGATGGAGTACCGCAGGAAGCTTGGATACGCCTAGGCGCGGTCCAAGAAATCGTCCGCACCCCCAAGTGGGAGATTTTCCACGCTCGAGTCATTAGTCGTCGGGGACGTTCTTTAATGACCAGTCGTTTAAGAACATCCCCAATGACTAACCAATAAAACGGCGCCACCGGCGATGTTGCCGGCGGGCGCCGTTGTCTTGAAGACGAAATGATCCGTTTTCCTCCGTCCCCAGGGGATCATTACAGTGAGTCGATAAAGCGCTGTTGGGCGGCGCGGCCGGCTTCGTCCCACTTAAAGACGCCGGCGTTGTCGAGCACGTGGCCAAACACCACGCCGACCTCCTCGTGCAGGATGTCGATGGCGTTGTCCGCCGTAAGCTCGTCGGCGCGGCGGGCAAAGACGTCCTCGGCCCATGCGGCGTGGTCGCGGCAAAGGTCGTCGCCCTCGAGCGCACCGGCAAGGTCGTAGCTGGCATCGGTCTTGGCCGCCAACAGGTGCTCACGGACAGCGCGAGCTCGGGAACCAGGCGCGGCGGCAAAATGGCCAGACCCATAACCTCGATCAGGCCGATGTTCTCCTTCTTGATGTGGTGATACTCGGCATGCGGGTGGAAAACGCCCAGCGGATGCTCGTCGGTCGTGATGTTGCAGCGAAGTGCCAGGTAGGCCTCGTAGATCTCGCCGCCGGCGTTGCCGCGGGAGTCGACGCGGCGGATGACGGGCGTTACGGTGTTGTGCGCTACGCCGTCGGCTGTGTGCGCGACGACGCCCACCGACTCATCGGTCCACTCGCGCCAGGCGAGGATAATCTTCTCGGCAGCGTCGAGCAGCTGAACGCGGTCGTGCGAGCGCAGTCGCAGCACCGAAAGCGGCCACTGCAACACGGTGCCGTTGACCTGGTCAAAACCGGGCACGCAAAACTGCGAGACCTCGGCGGCGTGCATCATGGGGAACTCGTGCGCGCCACCCTGGAAGTGGTCGTGCGACAGAATCGAGCCGCCCACGATGGGCAGGTCGCGTTGGAGCCAATAAAGTAGTGCGGGAACAGGTCGACAAAGTCGAGCAAGCAGGTCAGGCTCTTGCGATCCACGTGCATCGGGCGATGCTTGGAGCTCATGGCAATGCAGTGCTCGTTAAAGTACGCATACGGGCTGTACTGGAAGCCCCAGCGCTCGCCGTCGAGCTGGATGGGGATAACGCGCAGGTTCTGACGGGCGGGGTGGGCGCCGCCGTCGGCTGTTGCGGAGCGTCCGGGATAACCCTCGTTTTCGATACAGAGCTGGCAGGCGGGATACTTCTCGCCCGTGTTCTTGGCCGCACCGGCCGCGGCGATATCGCGTGGGTCCTTCTCAGGCTTGGACAGGTTGATGGTGATCTCGAGGTCGCCCCAGTTGGTGGGGGTGCTCCATTTGATATTGCGCGCGATGGCGGCGCGGCGCACGTAGCCGGCGTCGCAGCACAGGCCGTAGAACCAGTCGGTCGCGGCGCGGGGCTCATTGACGCCCATACGTCCGTTGAACTCCTCGTTTACAACCGAAGGCCTCGGCATGAGCGCGCCCATGATGCGCATGGCGATGCGGTCGCGTCCCGATGTCGTATCCTCGGCGGCACCGTTGGCAACGGCGACCTCGGCAAGTGCGGCAAGCGTGCCTTCAAGGTCAAAGTTGGGCAGGGTATCGGGGTGCAAGAGCGAGAGTTTCTCGACCTGGAGCGCCCAGGCCATGTCGAGTGCCGGTTCCGTGGCGCCGATGCACTCCAGAATGGTGTTGTATGCCCAGATGCGATCGTCCTGTCCGATCATCGATCGATGAATGGCATATTCGATGAGGCCCTGCGCGGCCTCGCGCACATCAGTCATTAAAGCCATGCCGCGTAAGCCCCCTTGTCAGAAATTGCGTAGTGGCGGGCAGAGCCCTCGCCCAGCCAGCTGTTCATCTTGGTGATAAAGGTGTCGACCAGATCGAGCGGCACAAAGGCCTGGATGGTGCCACCAAAGCCGCCGCCGTGGATGCGGACGGCGCCGCGGCCGTCGAGCACATGCTCGGCCAGTGCCAGGGCATACATCGAGGGCTGCTCGGAGCCCAGCTTAGCGACGACGTTCTGTAGGTACATGGCAGAGCTGGCGCCGGACTCGCGCGTCAGGACCAGGAACTGATCGATGTCGCCGGCTTTAAGGGCTGCCCAGCGCTTGTCGACCAGGCCGTTCTCGTACCAGTAGTGAACGCGCGCAGGCAGGCGCGGTCGCCCAGCTTGGCGCGCAGCTCGGGGAGCTTGGCGTCAAAGTCGGCAACGTCGACCTCGCACAGGCGTGTCTTGCCAAACTCGGCGGCGACGTCTTGCATCTCGCGGGGAACGGCGGCGTAGTCGTCGGTGGCGGCCACATGGTCGGCGCCCACTTTAACGAGCACGAGCGCGTAGCCGTGATCCTCAAAGTTGAGCTCGAGCTTCTGAGTTTTAGGCTGGGCCTGATCCTCAAAGTCCATGTAGCGAGGCCGCCCAGCACACAGCGGCCTGGTCCATCAGACCGCAGGGCTTGCCATAGTAGTTGTTCTCGGTGCGCTGGCTCATCTGGGCGAGTGCGACGGGCTCAATCGCGGGCGCGCCCCAAAGCGTCTCCATAGCGCGGCCGTATGCCGCCTCGACAGCAGCGGAGCTCGAAAGACCGCCACCCGAGGGGACGGAGCAGGTAAAGGCTAAGTCGAAACCCTTGGCTCAACGCCAAGGGCTGCAATCTCGTGGGCCATACCGCGCACGAGGCTTGCGGACGTGCCCTTCTCGGACTCCTGAACATCCAGCGTGTCGAGCGTGATCTCAAAGGTAGGGTAGCCCTCATCGGCAACGCGGACCTTGTTGGAGTCGGTTGCCACGGCGATGCCGTCGACAGCGACATCGAGCGAGCCAGCGATAACGTGGCCACCCTCGTGGTCGGTGTGGTTGCCGCTGATCTCGGAACGGCCGGGCGCGTGCACGTAGAGCACCTGGCGCTCGTCGATGGGGCCAAACTCCTCCTCAAACAGCTTGGTGAGGGTGGCGAGTATCTTTTCGTCGGGGGCGGTCATACGGGTCCTTTCCTTGACGCCGGAGGGACTGGTCCGTGTCATTATGAGTACGTTAACAATATTGAGCACCACAAACCAGACGTTCGCGGCGCCGCACGTTAAAGGGTATGTTAACGTACTCATAACACAACGCATATCTATTTTTGAGAATCTGGTAATCGGTAGATTTTCGGCCGTGAACGGTGTGGCCGTATGGACATATGGAGCAAAAGAACCGCTGATAGAAAAAGTAGAGTACGTTAACATGCGTCCGACGATAGCGGACTTCGGCGCGGGGTGTGTTTCTGCCCGGGCCGACATTCGCACTATTCAGATCCTGCGAGAGCGAAGGTGATTTTGTGGCAAGGCGCCCTTCCAACGATACGGGTACGCGTCCGGTATCCATGGCCGACGTTGCCCGCGCTGCCGGTGTTTCGCAACAGACGGTTTCGCGCGTTGCCAACGGATTGCCCAACGTTAACGAACAGACGCGCCAGCGCGTGCAAGCCGCTATGCAAGAGCTCGGCTTCCGTCCGAGCTATGCCGGCCGTTCGTTGCGTGACGGCCGTTACCATTCGGTCGGCCTGTGCGTCAACGATGTCACCAAGTTTGGCAACCTCTCAATGATCGACGGCATCGCCAGCGCTGCTCGCGAGCATAATTGCGCCATCACACTGGTCGAGATGTCCAAGACCGAGGAATTCTCTCTTGCCGAGGCAACACGTCGTATGGCCGCGCTGCCCGTGGACGGCATCATTATCGGCATGAGCCGTATGGCTCCCGATTTTGAGACGTTCGATCCGTTGCCGGGTATTGGCACGGTCATCGTTACCATGTATGCGCACCCGCGGGTGACTACGGTTGACTCCGATCATTACGGCTGCTCGCTGTTGCTCATGGATCATCTGTTTGAGCTGGGACACGAGCAGATTCGTTATATCGGCGGCCCGTCCTTTTCGGTCGACGAGCAGTTCCGTCGCGCCGGTTGGCAGGATGCGCTCGAGCGTAAGCACATCGAGCCGGTAGAGCCGCTTGAGGCGACTGGTCTGCCAACAGCGGTTACGAGGCCGGTAGGTACCTGCCGAGCACGATCGCACCATGACGGCGATCTATGCGGCAAACGATCAGATGGCAAATGGCGCCATTGCAGCGCTGCGCGATAGCGGCTTGCGCGTGCCCGAGGACGTGAGCGTGGTGGCGTCGATGACTCGCTCGACGACTTTGTCGCGCATAACGAGCTCACGACCGTTCGATTCGATTTGCATCAGCGTGGGCGCGAGGTATTCGAGCACGCGGTTCCCAAGGCGGGGGCAACGGACAAAACCGTCGCCATTCGCATCCCCGGTCAGCTCATCGTTCGACATAGCACGGCAGAGCCTCGCGCATAGTTTTTGCAGGTCAAAAGCGGTATATTCCGCATCAATAACAATCGATAAGGATGCCGGTAGATAGCTGTGGCTCTAAAGGCGAGTGTTATGATAGACGGGTTCTTTTGTCTATCTAGGAGGCTTTGCCTGATGGAGATCACCAAGGATATCCGCTACATTGGCGTCAACGATCACGACATTGACCTGTTCGAGGGCCAGTACGATGTGTCCGAGAATGGTATGGCATATAACAGCTACGTTATCTTGGGCGATAAAATCGCTGTCGCCGATTCGGTTGACGCTGGCTTTGTCGACGAGTGGCTCGGCAACCTCGAGGCCGTGCTCGATGGCCGTACGCCCGACTACCTGGTTGTCCATCACATGGAGCCCGATCACTCCGCCGGTATCGCCGCCTTTATGGAGCGCTATCCCCAGGCGCAGATTGTGGCCAGCGTGGGTGCTTTCCGCATGATGGTCAACTACTTTGGCACCGACTTCCCCGAGCGCAAGATGGTCGTCAAAGATGGCGACGTGCTCGACCTGGGCGGCCACAGCCTGACGTTTGTCGGCGCCCCCAACGTGCACTGGCCCGAGGTGCTCTTCTCCTACGAGTCCACCGACAAGGTGCTCTTTAGCGCCGACGGCTTTGGCAAGTTTGGCGCCAACGACATCGAGGATCCCGAGGGCTGGGCCTGCGAGGCTCGCCGCTACTACTTTGGCATCGTGGGAAAGTTCGGCAAGTTTGTGCAGGCCGTGCTCAAGAAGGCCGCCGATCTGGACATCCAGATCATTTGCCCGCTTCACGGTCCCGTGCTGACCGAGAACCTGGCTATTACCTCGACACCTACAACACCTGGTCGAGCTACCAGCCCGAGGACGAGGGTATCACGATTGCCTATGCGAGCGTGTATGGCCATCTGAAGGCTGCCGTTGAGGAACTCGCATCTGCGCTCGAGGCCCGCGGCCAGAAGGTCTCCGTCTTTGACTTGGCTCGCGATGATATGGCTGAGGCCGTTGAGGACGCGTTCCGCTACGACCGCCTGGTGCTCGCCTCCATTACCTATCAGGGCGAGATCTTCCCGTTTATGAGCACCTTCATCCACACGCTTGCCGAGCACGCCTATCAGAACCGCACGGTTGCGCTCGTCGAGGCCGGTTCCTGGGCGCCTGCCGCTGCCAAGGTTATGACCAAGGAGCTCGAGGGCATGAAGGACATCGCCCTGACGCAGAACAAAGTGACCGTCATGGGTTCGCTCAACGACGCATCGCGCGCCCAGATCGAGGCCCTCGCCGACGAGCTTTCCAAGTAGCGATATTTCGCTTTTGACGCTCAACCACCACAAAGGGGACAGGCACCTTTGTGGTGGTTTTTGTTTAAGCGTCAGCGATGAGGAGATTTGGGCGGGCGTCGTCGACGATCTCGGCGATTGAGGTGGCAACGGCATGATCGGGGTCACGGTCCATCACGATGGTGTCGACATCTGCCAGCTCGGCAAAGCGGTACATGCCACGTCCGTTAACCTTGCTGGCGTCCATGAGGGCGACGCTTTGACGGGCGGCGCCGACCATAGCCGCTTTGGTCTCGGCCATCTGCGGAAAGTCGGTCGTAAAGCCGCAGCGGGGGACAAAGGCGCCGGGGCACATGACGCAAGGTCGGCGTGGACCATTTGGAGCGCCTGCATGGTAAGTGGGCCGTACAGATAGCGATGACCTTTGCGTAGTGCCCCACCCAGCATGACGACATCGACCGAGGGCATGCTCTCGTCGATATAATCGGCGATGGTAATGTCGGCCGTGATGACGGTGATGCCGTCGCGCTGATCGAGGAGCCGGACGAACTCGAGCGCCGTGGTGCCCGAGTCGACAAGCAGCGTGTCGCCATTGCCGACGAGCTCGATGGCGCTTTGCGCGATGGCCTGCTTGGCGGCGACATTGACGTTGATGCGGCGATCCTGGGTGGATACGGTCAGTCGCTTCTGGAGAGACACGGCGCCACCATGCGTGCGGCGCAACTTGCCGGACTCGGCGAGCGCGTCCAGGTCGGCGCGGGCGGTAACGGAGGACACGCCAAAGGTCTGGGCGATTTCTGCCACTTGCACCGAGGCGTTATGCTCGAGCATCTCCATGATGGCGGAACGACGCTCATCGGCGAAAGCTCGGGTTGTTGCGTGGGCCATGTTTGCTCCATTCTCGGCTAAATTTGTAGGAATTGTGTTGAGTCTATTTTCGTTCATTTTCTTTTTGAGTAAGAAAACACCTTTCGATTACTTATCTTTTCTATAAAAGAAAGACGCTGAACGCCCAAAATTCAATATCGAATACGCCCACTCGGCTCCAATTCCTTCCGTTTACTTTTCAAAAACGACTGTATTGACCTGCATGGGCTCAATATCTCGCACATGCAAAGCCGCTGAATTTCATACAATGGAAGCAGCAAAACGCAAGGTAAAACGCCTTGCGGACACGTACGCCCGATGTCCAGATGCGGGCGAGGGAGAGGAGCAAACGCTCATGGCACTTGTTACCACCGAAAAGATGCTCAAGGACGCTCAGGCCGGCCACTACGCCGTCGGCGCGTTCAACGTCGAGAACCTCGAGTTTGTTATGGCCGTTCTGGCCGCTGCCGAGGAGACCAAGTCCCCCGTCATCATGCAGACCACCCCGGGCACCATCAAGACCGCTGGTCTGGACTACTTCTACGGCATGGTCAAGGCTGCCGCCGAGCGCGCTTCCGTGCCCGTCGCTCTGCACCTCGATCACGGCGATGGCTATGACCGCTGCATGCAGGCTTTCCGCACTGGCTACACCTCTGTCATGATCGACGGTTCGCACGAGTCCTTCGAGGACAACATCGCCCTGACCAAGTCCGTCGCCGACGCTGGCCGCGCCATGGGTGTGCCCGTCGAGGCCGAGCTTGGCAAGGTTGGCGGCAAGGAGGACGACGGTCCCGCGGTTGAGGGCGAGAGCCCCTACACCGATCCGGCCGAGGCCAAGGAGTTCGTCGAGCGCACCGGCTGCACCTCGCTGGCCATTGGCGTTGGCACCAGCCACGGCGTGTACACGAGCGATCCTCACATCGAGCAGTCCGTGGTCAAGGCCATCCGCGACGCCGTCGACGTGCCGCTGGTTCTGCACGGCACTTCCGGTGTGCCCGATGAGCAGGTCGCCGAGGCCGTGAAGAACGGCATCTGCAAGGTCAACTACGCCACCGAGCTGCGTCAGGCCTACACCAAGGGCTTCATGCCTACATGGCCGAGAACCCTGCCTGCTTCGATCCCAAGAAGCCGGCCAAGGAGGGCATGCGTGAGATCACCGAGCTGGTTAAGATCCGCATGACCAACCTCAACTCTGTGGGCAAAGCAGAGTAACAACAAGGGTACTCTGACTCGCTACATATCCCGGGGAGGACGAGGGCTTAGTTCCCCAATCGTCCTCGGGCATGCAAAAAGCCTCGCTGCGCACTTCGTGCGGCGAGGCTTTTTGCCCCCTGCGGAAAGATTGGGGAACTAAGCCCTCGTCCCTCCCAGGTTGACCTACTCGAGGTCGTCGCCCTTGTGGCGTTGGGACTGAAAGGGTGGGACGCGTGGGTTATTTGGTTGTTAGGGTTAACAGGTCGTTGGGGGTTTCGAGGTTGTAGGTGGCATTTGGGATGTCTTGGTGTGATCCCCATGCCGCTCTGGCAAAACTGACCCCTGCCGAAGTTGCGCATTGTTCGTCGTAGACGGTGTCGCCAACGTAGACGACGTTGCCAGGATTCGCGCCCGTACGCCGGAGATATTCGAGCATGGGAGCGGGTGCGGGTTTATGTTCGGTTGTGTCTTCGACAAGGATGATGTGCTCAAAATACTTATCGAAGCCAAGGGGTGCAATTTCTTCTGCGTATTCGTCGCGCGCACGTGAGGAGACGATGCCAAGTTTGCAGCCGTTGTCGGCGAGTGTTGCGATGACTTCAAGCAAACCTGGAAACACGCTGATGGTGCTTTTAAAGCTGGCGGCAACTTGGCACCAGCGATCCAACGTTGCCTGCGAGTAGATCCCAAGTTTCTCAAGGGCATCCTTGCCGGGTATGCCGAGGGCAAAATCAAGCTCGTGTCGGGGGAGCGTTTTGCTGGTCTCTTCTTGGACAATCTGGACAAGCGATGACAGAACGCTTTCTTCTGTATCTGCCAATGTCCCATCAACGTCAAATACGATATGGTCAAAGTGCTTCATATGATTGCTCCTCTCTGTTGTTTGCCTGCAAGTTTGATGCAGTGACAGAAGAAGGGCTAGCGGGATTTCTGCCTGGTGCTATCGAGATTCTGCCTCGCTGCTCGATAGCTCGAAGGAGTGCATCCCATTTGTTCTTTAAATACCTGGCCAAGATGGCTTGCTGTCGCAAAGCCGCATTGCGCGCGACTGTCTGGACCGTTCGCGTGGTGTGTGCCAAAAGTTCGCAAGCACGGTTTACGCGGTATGCACGCAGATATGCCGCCGGGGTCGTTCCTGCGCAAGCTTCGATAATGCGGTAACACTCTCTTTCGCTTACGCCGGCTGCAGATGCCATCTGGGGCACATCTATAGCGGCTGCATAGTTTGCGCGGATATAGTCCAGGATTGCCTTGAACTGTACGTCGCGGTTGGTCATCCAAGAGGCGTTGTCGGAGGAAAAGAGCGGTTCGGCCTTGGCGTTAATCTGAATCCAGAGCTCTGACAAACTATTTCGAAGCGCCATCTCGTTCTGCGGCCGTTGAAGGTCGTGGCTAAAGGAGCTCTTCAGCAAATCAATAAAGGGCATATCGTCGGGATTGGTGGGCGACCATTTGAGCACATCGACGCCTCGACATTGAAGCAATGGGTTGATGTAGCGCTTTTGGAGACGTCCCGCGGGATCGCCGAGCATCGACGGCTGAAAGATATGCAGCATTTGAATGGCTGGCGCCGAATTGGGTGATTGCAGCGTGCTGTGCAAAACGCCGCCGTTGATAAAGCCGGCGGACCCTTCCTCAAAGCGTACGTGCTCATGAGCCGCGCGCGTTCGATAGTCAATCGCTCCCTGCTCCATGTAGAAAAGCTCAACTTCGGAATGCCAGTGCCAGGGGATGGAATTGCCCGGATAGCGAGCGAATTCTGCGCGTTCGGCAATATAGGGCCAGTCTTCGGCGGTCTCGGGAAAAGCTTCCTCGCGTCCTCCGCGGTGCAATTCTATGTGATCCATGTTTCGCATGGCATCAGTATAAAGCGCGATGGGCTTAGATTGCTCTTGCCTGTTCGGGGAACGCCTTGTCTAGGGATGCTTGGAGCTTTTCGAACGATGCTCGCAAGTTGTGGCTCTGGTCGGTTGAGCGTTTGGCTTTTGTGGTGGGGGAGTCGAGGAGGCCGTTTCTCTGTGTCGGGGGGAAGGAGAAAAGGTCTGCATGTGTTAGGGATGGCTGCTGTGCTGCGTCGTTGGAAGAATGCATGCTTATGCGGCCTCCTCGATGTCCACCAAAAGGTTGCGCACGGGGTGTGCTGCTAGGTCCCGTGCGTTGGCAGTATTATGCCGCGGCTGTTGCAAAGAATCGCTAAAGAAAAGCTTAATGAGGTTTGACGTTGTGATGAAACCGCAGGTCAAAGCTATCGGGTAACACTCTTGAAAGGTTTTGGGCTTAAGGGCTTTCTAAGGTTTGTGACGTGGATGTGGCGCGGACGTGCGGAGCGTGTGAATGCTCACTGTTAGCGCTGCGGCTCTGCGGCGCGCACCTGCTCGATGACCTTTTCCATCGTGGCGTCGATGCGGTCTTTTTTGAGCTCGCATTCCCAGATGGTTATGGGTGTCCAGCCCATTTGAGTGAGTGCTGTCACAGCAGCACGGTCGCGCTCGACGTTGCGACGGAACTTTGCCTCCCAAAACTCAACGTTGCGCTTGGGCTGGCTTGGATTGCACTTAGGACAGCGGTGCCAAAAGCAGCCGTTGACGAAGATGGCGATCTTGCGCCCGGGAAAGGCAATGTCGGGCTTGCCGGGAACCTTCCATTCCAAGCGATAACCCGTAAGGCCCGCTGCGCGCAGGCGCTGGCGAACGAGCAGCTCGGGCTTGGTGTTGGCGCGCTTGTTGCCCTTCATGGACTTTTTGATGGCGGCGCGACGGCGGACCAGTTCGCGCTCGTCAGCGGAGAGGTCCGAGGTATCGATGCCGTCGAGCAGACCGGGCTTGGGACGCTTTTTGCTGCGGCGCTTAGGTGCGCGCTTGGGTTGGCGGCGGGGTGTTCGGTCGTGGCGGCTTGGCATCTTTGGCAGTGCTGTTGGCCTCAAGCCGATCTTCCTTCAGCTCAATCAGGCATCGATAAGCCCCTTG
>ENA-OQEN01001061-OQEN01001061.1-human-gut-metagenome-genome-assembly--contig:-NODE-1061-length-10773-cov-4.871125_pt1 | contig 10773 bp, 13 predicted proteins | sample MGYA00242791_ERZ504627 | MGnify/ENA primary metagenome ERZ504627 (study PRJEB26092, sample SAMD00036316) | human gut metagenome | host: Homo sapiens | study: EMG produced TPA metagenomics assembly of...
CAACAGCGGCGATGGCTGCTGCTCCTGCTGAACGTACATCATCCATAGGAGGGGGCGCCCAGGCGTCCCTTCCTTATTTTATGTCCTCCAGCAGGTCCCGGAGCTTCTCCATGACCTCCCCGGTGGATATCCTCCACGGTGCGGGGCGCACCGTCCCGGGCGAGTCGATGCGGGTCCACCCGCCATATTCCACCACCATGGCGGCACTTTCCCGGCAGGCCCGCAGATACGCCTCGTTCCGCTCGTGGATATCCGCCTTTGTGTGGGTCACCTGCTCCCGGTGGCGCATCATCTGCTCGGACAGCTCCGTGGGCATGTCCAGGTATATCACCCGGTCCGGCTCCGGCAGCCCCAGCTTCCGATACTCGAAGTCAAACAGCCAGTCCAGAAAGGCCCGCTGCTGTTCCCGGGGCAGCTTGGAGGTCTGGTGCACGGCATTGCTGGTGGTGTACCGGTCGGCAATGACCAGCCCCCCTGTTCATACCAGCCGCCCCAGTCCTGCTTATAGGAGGCAAATCGGTCCACGGAGTAAAACGTGGCGGCGGCGTAAGCATTGACATCGGCGGGGTCCGTGCCGAAGGCGCCGTTCAGGTACAGCCGCAGCAGCGCCGAGGACTCTTCCCCATACCGGGGAAACTCCAGCTTGCGGAAGGGCACACCCCGTGTCTCCAGCTCCCGGCACAAAAGCGCCGTCTGGGTGGCCTTTCCGGAGCCGTCCGTCCCCTCGAATACGATCAATTTCCCCCTCATGCTATGCTTCCTCCCTCGGTCCGTGCGTATACATTCGGATTATTTTACCACGCTCCGGCTCATTTGTCCATGAAAAAGTTAAAATATCCCGGGCCGGGGTGTGCCGTCCCCCTTTTCTCCCCGGGGCTTTTGCAGGAAACAGTTGTATTTGCCTCGCCAGTGTGGTATACTGCTATATTGATATAATGTGTGATTTGGGGCACTGTCCCCTTGAGAAATGAGGGATCTCTATGAAAATCGTTGTTTTGGCCGGCGGTCTGAGCACCGAGCGGCAGGTATCTCTGACCAGCGGCACCGGCGTGTGCCGCGCCCTGCGCCAGCGGGGCCACCAGGCCATCCTGGTGGATATGTTCCTGGGTCTGGAATCGTATACGGGCCGGCTGGCCGATGTTTTTGACGCGCCGGACGGCCTGTGCGGCGACAACCGGGTCCACTCCACCGAGCCGGATCTGGAGGCCGTGCGCCGCAGCCGCCGGGACCAGGGGCCGTCCATGCTGGGAAAGGACGTGCTGGCCGTGTGCGCCATGGCGGACCTGGTGTTCCTGGCCCTGCACGGCTCCTGCGGCGAGGACGGACGCATTCAGGCCACCCTGGACCTGCTGGGCGTGCCCTATACCGGCAGCGGCTATCTGGCAGCGGCATGGCCATGGACAAGTCCGTTACCAAGCGCATCATGGATGCCGCCGGGATTCCCACCGCCCCCTGGCACGACGTGCGCTATACCCGGGAGGATATCCCCCGTCTGGCTCAGGAGCTGCCGGTGCCCTGCGCCGTGAAGATCATCAACGGCGGCAGCTCCATCGGCGTGGAGCTGCCGGATACCCGGGAGGAGCTGGCCCAGACTCTGGAGCGGATGCTGGCCTATGGCGACCACGTTATCGTGGAGCAGAAGATCCGGGGCCGGGAGATCCAGGTGGCCGTTCTGGGCGACGGGTATCTGCCCGCCGTGGAGATCATCCCCAAGGGCGCGTATTTCGACTATTTCTGCAAATACCAGAAGGACGGGGCCCAGGAGCTTTGCCCCGCCCCTATTACCGATGAGCAGTGGCATACTGTGGGAGAGCTGGCTCTGCGCCTGCACCGTGCCCTGGGCCTGGGCGTCTATTCCCGGGCGGACTTCATTCTGGATGAGGAGGGCCGCTTCTGGTGCCTGGAGATCAACACCCTCCCGGGCATGACCCCCACCAGTCTGGTGCCCCAGGAGGCGGCGCAGGTGGGCCTCAGCTACGGCGACCTGTGCCAGCGCATTGTGACGAATCCCTGGCCCTGCGCAAGGGAGGCCGGGCATGAGGCCCCTGGCAGTGGCGGACATCTGCCGCGCCGTAAGCGGGACCTTTCTCCAGGCCGGAGGCGACACCGTCACCGGCGTCACCAGCGACAGCCGCCGCATCGCCCCCGGAGACCTGTTCATTCCCCTGGTGGGCGCGCGGTTCGACGGTCATGATTACATGAACGCAGCGCTTTCCGACGGTGCGGCAGGCTGCCTGTGCAGCCGTGTGCCGGAGCACTGCTGCCCGGCAAGTTTTATATTCAGGTCCAGGACACCACACGGCTCTGGGTGCGCTGGCCGCCTGGTACCGGGGGCTGTATGACATCCCCGTGGTACAGGTCACCGGCTCCGCCGGAAAAACCACCACCAAGGAGATGCTCGCCTCGGTGCTGTCCCGACACTTCTGCACCCTGAAAACCCGGGCAAACCTCAACAATCACATTGGCACCCCCCAGACGCTGCTGGAGCTGGAGCCCCGGCACCAGGCAGCGGTTATCGAAACGGGCCTGGACCATTTCGGCCAGATCCGGTACATGGGCAGTCTGGTGCAGCCTACCATCGCCGTCATCACCAACGTAGGCGACGCCCATATTGAGAACCTGGGCGGTACGCGGCAGGGCATTCTCCAGGCCAAGTGCGAGATATTCGACCATCTGCGGCCCGGTGGGCTGGCCGTTCTGTGCGGCGACGACCCCCTGCTCAACGGCCTGACCCTGCCCTTTGAAACACTCCGCTGCGGCAAGGGCGAAAGCTGCAATGTCCGGGTCACGGATATCGTCCGCCGGGGCATCGACGGCCTGGACTGCACCGTCACCACCTCCCGCCGCAGCTACCGGCTGTCCATCCCCTCCCCGGGAGACTACATGATCTACCCCGCCTCCATGGCTGCCGCCATCGGCGAGTATCTGGCCTGTCGGAGCAGGAGATCGTGGAGGGTGTGGCCGCCTATGTGTCCACCGGCTCCCGGATGCGGCGTATCCGTCTGCCGGAGGACCGGCTCATCATCGACGACTGCTACAACGCAATCCCCAGGCCATGGAGCGGCGCTGGAAATCCTGGCGGACACCGCCTGCCGCCGCCGCGTAGCCGTTCTGGCGATATGGGGGAGCTGGGCCCCATCAGCCATGACGCCACCTGGAGGTGGGACGCATCACCGCGCGGCTGGGTCTGGATGCGGTGATCGCCATCGGACCCAAGTCCGCCGCCATCGCCGAGACCGCCGGCCCCCGCCCTGCACTTCGACACCGTTCAGCAGGCGCTGCCCGCCCTGCGGGAGCAGCTGACCCCCGGCACCGCCATGCTGGTGAAGGCGTCCCATGCCATGGAATTCGGCAAAATCGTCAACGAACTGGAAACAACGACCTATGATAGACATCAGTGTGACCGATCTGGTCAAATCCTTTGACTTAGAAAAGAAAATCCTGGACGGCATCTCCTTCCAGGTGGACACCGGTGAGCGGGTGGGCCTGCTGGGAAAAAACGGCGCAGGAAAAACCACGCTATTCAACATCCTCACCGGAGACCTGGATTATGACTCCGGCGAGGTGCTCATCGCCCCGGGCCGCCGGGTGGGCCTGATTTCTCAGATCCCGGTGTATCCCGCAGGATACACCGTGGAGGATGTTCTGCGCTCCGCCTTTCAGCGGACCACCGCCCTGAAGGAGGAGATGGACGCTCTGACCCGCCGGATGGAGCAGGGGGACAGCGACACCCATACTCTGCGCCGCTATGGGGAGCTCACCGCCCGGTTCGAGGGCCTGGGCGGCTACGACACCGACACAGCGTCAACAAGGTGTCCAACGGCCTGTCCATCGACGGCGATATGCGGCGGAGGCTGTTTGACCAGCTGTCCGGCGGCGAAAAGACCCGGGTGAACCTGGGCCGCCTGATCCTGGAGGATACGGACATCCTCCTGCTGGATGAGCCACCAACACCTGGACCTTCAGCCACCGAGTGGCTGGAGGAGTATATCCGCTCCTTCCGGGGCACCGTGGTCACCATCTCCCACGACCGCTATTTCCTGGACCGCACCGTCACCCGCATCATCGAGATTCTGGACGGTAAGGCGGAGTTTTACAGCGGCAACTACAGCTTTTATGCCATTGAAAAGGAGCGCCGCTACCAGGAGCGCATGAAGCAGTACCTTAAGGAGCAGGCCAAGATCCAGCAGCTGGAAAAGGCGGCGGAGCAGATGCACCTGTGGGCCTTTATGGGCAACGACGCCCTGCACAAGCGGGCCTTTTCCATGGAAAAGCGCATCCAACGCATGCGCACCGTGTCCAAGCCCACCAAGGCCAAGAAGATGGACGCCCGCTTCGCCAGCCGGGAGTTTCGCGGCGACGAGGTGCTGCAGCTGAAGGGCGTGTCCAAGTCCTTCGGTGACCGCACTCTCTTTTCCGATGTGTACCTGCGGGTGGAGGGCGGCGAGCGCATCGCCTTTCTCGGCGAAAACGGCACCGGCAAAACCACCCTGCTGAACATGATCGCTGGGGCTGAGCCGGCAGGCAGCGGCATCATCCGCATGGGTCCCGCCATCCGGGCGGCGTATCTGCCCAGATCATTCACTTCGACCACCCGGAGCGTTCCCTTTTGGACACGATGTTGTACGAAAAGCGCAATATAACACCCCAAACTGCCCGCAACCGCCTGGCTGCCTACCAATTCCAGGGGGAGGACGTGTTCAAAAGCGTGTCTGTCCTGTCCGGCGGTGAGCTCAGCCGCCTGCGGCTGTGTATGCTCATGGACGAGGAGATCAACTTCCTGATTCTGGACGAGCCCACCAACCACCTGGATATCGCCTCCCGGGAGTGGATCGAGGAGGCTGTGGAGGCCTTCGACGGCACCCTGCTGTTCGTGTCCCACGACCGGTATTTCATCAACCGCTTCGCCACCCGGGTCTGGGAGCTGGCGGAGGGTACCATCAACGACTATCCCATGGGCTTTGCCCAGTACCGGACCGCCAAGGCGGAGGAGAAAAAGCCCGCACCCGCCCCGGTCCAGAAGAAAAAGCAGGACACCCGGCCCCCTCGGGCCGGACGGGAAAAACAGGCCGCCCGCCGCCAGCTGACCATCTGCGAAACCGGCATCTCCAAGCTGGAGGAGCGCTGCCGCCAGCTGGACGCCGAAATGGAGCAGAACGCCTGCGACGCGGAAAAGCTCCAGGAGCTGTTTCGGGAGAAGCAGGATCTGGAGGCCCAACTGGAGCAGGAGATGGCCCGCTGGGAGGAGCTGTCTCTGCAATTGGAGGAATAATCAGGAGGACCATTATGCGTGATATTTTATGTATGTATTACTCCCGCACCGGCGCCACCCGCCAGGCCATGACGGAGATCGCCCAGGCCCTGGACGCGGAGCTGGTGGAGCTTACCGACGGCGTGGACCGCCAGGGCGCCCGGGGCTATCTCCGCTCCGGCATGGACGCCATGCGCCGGGCCACCCTGCCGCTGGCCCCCTATGAAACGGAGCGCCCCCTGTCTGAATACCGGCTGGTGATCCTGGGCACCCCCGTGTGGGCGGGCCGCTGCGCCTCCCCGGTCCGGGCGCTGCTGAAGCGCCGGGGTCTGGAGCTGGAACGGGTAGCCTATGTGCTGACCCGGAAAAGCTCCCGGAAGTATGAGGAGATTTATGAGCAGATGGACCAGTACACCGCCCGGCCTCACCTGCTGGAGGTATCCCTGCGGCCGGGAGCCGTGGGGTATGAGTTCTGGCGGGACAAGCTGGTGGGCGAGGTGCGCCGCTATCTGGACGCCCAGTAAGGAGTCCGTATGCTGGAGAAATTACAAGCCATCGCCCGGCGGCTGGACCAGGTGGAGCGGCAGCTGTCGGACCCGGCGGTGTACGCCGACCGGGAGTCCCTGACCCGCCTGAGCCGGGAGCAGAAGGAGCTGACCCCCATCGTGGCCGCCTTCCGGGCCTGGCAGCAGGCGGAGGCGGACTGCGCCGGGGCACGGGAGCTGCTGTCGGACCCGGAAATGCGGGAGCTGGCCCAGGAGGAGCTGCACCGGGCCCGCCAGGAGCGGGACCGCCTGTCGGAGGAGCTTAAACGCCTGCTGCTGCCCCGGGACCCCAACGACGACCGGAACGTCATCCTGGAGGTCCGGGCCGGCATCGGCGGCGAGGAGGGCGCCCTGTTTGCGGCGGACCTGCTGCGGATGTACGCCCTGTATGCCGAACGCCGGGGCTGGCACATGGAGCCGGTGTATGAAAACACCACGGAGCTGGGCGGCGTCAAGGAAGCCAGCGTCACCATCGAGGGTCAGGGTGCCTGGTCCCGCCTGAAATTCGAGGCCGGGACCCACCGGGTCCAGCGGGTGCCGGAAACCGAGTCCTCCGGCCGCATCCAGACCTCCGCCGCCACCGTGGCCGTGATGCCTGAGGCGGAGGAGGTGGAGTTCTCCATCGACCCCAAGGACTTACAGATCGACACCTTCCGCTCCTCCGGCGCAGGCGGACAGCACGTCAACAAGACCGAGTCCGCCATCCGCATCACCCACCTGCCCACCGGCACGGTGGTGGAGTGCCAGGATGAGCGCAGCCAGTATAAAAACAAGGACCGGGCCATGAAAATCCTGCGCTCCAAGCTCTACGAGGCCCAACAGGAGAAGCAGAACGCCGCCATCGCCGCCCAGCGGAAAAGCCAGGTAGGCACCGGCGACCGGTCCGGCAAGATCCGCACCTATAACTTCCCCCAGAACCGGGTCACCGACCACCGGCTTACCGGGGACGTGAAAAATTTCAACATTGCCGCCGTTATCAACGCGACCTGGACCCCCTTGTGGATGCGCTGACCCTGGCCGACCAGGCCAGACGCCTGCAGGAGGGCGCAGAGAAAGGAGAATGAACCATGGAAGCTCCCATCAAAACCCGTTATGACAAGGCCGGTCCCCAGGTGGCCGAGGCTCTGCGACGCCGCCGTTTTGAGGCCCACTATGTCTCCACCGCCCAGGAGGCCCTGGACCTGGCCCTGACCCTGATCCCCAAGGACCGCACCGTTTCCTGGGGCGGCACCGCCACCGCCGCCCAGATCGGCCTGATGGACCGCCTGCACCAGGGGGACTATCAGCTCATTGACCGGGACACCGGCAAGACCCCCGAAGAAAAGCAGGCCCTGATGCGCCAGGCCCTGACCTGCGGCACCTTCATCATGAGCAGCAACGCCATCTCCGCCGACGGCCAGCTGGTGAACATCGACGGCAACGCCAACCGGGTGGCGGCCCTGTGCTACGGGCCGGAGAGCGTCCTGGTCATCGCCGGGATGAACAAGGTCATGGGCGATCTGGACAGCGCCATCGCCCGGGCCCGCCAGGTGGCGGCCCCCGCCAACGCCCAGCGCTTCCCGGGGCTCAAGACCCCCTGCGCCGTCACCGGCAGCTGCGGCGACTGCACCAGTCCCGACTGCATCTGCTGCCAGATGGTCATCACCCGGTCTGTCGTCCCGCCGGACGCATCAAGGTCATTCTGGTGGGCCAGGACCTGGGCTTTTAAGGCAAAAGAGGGATTTTCTTGAACACCATTGTTTTTCACCCGGAATCGGACCCCAACGCCGTCCGGGACGCCGCCGCCATCCTGCGCCGGGGGGGGCTTTTGGGCATCCCCACGGAAACGGTATACGGTCTGGGGGCCGACGCCCTGAACGAGGACGCTGTGAGCCGCATTTTCCTGGCCAAGGGCAGACCCCAGGATAACCCGCTGATCATCCACGTTCCCGACGCCTCCTGGCTGGAGTCGTACTGCCGGGATGTGCCCCCCGCCGCCTATCGGCTGGCGGAGCGGTTCTGGCCTGGCCCCCTGACCATGATCCTGCCCCGGCGGGATATCGTTCCCCTGCAAACCACCGGCGGCCTGGAGACGGTGGGCGTCCGCTGCCCGGACCACCCGGTGACCCTGGCCATCATCGAAGCCGCCGGTGTCCCCATTGCCGCCCCCAGCGGCAACACCTCCGGCCGTCCCAGCCCCACCACCGCCGCCCACATGATCGAGGACATGGACGGCAGGATCGACGGCATCGTAGACGGCGGCCCCTGCACCGTGGGGGTGGAATCCACCATCATCGACCTGACGGTGACGCCGCCCCGGCTGCTGCGTCCCGGCGGGCTGCCGCTGGAGTCCCTGCGGCAGGTGCTGGGGGAGGTAGCCGTGGACAAGGCCGTCACCGGTCTGCTGGCCGCCGGGGAGCGTCCCCGGGCTCCCGGCATGAAGTACCGTCATTACGCTCCGCATGCCCCGGTAACGGTAGTCACCGGGGAACCGGAGCGCAGTGCCCGCCGCATCCAGGGGCTGCTGTCGGATACAGCGGGGGTTATCTGCTTCGACGAATACGCCCCTCTTTTCCCGGGGCACATCATCCACAAGCTGGGCCCGGCCGCGGACAAATCCGCCCAGGCCCGGCACGTATTCGACGCCCTGCGTACCTTTGACGGCACGGACGTCACCGAGATCTTCGCCCAGTGCCCCGACGATGGCGGCCTGGGGCTGGCGGTGGCCAACCGGCTGAAAAAGGCGGCGGGCTTCCACCTGATCGACGCCGACCGCCCGCTGATCGTGGGCCTCACCGGCGGCACCGGTGCGGGAAAAACCAGCGCCCTGGCGGCGCTGGAGGATCTGGGCGGCACGTGCTGGACTGCGACGCCGTGTACCACCAGATGCTCCGCACGGACCCCGCCCTGCGGGAGCTATCACCGCCGCCTTCGGCCCGGTGTTTTGCCCCGACGGCAGCCTGGACCGGCAAAAGCTGGGGACCCTGGTGTTCTCCGACCACGCCGCTCTGGACCGGCTCAACGCCATCGTGTACGAATATCTGCCGCCGGAGCTGCTGCGCCGGGCCCAGGGCCACACCCTGGTGGGCCTGGACGCCATCAGCCTGATGGAAAGCGGACTGGGCCGTCTGTGCGCCTGCACCGTGGCGGTGCTGGCTCCGGCGGAGGACCGGGTCCGCCGCATCATGGCCCGGGACGGCATCAGCGAGGACTATGCCCGCCTGCGGATCTCCGCCCAGCAGCCCGATGTCTTTTACCGGGAGCGCTGCTCCCATATCCTGGAAAACAACTGTGCCACCCCGGCACAGTTCCGGGAACAAGCACGGATTTTCTTCCGGAGCATGCTCCGGGAAATCGAACATCTATAAGGAGGAAACAAAACCATGACAGACGAAATGAAGGCCAAGCGCGAAAAGCTGTTCTCCGCCGTCAAAAACGGCTATGACCTGGTGGACCAGGCTGCCCTGGAAGCCATGGAGGCCTATTGCGAGACCTACAAGCAGTATCTGGACAACGGCAAGACCGAGCGGGAGTGCACCGACTACACCATCCAGCTGGCCCAGGCCCAGGGCTTTGTCCCCTATCAGCGGGGCATGGAGCTCAAGCCCGGCGACAAGGTATATCGCAGCAATCGCGGCAAGAGCGTGATGCTGGTGAAAATCGGCCGCCAGGACCTGTCCCACGGCGCGCAGATCGTGGCCTCTCATATCGACTCTCCCCGTCTGGACTTCAAGCCCCATCCCCTGTATGAGGACAGCGAGTTGGCCTACGGCAAGACCCACTATTACGGCGGCATCCGCAAGTACCAGTGGGTGGCCATCCCCCTGGAGCTGCGGGGCGTGGTGGTCCTGCGGGACGGCACCGTGGTGAAGGTGGTTCTGGGCCAGGGCAACGAGCCCAAGTTCGTGATTACCGACCTGCTGCCCCACCTGGGTGCGGAGCAGGGCAAAAAGCCCCTCAGCGAGGCCATTCCCGGCGAGAATCTGAACATTCTCATGGGCAGCCGCCCCCTGGGTGAGGACGGCGACTCCGACCGCGTGAAGCTGCGGGTGCTGGACCTGCTCCACGAGAAATACGGCATCTGCGAGGATGACTTCACCTCCGCCGAGCTGGAGGTGGTCCCCGCCTTCAACGCCACGGATCTGGGCCTGGACCGCAGCCTCATCGGCGCCTACGGACACGACGACCGGGTGTGCAGCTATGCCGCACTGAAGGGCCTGTTTGACATCGACGTTCCCGAAAAGACCGCCGTGTGCATGCTGGCCGACAAGGAGGAGATCGGCTCCATGGGCGTCACCGGTATGCAGTCCGCCTTCTTCGACACCTTCATGGAGGACCTGTGCGACGGGCAGGGCGTCAGCCTGCGGGTGTGCTACGAGAGCTCCTTCTGCCTGTCCTCCGACGTTACCGCCGCCTTCGACCCCAATTTTGCCGAGGTGTATGAAAAGCGCAACGAATCCCGGGTGAACTACGGCCTGGGCATCTGCAAGTATACCGGCGCCCGGGGTAAGAGCGGCTCCTCCGATGCCGGGGCCGAGACCGTGGCCTATGTCCGCCGCGTGCTGGACGAGGCCGGCGTGGTGTGGCAGATCGGCGAGATGGGCAAGATCGACGTGGGCGGCGGCGGCACCGTGGCCCAGTATATGGCCAACCGCAACATCGACACCATCGACGCAGGCGTCCCCGTGCTGAGTATGCACTCCCCCTTCGAAACCGTGGGCAAGCTGGACTGCTACATGAACTACATGGCTGCAAGGCCGTTTACAACGCGTAACTCCCGTACATAAAATTGCGCTGCCCTTCCGGCAGCGCAATTTTTATAGGATCAGCAGCAGCCCGATGGCAATGAGGACCTCCTCGTCCGCCTTCTGCTGAAACAGGAAAAACAGGATCAGCAGCAACAGCAGATCTCCCGCATCCATGTCCCCCAGGTGCAGCTTTCCCAGCAGACGGTTCAGAAACTGCCGCTCCGCGCCGGCGGCGGGACCAGGCGGACGC
>ENA-OQEN01001062-OQEN01001062.1-human-gut-metagenome-genome-assembly--contig:-NODE-1062-length-10771-cov-13.345359_pt1 | contig 10771 bp, 10 predicted proteins | sample MGYA00242791_ERZ504627 | MGnify/ENA primary metagenome ERZ504627 (study PRJEB26092, sample SAMD00036316) | human gut metagenome | host: Homo sapiens | study: EMG produced TPA metagenomics assembly of...
CACACCACCACGCAGGTAGTCGCGCGGGCCTCCCGTGGCGCGCAGGCGTCCCCCACCTCGATAAAGAGCACCGTGCGTGAGAGCGCATCGAGCTCCATGCCGAGGGCCGTCTTGGTCTTGGCGGCGATTTCCTCCACAACGGTCGCCGTGCCGGGTTGGTTCTTCTCCAAAAGCGTCAGGGTCCGCTCCACGCGTCCGCATTGGCGATCCGCCACTTGCTCAGGCCCGCACCGCCCCAGAGCTGCGTAAAGAGCGACTGCGCGATGGAGCGCGAGATCTTGCGCGTGAGCTCGATGCCGTAGGCGCGGTTCACCTGCTCGATCACGGGCGCGACCATCTTCTCGTAGGCGCCCACGCGCGGGTTGACGCTCTTGTTCTCAAAGTCGAAGTTCATGTAGTCGTCGTAGGCGCGCACCGCCATGGTCGCGCTGGTAAAGAACTCGGTGAAGCTCACCTGACCGCGCTCGAGTGCCTCAACGGGGTCGACAATCTTTTGGAAAAAGCCCGTCACGCGCACGGACGGGTCATTGACATCCTTGTCGCCGCTCACGAGCTGGTCGTCGTCGGGCTCGGGCGCCGTCTTGCCCAGCACGCTGGAGGGCAGATTGTAGGTCTGGATGGTGAGCGTCTCGCTCTCGCGGTTGAGATAGGCGCTCGCGCAGCAGTTGGTGATACATGAGCGGAGGCCGTCGATGTTGTCCTTGAAGTCGGCGTCGACGAGGGCGCGCAGGGCGCCGCGGCTTACCGCGATGTCGGCACCCACGCGACGGCCCTCGACGCGCAGGTAGTGCATCACAAAGAGCGTGCGCTCCTCGACGCTGCGCTCCGCCAGGCGCGGGAGCGTGACGGTGATGGGCACAAAGCGCGCGATACCCTTGACGATATCGCTGTCGGCAGGCAGGGCGGACGAGAGCAAGAAGCGGGCGGGAGGCACGTCCGACGTGCCGCGCGCGGTCTCGCCCGTAGGGTCGCCGGCACCGATGCGTTGCAGGATACGTTCACGCGCCACGCGGGGCAAGTGGTCGTAGCCGCTCAGGTAGATCACGCCGCCGTTGGCCTCTTTGACCGCACCACCAAAGCCGTCCGCACCAAAGATCTCGTACTCGACCTCTGTCGCCTCGACGGGTCGTTTGCAGTCGATGCGCACGTAGCGGGCCTGCGTCGGCAGAATCCCCGCATTGACGCCGTACTCAAAAGTGAGCTCGCTCATCATGCGCTTGCCCGTCCCCGGCTCGCCGATCAAAAGCGCCGGGAGCCCATGTGGCGGATAGCGGATGGCGCTCTTGAGGTGGTCGACGCATGTCCCGTACGTAAGGTCGAAGCCGATGGCCTTGTCAAAGTCCTCTTCTTCGTCGATGCCCGCAGCACCCAGCAGCTCGTCTATCGAGGCATATTCGGATTTATCGAACGCATGCCTAAAGTAGCGTTCGACGGAGTGGCGATGGAAATAGAGCACCGGGCGGGCGTTGACCTTGATAACGTCGCCCTGACGAACGAGCTCGTTAAGATACTGGCTCGCCAGACTGCGGCTCACATGGCATTCGCTCGCAATCTTAGCCGTCGTGAAGTTGTCGATGTTGCACAGGTCAAGGTCGCGCGTCATCTTGTCGAGCGTCTTGAGAATCTCGGTTTTGGTGTCGTACGAAATCACGGCGCTGCCCCTTTTGCTCTTAGGTCACTTGGGGCGATTGTAGCCAAGGGAGGCGGTGCTATACAAATAAAATGGCTCTGTTAGACCGGGATTGACATGAAGTATTGATAGGTAACGTTCCCATAGAACGCAAAACTCCACGGGGGTGTTGTCTATTGTCGCCTCATGTCAATTCCGGTCTAGCAAAGTCTTAAAAGATCATTAGGTACAGAGAGATTTAAAAATCCCCGTCCTGGAAAAATCGGACGGGCGGAACAGCAAAAGTAGCTAAAAGAGCCCCGTCCCAAATGAGCTAGTTTAGCGCCAGGGATCGGCTTCGAAGAAGGGTTCGCGCTCGGGGCGGCGATCGCTATAGGGGTCGTAGCCGTCGTCGTCCTCGTTCTCGGCGCGAATGTAGGGGTCGCGCGGTTTGGGCGCCGGTTTAGACGCAGGCTTCGGTGCGGCCGGCGCGACGTCGGTTGCCGGCGCATTCATCTCGCTCTCGTTTTTCATCTGCATAGCTCCTTGCCATGTGCTCACGTTCAATGCCATCGATTGTCGCACGAAAAAGGGCGGCGGACCCCATTGGATCCGCCGCCCTTGACGTTCGGCTCAAAAGGTAGATTTTGAGGCATGGCCCAAAATCTACTCGGCGTCGGGGACCTCGTAGGTGGCCGCCGGCGTGTTGTCACACACGACGGTAAAGCCGCCGTCCTTGTCGGCATCGACCGTCACCTGATCGCCCTCGCGCACCCTGCCGTCGATGATAGCGGCGGCGATGGCATCCACGACCTCGCGCTGAACCAGACGTTTGAGCGGACGGGCGCCAAAGACCGGGTCCAGGCCGCCCACGGCGAGCATCTGCTTGGCCGCCGGGGTGATGGCAAGCGTCATGCGCTCCTTGGCCAGACGCGCGCGGACGTCGGCGAGCTGGATGTCGACGATCTTCTCGATCTGCGCCATGCCGAGCGGATGGAACACCACGATATCGTCGATACGGTTGAGGAACTCGGGGCGGAAGGTCTGAGCCATGGCGGCGTCGACCTGATGGCGCATCTCCTCCTCGTCCTTGCCGGACAGATCGGCGATAGCCTTGGAACCCACGTTGGACGTCATGATGATAATCGTGTTCTTGAAGGACACCTGGCGACCCTGGCCATCGGTCAGACGGCCGTCGTCGAGCACCTGCAACAGCACGTTAAAGACATCCGGATGAGCTTTCTCCATCTCGTCGAGCAAGATCACGGAGTAGGGACGACGACGCACGGCCTCGGTGAGCTGACCGCCCTCGTCGTAACCCACGTATCCCGGGGGCGCACCGATCAGACGCTGGACGCTGAACTTCTCCATGTACTCGGACATGTCGATACGTACGAGCGCGCGCTCGTCGTCGAACAGGCACTCGGCAAGCGCTTGGCGAGCTCGGTCTTGCCTACGCCGGTGGGGCCCAGGAAGAAGAAGCTGCCGATGGGCTTGTCCGGGTCGGAGAGACCCGCACGGCTGCGGCGCACAGCCGCGGCGACGGCGGAGACGGCCTCGTCCTGGCCAATGACGCGCTTATGCAGCTCGCCCTCCAAGCCCTTCAGCTTGTCGAGCTCGCCCTGCATCATCTTGGACACGGGCACGCCGGTCCAGGCACTCACGACCTCGGCGATCTCATCGGAGGTCACCTGCTCGTTGAGGCCCTCGCCGTCCTGTTGCTTTTGCGCCTCGAGCGCAGCCTCGGAATCCTGAATCTGCTGCTGCAGGCCCGGAATCACGGAGTAGCGCAGCTCGGACGCACGACCCAGATCGCCGTTGCGCGTCGCGCGCTCCTCTTCGCTCTTGGCCTCGTCGAGCTGTCCCTTGAGCTCCTGCACGTGGTCGATGGCGTTCTTTTGGTTGAGCCAACCGGCCTTTTGCACGTTAAGCTTTTCCTGGACCTCGGCAATCTCCTGGCGCAGGGCCTCCAGACGCTCCTTGGAGCGTCATCGGTCTCTTTCATGAGTGCCTGCTCCTCGATCTGCAGCTGGGTGAGCTGGCGCGTGGTGGCGTCGATCTCGACCGGCATGCTGTCGAGCTCCATGCGCAGGCGGCTTGCGGCCTCATCGACCAGGTCGATGGCCTTGTCGGGCAGGAAGCGATCGGCGATATAGCGATCGGAGAGGTCGGCGGCGGCCACGAGCGCGCTATCGGTGATGTGCACGCCGTGGAAGATCTCGTACTTCTCCTTGAGGCCACGCAGGATGGAGATGGTGTCCTCCACGCTGGGCTCGCTCACCATAACGGTCTGGAAACGACGGGCGAGCGCCGCGTCTTTCTCGATGTACTTGCGGTACTCGTCGAGCGTGGTCGCGCCGATCGCGTGCAGGTCGCCACGGGCGAGCGCCGGCTTGAGGATGTTGCCGGCATCCATGGAGCCCTCGGTGGCACCCGCGCCCACAATGGTGTGGAGCTCATCGATAAACAGGATGACCTTTCCCTCGGACTTCTGCACTTCCTTGAGCACGGCCTTTAAGCGGTCCTCGAACTCGCCACGATACTTGGCGCCGGCGACCAGCGCGCTCATGTCGAGCTCGATGAGGTCGCGGTCGCGCAGGGTGCTCGGCACGTCGCCGGCCACGATACGCTGGGCGATGCCCTCGACGATGGCCGTCTTGCCCACGCCCGGCTCGCCGATGAGCACGGGGTTGTTCTTGGTGCGGCGGGACAGGACTTGAATGGTGCGGCGGATCTCGTCGGTACGGCCGATGACCGGGTCGAGCTTGCCGGCGCGGGCCAGGTCGCAGATGTTGCGGCCGTACTGCTCCAGCGCCTCAAACTGAGTCTTGTCCTCGGCAGACGTCACGCGGTCATCGCCACGCAGCTCCTCGTAGACCTGCTCGATGCGCTCCTTGGTGACGCCGGCGTCACGCAGTACACGACCAGCCTCGCCCTTGTCCTCGGCAAGCGCCATCAGCAGATGCTCGGTCACCACAAAGCTGTCGCCCATCTTGGTGGCCTTCTTTTCGGCCTTCTCGATAACGCGGACGAGCTCATTGGACAGGCCCATCTGCTGGCCCTCGCCCGAAACCTTGGGCGCGCGGTCGATGGCATCTTGTGTGGAGCGTGCAAGCTGGGCCGGGTCGGCGCCGATGCGCTCAATGATCACGGAGATATTGCGCTCGCCGGCACCAAGCAGGGCGGACAGCAGGTGAATCGGCTCCACCGCGCCGGCCTGCGCATCGGCGGCCGTGCTCATGGCGGTCTGCAGCGCCTCGCGTGACGTCATTGCTAGCTTATCGATTCTCATGGAATCACCTCTCTTGGGGTGGCCGCCTACGGGGCGGCTTCACGTTGTTCGAGAAGTATTGTTGCCAGCTTTGTACGATCTTATACACAAATCTAAGTCTCTATATATAAGATTTTCTGAGTGCCCCAGCAGCATCAAAACCACCACAAAGAGGACAGGCACCTTTGTGGTGGTTGCAGCCTCTATTTAATTGCCGAGCCCGTGCTTCCCGATTCGGCGTTCCAGGCATCTCATCCTCGAACAGCCATGTACGGGCAGACCCACTATCGCGTGCAGTCTGCGGGTCGGGCAAGCAGGTCTGTTCATAGGCATCCTGAATGCACTGACCCATAAAATCGTTGAGCTCGGTCTGGTTGCCCTCCATGACATAGGCGACATCGCCGTCCAAGATGTAGATACCCGGCCCCTCATTGCCCTCGTAGCCCGGATCGTACGAAACATCACATAACTTGGCGCCATTCGCGGTGTCCAACTCGATGGATGAGTGGCATCCGCCAACCATGTCGTTCGCTTTTGCCCGATAGGACGCATATCCATACCAGCGCTTAAAGGTTTTGCCCCTGAGCAGCTCGGACGCCCTGTCGATCAGACTAGAATCCGTGGTATAGCGCATAGCCCCAAGCTGAATATGTGGATAATTACTAATGCCCAGCGCAGCCGGTTGCTCATCAAAATCAACGGTAATGGTCTCAGGCTTGTCGTCGCCGGTCAGAAGTTCGACAGATTGAGTCACAGGCTTGACCACCGGCTCCGTCACCGCAGCAGGTAGAAACGCCATGCCGACAGCGCCCATGCCAACCACAGTGATCGCAAGCGCCAAAACAATCAATCCAATACGGGCAGGACTTCTCACAGCAAAGCACCTCACAATGCAAGCCTTCGCCACCTGCACTAATGATATCGCAGCCAGCACTATTACCAAAAGGAGCCGCTCGTTCCCCACCACCACAAAGGCGCCTGTCCCCTTTGTGTGGTGGGAACGAGCTCGATATTGCCATGCTCGTTGAGCGACATTTCAATAAATGTCCCTACAGGATTTCATCCGGGCTGGCGGGCTTGGTTGTTTTGGGGATGCCAAGTTTGGATGACGCGAAATCATCAACATTGTCCTTGATCCCGTCTTTTGTATAGACGGTGACCATATAGGTGCTGTACCCAAATTCGCTCTTGTTGCATATCGCCCAGGCCTGCCAGTAGGCGGCCCTGCTCCGTCCTTTTATTATTCCGATGCGGCGGAGTTCTGTTCGCTTTAACTTTTGGTCGTTATCGATGGATCGGCCGGCCTCCTCGGTAAGCCCGCACCGTTCGATCAGCTTGTCGAGAACTTGGTTCATGTGACGCTCGTCGGTGTTTGGAGCATAGTCGTAGGCGAGGGCGATGGAGTCGAGGGGCTGGTCATCGATCAAATAATTCATCGCCTGAGGTTCAAGGCCGAAATGAGGAGACTGTCCGTCGACCTGATCGAGCAGCGGTAACTTTGACCGCCAACTTCCGGTGGGAATTGCATCTTCGTAAAACACGCCGCGGCAGATAAAGGAGAGCGAGGTGGCACGCGAGCCGGCGTCGACCATTCCGCATAAATCGAAGGGCGAGGCGATACCAAGGGAAAAGGGCGTGATGACGATAAGGAAGAACATCACGATGGGTACGGCGAGAATGGCGATGGCGTTACGGCAAGTGGAGCGAGACGGCTTCATATGTGCCCCCTAAGACAAATAGCAGGCAAGTTCCATAACAAATGAATAATCTCAGATAACAACTTATTCTAGCCCATAACAAGCAAGGACATCAGACATTGGGAACAGGCCTGTTTGCCCGGTCATTCATTTTTGTTCCCCACCACCACAAAGGCGCCTGTCCCCTTTGCGGTGGTTTTCAACAAAAAGAAGCCGCCCCGATAGCAGAGGCGACATCAAGCAAGTCTATTTATTAGCGTCCCTCAAGACCCAACGAGAACGTCGCGGTAGCGCCGGCCACACCTTTCCCTCGGGCGACCCTCGCGAAGCGCGTGAGCACGAGGGAAAGGTGTGGCCGGGGCGTACAGCAGAGTTACTCGGCAGCGGCCTTGAACTTGTTGTAGTTGATCAGACAGCCGGCCTTGACGATGGCACGCTCCTCGGCCGTCATATCGGCAATGTAGAGCTCAATCTGCTCGACCGAACCGTCGGCACGCACCACGTAGGCAGCGATGTCCTTTAGGTCGCCATCGAGCGCAGCGCGAATCCCCGGCACAAAGACGTAATCGCCCACCTCAAAGTTGGGCTCTGCCTCCATCTGGAAGGGCACCATGCCCCAGTTCATCACGTTGGAGCGATAGCGCTTGGTGGCGTACTCGTGCACGATGTTGGCCAGGCCGCCAATGACGCGCTGGCAGCTCGCGGCCTGCTCGCGGGCAGAACCGTCACCGGGCTTCTTGGCATAGAGCATGGAGCCGTACTCGGTCGCCTTGGCGTCGGCAGCGACACCCGCGCCGGCCAGTGCCTCAAACACGCCGGCAAGCTCGGCATCGAGCGCCGCCAGGTCGCCTGCTGGCTCGCCAGCAACGCGGCGCTTCTCCACGGCGTCGACCTCCTTGGAACGACCCACGTAGGCCGGGTCGCGACGGCTGAGCGTAAACTCGGCCAGACCCAACGGTTGGAGCGGAAGGAGCTCGTCTCGCCCGAGGGAATGAGCTCGTCAGTCGTGGTGACCGGGTCCATGATTTTGGAGCACACCTTGAGCAGGATGTCATCGCCGAGGGGCTCCATCGCGGGCCACGGCTTGATGTTGGGACCCTCGACCAGCTCGTCGCAGCTCCGCCTTGCCAAAGCCCCAGTACACGCGCTTTTTGTACGGCGCGTCGTCAAAGGTGTACTCGCAGGCCTCGTCCCAAGTCTCCTCGGGCAGGTCGGTCGCCGGCGTCAGGACGCCGCCGTTGGCAGCCGTCGCCGCAATGGAGCGGGCATCCATCAGGCCACGGCGCTCAGCTGGCCATTACCCGGCTTGGAACCCTCGCGGTTGGGGAAATTGCGCGTGGTGTGGCGGATGGACAGGCCGTTGTTGGCAGGCGTGTCACCGGCACCAAAGCACGGGCCGCAGAACGCCGTGCGCACGATCGCGCCGGCCTCCATAAGGTCGTAGATATAGCCGCGGCGTGTAAGCTCGAGCGCCACGGGCTGGCTTGTGGGATAGACCGACAGCGAGAACTCGCCGCAGCCGGTGTTAGCGCCCTTGAGCACGCGGGCAGCCTGGACCACGGAGTCGTAGTTGCCGCCCGAGCAGCCGGCAATAACGCCCTGCTGCACGTGCAGCTTGCCGTCGACGATCTTGTCGAGCAGGCTAAAGTGCGTCTTGCCTTCGCCGATCTTGGCAGCCTCGAGCTCCACCTCGTGCAGGATGTCCTCGAGATTCTCGTTGAGCTCGTCAATCTCGAAGCCGTTGGAAGGATGGAACGGCAGCGCGATCATGGGCTTGACGCTCGACAGATCGACCTCGACGCAGCCGTCGTAGTAGGCAACATCGGCGGGCTTGAGCTCGCGGTAGTCGTCGCCGCGGCCGTGCATGGTCAAAAACGCGTGTGTGTCCTCGTCGGTAGCCCAGATGCTCGACAGACAGGTGGTCTCGGTGGTCATGACATCGACGCCGTTGCGGTAGTCAGTCGTCATACTCGCGATGCCGGGGCCCACAAACTCCATGACCTTGTTCTTAACGTAGCCCTTGGCAAAGACGGCGCGGATGATGGCGAGCGCCACATCGTGCGGGCCGACGCCGGGGCGCGGGGCGCCCGTGAGGTAGATGGCGACGACGCCGGGATAGGCAACGTCGTAGGTGTCGCGCAGCAGCTGCTTTGCCAGCTCGCCTCCGCCCTCGCCCACGGCCATGGTGCCCAGGGCGCCATAGCGGGTGTGCGAGTCGGAACCCAGGATCATCTTGCCGCAACCGGCGAAGTTCTCACGCATAAAGGAGTGGATGACGGCGATGTGCGGCGGAACGAAGATGCCGCCGTACTTCTTGGCCGCGGAAAGGCCAAAGACGTGGTCGTCCTCGTTGATGGTGCCGCCCACGGCGCACAGCGAGTTATGGCAGTTGGTGAGCACGTAAGGCAGCGGGAACTGCTCCATGCCCGAGGCACGCGCCGTCTGGATGATGCCGACAAAGGTGATGTCATGGCTCGCCATGGCATCGAAGCGAATCTTGAGCGCCTCGGGATCTCCGGACGTATTGTGTGCCTGGAGGATCGAATACGCGATAGTGCCACGCTTGGCATCCTCGGGCGTCTGCGTAATACCGCGCTCGGCGGCCTCGGCCGCAGGCACAACCTCGCTGCCGTCGCGCAGGTAGATGCCGTCCTCGTACAGCTTGACCATACTGTCTCCCACTCTGCCAAAAGATTTGGGCGCATAGCATACATTCGTTCAATATCGTGCCATAGAACGGTTGCGAGTGGGTTACGAATCTGCACGTTCACTTTATCTCGGTAAAGTAAAGGACGAGCAGTGTGGGCCGGAAGATTTGGTGCAAGAGCGTCCCTTTCGACTAGTCATTTAAGAACGTCCCCAATGACTACCCATAACAACGCCGATGTTTTGGCGCGGACAGCGAAAGCCCACCAGAGCGAGCAAGGTGCCTTGAAACAAGGCGGCATTGATCTTCTGATCATGCCGCCGAAGTTGAAAGGCAGATTGCCGCTCTGGCGGGCTTGCAGCGTCGACCGGTCCGCCGTTCGTTAGAACGGCGGAACCAAAGGCGCAGCGTCGAGCCGTTACGCCGTTCGGCAGAACGGCGTAACCTACAGATCCCCGCCGGCGCCCAGCAGCTTGCGCATGACCTGTTCGGGGTTGACTGAGCCGTCGCGCGGGGCCAGGGCGGTAATCTTCTTCTGCATCTTGTACTCGTGCAGCTCGTCCTCGAGCTGGCGCACGCGGGCGCGGAGCTTCTCGTTTTCGCGCTCACGCTCCTCGGCACGCTCCTTCATATCGAGAATACGCACCACGCCGGCAAGGTTGATGCCCTCGTCGGTCAGCTGGTTAATGAGCTCCAGGCGCTCGATATCGGCACGCGAATACAGACGCGTGTTGCCGCCCGAGCGCTGGGGATTCACCAGGCCCTTGGACTCGTAGACGCGCAGAGTCTGCGGATGCATGCCGGTCAGCTCGGCCGCCACGCTGATCATGTACAGCGGTTTGTTCCTATTGTCCTCGGCCATGCTACCTGACCCCTTTCCGTCTCGTTATCGTCCATCATAAGCCCGCGGCGTGGGCGTGTGCCACGACCGCCCTAGTACGTCGCCTTGTAACGGTTGACCTTCTCGCGGTAGTCGCGCGTGTCGGCCTCGCGCAGCTTGGTCATGGCATCGCGCTCGTCGTCGGACAGGTTCGTGGGGACCTGTACCTTGATCTCGACGAGCAGCGCGCCCGTACGGCCACGGTGCTTAACGTCGGGCGCGCCCATCTCCTTAAAGCGGAACTTCTTGCCTGTCTGGGTACCCGCGGGCACCTTCAGACGAACCGTCGCACCGCCGGGCGTCGGCACGTCCACCGTACAGCCGAGCGCCGCCTCGTAGACCGAGACCGGTACCTCCATGGTCACGTCGGCGCCCTTGCGCTTAAACAGCGGGTGCTCCTCCACGTGCGTGGTCACGACCAGGTCGCCGCGCTCGCCACCCGCAACGCCATACTCGCCGCGACGCTTGTAGCGCAGCTTGCCGCCGTCGACCGCGCCCGCAGGCACCGAGACCGTAATGGTCTGCTGCTCGCCTGTCGAGGGAATGCGATAGGTGACCTTGTGCGTCACGCCGCGGAACGCGTCCTCGGCCGAAACATCGACGGTCAGCGACAGGTCGCCGCCCTTGCGAGCACGGCTGCGGCCCGCGCCGGCACCGGCAGCGCCCG
>ENA-OQEN01001063-OQEN01001063.1-human-gut-metagenome-genome-assembly--contig:-NODE-1063-length-10770-cov-2.149488_pt1 | contig 10770 bp, 13 predicted proteins | sample MGYA00242791_ERZ504627 | MGnify/ENA primary metagenome ERZ504627 (study PRJEB26092, sample SAMD00036316) | human gut metagenome | host: Homo sapiens | study: EMG produced TPA metagenomics assembly of...
GAAAACCATGCTGTTTAAACTTTTGACAGGCATGATCTCCGCGAGCGGGGGAGAGGTATTCGTTAATGGAGAGCGGATCGACCGGCGGCGCCTTATCCACAAAAATTAGGGGTTATGATCGAAAATAATGGGTTGTGGCCTTATCTCTCTGCCTATGATAATTTAGCGGTGCTTGCTTCGATTCGCAAGGAATTAAATAAGGAGGATATTGCGTCTATCTTGCGCCGGGTTGGCCTGGACAATACGGGAAAGAAAATTTCGCGAAATTTTCACTTGGTATGAAGCAAAGGCTGATGCTGGCGCAAGCTATCATGGAGCAGCCAGAGCTTTTGGTCCTGGACGAACCTACAAACGCCTTGGATAAAGACGGAATTCGGCTGTTTAAGCGGATTATATTGGACGAGAAGGAACGGGGTGCAACCGTGCTCATTGCAAGCCATTCGTTAGAAGATTTCACAAATTTCTGTGATGATGTGATTTATATGGAGCAGGGGGAGATCATCAAAACGGAATCGGGGGATTCGAATGAGGAGATTTAGTTTCACAAAAATACTAGGCGTTATCCTCGCATTGGCACTGGTCGTCTGTATTGCGTCTGGCCTTGTTACCCGCTTTAGCTATACAGATACCGTTGCACAGACCAGCCGTTCTGGACGCGCCTTTTTGGCCTTTCCCAAAAGTGGACCGTCCGATGATGAAATCGATATGATCATGCAGTCTGTCCTGCAAGCGGAACTGATTGCACGGGTAAAATGCCTGGAAAGCCGGCCCGAATATTTAACGACAAAGGCTACGCTACAGGTTTTGGAGGTCTACCGGGGAAATATCGAAGCGGATACAATAATTGATTTTTATGAAAGCAATTACATTGATTTTTATGCAAACGGCGCACCGGCCTATTTTGATCATTCCTATTTCAATCTGATGCAGGATAATGAGGAATATATTGTTTTTGCCAATCAAAAAATTTATCATCCGGTTTATCAGGAATCGCTGAAGAGAAGCGTTTATATTCCTGCGTGTTTTGAGTTATCGTGGTTTTCCCCCCAGATGACACAGCCCTCCATTTTGGATAAAAAGGATGTGCTGGAGCAGAAGATTTCCTATTTTAAAATGAAAGACGAGGAATTTATCTGTTTTTCAAAAGAGCAGAGAAACAAAATTAATCAGTTAAAAAAGAGTATTTTAGAAAAGATTGGTTGAAAAGCAGGGGAATACTCTTCTGGTAATACTATTTATGGAAATGAATGGGCCTCCGCTCTCAGAGCGGAGGCTGGCTTATTTTGTATGTTTGTTTTGGACTTTCTCTTTTGCATTATAACATGAACCGCCCCTCCCGCCGCATATATATGACCGAGCCCTTAGAGGCAATCTACGTTTGACCGCGCAGCACATTTCCGCACGGTCAGGAAAGGCATGGTCGTATTGATGAATTGGCATACCATGTCCCCTAGCGATACCATCCACGCTTTACAGACGGATTCGCAACGGGGCTAACAGCAAAACAGGTGAAGCAGCGGCAGGGGCAATATGGGAAAAATCAGCTTCAGGAGGCAAAGGGAAAGAGCCTTTTCAGGCGGTTTCTCTCGCAGTTTGCAGATTTCATGGTGATTATTCTCCTGATTGCAGCAGTCATCTCCTTTGCAACTGCCTTTCTAGAGCCGGATGGGGATTTTGTAGACCCAGTCATCATCCTGCTGATTGTGATTGTGAATGCGATCATTGGCGTAGTGCAGGAGAGCCGCGCGCAGAAGGCAATTGACGCGCTTAAAAAGATGAGCGCACCGCATGCGAGGTGATCCGCGCGGGCAAACAGCAGAAGATTGATGCTGTGGAGCTCGTGCCAGGTGATCTTCTGCTTTTAAATACTGGTGATCTCGTTCCGGCGGATGCACGCCTGCTTGCGTGCAGCAGCCTAAAGATGGAAGAATCCTCCTTGACGGGGGAATCCCTGCCGGTGGAAAAGCAGGCGGACACACGCCTGCCGGAAAAGTGCGCGCTCGGAGACCGGACAAATTGCGTGTTTTCCACCAGCACCGTCACTGCGGGCCATGCGCGCGCGTCGTTACGGAAACAGGGATGGATACGCAGGTGGGGCATATCGCCCACATGATTAACACACAGGAGGCGCCGCAAACCCCTCTTCAGCAGCGGCTTGCGCGCGTGGGACGAATCTTGGGGATAGGCGCGTTGGGCATTTGTTTCATCATTTTTGTGCTGGGGCTGTTTCAGCATGTGCCTCTACTCGATAGCTTCATGCTTTCCGTCAGCCTTGCGGTGGCGGCGATCCCAGAAGGGCTGCCTGCAATTGTGACGATCGTTTTATCCATCGGTGTGCAGCGCATGGCCAAGAGCAACGCGATCATCCGCCGCCTGCCCGCCGTGGAAACACTCGGCAGCGCCACGGTGATCTGCTCGGATAAAACAGGGAGCTCACGCAGAATCGAATGACAGTGACACGCCTTGCAGATATCGATGGGCCGGTTTCCCCTAGCGGAGATCGGGGGCGCAGCATGCTGGCACTTGCCGCTTTATGCAACAACGCCGTGCTGGAAGGGAAGCCGGGCAAATTCAGCGCATCCGGTGAGCCGACGGAAAACGCGCTCGTTACTGCCGCCGCTATGCAGGGAAAGCTTAAGCCCTCGCTGGAGCGCAGCTGCCCGCGCGTAAAGGAATTGCCCTTTGACTCCACCCGCAAGCGCATGACGACTATTCACAGGTTGAATGGCGGCTATCTGGTCATTACCAAAGGTGCGCCGGATATCCTATTGCCAATGTGCAGCCGGGTGCTGGTGGCTGGCCAGGAGCGGGAGATGAGTGCTGCTTACCGGACGCAGATTCTGAAACGGAATGAGGAGATGGCCGGGGATGCGCTGCGCGTGATGGGGGTGGCCTACCGGCAGGCTTCTTCTGAACCGGGCGACCCGGAGCGGGAGCTTGTATTTTGTGGACTGCTCGGTATGTTAGACCCACCGCGCAAAGAGGTTTGGCGCGCGGTAGCAACCTGCAAGACGGCGGGAATTAAGCCGGTGATGATTACAGGCGACCATGCTATCACCGCTTCTGCAATCGCAAGGGAAATCGGCATTACAAAAGATGGCAAGGTGATGACGGGCCATGAGATTGACCAGCTTTCCCAAGAGGCATTGATTCAAAAAATTGGCGATTACCGTGTTTTTGCCCGCGTATCCCCGGAGCATAAGGTGCGCATTGTCAAAGCATTTCAGGCAACGGGCGAGATCGTAGCCATGACAGGGGACGGCGTGAACGACGCACCCGCCTGAAGGCCGCAGATATCGGCTGTGCAATGGGAAAAAGCGGCACGGACGTAGCGAAGAGCGCAGCGGATATGATCCTGACGGACGACAACTTTGCAACCATTGTGCGCGCTGTGGAGCAGGGCAGAGGCATTTATGACAACATCCGCAAAGCTGTGCATTTTCTTCTTTCGTGCAATATTGGGGAGATTTTAGTTATTTTTATTTCTTCTCTAATGGGGCTGCCCGCGCCGCTCTTGCCGATTCAGCTTTTGTGGGTGAATCTCGTCACAGATTCCTTGCCGGCTATGGCGCTGGGCGTAGAGGCGGTGGATCGGGATATCATGCGCCGCAAGCCGGTGCCGCCCAGGCAGAGCCTTTTTGCACGGGGCCTAGCTTCGATATCGCCGTGGAGGGCATGATGGTGGGCGCGCTTGCGCTGCTTGCCTATATGCTGGGGCGTACGGTTTTTCGGGTGCAGGCACGGTTTTAGGCCGTACGATGGCGTTTGCCGTGCTCAGTTTTTCACAGCTGGTGCATGCGTTTAACACGAGGAGTGAGCATTCGCTTTTCTCCGTGGGCTTTTTGAGTAATCCTAAAATGGTACTATCTTTTTTGTATGCACACTGATGCAGTTTCTTGTGATTGGCATCGCCCCATTGGGCGCACTGTTCAAAACGGTGCCGCTGGATGGGATGCAGTGGTTAGTTGTGGCTGCGTTATCTCTTGCACCGCTGGTCACAGTGGAGATTGGTAAGCGGATGAAGCCCAGAAATAGCCCCAAAATAATTTAATTGCCCCATGCTGTAAAAACGCAGCATGGGCAAAAGTTTGTTTTAGGGGCGCGGATAAAGCCTTTGAGCAGTGAATGATGGCAAGTTTTTTTGCTTACTCTTCTTGCTTCAAGGGCTCCTCGGGCGCTTGCTCCAGATCATCTGGATTTTCTGGCAGAGGCTGAGGCGGCGTAGTGTCCTCCGGCGCCCAATTCCCGTCAGCTTTCATCGGCTGCGGTTCCGTATCAGGATCAGCCTTCCGGATGGGATAGGGCTCCAGGAAAAACGGCCTTTTTCCGCTCCGGTTCCAAACCAGCAGCAAAATGAGAACTGCGAGCGCAAATACGGAAATACCAATGCCGATATAACATGCCGCGCGGCGGTGTATGAGAAGGAGACGGTATGGCTTCCGCTGCCGATAGGAATGGCGAGCAGTGCGTCGCCCACCGCGAGCAGATCCTGTTTGGCAACCTTTTCGCCGTCTACCGTTACCGTCCAGCTTCGTCATATGGAATGGAGGTATATAGGACGCCGTTTTCGGCAGCATTGACTGTGCCGCTGATCTCCGTATCCGTAAAGCGTTCCACCTGTAGGGAATCCGCTTTCAGCTGATCGTAGCCGCGTTTGAATTCCGTTTCATCAAAGCCATAGGCATAGAAATCAATATAGCCGGAATCGCCACTGTTGATGGTGATATCCACGCTAATGATCTCGCCTTTCTGGTGGCGGCCGATATCGAGGATATATTCGCGATCTACATTCTGGGTGTTGTTGTAGCTGTCCGATGAGATGCTGATCTGCTCCACATTATCCGATTTCACATAGAGATAGAGGTTTTCTGTGCCTGGGCTGATTAGGTGGACGGTCAGGCTGGCGTCCTCTCCCGGCGTGGTGCGGAAGAAGGTGAAAGTGCCCAGCTGGGATTCATCGCTGAAAGAATCGATATTGTAGTAATCAATGCTGGAGATTTTCATCGGATGGAACAGTGTGCCGCAGCCGGTGGCCTTTTGGAAGAATTCCTGCTGCACCAAAAAGGGATCGCTGCCGTCTGTCGCCCAGCTTTGCACCGTGTCATTCACGCGGAAGGCGATCGGCAGGGCATAGTTGTTTTCATAGGCCGTAAATTTACCCTGTGCAATCGGCAGCTTGGTGTAGAGCGCTGCGTCAGGGTCGACCTCCACCGTATTATTGACGATATATTTTAGGCCAAACATGCTGTTATAGATTGGCGTTTGAAGGTGGTAGGTGTAGCTATTGATAAAATTGCCGAACATACCCAGGCGGCTCTGTAAGTTCGATACCTTTTCATAAGCCATGGAGGAGAAGGTGGAAACGCCGTTGTAATGATACCAAGCAGGATCCATCCGCGCACGCAAATTAGTTAGCTCCATGCGGTAAAAGCCACCGTTTTCCCGCTCATCCAATTGCTTTTTGACCGCTTGAAAATCGGGCAGGTCGGAAACGTAGTTGCTTTTGGGCTGATCCATGCTGTAGTTATCCGTATTGGCGGCCGCGGCTCTGTAACGACACAGCAGAGCAACAGCACTGCAACAGCAGAGGATTGGTAACGCTTATCCTTCATCAGCACCATCACGAGCACATAGATCGCAATGAGGATTAGTGTGAGAATCACGGAGAGCTCGTCCACATTCTTGGAGGTAATTTTCTGAACGATCACCACATAAGCCATCACGGCCAGCCCGACGCCCGCAATCTCCTTTGTGGAGTATTCCTTGAGCCGCATAAGCACCTGGTAGGCCATAATCAGCAAGATGAAGGAATAGAGGAAGGACTGGCGGTAGGGTAAATCATTGGGAAAGTGGAAACCATGCCAGATGTAGTTGAGAAAATTTGTGTTGAAGCTGAAATAGAAAAATACGAGCAGGGATAGGTGCATCACTTTTTCCCGCTTTGAGATCGACTTTGCGAAGAGATAGAGCGGGATCAGGATCAGCACAATCGCACCGCAGTATACGTTGGGCATGACGTCCTCACCGCTGCTGCGGATGGTGGGTGTCACACTGGCAAAATGGTTTGCCAAAAAATCAAAAATGGTGAAATAAGAGGCGTATTTTTCCGGAAATGTGCCGGAAGTGGCGGAACATGCCTGCAAAATAAAATAGGTGGGGATCAGGCAAACGCCGCGATGCCGCCCGAGAGGATGGAGCCGCCTGCAAAGCGGAAGCCGCTCTGCAAAAACCGGCTGTTTTTCATTCTGCTCCAAAGGGAGCGTTTTTCCCCTTCAGGCTGGAGGCCGGAAATCGGGCCGTAATTTCATAGTGGCTGAAATAATACACCAGGAAATACAGCACGGCAAAAATGCAGACCATGAAGGCCATATAGTAGTTGGAGAGCATGGTCAGCGCCAGCGCGGCGGTATAGAGCCAAAAGCGGCCTTTTTTGATGATCTGCTCAATGCCGAGTGCAATCAACGGCAGGAGGAGCATGGCGTCCAGCCACATCACATTCCAGTAATAAGCGATGAAAAAGCCACAGAAGGAATAGAGCACGCCGAAGGCGGAGATTGTCGCGTCGTTTTTGCCGGTGGAGCGCTTGAGATAATAGGCAAAGGCGGCGCTGGCGAGGGCGCCTTGAGCAGGATCATCGTGGCGATGGCTTCGGGGATATTAGAGTGCCCAAAGAGGAGAATGATAACGGACAGGGGGCTGGAGAGATAGTTATAAAAATTGCCGAGAAAGCTGCTTCCCAAGCCGGTATCCCAGGAATAAATCAGGCTTTCCCCGCCCACAAGCCGCTCGTACAGCTCCGCAAACAGGGGGCCGTATTGGTGGTAAAGATCCATGCGCAGAATCGTCCTGCTGCCAAAGGGGATCAGCTCAAAGCAGATGTAAACCAGGAGCATCACCAGTGCAGAAGCCGCAAAAGAAATCCATACAAAACGGTTTTCATAGAACCGCTGCGACAGCGTGGGGCGATTGAGCTTGCTGTGCGTTTGTTCCATCGTCAGCCTTCTTTCTGAGCCGTACGGCTACTAATCAGATTGAATGAAAATAGTCTATCATAATTTTGGAAGCCTTTCAAGGAAAGCTTCCGCATAGATTGAAAAAGAGCAGGAAAAAACAGGGCATATTGAATTTTCAATCTGAAAAACGTATAATAACGAGAGTAAATCCTATTAAAATCAGTATAACCAGTTTGGAAAGGAATCCTATCAATGAAGGAATTGTTGCTGCAATTATGTGCGCCCGCCGGTGTGTCGGGCGCAGAGAAACCAGCGGCGCAGGAGGCTGCCGAAGCGCTCAGCGCGTTTGCGCAGGTGCATACCGATGCATCTGGGAATGTGATCGGTGAAATTGCCGGGCACGGGCCGCATATCCTGCTGGATGCGCATATCGACCAGGTCGGCATGGTGGTCACCGGCGTGGATGCGGAGGGCTTTCTGCGGATTGACAAGTGCGGGGGAATCGATATCCGCACGTTAGCGGGCCATGAGGTAACGGTGTGGGGGAGAGAGCCGCTCTACGGCGTGGTGTGCAGCACGCCTCCGCATCTCTCCAAGCAGGAGGATCAGTCAATTACCGATATCACGGAAATGGCGATTGATATCGGCCTTTCAGCGGAGCGGCGCGGGAGAAAGTGCATCCGGGCGACCGAGTGACGCTCCGGCGCTCGCCCAAAAAGCTGCTGGGCGGCAGATCAGCTCTCCGTCTTTGGATGACCGCGCGGGCGTGGCAGCGGTTTTGCGCTGCCTTGCCCTGCTCCAGGAGCAAAAGGCGGATTGCCGCTTGACCGTTGTGTTTTCTACACAGGAGGAAGTCGGCGGCGGGAGCGCGGGCTGCGCCTCCTTTGCGGCCAGGGCTGAAGAGGGCATTGCGGTGGATGTAAGCTTTGCCATGACGCCGGATGCGCCACGGCACAAATGCGCACAGCTCGGCAAAGGTACAATGATCGGCATTGCGCCAACTCTAAACGCAGCGATGAGCAGGCAATTGGAGGAAATTGCCCGCAAAGAGGGGATTTCTTATCAAACAGAAGTAATGAACGGAAAAACCGGGACGAATGCGGACGAGATGGCCGCGGCGGGCGCGGGCATGCGTATGGGGGTTCTATCGATCCCACTGCGGTATATGCACATGGGTATTGAAGTGATTGACCCGCAGGATGTAGAAAGCACCGCCCGGCTTTTGGCCGCTTATATTTTGGAAAGGGGGCGCGCATAAATGCTGGAAACACTGAAAACGCTCTGTTCCTGCCGGGGGCGTCCGGACGGGAGGACGCGGTGCGGGAATACCTGATCAGGCGTGTGAACCCCCATGCGGAATATGAGGTGGATGCGCTTGGCAACCTCCTCGTGCACAAAAAGGGCGCGCAGCGGGCAAAAAGAAGGTGATGCTCGCCGCCCACATGGATGAGGTGGCGCTAATCGTCACCTATATCACAGAGGATGGATATTTGAAGTTTTCCCCTGTTGGCGGGATTGACCCGCGCGTGCTGTTCGGCCGGGGCGTATTTGTGGGGGAGAAGCAGCTCCCCGGCGTGATCGGCTCCATGCCGGTGCATTTGCTTGAAAAGGACGATCTAAAAAAATCCCAGATTTTGAAAAACTGTATATTGATATCGGCGCGTCCAACGCCGAGGAGGCGGCGCAGGTTGTCCAGCCGGGTGATATCGCCTATTTCGATTCAGTCTTTGTGCCGTTCGGCGAGCGGCGGATCAAAGCCAAGGCGCTCGACGACCGCGCGGGTTGTGCGGTTTTGCTGGAGATGATTGAGAGCGATCTTCCCTATGATCTCGATTTTGCCTTTACCGTGCAGGAGGAAGTGGGGTTGCGCGGCGCAGGGGCAGCCGCCTACCAGCTGAACCCCGATTATGCGATTGTAGTGGAAACGACCACGGCGGCGGATATCGCAGGCGTGCAGCCGCATAAGCGCGTGTGTGCGCTTGGGAAGGGCGCAGTGGTTTCCTTTATGGATCGGAGCACGCTCTATGACCGGAAGCTCTATGATTTTGCCTTTTCTCTCGCGGAGCGGAAAAATATCCGCTGCCAAAGCAAAACGCTGGTGGCGGGTGGGAACGACGCGGGTGCGATCCATAAGAGCCGCGGCGGAGTGAAAACCATCACGGTATCCGTGCCGTGCCGCTATCTGCATTCCCCTTCCTGCGTGATCGAAGAAGGGGATTTATACGACGCTGCGGATCTTGTGCGCGCGCTTGCGCAGAGCTTTGCCAATGATTCAGTTGATTGACCGGCGGGAGATTCCACGGCTCCTTTCCTTCTGCAAAGGGAGCCCCTACGGCGTGCGGATCTCCGCCTTCCTGCAAGCGTATGGGACGAGCTATCCGTTTGCGCTTTTTTGGATGCAGACGGATGCCTCCGGGCGTATAACCGCCGCCTTATCGCGCGTTGACGGGCATGTAACATTGTGCGCTAGCGAACAGGCGGATTGGGAGGAAGTGTGGGCATTTTTATCCGCCGCCGGGTATGAGAGCGTTTTGTGCCCGGAGTGGGCGGCGCAAACGGCCGGCCTGCTCTCCGCGTGCCGGCTGGAAAGCTGCCGTGCCATGCGGCTGAGTGGGGTACCCGCCGTGCCGGAAATATGCGAACCGGCGGCCATCTGCAAGGAGCCCTCGTTGCGGCAGGTTTATGAATTGCTGCGTGCAGCAGGGGAGCCGCTGCCCCAATGGGAGGCGTGGCTGCCGGATGTTTCTCACCGGGTGCGCCACGGCGCAGCCGCATATGGGCATTGCAGGAGGGGGAAGGTTATTCTGCCTGCGCAATGGCTGTTGCCCTCACGCCACAAGAGGCGTTGCTCGGCGGCGTGGCGGTTTTGCCGGAAAAGCGTGGAGGGAGGCTTGGCTCCTATCTGGCCGCCGCCCTTTGCAGTGCGCTTTCACAGGAGGGCAGGGCCGTTTATTTATTCCGCCGGGCGGGCATGCACAAGCAGTTTTATGAACGGATGGGCTTTGCACCATATGGCCCGCCCGCAATGATGATGATACCAAAAGGAGTTTAAGATTACATATGCAGCAGCCTTTTTTGAACTTGATCCAGCAGTCCGGCAGGCCGGGCAGGATGCGCTGGAGCGCGCAAGGCCGGATTTTCAGAGAATTGACGAAATAACGGAATACAACCAGCTTAAGGTGCTTTCCGCCTTTATCCGGCACGGCGTGAGCGAGAGCCATTTTGTATCCTCCACTGGCTACGGCTACGACGACAGAGGCGCGACACCCTAGACCGGGTTTTCGCCGATGTGATGGGCGCAGAGGATGCACTCATGCGCCACACCTTCGCTTGCGGGACGCACACGCTGGCGGTGGCGCTCTATGGCGTGCTGCGCCCGGGCGATACGATGCTCAGCGCAACGGGCACGCCCTACGATACGATCCATTCTGTGATCGGCCTGAGCGGGGAGGGGCAGGGCTCTTTGAAAGATTTTGGCGTCCGCTACCGCCAGGCGGAGCTGGGGCAGGATGGCCTGCCGGATCTCTCCGCCATTTGCGCAGCGATTGATCCGAGCACCAAAATGGTCTATATCCAGCGCTCGCGCGGCTATTCCCTGCGGCCAAGCCTGAGCGTTCGGCAGATCGGCGAGGTTGTGAGGGCCGTCAAGGCGGTCAAGCCGGATGTGATCGTGATGGTGGATAACTGCTATGGTGAGTTTGTGGAGGAAAGTGAGCCGCTTTCCGTGGGCGCCGATCTGATCGCGGGCTCTCTCATTAAAAATCCGGGCGGCGGCATTGCGCGACGGGCGGCTATATCGCGGGGCGCGCAGATTGAT
>ENA-OQEN01001064-OQEN01001064.1-human-gut-metagenome-genome-assembly--contig:-NODE-1064-length-10767-cov-5.725094_pt1 | contig 10767 bp, 14 predicted proteins | sample MGYA00242791_ERZ504627 | MGnify/ENA primary metagenome ERZ504627 (study PRJEB26092, sample SAMD00036316) | human gut metagenome | host: Homo sapiens | study: EMG produced TPA metagenomics assembly of...
GGCTGAGACGGATACGGTCGTGCTCGACAAGACGGGCACGCTGACGATCGGCGTGCCGCAGATCGCGTTCGTAAGACGGCGAGCGGCGTGACGGAGAAAGAAGCCGTCTTGCTCGCAGCCTCTGCTGAGATGCACTCCGTCCATCCGCTGGCCGTCGCTATCCAGAAGTACGTCAAAGAGCATGAATGGCAGACGCCGCACCACAAGAGCTCGAAGACCATCGTGGCGCGCGGCATGCAGGCAGAAGTCCCCGACTTCGATGGCTTCAAGGGCGGTGTCGTCCGCGTCGGCAGCAAGAAGTTCCTGCGCGAGAGCGGCGTCAAGGATACCGAGCAGCTCGATGCCGGCCTGGTCGGCAAGAACCTGCTTTACGTGGCAAGGAATGACGAGCTCATCGGTGTCATCGGCATCGAGGACCCGATCCGTCCGAAGATGAAGAAGACGCTGAACCAGATGCGCCGCTACGGCATCGACGAGATCGTCATGCTGACCGGCGACAGCAAGGCCGTGGCGCAGGAAGTCGCGCGCAGCATGGACATCGATTCGTACCATGCGGAGATTCTGCCCGAGGACAAGTCGAGCTACGTCAACAAGCTCAAGCAGCGCGGCACGGTCATGATGGTCGGCGATGGCATCAACGATGCGCCAGCACTCGCGTTTGCCGATGTCGGCGTATCCCTCGGCGGGCGCCAGACGGATATCGCGGCGGAATCTTCGGCCGTCACGATCCATTCGGAAGACCCGTCCCGCCTCATGGAGGCCCTGCAGCTCGGCCGCCGTACGATGGACCTCGTCCAGCAGAACTTCATGGCGACGATTCTCGTCAACAGCGGCGCCATGCTGCTCGGCGCACTCGGCAAGATCAATCCGCTCTGGGCAGCCGTCATCCACAACACGGCGACACTGGCCGTCGTGCTCAACAGCTGCCGCATCCTGCGCCCGCAGGGCAGGACTTTGATCCGCCGCCGCAGAGCAGTCTGATGCGCTTATACTGCAAAGAAAAAGCTGGGGTTGCCCAGCTTTTTTTCTTTGTTATAATATAACAGAAAAATCTTGAAATAAAAATTACTTGCACTTTACGGACTTTGCCTATATACTGGTTTATAGACGTTCTATTTTCTTCGCATATCTGCATTGAGAGAACCGGACATCTAATACGTTATTCTAATTTTTCAGTAAGGGGATTATCTTATGGCTTTCCAGGACAAGACACTCACGTGCAAAGAATGTGGCAAGGAATTCATCTTCACCGCTGGTGAACAGGAATTCTACGCTGAGAAGGGCTTCGAGAACGAACCGGCTCGCTGCCGTGATTGTCGTGACAAGCGCCGCCGCAGTCGCGAAGGTGGCGAGCAGCACCAGATGTACAAGGTCGTCTGTGCAGATTGTGGTAAAGAAACGGAAGTTCCGTTTGAACCGAAGAACGACCGCCCGGTGTACTGCCGTGACTGCTTCACCAAGAGAAGAGCACAGCACTGAGAGACAGTCGGTTGAAATTTTTTCATGAGACTGGCATGATATCCGCGATTATGTTATAATAGGTCGCGTAAGAGAGCAATGAGGCCCGGATACGTTTCCGGGCCTCATTCTCTGAAAGGATCCATCAATAGCGGCAAGCTATGGAAATCTGAGAGAGAGAGGGATTTTTATGAATTTGAAGAAGTTATTCGTCCTTCTGGCAGCCTGCGTTTTCGCGACGTTGGCGCTGGCTGGCTGCGGCGGCAGTGATTCGGCATCCTCGGGCAGCGGCTCGAGCGCCAAGGTGCTCAAGGTCGGTTCGTCGATCGACTTTGCGCCGTTCGAGTTCCAGGATGAAGGCCAGAAGGAATACCAGGCTTCGATATGGACCTGATCCGCGCCATCGGCAAGGAGATGGGCTATGAGGTCGAGGTTCAGAACATCGGCTTCGATGGCCTGATCCCGGCTCTGCAGGCTAAGAACATCGATGTCATCATCTCGGGCATGACGATCAACGACGAGCGCAAGCAGAACGTCTCGTTCTCGGACCCGTATTACCAGTCCGGCCTGACGATGGTCGTCCGCTCGGATGAGCAGGCCATCAAGAGCTTCCAGGATCTCAAGGGCCACAAGGTCGCTGTCCAGATCGGCACGACGAGTGCTGAGGCAGTCAAGAAGCTCGGCGGCGTAGAGGTCAAGGAGCTCAACACGCCGGCTGACTGCTTCATGGAGCTCAAGGGCCATGGCGTCGATGCTGTCGTCAACGACCGTCCGGTCAACGACTACTACATCACAAAGAGCGGTGAGACGGGCGTCAAGGCTCTCGAGGAGAAGCTGACGGCTGAGGATTACGGCATCGCTCTGGCAAAGGACAACACGGAACTGCAGTCCAAGATCAACGAAGCACTCAAGAAGCTCAAAGAGAACGGCGAGTACGACAAGATCTATGCAAAATGGTTCGGTGGACAGAAATAATCACCTATCCTGCATAAAGAAACACCACGCTTCCGGCGTGGTGTTTTGCTTTTTCCTTTTTCATTGACAGGAGAGAGGGCAGGAAATATAATAATAGACAGGTTTTTCTCTGTGATGAAGATGAATAATTATGAATCCCAATGGTAAGGTGAAAGCAAATGCAGTTTAACTTCGATTTGGTCGTGAATTCCTTCCCACTCCTGCTCGTGGCGCTGGCGTCACAATCAAGATTACGGCTCTCTCGGTTGCCTCGGTGTGGTCATCGGCCTCTTTGTCGGCATCGCGCGCATCTCGCGCATCAAGCTCCTGCGCGTCCTCGCGGCAATCTACGTCGACTTCTTCCGCGGCACACCGCTTCTCGTGCAGATCTTCCTGGTCTACTTCGCACTGCCGGTCATCACGGGCCAGCGCGTCGACCCGTTCGTCGCGGCCATCGGCTCCTGTGGCATCAACTCGGGCGCGTACGTCGCGGAGATTTTCCGTGCCGGCATCCAGTCCATCGATAAGGGACAGATGGAAGCCGGCCGCTCGCTCGGCATGACCTGGGTGCAGACGATGCGCTACATCATCGTGCCGCAGGCCTTCAAGCGCGTCATCCCGCCGCTCGGCAATGAGTTCATCGCCCTCTTGAAGGACTCGTCCCTCGTTTCGGTCATCGGTTTCGAGGAACTCACGCGCCGCGGCCAGCTGATCATCGCGAAGACGTATGGTTCGCTGGAAATCTGGCTCAGCGTCGCGGTCATCTACCTGGCCATGACACTGACGATTTCCCGCTTCGTAGCATATCTGGAGAGGAGATACAAGACGGATGATCGACATTGAGAATCTGAGAAAATCATTTGGTGACGTCGAGGTGCTCAAGGGCATCAACCTCACAATCAAGGAGAAAGAGGTCGTCGTCATCATCGGGCCGTCCGGCTCGGGCAAGAGCACGCTGCTGCGCTGCATGAATTACCTCGAAGAGCCGACTTCCGGCGAGGTCAGCGTCGACGGTATCGTGCTCGACGGCGAGGCCAACATCAACAAGGTGCGCGAGGAAGTCGGCATGGTCTTCCAGCGCTTCAACCTGTTCCCGCACATGACGGTACTCCAGAACATCATGCTGGCCCCAATCAAGGTCCGCCACGTCGCGAAGCAGGAGGCCGAGGACACGGCGCGCAAGCTGCTCGCACGCGTCGGCCTGGCCGACAAGGCTGACGCCTATCCGAGCCAGCTCTCCGGCGGCCAGCAGCAGCGCGTCGCCATCGCGCGCGCGCTGGCGATGAAGCGAAGGTCATGCTGTTCGACGAGCCGACTTCCGCACTCGACCCGGAGATGGTCGGCGAAGTCTCGACGTCATGCGCAAGCTCGCCGAAGAGGGTATGACGATGGTCATCGTCACGCACGAGATGGGCTTTGCGCGCGAGGTGGGTGACCGCCTGCTCTTCGTCGACGACGGACGCATCATCGAGCAGGGCGACCCGAAGGAAGTCTTCGAGCACCCGAAAGAAGAGCGCACGCGCCTCTTCCTCTCGAAAGTCCTCTGAGGTCTCTGAGATCGCTGAGAACCATATCGGAGTGACAGATTGCCAGCCCGTCCTACTTGGAGATGAGACAATGGTATTCCTCACATGCAGTCGTGTTGACAGGGAACAATCCCATTGACAACCCCGCAACGACTCAGTATAATCGAAAGTGAATCAGGATGCCCATTATCCTGACGGTTTTTGATTTGTGTAGGAGGAATCATTATGGTTGGCAAAGTAAAATGGTTCAGTCCTGAGAAAGGCTACGGCTTCATCGCTCGCGAAGGCGGCGATGATGTATTCGTCCATTTCTCCGCAATCCAGGACGAAGGCTTCAAGACGCTCAATGAGGGTCAGGATGTCGAGTTCGAGATTGTCGAGGGTGCGCGTGGCCCGCAGGCTGCCAACGTCATCAAGACGGCATAAGAACGAATGAAAAGAGCCGGGTCCCGGAGACGGGACTTGGCTCTTCTTTTTGTCCGGGTTCCAGATTTGCGAGAAAATAATTGGATTTTCCGGATTTGGAAGAAGGGATTCCTGCGGCTTTGGCGAATACTACCAATATAAACAGAAAGCGTTCGGATCTCTTGGATATGATATGAAAATGTAACATCCAACAGCGTCTGGCGCATTGCTTCATTCAATAACATGTGCCGCTTGGCGGCATAGAAATAAGAAAGGGGATGTGTCTTATGGCAACATTCACTGTAAGAGGCAAGAATATCGAGATCACTCCTTCCCTGCGTGAGTACGTGGAGAAACGCGTTGGCAAAGTCACGAAATACTTTGATTCCGTCGGCGATATCAAGGTGCTGCTGACGGTTTCGAAGGGCCGCCACATCGTCGAGGTCACTGTCCCAATCCCCGGTGGCATCCTGCTGCGCGGTGAGGAATCGACGATGGATATGTACACCTCCATCGACCTTGTCGTAGAGAAACTGGAGCGCCAGATCCATAAACAGAAGACGAAACTCGCGCGCCGCCTGCGTTCTGGCCAGTTCAAGACGGAAGAGCTCAAGTCGAGCCCGATGCTGGACGTTCATGATGAGAGCGACACCTACAAGGTCGTCAAGACGAAACACTTCATCGTCAAGCCGATGGATGTCCAGGAAGCCATCATGGAGATGAATCTCTTGAACCATAACTTCTTCGTCTTCCGCGATGCGGAGACGGAGGCAGTCAATGTTGTCTACCGCCGCGATGATGGCAACTATGGCCTCATCGAGTCGGATAACTGATCGTACATCCACTTTGACACGTTGCAATGAGAGGAGCCTGCTTGCGGGCTCCTTTTTCCATGTCATTTATTTCATGTATCAAGAAAGAAGAGGTGCCTGTCTTGCGCTACATCATCATCAATGCCGATGACTTTGGACGTCATGCGGAGATCAATCGGGCGGTGGAGGAAGGGCTCGAGCATGGCTGCCTGCGCTCGGCGACGGTCATGCCGGGCGGTGCTGCCTTTGCGGGGGCCATCGACATCGCACGCCGCCACGAGGCGCTCGGCTCGGCGTCCACTTCACGCTCGTCGACGGCCATCCCATCCTGCCGTCGGAGGAGATTCCCTCGCTCGTCGGCGCGGAGGGGGACTTCCTGCCGGACCACACGGCGCTCCTCAAGCGCTATCTGAGGGGCGGCGTCAATCTTGAGGAGGTCCGGCGTGAGCTCGCCGCGCAGCTCCAGAAGGTCGAAGCGACGGGCGTCTCCCTCTCGCATGTGGACAGTCATCAGCACATGCACACGCTGCCGGGCATCATCGACATCGTCCTGGACCTCGCATCCCGTGCGGGCATCCGGGCCGTGCGCACGCCGCGTACGCCACTCTTTGCCGGTGCGTTCGGCGGGTTCGGGCAGCTCGTCGGGCGCCTGGGCCTCAGCACGCTTGCACGCCTCGCCAACTGCAAGGCGCACCGCCGCGGTCTCTTGACGCCGGACCATTTTGCCGGCATCGTCGCGGGCGAGGCTGTCAGCGAAGGCGAGCTCCTGCATCTCATCGCACATCTGCCGCAGGGGACGACGGAGGTCATGATGCATCCCGGCACGAAAAACGATGTGCTGCAGGAAGACAGCGGCTGGCAGCATGACTTTGAGTCGGAGCTCGCGGCCATCCTCTCGCCGCGCGTCGGGGAGGCGCTGCGAAAGGCAGAGGTCGAGCCGGTGAACTTCCGCCATCTCTCCTGCACTGCAGAGCAAAGGGGAAATTGACTTATAAAGGTCAGTCTGATAATATTGTAAGGTAGGTTAACTATAGGGGAAGCATGTGCAGCCCCACACGCAGTAAGGAGTGATTTGGTTGCTGGGATTCATCAAGAGATTCTTAGGTGACAATAACGATAAAGAGATTGCCCGCTATCGCAAGGTGGTCGAGAAGATCAATGCGCTGGAGCCGCAGATGCAGGCGCTGACAGACGACAAGCTGACGGGATACACGAACAGATTCCGTGAGCGCCTCGCGAATGGTGAGACGCTTGACGATATCCTGCCCGAAGCTTTTGCTGTCGTCCGTGAGGGCTCGCGCCGCGTGCTCGGCATGCGCCATTTCGATGTGCAGCTCATCGGCGGCATGTGCCTGCATGAGGGCAAGATTGCAGAGATGCGCACGGGCGAAGGCAAGACGCTCGTCGCGACGCTGCCGGTCTACCTCAATGCCCTGACGGGCGAAGGTGTCCACATGGTCACGGTCAACGACTACCTGGCCCGCCGCGACAGCGAGGACATGGGCCGTCTCTACCGCTATCTCGGACTGACGGTCGGCCTCGTCGTGCACGACATGGACTTCCCCGAGCGCAAGTTTGCGTACAGCCGCGACGTCACCTTCGGCACGAACAACGAGTTCGGCTTTGACTACCTGCGCGACAACATGGTCATCTATCCGGAGCAGATGGTCCAGCGCAAGCTCCACTATGCCATCGTCGATGAGGTCGACTCCATCCTCATCGATGAGGCGCGCACGCCGCTCATCATCTCGGGCCCTGGCGCCAAGTCGACGGACATGTACGCTGTCATGGCCAAGGCCGTCGCGGGCCTCAAGGAAGGCATCGACTACACGGTCGACGAGAAACAGAAGACGGTCGCACCAGCTGACAGCACCATCCGAAGGTCGAGAAGATCCTCGCATCAACAACCTCTACGCACCAGAGAACATCGAGCTCTCGCACTGCTTCACGGCCGCTCTGCGCGCTAAGGCGCTGATGAAGCGCGACCGCGACTACGTCGTGCGCAACGGCGAGATCATCATCGTCGATGAGTTCACGGGCCGCCTCATGGAAGGCCGCCGCTACTCGGACGGCCTGCATCAGGCTATCGAGGCGAAGGAAGGCGTGAAGATTCAGCGCGAGAGCCAGACGCTCGCGACCATCACCTTCCAGAACTATTTCCGCATGTACGACAAGCTCGCCGGCATGACGGGTACGGCCAAGACGGAGGAGGACGAGTTCCTCAAGATCTACAACCTGCCGGTCATTGTCGTGCCGACGAACAAGCCGGTCATCCGCAAGGATTACCCAGACCTCATCTTCAAGACGAAGCGCGCGAAGTACAAGGCCGTAGGCCGTGCCGTCACCTCGCTGCACGCGAAGGGGCAGCCGGTCCTCATCGGCACGACCTCCATCACGCAGTCGGAGGAGCTCAGCGCCATCCTCCGGAAGAATGGCATCCCGCACAACGTGCTCAACGCGAAGTTCCACGAGAAGGAAGCAGAGATCATCGCGGGCGCCGGTCAGAAGGGTGCCGTGACGATCGCGACGAACATGGCAGGCCGCGGTACGGATATCAAGCTCGGCGAGGGCGTGCCGGAGCTCGGCGGCCTCTTCATTATCGGCACGGAGCGCCACGAGTCACGCCGCATCGACAACCAGCTGCGCGGCCGTGCCGGCCGCCAGGGCGACCCGGGCGCATCGCGCTTCTACCTGTCGCTCGAAGACGACCTGCTGCGCCTCTTCGCCTCGGACCGCATTTCGGGCATCATGGATAAGCTCGGCATGGACGAGGACGAGCCAATCGAACACAAGCTCATCACGAATTCCATCGAGCACGCGCAGAAGAAGGTCGAGGCGCGCAACTTCGACATCCGCAAGCACGTCCTCGAGTATGACGATGTCATGAACCAGCAGCGTGAAGTCATGTACGGCGAGCGCCGCAAGATTCTCTTCGGCGAGAACCTGCGCGAGAATATCATGGGCATGGTCAAGCACATCATCCGCGCGGAGATGGACCAGTACGCCAACGCGCAGCTCTACCCGGAGGAGTGGCAGCTTGACGGTCTCATCGAGGATGCCGAGAAGATCTACGCGCCGCAGGGGCGCCTCAAGAAGGAAGAGCTCGCTGCGATGAGCCGCGACGAGCTGCAGGAATGCCTCGAGAAACTCGCGGAGGAAGGCTATCACAACCGCGAGCTGCTCTTCGGCGAGGACAACATGCGCGAGCTCGAGAAGGTCGTCATGCTGCGCGTCGTCGACAAGAAGTGGATGGAGCACCTCGACCACATGGATATGCTGCGCGACGGCATCAACCTGCGCGCCTATGGCCAGCGCAACCCACTCGTCGAGTACAAGATTGAAGCGCTCGACATGTTCGAGGAGATGGAGGCCGACATCCAGGATCAGATTGCCTCGCTGATGTACCACGTGAGCATCATCACGCCGGAACAGCAGCAGGAAGCCGCGGCAAAGCAGGCAGCTGCCCAGCAGTCGGCCGCACCAGAAGCCGCTTCGGAGCAGGACAAGGCCAAGATGGAAGAGATCATCAAGAAGCAGAAGTCGCAGCTGCAGGATCACCTGCAGAACGCCCAGGCTTCGCATGGTGACGAGGTCAGCGCGGCCGAGGTCAAGAAGAAGCCCGTGACGAAGGACGGCAAGAAGGTCGGGCGCAACGACCCGTGCCCGTGCGGCAGCGGCAAGAAGTACAAGAACTGCTGCGGCAAGAACGAATAAATCATCAATCACAAAGAGGAAAGGATATTATGCTCGAAGATATCAAACCGCAGCTTGGCGAACTCAAGACGAAGCTGGACCAGATGGGCGAATCGCTCGAGGTCCCGGCCAAGGAAGAGAAGATTGCCGAGCTCGAATACAAGATGGGTGAGCCGACGTTCTGGGACGACGCAGAGAAGGCCCAGAAGATCAATCAGGAACTCAACGACGTCAAGATCAGCGTCGACAAGTACAAGAACCTCGTCGCGAAGTTCGAGGATGCGCAGACGCTCTGGGAGATGGGCATGGAAGAGCAGGACGAGAGCATGGAGGAGGACGTCAAGTCTGAACTCGCTGCCGTTGCGGAGGGCCTTGAGTCCCTGCAGCTCGAAGTGCTCCTGTCGGTCCGTACGATGCCAACAACGCCATCCTGACGCTGCACGCCGGTGCGGGCGGAACGGAGGCGCAGGACTGGACTCAGATGCTGCTGCGCATGTACGGCCGCTGGGCAGAGCGCCACGGCTTCACGGTCGAGACGGCCGACCTGCTGCCGGGCGATGAGGCCGGTGTCAAGAGCGCGACGCTCTTCATCAAGGGGCACAACGCCTACGGCTTCCTGCGCTCCGAGAAGGGCATCCACCGCCTCGTGCGCATCTCGCCGTTTGACGCGCAGGCACGCCGCCACACGTCGTTCGCGGCCTGCGACATCATGCCGGAGATCGACGACAACGTCGAGGTCAACATCAACATGTCGGACGTCCGCGTCGACACGTACCGCGCTTCGGGCGCCGGCGGCCAGCACATCAACAAGACGTCATCCGCCGTGCGCATGACGCACATGCCGACGGGCATCGTCGTGCAGTGCCAGAACGAGCGTTCCCAGCTCCAGAACCGCGAGCAGTGCCTCAAGATGCTGCGCGCCAAGCTCTTCGAGCTCGAGATGGAGAAGAAGGAAGCAGAGCTTGCGAAGCTCGAGGGCGACCAGCAGAAGATCGAATGGGGCAGCCAGATCCGCTCCTACGTCTTCCAGCCGTACACGATGGTCAAGGACCACCGCACGAATGTCGAGACGGGCAATGTCCAGGCCGTCATGGATGGCGACATCGATATGTTTATCCGCGCCTTCCTCGCGGCGAAAGCAAATCATGAAATCTGAGTCTTGTTTTCAGAGGAGTCAGGAGCAGTGCTTCTGGCTCCTTGTTCCATTGGCAGGTGATGAAATTGCGAAAAGCCTTGACTATTACGGGCTTGTTCTTCATAATATTAATCGTGCTCGGAGAGCTCCTGCTGCCTCCCGTCGTCGAGAGCGCGCTTGAGAGCCGTCTTTCTCAAAAGTTCTCGACGCCGCATGTGGAGGTAGAGCTCTCTGCTTCGCCGCGGCTCAAGCTGCTGCTCGGGCGGACGGACAGCCTCAAAGTCACGGTCCAGGATGGACAGGTCGGCCAGCTGCGTGTCCACGAGATGGCGCTTTCCGGCCGCAATACGGTCTTTGACTTCGGAGCCTTCTCGGAGGGCCGCCTGGCACTCTCGCAGGCAGAGGCGCTCTCCCTGACGGCCATGTTTGACGAGAACGGCCTGCGAGAGGCGCTGGCCCGCAAGATCAGCAAGGCGGACAATGTCGAGGTGCACATCACGGATGACAATGTCCTCGTGACGGCCGATACGAACCTCCTCGGGCACAAGGCGCAGCTCTCGCTCGTCGGCCACATCGTGGCGGATGACGGGACGCTGTACTTCGACACGGATCAGTTCGACATCCAGAACTCGCCCTTCGGCACGGCGCGCCTTGGCGATACGCTCGGGCGCATCGCCCTCGTGAAGCCGGAGCAGCTGCCGCTCAAGATGCGCATCGTCTCGGTGGATCAGCAGGAGGCAGTGTCCTCGTCCGTGCGGGTGAAGAATAATGGTTTTGAGATAAG
>ENA-OQEN01001065-OQEN01001065.1-human-gut-metagenome-genome-assembly--contig:-NODE-1065-length-10767-cov-1.788534_pt1 | contig 10767 bp, 13 predicted proteins | sample MGYA00242791_ERZ504627 | MGnify/ENA primary metagenome ERZ504627 (study PRJEB26092, sample SAMD00036316) | human gut metagenome | host: Homo sapiens | study: EMG produced TPA metagenomics assembly of...
CGCAGCGTATGGGGGGTGACGAATGTTTCCTGCCTGTTGGCCGCCCTGGGGCTGCCGGGGGAAGGCGTCCTGGAGGTGGAAGACCCATTGGCAGCATCCAACCGGGGGCTTTACACCCTTTGCGGGCAACCCGCCCAAGGGAAGCCCCAGTTGGTCATCCCGGCGGGACGGCTCGCCCAATGGGCCAGCGGCTACAGAACCATGGCCCAGCTGGTGGCGGAAGGCCAGGCTCAGGCGCTGGACCCGGCCATCGTCCCCATCCTGGACGCAGGGCCCCGCCTCCCCTGCTTCACCATAGACGAATATTGATCGCCTATTGGGGCACGGCTTCCCCCAGCACCTGGCCGATGGGCTGGCGTAAAATCAGATCCGCCCGCCGGTCGTAAGGGGTCTCCGTCTTGTTGATCAGGATCAAATGCTTCCCCATGAAAAACTCCAGCAGGGAGGCCGCCGGATATACGGACAGGGAGGTGCCGCCCACGATCATGGTATCCGCGCTGCTCACCGCCGCCATGGCCCCCCGCCAAATCTGCTGATCCAGGGGTTCCCCATAGAGCACCACTTCCGGCTTGATAAGGCCGCCGCATTGGTCGCAATGGGGCACCCCCTGGCTGTTGCGGATATAATCCCCGTTAAAAACCGGTTGCATTTCATGCAGCGGTTCCATTCCACGTTTCCATGGACCGGATAGACCCGCTTGCTGCCCGCCTGCTGGTGCAGGTTGTCGATGTTTTGGGTGATCACCGCGTTCAGCTTACCCGCCGCCTCTAATCGGGCCAGGGCATAGTGCGCTGGATTGGGAGATGCGGGCACCAACAGAACGCTCTTATAATAATCATAAAAAATATCCGGATGGGCCAGGAAGAAATCGTGGGACAGCAGCACCTCCGGCGGGTAACCAAAACGCTTTTGCGCGGCCTCCGCCGAGCCCTTGCTGCGGAAGTCCGGTATCCCGCTTTCCGTGGATACCCCGGCGCCCCCTAAAAAGGTCACCACCCGACTCTGCTGCAACAGCTTTTTCAGATCCTCTACGCTCCCTACCATATCCCTTACCTCCCGGGTTTTTCTTTCATCATACCCCCCGCGCCCGTTTCCTGCAAGCATAATCCGCCCCTTTGCTTTCCCAAATACAAACGCCCCGGCCATCTACGCCGGGGCCAGAGGAAACCCTTCCTCAAAAACGCTTCAGCCAGGTCCTTATGCCAGGATCAACTCCACCCCAGCGGCTTCCAGGCTGGCCTGGCAATCTGCCGGCACCTGATCCGTGACCACCGCGCTGACTTTCTCTGTGGGCATAAGCATCACCACGCTGCGCCGGCCAAATTTTGAGGCGTCCGTCAGCACGATCCGCTTTGCCGCCCGTTCCCCCATGGCCCGTACCGCCTCCGCTCGGAGCATATCCACATTGGAAAAGCCAAAGGCCGGGTCAAAGCCGTCCGTGCCGAAAAAGAATTTATCCACAAAAAACTCCCGGGCGCATACCCGTACCAACGGCCCGGTGGCGGTTTGGGCGTCGGGATCGTAATTTCCACCCAACAGCACCGTCTTGGCCCCGGGCATCCGCCCCACATACCCGGCGATAAAGGCCGAATTGGTCACGATGGTCACATCCCGCCGGTTTTCCGCCAGTTCCGCCGCCAACAGGGCGCAGGTAGAGCCGGATTCGATCATCACCGTTTCCCCGTTTTGTACCATGGCGGCGGCCGTTGGGCGATCCGCCGCTTTGGGCCATAGTTGAAAGCCATGCGATATGCCACATCGTCTGAGGAGATCTGTACTGCGCTGCCATGCTGCCGCCGCAACAGCCGTTCCTTTTCCAATTGGGCCAAGTCCTTGCGGATGGTCACTGCGGATACCCCTAGCGCTTCCGCCAAGGTGCTGACCTCTACGGACCCCGCTTCCCGGACCATATCCAAAATGCGCATACACCGTTCGTTCATTTCCATGTCTCCTCAAGCATTTTCAGGCTTATCCCCGGCATATAGGCCCCCTTGTTCGCGGCCTGTTCCACGCCCTTTTTTGTGCCGCTTTTATTGTAAGGTCGCGCCTGTTCCTTGTCAAGGCGGGCCCCTTCGCAAAGCCTCTAGCGGAATCCCCGAGGGTATGCTATACTGAATCGAATCGGGATTATGGCGTAAAGGAGTTTTTTATGGAAAAATTAGGAACCGCCTGTCAGTTGCGGCTGGTTGTGCTGGATATAGACGGTACCCTCACAGACCCTGCCGGCGATATTACCCCGCCGGTGCAGGCGGCTGTAACGGCGCTTTTGCGGCGGGATATCCTGGTGGTAGTGGCCACGGGCCGCAATTTAGCCGAAATGGACCAGGTATGGGAGATCTGGCCCCAGCTTACCCGGATCGTCTATAGCAACGGCGCCGCCATTACCGGCATGGGCCAGCCCCTAGACGGTTATTTTCAAGGCATCCCCGCAGCCGTGGCCCGAAAGGTTTACCAAGCGGCCATGGCGGCGGACACCATGCCGGAGATCTATGCGAACGGCAAGATCTATGTGGAGGCGTCCCGCTGGGAAAAGCGGGTCTACTACCGTGCGCAATACCTGGAAGAAACCACGCCCGGATCCCGGACGCCGATCCCTTCCTTGGAAGCGATCCTCTCCCAGGGGGACCCCCGCATTGAAAAGGTAAACGTGTTTTTTCCCTGCGGCGACCACCGGCTGACCTTTGAAGCTGCCAACCAGGGCATCGGCCTGCGCACCTCCCATACCATCCAAGGGGGTCTGGAGTTCAACAACCCCAAAGCCACCAAGGCGGAGGCGGTAGCCCATATCTGCAAGGTGCTGGGCATTCCCGCCCAGGCGGTGGCCGCCCTGGGGGACAGCCAGACGGATATAGAGCTGTTGCAGTGGGCGGCTTCTCCTTTGCCATGGGCAACGCCCTGCCGGACGTGCAGGCCTGCGCCAAGCAGGTGGCGCCCCCCAACAGCCAGGACGGGGCCGTATGGGCCATCCGGGAGCAAATTTTGCCCCGCTGCCCCCAGTAAAACCTCGGCGGACCTACCCCGCCAAATAAAACAGGCGCCCGATGCTGCTTATTGCGCAGCCATTGGGTTCCTGTTTTTACGGTAAAATTGGACGCGGAGACAAGTCCACGGTCGCCCGGCTTAGGACTTTCGTGGGGCGTATCCTGTTCCTGGGAGGACCTACGCGCCCTTCAGCTGATATGATCTGGTACAACCGGCCAAATGGAACACCGGGCCAAGTCCCGGCGGCAACCTTTCCGCCAGCCGCTATTGGCGGCACCGACCATACATCCAGGTATAGCGGGCGATCCGCTGGGCCAAGGCCGGGCTTGCAGCCCCGGGGGCCATGCGCCAGCGCCAGTTGCCGGCGGTGGTGCCCGGCTGGTTCATGCGGGCTTCCGCCCCCAGCCCTAAATAATCCTGCATTTGGGCGATGAACAGATCCGCCACGGAGCCCATGCCCCCGCGGATCATGGCCCAAGCCAGGCCCTCCCCTTCCCGCACCCCCAGGTATTGCCGGGCCATGGCCACGTCTGGGCCGCTGGCCTCCGCGCACCAACCTGCCGCTGTGGTATTATCATGGGTGCCGGTATAGCATACGCAGTTACGGGGATAGGTATGGGGTAGATAATCGCTGGGCTCCCGGGAATCAAAGGCGAATTGCAGCACCTTCATCCCCGGATAGCCGGAATCCGCCAGCAGCTTGCGCACCCCCGGCGTCAGGTATCCCAGGTCCTCCGCGATCACCTCCAGGGAGGGATAGGCCGTTTGTATGGCCTTGATAAAATCCCAGCCGGGCCCCTGCATCCAGGCCCCGTTCCGGGCGGTGGGCTCCCCCGCAGGCACGCTCCAATAGCTTTCCAGGCCCCGGAAATGGTCGATGCGTACGGCGTCATACAGCCGCATACTGTTGCGGAGCCGCTCCAGCCACCAGGCGTAGCCTGGGCCTTCATGGCTTCCCAATCGTATAGGGGATTGCCCCACAGCTGCCCATCCTTGGAAAAATAGTCCGGCGGGACCCCTGCCACCCGGGTGGGGTTTCCCTCCCCGTCCAATTGAAACGCCTGGGGATTGGCCCACACGTCCGCAGAATCCATGGAAACGTAGATGGGCAGATCCCCCATCAGCTTGACGCCCTTTCCCTTGGCATAAGATCGCAGCGCATCCCACTGGGTATAGAAAAGATACTGTAGGTACCGATAAAAGGCCACGTCCTCCCGGCACACCTGTTTCAGCTGGGCCAGGGCCTCCGGTTGCCGCAGCCGCACAGCCTCCGGCCATTGGGAAAAGGGTCCCATCCCGTAATGGTATTTTAGGGCCATGAACAGGGCGTAATCTTCCAGCCAAGCCCCTTGCGCCGCCCCAAAGGCGGCCTGGGCTTCCAGGTCCCGCTCCCGACCCCGGGCAAAGGCTTTGCGCAGCAAGGGAAACCGCTGCTGATAGAGCCTGCCGTAATCCACCGGCCCCGGCGCCGTCAGATGGGCTGCCACCTCTTCTTCCAGCAAAAGCCCATCCGCCACCAGCAGGTCCAGATCGATGAAGTAGGGATTCCCCGCGCTGGCCGAAAACAGCTGGTAGGGGGAATCCCCATAGCCAGTGGGCCCCAGGGGAAGAATCTGCCAATACCGCTGCTTTGCCTCCGCCAAAAAGTCCACGAAATCATAGGCGCATTGGCCAATGGACCCGATCCCGAACCGATTGGGCAAGGAGGAGATATGCATCAAAATTCCGCTGCTGCGTTCCATAACGACTGCTTTCCTTTATTATTCTTGGCTTTTTTCTATGGATCGGATGGAAGCCCCTGCCCGCAACCGGGTGGACATGATCACGTGCCGATTTCCTGCCTTGCCTTCGATCATATCCAGCAAGATCCGTACGCTTTCTTCCGCCAGGCTTTCCGCCGGCTGTTCCATGGTGGTCAGGGTGGGGATGGTATATTGGGAAACCTCCAACCCGTCTATGGCGATCACCGAACAATCCGCCGGCACCCGCTTCCCCCGCTGGTACAGGGCCTTGATGGCCGCCATGCCCATCAGGTCCGACAGGGCGAACAAGGCGGTGAAATCCCCCGCCCGGTCTATCAGGCGCTGTGTCCCTTGGTAGGCGCTCTCCATATTGAAATCATGGACGCATTCTACCAGATCGGGATCATAGGGGATGCCCTGTTCCTGTAGGGCAGCCTTATAGCCCCGGAAGCGCAATTCCCCAATAGAATGGTCGTCTTTTTCAACAATCAAGCAGCGATGCGCCGATGGCCCCGGGTACAGAGCTCCCGAACCGCCCGGCTTGCCGCCCGGGTATCGTCGATGGTGACGGAAGAATAGGCTGCGGCGTCCAGGCAGCCAAAGGCATTGGTATAGGTACAGCACACAAAGGGCACTTGGAGCAACGCAACCTCTTCCGGGGTATAGTTAAAGCGGCCGCCGAAAAATAAAATGCCCTGGAGCCGGCGTTCCCGGGCCAAAGCCGCCGCCGCCCGGATCTCATCCCCATCCGAAGGGATCTGATGGAGCACGCAGGAATAATTGCGCCGGTAGATTGCAGGGGTGGCCGTTTTGATCAGCCGGTTGAAAAAGGGGTTCTCCGCCCCCGCAATATGAGGGCTATGGCGTCGGATCTGGTCTTGGCCAAATTTCGGGCGCTGTTGTTGGGCACATAGCTGTTTTGGGCCACCGTCTCCAATACCCGGCGGCGAAGCCCTCGCTTACGTCAGGATGCCCGTTGAGCACCCGGGATACCGTGCTTACGCTGGTGTTGCACATATGGGCGATGTCTTTGATGGTGATCTGCTGTTTCAAAAGCACACGTCCTTTTCTGCTAAACGCTTGGAAGTATGGGATAGACGGAAAGAAAACCTGGAAACGTTTCCAGGTTGCTATAGTATAGCATACCGTATCTTTCCTGTAAAGCATCTCCCTTCCGCCGGCAAAAACAAACGCTCCGGGCGGAGCGTTTTCCAGTGGTTGGCCGGTGCGCCTAGGCAATGCCAGGATAGGGCAACTTTGGGGCATTCCCCATCCGCCAAGCCATGTCGCCACAGAGAGGGCTGTCGGCGGCGCCGGGGGCAACGGAACGCCACAGTCCGCCCCGCCCTCTAGCGCAGACGCAAACCCTTGGATAGGTGGTTTTTCAGGGTACCGTTCACCCCTTTCCCCAGGCCCAGGGGGCAGCCTGCGGTCTCCACCCGGCACCAGCCTGTTAGGCCGGCGTCTACCTCCAACGTCTCCCCCGCAAGATAGCGGGCCAAATCCTCCCCCTGGGGCGCCACCCGCCGCGCCCAGGAAAGCCCCGCCGCCATGGCCAGGGCATGGCTGGGCTGAAAACGGCCCCGCACCAGGTCGCCCGCATAAACGCCGGCCGTAAGCATGTGCACCCGCTCCAAGCCCTTGGGCAGGGGCTGGGGAAGAAGCAGCACCCGGCCGTCCGGCAGTTGCACCGGCTTCCCCGGCAGGGGACCGGAAAAGGTATCCTTGCAAAAGGCCGAAAAAGCCGCGTCCTTACACTGGGGCAGGGACAGCTCCCCCAGGGGCTTCTCCACCCCTGCTGAGCCGGCATGACGCAACCGGGCCACGAAATGGCCCTCCCCCTTCACCCGGTGGGGATACAGGGTTTCGGCAGATTCCAGCTGAAAGGCCGGATGCCGCTTTAGGAAATCCTCCACCACCCCCTGATTCTCCTCCTGGGAAAAGGTGCAGGTGGAGTAGACCAGCAAGCCCCCCGGCGCCACCGCCTGGGCTGCGCTCCCCAGGATGGCCTGCTGCCTTTTGGCGCAGGCGGCCACATGCTGGGGCGACCAGGCGGCTACCGCCGCCGGGTCCTTGCGGAACATGCCCTCCCCGGAGCAGGGCGCGTCCACCAGCACCCGATGGAAATACCCGGGCAGGGCCTCGCATAAAACATCCGGCCGGGCGCAGGTGACCACCCCATTGGCCACCCCCAGCCGCTCCAGGGTAAACCGCAGGGTCTTGGCCCGGCCGGGCACCACCTCGTTGGCCACCAATAGGCCCTGACCTGCCAGCCGGGCGGCGATGCCGCCGCTTTTCCCGCCGGGAGCGGCGCATAGGTCCAATACCCGCAGCCCCGGCTCCACCTCCAGCGCCCCGATGGGGCCATGGCGGAAGGTTCCTGCAAATAGAACATGCCGGCCAGATGATAGGGATGGTTCCCCAGCGGGGGCGCATCCGGAGGTAGCAAAAACCCTTCCGGTAGGATGCCCCTGCTCCAAAGCCACCGGGGAGATCCGCAGGAAATCCGCCACGCTAAGGCGCAGGGGATTGACCCGCAAGCCCCTGCGAGGGGGCTGGTCATAGCAGGCGAAAAAGGCCGGGGCCTCCGGCCCCAGCCTTTGCTGCATACGCTGCATAAAAGCTTGTGGTAATTCGATCATATCCCTCCCGGGCCTTAGAATACCCGCTTGGCCCACTGGAAGTTTTCCGACGCCCAATCCGACCAGCTGCTGATGATAACTTTCCCTGCGCTGGAAGAGGCGTGGATATACTTGCCGCTCCCCATATAGATGCCCACATGGCCGATATCCGATTCGCCCACGCTATTGGTGAAGAATACCAGGTCGCCCCGGATCAGGCTGCCCTGGTCGGGAATGGTCTGCCAGGAATCCACCCGGGCAAGGTTTTTGGAAGACATACGGCTCACCTGCACCCCCGCGGAGCGCAGGCAATAATATACCAGGCCCGAGCAGTCGAAGGAATTGGGGCCTTCATCCGCATATACATAGGGGCAGCCCAGCCGGCTCTCCGCCGTGGCGATCATGGCCTCCACACCGGAACCTGCAGAGGGAATGCCGTCTCCCTCAATATCCGAACCGGACCAATTCCCGCCGGAACTGCCGCCCGAATCCGGCGTAGAGACAGGCGCCTCCGTCTCCTGGGGGATCCAAAGCTCCGGTGGGATCTCGCCAGGCTCAGTGACAGGCTCGTCCTCTTGCGGTTTCTCCGTCTTGACGGGGGCCTTGGTGGCTTCCGGCTTGGGAGTCTTGGTGGGCTTCGGCGTGGGGGACGGCGTAGGCGTGGGGTCCACCTTTGGCAGGGCGTCGGAGGAATACAGCACATCCCGGGTCTGCTGATCCTCGATGCCGGTGGTGGCCAGCTTGTTCTTGGTCTGGAAGGCGATCAGGGCTTCCTGGGTGGCGGTGCCAAAGTATCCGTTGCGCTTTTCCCCATTTTCCCCATAATAGCCCAGGTCATACAGCTGGTTTTGCAGGCGCTTTACATCGTTGCCCGAATCCCCGGCCTCCAAATGATAGGTGGCCGCCTCTTGGGAAAATAGGATGGACTGGGTCAGCTCGTCTGCAACGCCGGTCTCGGTCATATTGTGGATTCGCTGGAACCGCTTGATGCTTCCGCCGTCTGCTCGCCAAAAAGCTCCGTGGCTGGTCGCCATCCAAGTATTCCAGCTCCATCAGCCGGATCTGGATATCCATGACCATGGGATCTGTATCCCCTTCCCGCAGGGTGCGGTACTGGCTACCGGCGTCTTGGGAACGGACTTCGCTATCCCCACCTGCATTTCCGCTGCTGGCGCGGACAGGGCGGCCACCGGTTCCAAGGCGTCTCAGGCAAGGGCGTAGCCTCGGGGATCTCCACCACCGTAGGGGTAAGGCCAATTACGTTAAACAGCAAAGGAATCCCAAGGAAAGTCACCGCGCCTATGGATGCCACGCATAATACAGGCGTGCGCAACCGCCGAAGTAAGCTGGCCCGGCTTTCCTTTGCCCGACGTTTTTCTTTCCAGTCATTCACATTCGTATCCATGGTATAATTCTACCATATTTCGACCTGGAATAACAAGGCCAACTGCCATTCCTTGCATAAACCAGCGGATTTTGGGGTCTTTTCCGTCAAAATGTTCCAGCATGCGCTGCCAAAACAGGCCGCTGTCATAGCGCTCCTTTGATTCCCCCCTTTAACGCCCTAGGGATCGGCTTGTCCGTGCTTTCGCGTTGGCATAGACGGCGGGTTGTGGTATAATAATTTGGATTTTGTTGTAGGGAGGATGGACATGGCAGTGCTTGCCGCCAGCGGTCTTAGCAAAAGTTATGCTGCCCGCACCCTTTTTGACCAGGTGAGCTTTGAATTGGCCCCCAAGGATAAGGTGGGCCTGGTTGGGGTGAACGGCTGCGGTAAGACCACCCTCTTTCGCATTCTCAGCGGGGCGGAAGCCCCGGACGCCGGCAATGTATATCAAAGCAAAGAGGTCCGGCTGGGGGTTTTGCAGCAAAGCGTAGAAAGGCCGGCCCAGAGCTATATGCCTATGTGTTGGATGCCTTTTCCCATCTATTGCAGGCGGAGGCGGAATTCGACCAGGTGACGGCTGCCCTGGAACGCCGCCGGAGAAGACGCCGCCCTGCTGGTGCGCCGGCAAGCCGCCCTGCAGGATCGCTTGGGCCGGGAAGACGCCTTGACCATGCGCAGCCGTACCCGCAGCATGCTGTTGGGCCTGGGCTTTACAGAACCAGAGCTGGCGCAGCCCCTCGCCACCCTCAGCGGCGGCCAGCGGAACAAGGCACAGCTGGCCCGTTTGCTATTGAGCCAGGCCAACCTGTTGCTGCTGGACGAGCCCACCAACCACTTGGATATGGATGGCATCCGCTATTTGGAGGATTTTTTGCGGGGCTATGCTGGTACGTTTATGGTGATTTCCCACGATCGGTATTTTTTAGACCGGGTCACCACCCGCACCATGGAGCTCAAGCATGGCCGATTGTTGCAAAGCAACGGCAGCTATACCCGCCATTTAGAGCTGACCGCTGACCGGAACGAGATCCTGCGGCGGCATTATGAAAACCAAAAAAAGGAGATCCGTCGCCTGGAAGGGGTCATCGAACAGCAACGCCGTTGGAACCAGGCCCACAACTATGTGACCATCGCCTCCAAGCAAAAGCAGATCGACCGGCTCAAAGCCGCCCTAACGCCCCCGGAAGCGGATACTGCTCCATCCGCTTCCACTTCACCGCCCAGGAGCCTGGTGGCAACGACGTGCTGCTTTGCGATGATCTTGCCAAATCCTATGGCCAGCCTGTGTTTTCCCATGTATCCCTCCACATCCGCCGGGGGGAACGGGTATTCCTTTTGGGGCCCAACGGGTGCGGCAAAACCACCCTATTGCGGCTGATCATGGGCCGGGAAAAAGCCGACCAGGGCCAAATTCGCCATGCGCCCGGGTAAAGGCCGCCTATTACGAGCAAATCATGGACAACATGCCCCCGGAACGCACGGTGATGGAAGAGATCCAAGCAGCCTATCCCCGTATGGACGGCGCCAGGTGCGTAGCGCCTAGCTGCCTTTCTCTTTACGGGGGACGCCGTATTCAAGCAGATCGGCCCCTTATCCGGCGGGGAAAAGGCCAGGATCCAGCTGCTCAAGCTCATGCTCAGCGGGGCCAACCTATTGCTGCTGGACGAGCCCACCAACCATTTGGACATCGATTCCCGGGACGCCTGGAAAGCGCCTTGGAAGCCTATGAGGGCACCCTGCTGGTGGTGACCCACGACCGGTATCTGGTGAATCGGCTGGCGGACCGGGTGTTATATTTGACTCCGAATGGGATTCAATCCTATATCGGCGGCTATGACGACTATCTCAGCGCCCGAGAGGCAGAAAGCCAGGCGGAAGCGGCCCGGCAAGCCCAACAATGCCCCCCCAACCACAAGCCCAACGCCTATCGGGAGCAAAAGGAGCGCCAAAGCGCCATCAACCGGGCCAGCGGGGAGGTGCGGCGGCTGGAAGACCGTATCGCCCAGGCCGAAGAGCAGCTGGCTCAGCTCAACAG
>ENA-OQEN01001066-OQEN01001066.1-human-gut-metagenome-genome-assembly--contig:-NODE-1066-length-10766-cov-3.632296_pt1 | contig 10766 bp, 8 predicted proteins | sample MGYA00242791_ERZ504627 | MGnify/ENA primary metagenome ERZ504627 (study PRJEB26092, sample SAMD00036316) | human gut metagenome | host: Homo sapiens | study: EMG produced TPA metagenomics assembly of...
CGCGCCGACTCCGAGGCCAACCAACGCGCCGACTCCGAAACCCACCAGCGCGCCGACTCCGAGACCCACCAACGCGCCGACTCCGAGACCTACCAATGCACCGACGCCGAAACCAACCAACGCGCCGACTCCGAGACCAACCAATGCGCCGACTCAGAATCCGACCGACGATCCGACATCGAATCCGACCGTTCGACCGACTGATATGCTGTCATCTTCTCCCGAGCCCGGCGCGATATTACTCCCGAACCCGGCGGAGCCATTACTCCCGAACCCGGCGGAGATGGCACTCCCGAACCCGGTGGAGACGGTACTCCCGAGCCGGGCGGAGAAATCACTCCCGAGCCGGGCGGTGAATACACTCCCGAACCCGAAGAACCCTATATTGCAACGGATCTTTACAGCGGAATATATACTCCTGCCGATATAGAAAATGACACGCTTGTTTTTTATGCATACTGCCGGGGAGAGTAATCTTTCACTTAAAGTTTATATTAAAGGCCGTTACGACAACGTGAACAACGGTGAATTGCTTCACCCGGATGAGCAGAGTTATTTTCGTCCGGTGTTGTCGATAAACAATGAGTACATAATCACAATGTATCTCTATCGCGGAAGTGAACTTTGCGGCGGTGCTGTGCGCTTTTATATCACCTACCGCAATCAGCCTGCCGATGAAGACAATCCTGTTGTCGGTGAACATCCGCCGGTGATAACAACAAACCGCGACGGCGACGACAGTGTGATCACAAGCAGTCGTTTCCTACTCAGAGTTGCTGCACGCACTTGGGAAGGCAATGTTATATACGCAAACCATATCGTTGTTACCCTTGACGGTGTTGTTCAAACGAATCCGACCGGCAGCACGGTGTTTGAATATCACCTTGTGCTGACTCCGCCGAATGTCGGAGACGACATCGACCATGTTGTTACTATACTTGCATGGGATGATGAAGGGAACTCAACTTTCCGGAAACTCATTCTGCCCTATCATCGCGTCGGTGAAGGAGATGAAAACGGAAGCATCCATATTTCAATAGATGCAACCACCCTCGGGCTCGGCATCATTATTGATGATGATTATACCGTTCATGAAGGCGAAAACGCTGCCGAAGTGCTGCTGCGCCTGTTTGAGGACTATGGCATTGAAGCGCAATTCAGCGGAACACCGAGGCTGAATTTCTATCTGCGGCGCATCGTGTGGGGCGATATTGCATACAGCGTTGAGATTCCTCCGGAACTCTGGGAGCTGATACTCCGTGACGGCATAACTCTTACGGATCAGCACGACCGAGACAGCATCGGAGAATTCGACTTCACGCGGTGTTCCGGTTGGATGTACTGTATAAACGGCATGTACCCGGGAATCGGACTATCCGAATACTACCCAATCAACGGTGACGAGCTCTGTCTGCGGTTTACACTTGCTCTCGGCAAGGATATCGGCGGATATGACGCAACCGGTTCCGGCGGCTCCGAAGGCTCACTTTCAAGTTACTGCGGGCTTTGGATTGACGGAGGATTCATTCAGCTTGAGCACGATTATGAAATCATTCAGCGTGTCGAACCCACTGACGATGAGGATGGTTTCATTGAGTACCGCTGCTCAAAATGCCATGACATTTACCGCGAAGTGCTTCCCGCAGGAAGTCCCGGCCAAAGCGCATTCATTCTTTCGCATACGCTTGTGCCGCAAATCTGCATCGGTACTGCGGGCTCACCCGAAAATTCCGGTTTAAAAAGAAAGGCGATAAATAATGACATTAAAGATTAAATCAATTCTGAGCCTGCTGCTTGCGTTTTTGCTCACATTTGCAGCATGCAGTGCAGCTCCGCATAAAGAACGAGTACAGCCTCCCATGTCCGAACGCATTCTTCAGATTGCGCAGGGCATGAAGAAACTTGCAGGAGTTGAAGAAGGCGACTGTCTGCTTAATGCGTCGGATGAATTCCCTGCCGGTTCTTCCGTTTGCGACTGGGCACCTTGGCATGCGCTGTCGGCGGTGCGGAGGATAGCTATACAGCCTACCTGCACGCGCTTGAAGCTTATGTAAAAAATAAACTCGGCGAAGATTCATCCCTCGGCAGAGCAACCGACTACCACCGAATTGCTCTTACGGTGCTCGCACTTGGCGGTGACCCGGCAGCATTTTCGGAGGATAAAAACGGAGAACCGGTGAATCTTATTGAGTTCGGAACCTACAACTACCCCGGCGAACTCGGCGCGCAAGGACTGAACGCATACATTTTTGCACTGATAACCCTTGATTCCGAAAGTTATACGGTTCCTGACGGAAGCAGGTATACCCGAACGGGCATCATTAAAGAAATTCTTGCTGCCGAAGAACCCGACGGAGGCTTCGGACTCGACAAAGGTACATTTGACATTGATATAACCGCAATGGCACTTCAAGCTCTTGCCCCGTACTACGGCAGCCAAAACGCGCTTTCCGTCGGTATATCCCCCGGCGAGATCTCCCGCACTGTTGACCGTGCATTGGCACGGCTTGCCTCTGTAATGAAAGAAAACTGCACATTCTGCTCGTATGGTGCAGAAAACACCGAGTCGACAGCTCAGGTTATTATTGCACTCTGTTCACTTGGTATCGACCCACGCACCGATGAACGTTTCATGCGCGGCGGTAAAAACATTGTTGACGGAATGCAGAGTTTTCTTCTCCCCGGCAGCGTGTACAGGCACTCTGCGAACGATTCGGAAGGAAACCTTATGTCCACGGAGCAGGCAATGCTTGCGCATATCGCACTGTACAAAGCGGACAATAAGCTCGGCAGGCTGTATGTTTTTTCAAAGTCTAAAGCCTGATATTGCCTGCACGACGAAAATATTAATTAATGCTAAACGGTGATTACAAATGCTGACAGACAACATTAAATCTGAAATCAAAAAAGTTATCGTCGGAAAAGACGAAATTATCGAAAAGGTTTTGACTGCAATTCTTGCACAGGGACACATACTGCTGGAAGATGTTCCCGGCGTTGGAAAAACAAGCCTTGCACTTGCTTTTTCAAAGGCACTCGGACTTGACTGCAAACGCATTCAGTTCACACCGGACACAATGCCTTCCGATGTGACAGGCTTTTCGGTTTTCGAAAAAACAAATTCCGACTTTGTGTATAAGCCCGGAGCGGTTATGACAAATCTTCTTGTTGCAGATGAAATCAACCGCACCTCAAGCAAAACCCAATCCGCTCTGCTTGAAGCGATGGAGGAAGGAAAAGTTACAGTTGACGGAACAACCCATAAACTTCCGTCCCCGTTCATCGTTCTTGCAACCGAAAATCCGATCGGGTCGGCAGGAACGCAGCTGCTGCCCGTTTCTCAGCTGGACAGGTTCATGTTCAAACTTAGCATGGGTTATCCCGATATTAAAAGTCAAGTTGAAATACTGCGGGACAGACACCGTTCCGACCCGCTTGACGATGTAAAAGCCGTATGCTCAGCCAATGAACTGGTGCAAACAATCGACGTTGTTCGACAAACATTCATATGCGATGAAGTTTACGAATACATAGCCGAACTTGCCGAGCAGACGCGGCATCACGAATCGGTTCAGTTCGGAATCAGCCCCCGCGGTGCGTTGGCGGTGAGCCGTGCCGCAAAAGCATATGCTTATCTTTCCCGCCGTGACTATGTTACGGCGGACGATGTTGCCGCAGTTTTCCGCGATGTATGTGCACACAGACTTGTTCTGAACACAAAAGCGCGAATGCGCGGGTATACCGAAACGGATGTTGCCGATGAAATTGTTTCCGAACACAAAAAACCGGGAGTTAAGGATTTTAAACGCAGATGAAGCATAACCCCAAACCCGAAGAAAAGAAAGCAGCGGGGATCGATGATGATTTTGCAGTAAAAAAAGATTTTGCGCAAAGCTGCACACTGCGGCGCATTGCAGCTGCGGTTCTGTATCTGTCGATTCTTTTCTGCTGCTCAATCACCGCATTAAGCTTCCGTCACTTGCTGTTTTGTTCCCGCTTGCAGCAGTGCTGCTTATTCCCCCGCTTTGCTTTGCGTTCAACTGTTTCGCCGCTTCGAAAGTTGAATTTGCCGTTAAAGCTTCTTCCTCCTGTCCCCGCGGGGAAAGCTGCCATTGCGAGATCGTTCTTCGCAATGACAGTATCATTCCGCTGCCGTTCGTGCGCTGTACTCTGATTTTGCTAAACAAGCTTAACGGAGAAAACCGCATTTCGGTCATTCGTTGCAGCGTCCCTGCACTTTCGGAAAGCCGAACCGGGTTTTCTGTAAAATCGATGCATTGCGGCAGCGTTTCACCGCAGATCCTGCGAACAGAGCTTACCGATTGCTTCGGACTGTTTTTTAAAAGAATACGCAGCAGATCTTCCCTGCGAACGGATGCAAAATGCTTATTTATGCCGACAGTGTTCGATATTGACGCCATCAGAAACGATGCATTCTCTCATGATGTAGACAGCAGCGATTATGCACCCGGCAAACGCGGTTCGGATCATTCCGAAGTTTTTCAACTCCGTCCGTACGAACAGGGTGATTCTTTAAAGCAGGTGCATTGGAAGGCCTCCTGTAAATTCGATGACCTCATCGTGCGCGACGCAAGCTTTCCGATAGTACGTTCACTGCTTATCTGCATGGACGTATCCGGATGTACAGCCGCTGAATGCGATGCAATCAGTGACGTTGCAGTCTCTGTCTGTTCCGCACTGTCGGACTCCGGAACCGTATTTACAATTGCACGCCCGCAATGCGGCCAAATTGAGTTTATCGACGTGAATGCTTCCGATGAGCTTCCCTCTGCGGCCGAATGGCTTATCGAATGCGAACCCTCGGAAAGTGCCTTCGCAGCATATGTCAGGGAACGCGGCGCCTGCGGATACGGAAAAATCGTGTTTATCGGCAAAGAGTTCTCAGACTCTGCTGCGGAGTTTTGCGCCGGTGCAAACACAAAGCGGCTTCTCTGCCGTGCGGGCGACAACGGTACGTTTACGGCATTCTCTTCAGACAATTATGCTGAAGAACTGTCCGATGTTGACCTTTAAACCGGTTTCGTATTATAAAATTTGTGGTTGAGTTGAATGATTAAAAGAGAAAAAAGAGACGAATTGCATATTGAGCAGTCCAAAAGCGCATGTTGTCAAAGCTTCTGGGATTTTTCCAGAGCATTGCTCTGTTCGGTTATGTTCACACTCGGCTTCAACATCCTGCTGTTTTCGATTTTTAAGTCGCTGAGCGTTTCGGCGTTTACGGTTACCGTGTTTGAAGCTCCGATAATCTGCGTGCTCATACTTCTTTTTCGCGGAAAGAGGGGAACCGTTGCAGTGTCTTTATACTGTGCCGCAGTTTTCCTGTTTTCCATACTCTTTTTTGGGAGCATACGCAGCGGACTTGATGCACTCACTAATGACTGCATTGCGCTTTTAATAAAGCTGACAGGAAAAATTCATCTCGATGTGCAATCCGAACCTGCCGATACATTGCCGTTCCTTATTCTGCTTTGCAGCATTATTTCGGCAGCATCAGCCAAACTGTTTTCTGCCGGAAGACGCATTGCTGCATACGCAGTTATTCTGTTCGGCACGGTACTTTCCGCAAGCGGCATTGCACAATCACCTGTCGGTGCGGTTTTAATAATTGCAAGCGGAATAACACATCTTGCTGCGGGAAGTCTCTCCGTTCCGCATTTTCAAAAAAAGGGCGCAAAGCTCACTTGTGCCGTCGTTCCGCTGCTTCTTGCTTCGGCAGTCTTACTGGGTTCTCTGCCCATGCGCAGTTTTTGTTCGGACAGCAGGCTGAATGCACTCAACAGCAGCCTCGGTGTTTGGCTGCACCGTGCGGTTTACGATGAAACAACAAATTCAATGCCCGAGGGACGGCTCTCTCCCCTTCGCGCACGCAATACTTCCGAAACCCCCGCAATTGCTGTAACATCTGAAACAATACAAAGCGGTTATTTTCGTGGAATGGTCGGAGAAGTTTACACCGGAACGAGCTGGGAATCGCTGCCGAACAAAGAACTTGCGAAATACAACGACTTGTTCTACTGGCTTCATTCCGACGGTTTTTTTGCCCAATCTCAATTGAGTTCCGCAGCAGCCGCTGTTGAAGCTGACGGCGGAAATGCATGCGCAAAAAGCAAAGTTGATATTGAACTGATTTCAGCATGCAGACGTTATCTGTATCTTCCGTATAATGCTGCTGCGGGAAAGCTTCTTGATGAAGACCGCATCGGAGATTCCGCATGTATTCGAAAGAACAATACCGGAAGAGTTTTCAGCGTTGAATGCAGCTCCGTTCCGAGTGCGCCTCAGCTCCGTGGAATGCTGAAGGATACAAACGGGGATTCCGTTGAAAAGTACTTGTCCGACGAACGCGCCTATGCTCAGTTTGTGTATGAAACAAGTTTGCTTCTTACTCCCGAAGCAACTGCTGCAATGGCCGAAATTTTCGGCGAAGCCCCGCCTGCGCTTGCCCTTTCGGATATTCTGCCGCTCGTTTTAAGCGCGCTGAAGGAAAACATTACCTATGATGAAACGGTCAAAACCGACTGCGGAACGAATGATTTTGCCGCATACGTTCTTCAGGTCGGTAAACGCGGATACAGCGTTCACTATGCAGCATGTGCTGCCGTTATGCTGAGATATTTCGGCGTTCCGTCAAGGTATGTCGAAGGCTATTATATCAATGCCGAAACAGCTGCTGCACGGAGTGTTTCGGGGCGTGTTGTTCTGACCGAAGCGGATGCACATGCATGGGCTGAATACTATCTCGACGGTATCGGATGGATCCCGTTTGAAACAACTCCGGGTTTTGAAGGAAGTGATTCGGCTTTTTCCGGTAATGACATAAGGACTGACGATTCATGGATCCTTCCGATAACACCGAAGCTCCGAACGAACCGGATTCTTCAGGCGACAGGGAGGATACTTATCAGAATGATAACCTTCCCGATATCCGCCTCGCGCGTCCGCAAAAGAATCTGAACAGAATTAACAGTACAAAGCTTGCAAAAGCACTGATTTTGGCATTCCTTCCGATTCTGCTTCTGCTCACAGCGGCTCTGATTGTTTTTCTTGCAGTACGCCGCATCCGATTTCGACGAGCGTTCAAAAAAATGCTCAATGCCGAACCGAACGAAGCCATTGCACTTATGTTCGGCTACCTGAACATGTTCATGGCTGCATGCGGACTTGATATCAGCAAAATTGATTCCCGCTATTCCGAGCTCAACGCTGAAGCCGTGTTCAGCAACCATAAAATGACTGCTGAGCAAAAAGAAGATATGCAGACGTATATTGAATCAGAGGTTGACAAATACAGGAGTTCGCGCTCATTCTTCGGACGGCTGCGCGACAGATATATCGCCTGTGTTTATATATAAGTAAGAGCTGTATTCAATTCAGCTTATTACTAAATCATAAGGAGGTTTTTTAATGAAAAGAACAACACGACTCATTGCTGCAATGCTCTGCATCATGTTGGCATTCGGGTGCCTTGCCCCCGCATCCGCCGCTGCCGCAAAGCTGCTGCAAACCGGCGGAAGCTTTTATCTCACCGCTTCCACCGCAACTGCCACGATAATCGAACCCGTTCGGGTCGATTACGCTCACGGGCAAACTGTTAAAGAAGCTCTTCAAGCAAGCGGACACACGTTCAGCGGCATTGAAAGCGGCTTCATCACCGCAATTGACGGTGTCCGGGGTAATTTCGTCAGATTTTATGATTATGACGAATCAACCGGTGAATGCGGATACGATCTTGATGCGGCCGCTTCCGACATAACCGCAATAGGTTTTGCCGAAAATGAGGTTGCCTCAAAAGAAATGATTGCGCTTATAACACTTATGGGCGATTTCAATTATTCCGCCAACGGCGTTTTAAACTACCCCGCCGCAAAGACTGCCTATGCCGATGCACTGCGCGGCCTGCGCAATGCAAATGCAGAACAGGCTCAGGTGCTTTTCTCCGCGCTTGATTCCGCAATGCGGGATTATGCCGCATATCTCGAAGGCGACAAATACGACGTTGTTTTTAATGTTACTCAAAACGGCGTTACAATTGAAAACCCCGTTATCACCATTACCGACGCTACGGCAATGCGAGCATTTACAGCGGAACAACCGCCCAGGCTTATGCAGGTGTTTCAACCTATTCCGTTTCCGACGGCGGGCACAACCGCATTGAGGGCAGGGTGACCGTTTCTCCCGATGCCCGAAAGTGGAGAGTACTCTGCTTCCGCAATCGATGCTGCACTTCCTTATGGCGAGTGGTTCGGGGACATAATCTTCCACGCCGACAGCGGCGCACTCGAGAAGCTTTACGAACGCGAGCAGGATTACGGAACTCACACCGCAACCTACAAAGTTGAAGACACAAACCACGGCAATGTCTATATGTACCTTACGCGCGGCGCGGATCTTCCTTCAGACAGCGTTAAAACTTATGCCTGCTATGTTGACATCAACGGCAGGGATAATTCCGACGGAAGCGTTCCCGCAAACAACAAGGGTTGGGAAAGCCGCTATACAGTGCTCACGAACCTTTGGGAAAAAAACAGCATGACTGAGCGCAGCTTTGACATTGAAGCGCGTTATTATGTCGGTGAACAGACTCAGATACAGTCCTTTGAAATCAATCTTGAGCGCATTCCGACGCTTGCCGATCTTCAGGTTTTCGGCAGCGGCACACGGCTTCCTATGGAATTTGCCCCCCTTACCGGCGAATACTCCCTCACTACCGTTGCCGAAAGCGTTGTCATCTCACCCTTCCCCGTTCTTTCCGATTACAGAATTCTCGTGAACGGCAATGATACGCAGCGCGAGGTTGTTCTCAATGGCATCGGCGAAAGCACCGCTGTAGATGTTACGGTTGAATATACCGTGAATGCAGAAGAAAACATCACAAGAACATTTTCCTACACGCTGAACATTACGCGCCTTCAGGCGACCGACGTCAACGTCATCATCCCGGCCGGAACAGAGGCAGAAATTGTTAATGCCGCCGGAGGTGTGATTCAACCTTTGGTATGCGGTGAAGTTGTTGACGGTGTGTATGTCAACACATATGCTCTCACTCCGGGTGAAGAATATGACTGTATCGCAACAAAGAACCGGTATTTCCATACTTCCGCAAGATTCACGGCGGCGGAAGGCACCGATTTTACCGTTTCCGAACCCGAAAGCACGGACAAGCTCACAGCCGTCGGCGCATACACTGCGCGTAACGTCGGTAATGCAAATACCCGTGTTTATCCCCTCGACAGGGATTTTGTTTCCGCCGAACACGAATACATGTTCACCGTTTCGGATGCAAACTCCTCCTTCTTTATGAAGGCTACATGCAATGATGATGCATATGAAATTCATGCATTGTATGACAAGCAGACTTCCATTGCTTTAACCAACGGTGTTCCCGTGGATAAGTTAATTAATTCAACGGTTGAAAGTGCTGCAGGTGCGGTTGCCTGCGGTCAGTTTGTTGCATCCAACTGCGGTTACGCAAATACGATGACACTCCGACTTACAAAGACCGTTGATTCGGTTGAATACTATCAGGAGTATACGTTCGTTGCGAGAAGAGCGTTGAGCTCGGTACACTTTCGGCAAAAACCCAAGCGAACGGTATTGTGAACGATATTGTGCTACGCGATGAAAACGGCAGCATTGTTAAATATGACAGAGACAGGGCCGACTACTATGCAACTATTGCGTTGAGTATTCCCGAAGTTATTATTTCTGCTTCATTCAAGAGCACCGCGAGCGAAACTGCTCCCAACAAGGGCGGTTATTATCTGCTTGTAAACGGCGAACGTTTTGATGACCCGTCAAATGTCTCCGTTTCTCTTGATTCCACGCTCAGCAGTGAAGACATCACCGTCACCATCTGCCACGAAGACGATGCCTCCGTGCAAAGCACCTATACGCTTCATATTGCCAAGACAGCGCCCACACCGGTGCGCTTTGTAACGGAACCTGCGGATGCGATAACCTTCGTTATTTCAAACAGCACGAGCCTTTCCGTACCTAAAAACGAGGACGGCACCTACAGTCTTATCCCCGGTGAAAGTTATGCTTACACCGTTACAAAGGCCGGCTTTGCAGGCATTCATGAATCGAATTATATCCCTGTTCAGAGTGATGAAGTCATTGAAATCAATGCTGTTCTGACGGCTGCCGAACCGAATCCGAATCTTGACCCGAATCTTGACGCTCAGTGGCCTACTTTCCGCGCCAACCGTTTTAACAACGGCGTTGTTGACTACCCCATACCGACGATTGCCAACGACTCCGTGCTGTATTGGGCAACCCAGTTCGGCAGCGGTTACGGCTCAAATGCCTGCAGCTGCCCCATCATTGTTGATGATTTTCTGTACGTCTATGCAGGAACCAATATCTACAAAATTGATAAAACGAGCGGTGAGGCACTTGTCACAAAGTCCATGGCGGCGAGTTCGAGTTTCGCGATTAATTCTCCCACCTATGCGACGGCATGATATTTGTCGGGCTGTCCAACGGCAGAATTCAGGCGTTCGATGCCGTCACTCTCGATTCTCTTTGGCTCTTCACGGACTCAAACGGCGGACAGCCGAACTGCCCGATCGTTTACCATGACGGCTATATTTACACCGGTTTTTGGAAGAGCGAAACAGGCGATGCAAGTTTCGTATGCGTTTCGGCAACTGACGAAGATCCCGATGTCGGCAACGAAACAAAGTATGCTTCCTGGAGATATGTTTCAAAGGGCGGCTTCTATTGGGCAGGCGCATATGTGTGCG
>ENA-OQEN01001068-OQEN01001068.1-human-gut-metagenome-genome-assembly--contig:-NODE-1068-length-10750-cov-3.453827_pt1 | contig 10750 bp, 13 predicted proteins | sample MGYA00242791_ERZ504627 | MGnify/ENA primary metagenome ERZ504627 (study PRJEB26092, sample SAMD00036316) | human gut metagenome | host: Homo sapiens | study: EMG produced TPA metagenomics assembly of...
CACGTCCCCGTGCAGGCCCGCGCCCAGGACGACGATGTAGTCGCAGTCGGCCGGCGCGTCCGTGCGTGCGGCCTTCACTATGGGTATCTCGATTATGACGAAGACGACGACGCCTATGGCGAGCAGCGCCGTGACGACGATTTTGAGCACCCGCCCGGCAAAGCGGTAAAACACTATGAGCGCCGCGATGAGCGCGAGCAGCGCCGCAAAATATGTGTGCCCCGTCGCGGCGAAGGCGAAGAGCCCCGCGGCGGCGAGCAGCAGTATGACGATGACGAGCCAGAGCTTATGCCTCATCCTGAAGTTCCTCCCATCTGGTATAGAGCGCGTCCAGCTCGGGGTCAAGGCGCGCCTTTTCGTCCTCCAGCTCCATTAGACGCTGATAGTCCGAGGCGTGTTCCCCCTCCTCACGCTCAATTTCCTTCAGACGGGACTCGATCTTTCGATCTCACGCTCGCAGCGGCGGGCCTCCTTCTCGCGCTCGGGCGTGCCTTTTTTGCGCTGGGGCTTCTTCTCAGCTTCGGCGCGGCGGCCTTCGCCGCCTGGGCTATGGCCTCCTGGCGCGCGCGGTATTCGCGGAATTCGGCAAAAGTGCCGCGGAAGTCCGTGACCTCTCCGTTTTCAATGCTCCAGATGCGCGTCGCGAACTTCTCTATGAAATACCTGTCGTGCGAGACGAAGAGCAGGGCCTCGGAGTAATCCGAGAGCGCGTCCTCCATCCACTCGCGGGAGGCGAGGTCGAGGTGGTTCGTCGGCTCGTCCAGGATGAGGAGGTTGAGGTCCCCGCGCATGAGCATGCACAGGCGCAGGCGGCTCTGCTCGCCGCCCGAGAGCGTGCCGACGGCCTTGAGCGCGTCCTCGCCCGAAAAGCCGAAGGCGCCGAGCGAGTCCCGCGCCTCCTGGGGCGAGCAGCGGCAGTCGTAGATGAGCGTGTCGAGCGCCGAACGCTCTGGCTCGGCGAACTTCACGTGCTGGGCAGGTAGGCGAGCTTCACCGCCGGGCCACGGCGCACCCAGCCCGAGTCCGGCTCCTCCTCGCCCACGATGAGCTTCACGAGCGTCGTCTTGCCGCTGCCGTTTTCGCCTATGACGGCCACGCGCTCCCCGCCCGCGACCTCCAGCGAGAGGCCCGAAAAGAGCTCCCGCCCGTCAAAGCCCTTGGCGAGCCCGTCCATGGCCAGGACCTCGTCGCCCCGGAACTCCCGCTCCTTGAAGGCGGCGTGGAGCTTGCGCTCCGTCTTAGGCTTTTCGGTCTGGCTGAGCTTCTCTATGCGCTTTTCCATGGAGAAGGCCCGCTTGTGCAGCTTGTCGTTGCCCATGAAGGCCCAGAGGTGCAGCTTCGCCGCCGCGGCTTCCAGCTGGGCTATCTTGGCCTGGTCCTTCTCGTATTTCTTGAGCTTTTCCTCAAAGCGGCGCTGACGCTCCACGGTGTAGAAGCTGTAGTTGCCGGAGTAGAGCTCCGCGCGCCCCTCCGTTATCTCCACGCAGCGCTGGGCCACGACGTCGAGGAAATAGCGGTCGTGGCTTATGGCGAGCACGGTGCCGCGGAAGTGGAGGATGTAGTCCTCCAGCCACTCCGTGGCGCGCATGTCGAGGTGGTTCGTCGGCTCGTCCAGCAGGAGGATGTCCGTGTCCTCAAGGATGAGCCGCGCGAGGTTCACGCGGGTCTTTTCGCCGCCGGAGAGCAGGGCAAACTCCCGCTGCCTCAGCTCGGTAGGGATATCGAGGCCGTTGGCCACGCGGTTGCGCTCATGGTCCATGTCATAGCCGCCCAGGCGGCGGAAGTCGTCCGATAGCCTGTCGTACTCCGCCAGGAGCGCGGGGCTGCTGTCCGAGGCCATGAGGCCCTCCAGCTCCCGCATCCTGCCGGCCATGGCGCGCAGGCGGCTGTGCGCCTCGCGCAGTACGTCCTCCGTCGTCCAGCCCGCGGGGTAGAGGGTATCTGGCTTATGAGGCCCACGCGGCGGCCCTTCCGCACCGAGGCCGTACCCTCGTCCGGCTCGATCTCGCCCGAGAGGATGCGGAAGAGCGTCGTCTTCCCGCAGCCGTTCGCGCCCAGGATGCCCACGCGCTCCCCGGCCGCGACCTCAAAGCTCAGGCCGTCCAGCACCGGGTGGCCGACCTCGAAGGATTTTTTCAGTTCATGCACGCTTATGTCTGTCATGTTCAGGCTCCGCCCGTTTCATTTCTATATAGTGGTTTATAAAGCCCCCGAGCAGGAGGAAGTAGAAGCAGTAGAAGATCCATATCATCGCGACCATGATGGTGCCTATGTACCGTAGGCGCCGAAGCGGTCCGAGAGCGAGACGTAGAAGGAGAAGATGAAGGAGAAGGCCGCCCAGGCCACGGAGCTGAACACCGCCCCGGGCAGCTGCCGCCGGAACTTCAGCCGACGCGCCGGCATCCACTTGTACAGCAGGCAGAACACCAGGCCAGCAGCGCCAGGATGATGACGAAGCGCAGGTATTTGGCCAGCGTGAAGAGGAAGTCCAGCGAGTGGTTCACGGGCATGCTCTGCTCGATGTAGTCCAGGATCTTGCCGCCGTAGACCATGACGAAGAAGCTCAGCATCAGGATGAAGACGAAGATGATCATGTAGAAGCAGGCCCGCAGGCTGAAACGGATGTAGTCCTCCTTCCGCTCGGCGTCGTAGACCGAGTCCATGCCCCGCAGCAGGGCCTTCATGCAGGCCGAGGCCGACCAGATGGTCAGGAGGATGGAGACGGTCAGCGCCACGCGGCCGCCGTTATATATGCTCGTGACGATGAAGTAGACGATCTCATACAGCGAGTCCGGCACGTAGTCCGCAACGGCCTCAAGCACGACGTCCCTGGTGAGGGGGGTGTATTGCAGCACGGAGACGAGCAGCATTATGACCGGCACGAGCGACATGAAGAGGTAATAGGCGCAGGAGGACGAATAGGTCGTGAGCCTGCGGCTGCCCATGCCGCTGAAGAACTCGTCTACAGCGTCGTATATGTCCCGGAGCGTATCCTTCACGGAGCTTCCCCTCCTTTCCAACTCATCATTCTCTCACATCGCGGAGGAAATATCAACCAAAGCCCTCGACAGGGCGTTCGCCGCGTTTTGCTGTTGCCAAAGCCGGCAAACTGCGCTATCCTGTGGGCAGGAGGCGACGGAACATGAAATTTACCTTCTACCACTTCAACTTCAATGTCCTCGATTTGGAAAGGAGCCTCAAGTTCTACGACGAGGCCCTGGGCCTCAAACCCGTGCGCGAAAAGACGGCGGCGGACGCTCCTACAAGCTGGTCTTCCTCGGCGACGGGGAAACGGGCTTCCAGCTCGAACTCACCTGGCTGCGCGACCATAAGGAGCCCTACGACCTCGGCGAGGGCGAGATCCACCTCGCCCTGCGTGTGGACGACTACGAGGCCGCGCGCAAAAAGCACGAGGAGCTGGGCGTCGTCTGCTTCGTCAACGAGAAGATGGGCGTCTACTTCATCGAGGACCCGGACGGCTACTGGATAGAGATCCTTCCCGAGAAGCGCTGAAAAAAGCCCCGGTTTTCCGGGGCTTTTCTCTTGCATATGGCGCGCGGGGCTGCTATAATAACGAGGTTATGAAGATGAGACGGCTCACATACGTCCAGACCATAGCTCTGGGCTTTTTCACCGTCATCGCGGCGGGTACTATACTGCTCATGCTGCCTGCGGCCTCTCAGAGCGGGAAGGCCACGGGCTTTGTAACTGCGCTCTTTACCGCGGTCAGCGCCTCCTGCGTCACGGGCCTCGTCCTCGTGGACACGGCGACGTATTGGACGGGCTTCGGCCAGACGGTCATCCTCCTGCTCATCCAGCTCGGCGGCCTCGGCTTCATGACCATCGCCACGCTCTTCTCCCGCCTCGTGCGCCGGCGCATGAGCATGCGCGAGCGCGGCGTCATGGCCGAGAGCATCAACACCGTCCGCGTGGGCCGCATCATGGAGATAACCTCCACCATCGGCCTCGGGACGCTCATCTTCGAGCTGGCGGGCGCGGCGCTCCTGGCCGTCCGCTTCATCCCCGAGTTCGGCCTGGGGCAGGGGCTCTGGTACTCGGTCTTCCACTCCGTCTCAGCATTCTGCAACGCGGGCTTCGACTCATGGGCGTCAAGGCGCCCTTTTCCTCCCTGGTGTCCTATTCTGACGACGCGCTGGTGAGCATCACCATAATGCTGCTCATCATCCTCGGCGGCATAGGCTTCCTCGTCTGGGACGACGTGAGGCAGAAGGGCCTGCGCTGGAAACGCTACGATCTGCATACGAAGCTCGTCATCCTGACGACGCTCATACTCATCTTCGGCGGCGCGCTGCTCTTCTTCTTCCTGGAGCGGGGCCGCATGAACGCGGACATGCCGCTCGGCGAGCAGATACTCGTGAGCTTCTTCTCGGCCGTGACGCCGAGGACCGCAGCTTCAACAGCGTGGACACCGCCGCGCTCTCGGACGCCTCGAAGCTCCTGACCGTCATACTCATGTTCATAGGCGGCAGCCCCGGCTCCACCGCGGGCGGCATCAAGACCACCTCGGTCGCCGTCGTGTTCATCTTCCTCTTTTCGGGCATACGCGGCAGGCGCGGGGCTACGTCTTCGGCCGCCGCATCCCGGACGACGCGATGAAGCGCTCGGGCATGATAGTCAGCACGAACCTCATGCTGGCCCTCTTCGGCGCGCTGGTCCTGTGCGGGACGCAGTCCCTGCCCCTGGGCGACGTGCTCATCGAGGTCTTTTCCGCCATAGGCACGGTGGGCATGTCCACCGGCATCACGCGCGAGCTCACCACGCTCTCGGCCCTCGTCGTGGCCCTGCTCATGTACTGCGGCAGGGTGGGGAGCGTATCCTTCGCCATGGCGCTGCTGGAGCGGCGCACAGACCCGCCCGTGACCTACCCCGAGGAACAGGTCACAGTAGGCTGACAGGAGGTCACAAAACCATGAAATCCTTCCTCATCATCGGCATGGGCACCTTCGGCCACCACCTCTGCCGCGCGCTCTGCAAGCTGAAGTGCGAGGTCATGATAGCCGACCAGAACGGCGAGGCCCTGGAGGACATGCTCCCCTACGTCGCCTCCGCCAAGATCTGCGACTGTGCCAACATCGAGGTGCTGCGCTCCTTCGGCGTGCAGCAGTTCGACGCCTGCTTCGTCTGCGTGAACCAGAACTTCCAGGCCTGCCTGGAGATAACGGACCAGCTCAAGGAGCTGGGGGCGAAGCGCGTCTACAGCAAGGCCGACCGCGACCTGGAGGCCAAGTTCCTCCGCCGCTGCGGCGCCGACTTCATCATCTACCCAGAGCGTGACGCCGCCGAGCGCATCGCCGTGCGCGAGTCTTCGGAGCGCATCTTCGACTTCATCGGCCTCTCGGAGGGCTGCGCCATCTGCGAGATCGAGGTCCCCGGGGACTGGCTGGGCCGCTCCGTGGCCGAGGTCGGCCTGCGCAGCCGCCACGGCCTCAACCTCATCGCCGCCAAGCGCGGCGAGCGGCTCCACCCCGTCCTCGACCCCGCCTACGTATTCGCAAAGGACGAACACGTGCTCGTGCTCGGCAGCCTCGACGATATACGCAAAGCCACCAGGGACTGACAGGCCCCTGCGCGCACACTGAAAGGATCTGTTGCAAACTTGCTCACACTCAAGAACATCACCAAGGACTACCTCGCCGGGGATATGAGCGTCCACGCGCTCCGCGGCGTCAGCATCAGCTTCAGGGAAAGCGAATTCGTCTCCGTCCTCGGCCCCTCGGGCTGCGGCAAGACGACGCTGCTCAACATCATCGGCGGCCTCGACAAGTACACGGAGGGCGACCTCATAATAAACGGCCGCTCCACCAAGGAGTACGGCGACAAGGACTGGGACACCTACCGCAACCACTCCATCGGCTTCGTCTTCCAGACCTACAACCTCATCCCGCACCAGAGCGTGCTCGCCAACGTCGAGCTCGCCCTCACCATCTCCGGCGTCTCCCGCGCGGAGCGCAGGGAGCGGGCGGTCCGGGTGCTCGAAAAGGTCGGCCTGGGCGACCAGCTCTACAAAAAGCCCAACCAGATGTCCGGCGGCCAGATGCAGCGCGTCGCCATAGCCCGCGCGCTCATAAACGACCCCGACATCCTCCTCGCGGACGAACCCACCGGCGCTCTCGACTCCGAGACCAGCGTGCAGATAATGGAGCTGCTCAAGGAGATAGCCCAGGACAAGCTCGTCGTCATGGTCACGCACAACCCCGACCTGGCCGAGCGCTACTCCACCCGCATCGTCCGCCTGCTCGACGGCGAAGTCAAGGGCGACACCGACCCCTTCGACCCCGAGACCGTCCCCGTAAAGGCGGAGGAAACGGGCAAAAAGCGCCCCTCCATGAGCTTTTTCACCGCGCTTTCCCTCTCGCTCAACAACCTCATGACCAAGAAGGCCCGCACCATCCTCACGGCCTTCGCCGGCAGCATAGGCATCATAGGCATAGCCCTCATCCTCTCGCTCTCGAACGGCATCCAGACCTATATCGACCGGGTGCAGGAGGACACGCTCTCCTCCTACCCGCTAACCATCGAGGCAGAGGCCGCGGACCTCGGCTCCATGGTCGAGGCACTCAGCGGCGCTCACGGCGAGGCCGCCGACGGCGCTCAGCACGAGCTTGACGCCGTCTACTCCAACGTCGTCATGTACGACCTCATGGACAGCCTCAACACCATGGACGTGAACACGAACAACCTCAAGGCTTTCAAGGAGTTCATAGAGTCCGGAGACAGCGGCCTTGAGGACTACGTCAGCGCCATACAGTACGGCTACGACCTCGGCTTCGACGTTTACACCCGGGACGCGGGCGGCAAGGTCGTGAAGTCCGACGTCATCTCCCTGCTCAACGACATGATGGGCAGCGTCTACGGCGGCGATTTCTCCAGCTACTTCGACACGATGGGCGATTTCTACTCCAGCTTCGAGGTCTGGCAGGAGATGCTCCCCGGCGAGGGCGGCAGCCTCATCGACGACACCGTCCTCGGCCAGTACGACGTCATCTACGGCTCCTGGCCCCAGAGCTACGACGAGGTCGTGCTCATCGTGGACAAGAACAACGAGGTGAGCGACCTCGTGCTCTACTCCCTCGGCCTGCGCACCGAGGAGCAGATGGCCGACGGCTTCGAGGCCTCCATGTCCGGCGAGACGCTCGACGCCGAGGTCGAGAGCTGGAGCTATGAGGAGCTGTGCGGCCTCAGCTTCAAGCTCATCGCCCGGCCCGAGTACTACGTCTGCGACGAGGAGACCGGCGGCTACACGGACCTCACCGCCACGAGCGCCGGCATGGACTACCTCTACGACTCCAAGGACCGCGGCATCAGCCTCAAGATAAGCGGCATCGTCCGCCAGAACGAGGACGCCGTCGCCGGCATGATGACCGGCGCCATAGGCTACACCTCCGCCCTCACCGACAAGGTCATCGAGCTCTCGAACGAGGCCGACATAGTCAAGGCCCAGCTTGCAGACCCCGGCACCGACGCATCCTCGGCCTGCCCTTCGCCACCGGCGAGGAGCCGGAGCCGACCCTGGACGAAATCAAGGCAGACGTGGACGAGTACATCGAGGGCCTCGACGTCTCCGGCCGCGCCGCGCTCTACACCGACCTCACCGAGCGCGCGCCCGAGGACTACGTGGAGCTCACCGTCGAGCAGGCCATGCAGGGCATGACCCGCGAGTATATCGAGGAGATGATGCTTGAGGGCTACGCCGTCGAGATGGGCGTGGACCCCGAGACCATCCGCGACTACATCGCGGACATGGACGACGAGACGCTCATGGACTACGTCCGTGAGATGACCGCCGAGGCTGTCCGCGAGCAGTACGCCGACGCCGCGCGCGCACAGCTGGCCGCCATGAGCGCCGAGCAGCTGGCCATGGCCCTCTCCATGAGCCCGCTCACCGACGAGCAGTACGAGTACGTCTACGCCGAAAAGCTGCCGCCGAAGTACTCCGAGAGCACGTATGAGGAGAACCTTGAGCTCCTGGGCTACGTGGATAAGGACAGCCCGAGCTCCATAAGCCTCTACGCCGCCAGCTTCGCGGACAAGGACGAGATAGCCCGCATCATCTCCGAGTACAACGCCGCCGTCGAGGATGAGGAGGACGAGATAAGCTACACCGACTACGTCGCCATCCTCATGAGCTCGGTCTCCACCATTATCAACGCCATAAGCTATGTGCTCATAGCCTTCGTGGCCATCTCGCTCGTCGTCTCCAGCATAATGATAGGCATCATCACCTACATCTCCGTGCTTGAGCGCACGAAGGAGATAGGCATCCTCCGCTCCATAGGCGCGTCGAAGCGGGACGTCTCCAACGTCTTCAACGCCGAGACGCTCATCGAGGGCTTTGCCGCCGGCGTCATCGGCATAGGCATCACCCTGCTGCTCATCATCCCATAAACGCCATCGTACAGAACCTGACGGGCATAGAGAGCCTGCGGGCCATCCTGCCGGCTTCCGGAGCGTCGCGCTCGTCGTCATCTCCATGATTCTGACCTTCATAGCGGGGCTCATCCCCTCCGGCTTCGCCGCGAGGCGCGACCCCGTGGAGGCATTGAGGACTGAATAAAATGCACTATCTGAGACAGGGCCGGGGCTTTTACCGCAGCGCTATAGCCTGATGCTGCCCATGATCCTGCAAAACCTCGTCACGAACTTCATGGCCCTGGCCGACTCCTTCATGGTCGGGGCCCTGGGCGAGACGGAGCTGGCCGCCGTGACCATGGCCAACTCCGTTTTCTATGTCCTGTCGCTCATTATCTTCGGCATACAGAGCGGCACGGGAGTCCTTGTCGCACAGTATTACGGCAAGGGCAGGCTGGATGCGATAAACCGCATCATGGGCATGGGCTACTATGTCTCCCTGGGCCTCACCGCGCTCATAGCCCTGCTGGCCTTTTTCTTCCCCATGCAGCTCATGCAGCTCGTCACGAACAACCCCGACCTCTGGGAGCCGGGCGCGGAGTACGCGCGCATCGTGGGCTTTTCCTACGTCTGCATGGCCTTCTCCGGCGTCTACATCGCCGTCCAGCGCAGCATGGAGAACCCTGGCCTCGGCGCCATACTCCTGACCGTCTCCGGAGCGCTGAACATCCTGCTCAACTATATGTTCATCTTCGGTAAATGGGGCGCGCCCGCCATGGGCTGCGCCGGAGCCGCCGTTGCCACGCTGCTCAGCCGCGTGTTCGAGGTCCTGGTCGTCACCGGCTGCTTCTTCCGGAGCAAGCGCCTGCCCGTGAAGCCGGGCCTCATGCTCAGGCCGGGCCGGATAATCGCCGGAGACTTCATCAAATACTCCCTGCCCGTCGTGCTCAACGAGGGTATGTGGAGCCTCGCAATGTCGCTCTTTTCCATCATCATGGGCCACATGCCGAACAGCACGCCCATCCTTGCCGCCTACACCATCGCCGGCAACATCGACCGCATGGCCGCCGTCGCCCTCTTCGCCGCCGGCAACGCCGCCGCCGTGATCATAGGCCGGGACATAGGCTGCGGGGATACGAAGGAGATCTACGGCAAGGGAGTGGCGCTCAACTTTGTCTGCTTCGTCACCGGCATCATAAGCATGGGCATCCTGCTCACCATCCGCGCGACGCTGCTCGACGGCTTCATCTTCCCGCTCATGGACATCTCCGCCGAGGCTGGGGAGCTGGCCAAGATGATGCTGGCCTTCATCGCCGTCGTCATGCCCCTGCGCAGCCTCAACCTCTGCAACATCGTCGGCGTATTCCGCGGGGGCGGGGACGTGCGCTACGGCCTTATTTGCGACATAGGCCCGCTCTACTGCGTCTGCCTGCCCGCCGCAGCCCTCTGCGGCCTTGTATTCGGCCTCGGCATCACCGCCGTCTACGTCTGCATCTGCCTGGACGACTTCTGCAAGGTCTTCCTCTGCCTGCCCAGGCTCCGCTCCGGCAAGTGGATAAACTCCGTCACGCGCGAGACGCTGTGAATAAACGCCCCGGTTGACGCCGGGGCGTTTTTGTTGGACATAAAGTAAAATATACTTGACATTATGTCGCGCGGGTGTTATGATGCAGGCACAGGAAAGGAAGTGTGGAAAATGAACGACTATGATGAGCGGCAGATACTGGCGAGGGGCCGGGCCTTCATGTGGGGCTTTTTCACGCTGATGCTCTGTCTTATGGCATATGGGTTTACGGATATGCTCATAGAGCCCTGGTGCGACACGCTGACGGGCTGCATCATCTGCATCTGCGTGTCGCTTTTGGTGTTTGCGTCCATCTGCATAAGGCAGGACGCCTTTGCGGGCATCGGGCGCAACCGGAAGCGGAATCAGACGGTGCTGCTGGTGCTAACGCTGGTGAACCTGATGTTCGGCGTATCGCATGTAATCGACGGCGACCTGCTGAGGGAGGGGCTGCTGTGTTTCCGCTCGGTGAACCTGATAGTGGGCGCGACGACGGGGCTGGTGCTGCTGGTGTACTGGCTGCACGGGCTGCGTGAGCGGGGCGAGGCGGAATGAAGAATCTGCGTCTCAAGTCCGCACGCGCGGCGCTGGACATGTCGCAGCAGCAGCTGGCCGACGCCGTCGGCGTCTCGCGGCAGACGATAAACGCCATTGAAAAGGGCGACTACAATCCGACGATAAGGCTCTGCCTTGCCATCTGCAAGGCGCTGGGCAAGACGCTGGACGAACTGTTCTGGGAAGACTGAGCCGCGCCCGTGCTTAAAAGTTTTTTGCCCCGCTTTTTTACAAAAAAGCGGGCGGGGACCGGGGGCGGCG
>ENA-OQEN01001069-OQEN01001069.1-human-gut-metagenome-genome-assembly--contig:-NODE-1069-length-10748-cov-8.095848_pt1 | contig 10748 bp, 13 predicted proteins | sample MGYA00242791_ERZ504627 | MGnify/ENA primary metagenome ERZ504627 (study PRJEB26092, sample SAMD00036316) | human gut metagenome | host: Homo sapiens | study: EMG produced TPA metagenomics assembly of...
CTACTCGACCACCTCGGCTGGCGGGATATCCCATTAAGCTCGCGGGCAATGCCCGTTTGCACCGGCTGTCTCTGGCAGCGGATTCGTGCGTGAACCGAAGTATTATGGCGGGACCCCGGCGTCGGTCAACGGAAACCGGGCTGCACACAATTCCACCATCCGGCACGCTCCGCCGAAGGCAGGCGCAAGGTTTTCGCTCGGTCAAGTCCTGGGCTCGCACGAAGGCCACATTAAGTGGCCTTCGGCTCGTGCGGAATCTACGAAAACCTTGCGCCTGGCCTTCGGCGGCGCGGCCTGCGTCAACTATGGGGCAGCCCGGTTTTCCGTTGGCCGGCGCGCCCCACTCATAATGCTTGGGTCGGTGGGCTGATGTGTTGCGTCCCTGATGGCTACAGGGTTGAAATGAAGGTGGACAGGCGATTTAGGCCTTCGTCCAGATCTTTGTCGGAGACGCAGTAGCTGAGGCGGATGTGGCCTTCGGTGCCGAAACAGTCGCCTGGGACTAGGGCTACGTTTGCTTCTTTGATGGCTTTGATACAGAAGTCTTTGCTGGTTAGGCCATACTGTTTGATGCTCGGGAAAGTGTAGAAGGCTCCTGCGGGCTCTACTACGTCGAGGCCCATGGCGTCTAAGGCTGCGAGTACGCGTTCGCGGCGAGCTCGGTAGACTTTGAGCATGGGGGTTGGGTCGACGGTGAGGGCTCGGGCTGCGGCGTCCATCTCAAAGGAGACGGCGCTCGATACTAGGTATTGGTGGGCCTTTGCGATCTCGGCGATGACGGGGGTTGCCGCTGCGAGCCAACCTAAACGCCAGCCGGTCATGGCCCAGGGCTTGGAGAAGCTCTCAATGACCACCGTCTGCTCGCGTAGCTCCGGGTGGCGCTGGGCAAATCGCTCGTAGCGTCCACGTAGACCAGGCGGTTATATACGTCGTCGCAGACACGTAGATGCCCGCCTGCTCCGCCACGTGTGCCACGGCGTCGAGCGATGCCGCGTCGAGGATGCAACCCGTGGGATTGTTGGGCGAGCAGATGACGATGGCCTTAGTCGCCGGCGTCACACAGGCACGAAGCGCCTCCTCTTCAATCTGGAATTGCGCAGGCTCTGTATCCAAAAAGACCGCTTTGGCGTGATTGGCCACGACGATGCTCTCGTACAGGCCAAAGGCCGGCGTGGGGATAATGATCTCGTCGCCGGGGTTGAGCATAGCCATGAATGTTGCCGACAGGGCCTCGGTCGCGCCGTCGGTTAGGATGACCTCGTCGGCCGAAAACGTAAGGCCCGCGTTCCCCATGTAGCAGACAGCGCCTCGCGCAGGGCGGGGCGACCGTTGTTGGGCGGATAGTGCGTGTCGCCGCGGCCCAGCGCGGCGGTCACCTCGGCGCTAATCACATCGGGCGTAGGAAAATCGGGTTCGCCGAGCGCAAGCGCGATACACCCTGGGTGCTGGGCGGCGAGCGCGTTAATCCGACGGATGCCGGAGGGCTTGAGCGTGGCAAGCGAGGTGTTCATGGGCAGACGCATGGCGTTCCTTTCGTAAGGGTTGCACTAGGATAGCGCGGCGAGGCGCCGCCAGACGGTGTAACCTAAACGGAAACCAACCGGAAAGGAGGCGGCATGGAAACGACCGCACGCGGCGATGTACCAAAAACGTTGCAAACCATTGCGTATATCAGCATTCCCAATAGCGCGGATCTTGAGTTTTTGCTCTGGGACCTGCAGGATGCCATCGCCGCCTATGCACAGCTTTCCGGCACCACGCTCCCCCGCCCGATCGACCTGAAGGCGGATAATGCCGACGGCGTTGCCGATGGTATCGTGCTCGGTATTAATGATGCATTTGATGATGAGGCGATGATCGCTGTCGAGCAGATACTCGATCGCCTTGGAATCGCGAAAACACGCGTCTATGTCATCGTTCTTGCTGGATCCGAGGACGCCGAACGGGCACACGAAACCGCCGTGCGGCTGCACCGGGCCTGCCGTCTTCGTGACCTGTCGTGGTGTGGCGGCGTTGTCGTCTGTGCCGGCAGCGGTATTGCGGCGCTTCGCCACTCCCCGCGTATGGGCCTCTTGCGCCGGCCATTTTCCGAAGCGATGGACAAGCTCGTAGGCGCCGTTCGCATGGGCTGCTCCGTCGAGCATGCGCAGCGACTTGGCGGCGGCAATGCCGTCAACGTCAACGTCGACGGCATGGTTTGCGCCGAGCCAGCTGTGCCCGCGCCGATCTGGCGAGCGTTCTGAAACGCCTCGCGCCCGCGCCCAATCAGATATCTAAATTAGAGAACGGCCCAGTCAACGGCTTCGTGCCAACGCTCAACAAGACGCCCCAGACGCCAGGCGGCATTGGCGGGACTAGTTGACGGCAATACGACAGCGGACAGACCCGTCCGCTCCTGTAGATAGCGCTTATAAAGGCGCCCCGCCGTACCTCCGTTGCATATCACCTGCTCAATGGGAGCTGCGCCGGTAATGCGCTCGATATGTGCCGGCACAACGTTGCGAATGCTCGCGTCACTCGAGCCCTTAATGTCACAGCTCTCGATCACGTCCCACAGGCTACGCCGCCGTTCAGCAGCATGGAGCGCTTGGCGACAATCGAGGCGTCGAGCGTCGCAGGCTCACCGCTTGCCAAAGGGTCGCCCTCGTTGGGCGGCACGGGCACACCGAGGCATGCGGCCATCACGCGCCAAAAGCGATTCTGAGGGTTACCGTAATAAAAGGCATTGGCACGCGAAAGCACCGAGGGAAACGACCCGAGCACCAAAACGCGCGAGTGCTCGTCAAACACGGGTTCAAACCCATGCTCAATATGTTGATAGCCCTCGTCCGGCGCGGCCACGAGCTAGGCCCTCAGCAGATAGCGCACCTCGTAGGGTGCAAGCTCAAGGGTACCCGTCAGCTCGACCGTGGGAGCATCGTCGGCAAGTAGGTCGACGAAGGAGCCGTTGAGTTCGCCGGCTCCAAAGGTATAGGGCTCGTTCACGGCATTGACCGCCACAAGCACCGTCGCGTCGTCGCAGGCGCGCTCGAACAGCAGCTGCTTGTTCTGGATCACCACGTTGCGATAGGCACCGTAGTTGAGAGCACGGGCCGCCGCGTCGTCGGCCGAGCGCAGGTGCATGAGCTGCTTGATGAAAGCCGTCAGCTCGTTGGGCGCAGGCTCATCGAGCGCAGGTCGCAGCGCCCAGTCGCCATCGGGGCCGCCCTTTTCGCCAGCAATTCCCCACTCGCTGCCGTAGTAGACGCACGGGATGCCCGGCATGCCAAACAGCATGCCATAGGCGGGGCGCAGGCAGGACTTGTCAGTGAGGATGCTCGCCAGGCGCGGCACATCGTGGTTGTCGACAAACGACAGCAGATGCTTGCCGCGATAAATGCACCACGGGTCACCGCCAAACTGGCGATGAAGAGAGTGGGCAATCTCGAACATGTTGATCGAATTAAAGCTGGAGTACAGGCCCTTGTAGCACTCGTAGTTGGTGCAGGAGTCGAGCATCTCGTCGTTGACAATCTGGTTGTAGTCGCCGTGGAGCGTCTCGCCGATCAGCACAAAATCGGGCTTGAGCTCACGGGTAAAGTCGTGCAGACGACGCATGAAGTCGCGGTCGAGCATATAGGCAACATCCAGGCGCAGGCCGTCGACGCCGAAGACCTCGGCCCAGCGGCGCACGGACTCGAGCAGGTAATCGACAACGGCGGGGTTTTGCAGGTTGAGCTTCACGAGCTCAAAATGGTCTTCCCAGCCTCGTACCAAAAGCCGTCGCCGTAGCACGAGTCACCGTCAAAGCTGATGTGGAACCAGTCCTTGTACGGCGAGTCCCACTTGCGCTCCTGCACGTCGCGGAAGGCCCAAAAACCGCGACCGACGTGGTTGAAGACGGCATCGAGCACCACGCGGATGCCATGGTCGTGCAGCGTCTCGCACACGGCGGCAAAGTCGGCATCCCCACCCAGGCGACGGTCGATATGACGCAGGCTGCGCGTATCATAGCCGTGGCTATCGGACTCGAGTGGCGGGTTGATCAGCACAGCGCCAATACCGAGTTCTTGCAGGTAGTCGGCCCATTGGGCGATTTTCATGATGGGCGCATCGGGGTTGGGCGCGGCGTTGGCAGCCTGGGCAAGCTCATCCTCGGCAACGGGCGCGGCGTTTTCGCGCGGAGCCCCGCAAAAGCCCAGCGGATAGATCTGATAGAACGTCGTCTCGTATGCCCACATAACAGCCTCCCGGAAATCCTTCACGCAACGCCACCCATTGTATGCCCAGCTTGTATCCTCTCCCCCAAAATAAGTTGCGGTGGAATAGTTCCTGCTTGGGCCTTCAGAGGCCTTAAACAGGAACTATTCCACCGCAACTGATGAGGAAACGTGATTAGGCGACGGGCTTTGCGCGGCGTATGGCTGGGAACATTACGGCGATGGCGAGGATCTTGCCAAATAAATGGTACTGCCGAGATGCCGCCGAGCGAATAGAGGGGTGTCCGCACGGGCGGCTACCCTATGATAAAGGCGGCATATTCCCGCACCTGATCTACTAAAGGTAGTTGAACGATGGCAGACATTAAAATCAAGATCGTCAGCAATCCATATCAAGAAATTGTTCGGTTCTTCCGATGGGATAACGGCTGGCAAGAAATAACGACCTCCTCAAACCCCAATAGCGCGCTCCATAGCACGAAGATCGTTAACGGATTCTTCCCCTTTAAGGCCGAAGAGATCATCGACATCCTCGCCAAAGAGTTCGGCGACGGCGAAAAAATCGAATTGCATTTCGAAGGCGCCGATGACGAATGGCAGGAATTGCTCGCCATCTGCACCGAAGGGCCACGCGCCAACACATACGAGTCATACGAGACGAGCGCTACCTATCAAACGCCCGTGACGTCTTGCCGGAAATTGTCGAAGTCTTCAGAGAAATCCAGGGGCTTGTAGACGAAGCAGTCTCCGAGCGAACAAAAGTCTCTGAGCAAATTAGGAAGTTCACCGATGTCTCGAGCGACATCATCCGCTGTGTGTGCTCGGCAGCTATAGTGCAGGCAAATCGACGCTCATCAACGCCCTCATTGGCATGGAGATCCTTCCCAGCGGCGACGAGCCTGTAACGGCCCGCATATTTCAAATCAAACGTTCAAAAGACCGAGATCGCGCGATGGTTCAATTCTCCTGTGGCAACAGGCGATTCTTGCTACGTTTTGATCTTGATGGCCTCATGGAAAACAAAGAGCTTATGGGGGAGCCCCTATACGACAAGATCGCGGCCAAAGTCGCTGACTCCATGCCCGGCATGGCCTCCCATATGAACAGTGTCCTCAAGGTTCTTAACTCATACCATGCCGATGAAGACGACCGGACCATCTCCGATCTGATCAGAATCGAGGTGCCCTTTAGCGATACCGATCCATGGCCCCATGATAGGGAGTTTGTTATCTTTGACACCCCGGGCTCAAACTCCGCCTCCAACGCCGATCACGCCCGAGTGCTCAAACAGGCAATGGAGGGCCTCTCGAATGGCCTTCCCATTTTCGTTGCGGAGTACAACTCGCTCGATACGAAGGACAACAAGAACCTCTCCAACGAGATAGAGCAGATTCCCGCAATCGATGAGCGCTTTGCCATGATCGTAGTCAACAAAGCAGATTCCGCCGACCTTCCCAAAGGAGGATTCGACGATGAGCCGTCTCGCAAATCATGCGTTGGTCCATTCCGGCCAGCCTTTACGGGCAAGGTATCTACTTTGTTTCTTCCATCCTCGGCCTAGGCTCAAAGAACTCCAGCGAGTTTATAAGCGACAACTATGCCGAGAAATTCGAAGATCAGCAGCGTAAATACACAGATCCGACAAGCCGCTTCTACAAAACGCTCTACCGCTACGACATCCTTCCGGGACAGATCTCGCGCAGAACCAACCGCGAATCCGAGGCTTGCAAGGATCTCCTTCTTGCCAACAGCGGACTCTTTTGTATCGAAAATGAAATACGGCTGTTTGCCGAGCGGTACTCTGCCTACAACAAATGCAGCAGGTCGGAATCGCTCCTACAAGAAATTGTCAGCATAACCGAAGAAGAGATTGCCGATAAGAAAACCGACCTCGAACAAAAGAAAGCACAGCGAGAAACCGAGCTCGAAGAGGATAAGCGCAATCTCATCAACCAGCTCGAAGACTGCAGAGAGCATGCGAGGCTGGACTCCTCGGCCAGCTATGCCGGCGCCATCGACAGGAACGTTTCCGCCGAGCAGTGGAAAACCAACCTTGACACGCTTCAGGCGCGTCAAGGCGCCATTACCGAAGACAAGCGAGAGCGCCTCGAATACTCAAAACGGTCGAACGCAGCCGCGCAAGCGTTTGACTCAATCGCCCCTAACTTTTTCAATAGGCTCAGCGAATCGATAAAAGGAAGCCCGGCCAACACGCAAAAGGACGTCGACTCCCAGCCAACATTTGGGTTAGCGGAGGTTGGCAAAGGCCTTTGTGATGACATCACCGATGCGCTCCAAAAAAGATCCGACGCAAAGGCTGCCGAAAGAACAGCCGACAAAGATGCCGCCGACCAGCTCTTTAACGAGGTCATCAATCACTATGACGAATGTACCGAGCAAATAGCTCAGACCATCGACGAGCTGTCGCAAAGCTATTGGAAGGACTGTGCAGAGCATAGCCGCGATGCCCTCTATCGCATCGCTACCAGCAGCGACAATCCTCTTTCCGAAGAGAAGCGCCAAGAGGTCGGCGATATCATTCTTAAATATCGTGGCCTCGCGCTCGATAAGACAAAGGGCCCCATTTTCAGCAAGGCAGACTTTACCGAACTGAAGCTCATGGACCGTGTCATCTTTAAATCCGACAAGCTTTTGCTTAGGAAAGTCGAAGACAAATTCAACCACGAAATCTCACGGTGTTTCTGCGAAGCACGCGCCGAAACAGAGCGCGAGCATACCTACGGCTTTACCGAATGGCTCAACGAGCTGCTTGGCCAAATTACGAGCAATATCACCGACTACAACCCGGTGCTCCATGGCCATGTCGAAGACATCAACAGGCAAACCGCGGAGATCAACGCCCTCGAGGCAAAACTCGAGACGCTCAATAATCGAAAAGAGTACATTGCGCGCGTCATTAATTGGAAGGAATAGGCTGATCGCATGGGCATCAAAAACGCGATTATGCGCGCTGCCGATAAAGCCGGCAACGCGGTCGCAACCGTCTCGGTACTCAGCAGCTCCCAACTCGATGAGGTCGACAAAAAGCGAACAGCATACTTGTCAGAAAAGCCAAATCCGGCAGACGAGCAAGCTGTCGAGCTCACCAATCGGCTCTTGGCAACTGCCGCCGTTGAGCTTCACAACGCCTATCTGCCACAACTGCGAAATGTTTACGCGCCGATTGACCCCTCCATTGAATATCCCATGGCTTTAACGCCGACAACAACATCCGCTTCATGAATATCACGAAGTGGATCGTGGATCCCAACGAGGACAGTCTCGAGAAGCTTGTAAATGTGTACGACGTTCTTTCTGACGAAGAATGCAATATTGCGCTGATCTTTAATCGAACCAGCGCAAGCACCGAGGTTTTTCTCGCAGTCGTCAATAGCGACAATGCCTGCGACAACATCGACGCTGATAATTTTTCCCGGCGCATGTCGGATGCCTTGAGGGGCAACTTCCCCGGTTCCGAAGTGGGACCCGCCAACCGCGGTCCCATTCCGTGTCTAGACAATCGACGCCTGTCTTCGGTTGCCGCCGTTTCGAATATTCCGGCCGAAAAGAACGAGAAGTTCGTCACGCAAACTATTGAGAAGGTTCTCGACGGCATTGTGCCCGGTAGGCCGAGCGAAGACTACACTATCGTGCTGCTCGCAACCCCGATTCACGATATCGAATCGCGTAAACTCCGCCTCGCCGAGCTCCACACACTGCTGACGCCCTATGCCTCATGGACGACCAACTACACATATCACCAGAACGACTCCATCGGATCGTCCGCGACGATTGGCATCAATGCAGGTGTGAGCGCCGGCAGACAGGTGGGAAACAATCAGGCTGTTGCTCAAAACTACAACGAGACAGACTCGACAAACGGGTCGATCTCGGAATCGAGCAACGAGAGCGTAACCGACTCGTCCACATCGACCGAAAGCATCACGGATACGGTTACCGACGGCAGAAATGAATCCTCGAGCGGAGGCGTTAACTTAGTCGTATCCGCAAGTCACACGGAGAGTTCGTCGCACTCCACGTCCACGGCAAAAGGCACGAGCTCATCTACCGGCAAAGCCATATCCAACTCGCTCGGCAAAGCCGTTACCAGCGGCGTTGGCAAGGCCGTCTCTAAGGGAGCGTCCGTAACTTCTGGCGTTTCGCAGGCCGTAAATCTTGGCGCCAACTTTGGCGGATCGTTCGCGCGCTCAAGCACGGTCACCGCTACCATCGGCGCCGACGAAGGCATCACGCAGACGTTTAAGAACTACTCCATCCAACACGCGCTCGAAATCCTTGAGTTGCAGATGAAACGCTACGACCTTGCCTCGGCGCTTGGCATGTGGGACTTTTGCGCCTACGTGCTGTCGGAAGACCACAACGTCGCGAACAACGTTGCCCACACCTACCTCGCCCTCACCCAGGGCAAAGAGTCCTATATGTCTCAGGCTGCGGTAAACCTCTGGCGTGGAGACCTCGGAGAGCAAAGTGCCGACGCCGCGGCAATCTGCTCCTACCTTCGCGAATTGCGCCATCCTGTTTTTGCCCTCTCCCCCGCCCTGCTCGATCAACATCCGAGCTTTTCGGTCTATCCGGCAACAGTCGATGCAACCGCCGCCCTATCGGGCAAGGAGCTGGCTTATTCGCTCAATTTCCCCAAGAAATCCGTCCCGGGGCTGCCCGTTATCGAGTGTGCGTCTTTTGGACGCAATGTCTCAACGTTCGATGGCACGCAGCCCCAACAAGGCCTTTGCATAGGCAAGGTTTTCCATATGCATCGCGAGGAACGCATCAAAACGTTCCTGTCAAAGGACTCACTTGCCTCGCACACCTTTGTTACGGGCAGCACCGGCGCAGGAAAGACCAATACCGTCTGTCGCATCCTCGACCAAGCGCTCGACCAGCGAGTCAACTTCCTTGTCATTGAACCTGCCAAGGGCGAATACAAGGACGTGTATGGAGGCCGCGAAGACGTAAACGTCTTTGGAACCAATCCAGAATTCACGCCGCTCCTGCGTATCAATCCTTTTAGCTTCCCGTCCGGCATCCATGTGCTGGAACACCTCGACCGACTCGTTGAGATCTTTAATGTCTGCTGGCCCATGTACGCCGCCATGCCCGCCGTCCTTAAAGACGCCGTCGCCAGGTCATACGAAGACTGTGGATGGGACCTTGCCGCTTCTGATAACCCATATGGAGCCGATCTCTTTCCTTGCTTTGCAGATGTTGCCCGCAACGTCCGCGAGATTCTCGATTCCAGCGAGTACGACGCCGAAAATAAGGGCGCCTACAAGGGTTCGCTGCTCACGCGTCTCAATTCACTCACCAACGGGCTCAACGGCATGATGCTTTCGTCGAACGAAGTCGACGCCACCGTGCTTTTTGACGCCAACACAGTCATCGACCTATCGCGCATTGGCTCCGCCGAAACAAAATCCCTACTCATGGGTCTTCTTGTACTCAAACTTCAAGAACATCGCATGGCCGAGAAAAAGGACATGAACCAGCCGCTTCGCCATCTAACCGTGCTTGAAGAGGCACACAACCTGCTTAAGCGATCGTCGAGCAGCCAAGGCTCGGAGAGCGGCGACCTGACGGGCAAGAGCGTCGAGATGATCTCAAATGCCATCGCCGAGATGCGTACATACGGCGAAGGCTTCATCATCGCCGACCAAGCGCCCGGCCTTCTCGACATGGCTGCCATTCGCAATACGAATACCAAGATTATCCATCGCCTGCCTGATCTTTCGGACCGCGAGCTCGCCGGTCGCGCTGCCAACCTCAACGATCAACAGATTATCGAGCTGGCACGCTTGCCCAAGGGTGTTGCGGCCATTTACCAGAATGATTGGGTTGAACCGGTGCTCTGCAAGATAGCCAAAGCAGAGGATGGCGAGCACTTTACGTACAGCCGCCCCATCGACGATGTCGCAAGCAACCAGAGCGATGATGCCCTTGCTGTAGCGCGCATGCTGGCTTACGGAATCAGCATTGGAACCGAGGCGGAACTGCATAGCATTCGCGAACGGCTCGATCGCCTCCATATCGACGCGTCTACAAAGGTCAAGATCCTGCGCACCGTTCAAAACCCACCCGCCGAACCGCGCATGACCAAGCTGGGACCCATAATGAGCACACTGTTTCCCAACGTTGCCAAAGCGGTCGAGGACGAACGCGAGTGCAGCGATGAAGCCGAACAATGGACAATGGCGGCGGACGCGGCACTCAGGTCCTCCATCGACCGCGATATCGACAGCCGCACCAGGCAGGTCATCATCCAGGGCATCATGACCGATGTCTTGTGTCTGCAAATGCAAGATACCCAAGCATATTCCGATTGGCACAACTGGAACGAGAATAGCGAGGTGAGCTAATGGAGTTCAAGCAAATGAAAGGCGGCATGGCCAAGCTAGGCGATAAACTTGGTTCAATCCTGATAAACTCATTGGCCCCGAATCAAAGGATACCAAGGCAGAGGTTAAAAATGCTGGCCGTAACGAATCCATCGATCCCGACAAATTGATTAGACCCTCGGTGGAATCGTGCGAT
>ENA-OQEN01001071-OQEN01001071.1-human-gut-metagenome-genome-assembly--contig:-NODE-1071-length-10726-cov-2.586187_pt1 | contig 10726 bp, 12 predicted proteins | sample MGYA00242791_ERZ504627 | MGnify/ENA primary metagenome ERZ504627 (study PRJEB26092, sample SAMD00036316) | human gut metagenome | host: Homo sapiens | study: EMG produced TPA metagenomics assembly of...
CTCCTTAAACCGTGTGCTTACTTATTTTCCAAGGCTTCCATCAGCCTGGGTATGACCGTTGTTAAGGTCCCCGACCACGCCAAAATCGTCAGCCTTTGAAAATGGGGGCGTTTTCGTCCTTGTTGACGGCGAATATGAGGCCGGACTGGTCGCAGCCTGCGGTGTGCTGTATCTGACCGGAGATGCCCACGGCGATGTAGACCTCAGGGCGCACCGTCACGCCGGACACGCCAATATACCTGCTCGTGGGCAGGAGGTGGTCCTCCTCCGCCACGGGTCTGGTGCAGCCCAGCTCTGCGTCGAGGGCGGCCGCGAACTTCTCCACGCAGGCGAGCGACTCGGCGTTTTTTATGCCCCGGCCCACGCCGACTATTCTGCGCGCAGAGGCCAGATTCGTGCGCTGCACAGCCTTTTCCCGCTTTTCAAGCGTTTCAATGCCCCCGGTCACGGCAGAGAGCTCTTCGACCTCTCCGGGCTCCGCCTCCGCCGCCGGGCCGAACACGCCCGCGCCCACACACAGGACCGCATGTGAGGCGCTCTCCTCGGTGAGTGCCGCAAGCCCGCCGTAGCTGAGCTTTTTGGTGACGACGCCGTTTTCCCCGGCGCTGACCTCGTACGGGTCTGTCTGTACGCTGACTCCGAGGGCGGCGGCTGCGATCCCCGCCAGCAGCCTCCCGTCGCGGGACTGCTCTACAAGCACCAGCCGGCTGCTGCTCCTTTATCAGAGCGGAGACTGCCCCGCAGTATGCGGCCGCCGACAGACCGCCGTCGCTCAGAGCGTAGACCCGGCTCACGCCCTCGGCAGAAACCGGCCGGCCGAGGCAAACGAGGGTGACCTCCCCGGCAAAGCCGCGGCCCCGCCCACGAGTTCGAGGGCGGCCGATCGGTTTTTCGCAATAACAAAGCATTTTTCGTATAGGGCCATATCACACCTCACAGCTTTCTGAGCCAGGCGGCAGCAGCGGCTATGCCCGCCTCGTCGTCATGGACGAGCTCGCACTTTCTGGCCGTCTGGCCAAGCGCCTTGAGGCTCACTTCCGTTGTCCTGCGCTCTCCGTCGGCCTTGTAGTCATCCAGGCTGCTGATATTGCTCACTTTCTTGTTGGCCTTAAGTATTTCCTTCATGGAGGCCAGGCGCGGCAGGCAGCTGTCGCTGGTGACGGAGACTGCGGCGGGCAGGGATACCCGCAGCACCTCTGTGCACTCCTCCAGGCTTCTCTCCACCAGGAGGCAGTCGCCGTCGAGCTGCACGCTGCTCACGGCATTCACAGTGTTCCAACCGAGCAGGGCCCCGGTGATGTTCCCCACCTGCTGGGAGTACAGGTCGCCCGAGCCCTCGCCGAAAAACACGGCATCCACCTCGCCCAGGCCCCTTATCGCTTCCGCAAGCACCTGCGACGTAGCAAAGCTGTCGGCCCGGCTGAGCACGTCCCCCTCGACGGCGAGCAGCTCATGCGGGCCGCGGGCGAGGATGGACTTTTTGAGCTTTGAATTCTCCACGACGGCGTTTCCCGCTGTCAGTGCTATGAGCCTGTTCTCAGGCGAGGCCTCGGCGAGCCTTGCGGCGGTCTCGACCGCGCGCAGGTCGTACTGGCCTATCTCCCACTCGCAGTTTGCAAGATCGAGGCTCTTGTCGGGCATCACGCCTATGCTGCTCTCGTTCGGGACCAGCTTGTAACATACGACATATTTCAAAGGAAGCACTTCCCCTTTCTCACGCTCTATTTTCCTGCCCGTTCAGGAACAACTCTTTTACCATTTCCCTAGACACTTTGCCGCAGTTGTTTATTGGCAGCGAGTCTACGAAAAGTATTCTCTTCGGTTTCTTGAAGCTGCCCAGGCGGCGCCGGCAATATGCGGCTATGTCGTCGCCTGTCAGGCTTGAATCCTCTCGTTTCACCACAGCAGCCACGATCATCTCTCCCCAAACAGGGTCGGGTATTCCGGCCACAGAGACCTCCTTCACATCAGGCGCGAGGGTCAGGATGCAGTTTTCAACCTCGGCGGGAAAGACGTTCTCTCCTCCCGTGATGATCATGGAGCTCTTGCGGTCTGTCAGGTACAGATAGCCTTTTTCGTCCACATAACCTATATCGCCAGAGTAATACCAGCCGTCCCTCATGACCTGTTCCGTCAGCTCCGGCCTGCCCAGGTAGCCCTGCATGAGCGTCTCCGTTTTCACCGCTATCTCGCCGGTCTGGCCGGGAGCAGCTCTGCGCCGTCCTCGCCCACGATCTTCACATAGCAGCCGATCATCGGCCGTCCGACCGAGCCCAGGAGCTCCGGCCTGTCGTGGTCCTCAGGCAGGAGCGCCGTTATGGTGCCGTAGGCTCGGTCATACCGTAACCCTGGTGGAACCGGCAGCTGAACACCTTCCTGCAGCGCATGATAAGCGAAGGGTTCATCGGGGAAGCCCCGTAGGAGATCAGCCGCAGAGTGCTGTTGGTAAGCCCGCGGCTCTCCGCGCAGCTGACTATCCGTTCTATGACCGTCGGCACGAGCGCCATGCGCGTAATGCGCTCCTCTTCCAGGACCGCCAGCATTTTCTCCGGCTCCTTGAGGTATTCCGGCGGGCAAAGGACGAGGGTCCCTCCGACGAAGATGGAAGTTATCACGGAAAGACTTATGGAGTGGCATATGGGCGACACACACATGAATCGCTCGTCATGGCTCCAGCGCGCGCAGGCTGCGGTGCTGCATATCTGAGTGACCAGCGCCCTGCATGAGAGCATAACGCCTTTAGCTCTGCCAGTCGTGCCGCTCGTAAAGAGTATCATGCCGATGTCGGAGTCTTCCGTCTCCTCAAATTCCAGCTTTCCGTCTCCGGTCCGGCAGAATTCTTCAAAGTCGCTCGGCAGCTGCGGGTCGTCGCAAATGCTTATGACGCGAACAGCGTTTCCGTCGCGGCCGTCGTTCAGCGCGGCGGTCTTTGACATGTCCGTGTTGGATATGAACAAGGCCTTGGGGTCAGTTTCCCACGCCATTTCCGCCAGTGCCTCCGGGGAGAGCCGCCAGTTTATCAGGCAGGGAACGGCGCCTATCATGGAGCAGCCGAAGATCAGCTCCAGATATTCGACGCAGTTTCTGGCGGCGATGCAGATGCTGTCGCCCTTTTTGACGCCCATGTTTCTCAGAGCCGAGCCGCATATACAGGTATCGCGGTAAAGCTCGCCGTAAGTCAGACGCTTTTCTCTGAAGATAACGGCAGTCTTGTCCGGGAAAAGCCGAGCGGAATTAACAAGGAAATCTTTCAAATTCATTGTAAAACCTCTTAGAATCCTCTTCGCCGTACAACGGGCGAGCAAACGTCCTTTTTACTGGATACCTGCTTCCTGCTTGATAAGGCTCTGGCAACGGAGTGGACCATTATTTCCTCAGTCCCGGCATAAATGCGCGCTCCGCGCTGGTCACGCCAAAGTCTGGCGATGCGGGTATCGTTGGTGTAGCCGATGCCGCCGAGGATCTGGATGGCGTCGTCAAGCACCTCGAAGGCCGCCTGGCCTGTGTAGCGTTTGAGCATGGAGCGTCCAGCATGATCGACTGACCCACGGATTTCTTCCATGCGGTATGCATCAGCATGTTGTACATGTTGTCGCATTTGATTTTCATGTCCACCAGCTTTTGCTGGATGATCTGGAAGCTGCCTATGGTCTTGCCGAACTGGATGCGCTGAGAGGCATAGACTGCGGCGTCGTGATATGCCGCCCGGGCATATCCGACGTTGGAAACGCAGGTCAGCAGCCGCTCGGTCTCAAAGTTCTTCAGCAGCTGATAAAAGCCGTTGCACCTTGCCCCGACGAGCGCAGACTCCGGGACCTCCACGTTGTCCAGATAGACCTCGCATGTGGGCATGCAGTGGCAGCCGATCTTGTCGAGAACGTGAATGGTACGCCCGGGGTCAGGTTGCCGGCTTCATCCCGCAGCGGGATGAGGTACCAGCTCATATCCTTTTTGGGCTTGTCCTCGACCTCGTACTCGCGCGCGACGCACATCATGTACCTGGAGACGGTAGCGTAGGTGTTGAAGGTCTTGTGGCCGGTGATGTACACTTTTCCGTCCCGGTGCTCCGCCCGGGTGGCCATGGCCGAATTGTCAGAGCCGGCCTGGGGCTCGGTAAAACCCATGGTATACGCCTTACGTCCTTGCAGCACTTCTTCCACGATAAGCTCCTGCTGCTCCTTGCTGCCGTAAGTCAGTATGTTGTCGAGTTCGAGGGCACCTCCTGGCAGGGTCAGCGCCGGCCAGCCGTATTCGTAGAATTTGAGCTTCATGAGCACCGAGGAAACCAGGTCCAGCCCCGCGCCGCCGTATTCCTCAGGGCAGTCCAAAAGATGAAAACCCTCTTCGCAGAGTCCCGGCACGCCTCTCGGGATATTTTCTCTCGCGGTCGCACTCCTTGAAGTAGTCGTCGTAGTTTCCGCGCTTCATGAACTCTTCTACCTGCTCAACAAGCAGCTCCTGCTCTTCAGTCAGGGAAAAATCAAACACAGCTATTGCATCTCCTTTTACTATGGAAGTCCGATCACGAGGCTCTCCGTCCCGTGGACCGGTATGGAACTCAAACGGGATGTCCTCCGAGATTGATATAATAATATCAATAAAGAAATGGCTTTGTTAGATACTTAGCAGACAAATTTCAAGGAATATTTTCTGTTTTTTTGTCCGGTTAAGACTATCATTTTGTGGTTATTGTGTTATAATATTTTCAAATCATATTTAAACGGAGTGGTCATATTGCCCACAGGTAAGCGTGGGTCCTCTTGGCCGCAGTGGAGGCGCCTATGCTGTTCAACATGGAATGATAGCTTACTTTCTGTCCGGCTTTGAAACCAAGGCGGAGCTGGGCGAGGATGAGCTGCGCATAGAGTCGTTCATCGTCGGGGACGATACGGATTCTCCGTCGGTCCTGCGGTTTTTCAGCGACGGGGACGACGTGATATGCGCAAACGCAGAAAACCGGATAACCGTTTTCAGCGCATCTGCCAAGGACGTGATAAACACCGTCGTCAGCCGCATGGAGTATTACAACGACTGGGAGAGGCGGGCGCTCAACGCAGTAGCCGCCAGAAAACAGCTGTCAGAATATCTGTCGTTAGTAAGCGAATTGTTCCCCGGATATACGGTGAAGTTCCTAGACGCGCTGGGCAGGATACACTATTCAACGGATACTACCGAGGTCCTGCCAAAGCCTATGGACCCGCTCTACATGACCCTCATCCGGAACATACCCGCCTGCCACAGGATCTCTCTCGGGATAAACGGCATCACGAGCTTCTGGTCCTCCTATTTTCAGCGTCAATATCTTTTCGGCAACTTTGTTTTTCCCGACAGCTCCTTTGTCATATTCTCCATTTTCCCCACAGACAGCGGCGCCGAGCCCATCGGGGATTTTCAGCTGCACCTCGGGAGGTTTGCCCAGAGCATATTCCAGTGCGCAAACGTCTCCGGCCTTGAGCAGCCGGGGCTTATGATGAACCGGAACTTTATAATGCACCAGCTGGACGGTCAGACGATCTCTGAGCAGGACTTTGTAGACTTTGAAACGGCCTTGCTGGTCGGTCGCTGACGGGGCCTATTTCGTGCTCATAGAGAACTATCCGAAGGACAGCTTTGCGGCCAGGGCGCTGCCATATACCCTTTCGACCCGCCTTCCATTCTCATTTTCCTTCAACTACAACGACTCCATCGTGTGTCTGATCGCGGAGTGCGACTTTAAATTCGCCTGCAGCGTGCTGAAAGACCTACTCTCACCCGTAGGCTTCAGCGGCGGTGTCTCCCTGCCGTTCGCCTCATGGGACGAGATACCAAACGCCTATCTTCAGGCCAAGATCTCCCTGTCACACAAGACCTCTTCAGAAGAATGTCTGCTTTTGTGCAACGATTATCTTTGGGACTGCTATGTAGAGCGCTTCCGCTCCGGCGGCTGTGAAAAGCTGCGCCATCCGGCCATCAACGCACTGCTCCGAAGTCCCGGAGGCGGGCAGCTGTTGGATACGCTCTATTGTTACCTGAAGAACAACTGCAGTCTCACCTCCACAGCTTCAGAGCTGGACATCCACATAAACACGCTCAAATACCGCATGAACAAGATACGCGACATCATACATTTCGACCCGCTCGACTACGAGAACCGGATGGCGTTTTTGGTCTCCTATGATGTCATGCACTCAGAAAAGGCGGCAAAATAAAAACCGGCCCGCGAGACTGTGTCCCGTCGGCGGTTTAATTCCGTCCATTTATTTGTGTCCCTGCGCTGCGCTGTCCCCAGCGTCGAGCGGAGGGAATTTTTTGCCCTTTATCATTTCCAATATTTTGAACGAAATGAGCAGCCTGAGCCGCACGTCCGGGTCATCCATGTCCACTCCCAGGATGTCTGAGATCTTGCCTATCCTGTAAATGACGCTGTTTCTGTGCATATGCAGCAGCCTCGCCGTCACGGACAGGTTCCTCTCAGACAGCAGGTAATTGCGGAGGAGGTTCAGGTTATTGAAGCTGCCCTCGTCCTTGTTCTCCAGCAGCCTCAGCTTCTGGACGAACATATCCTCCAGGCTGTATTTCTCCGAATAGCTCTCTATCATATCGTATATGTAGTATTCGGAATAGAAATACAGCTTGTCCGGGCCGGCGAGCATGGGGCCGAATTTTGCAGCGGAGCAGGCCTGCTTGTATGCCACATCCAGCTTGAAGAGGTTGCCCACCTCGGGAGAAAAACCGATTCGTCCATTGCTGACCGAAAGGATGCCGGACAGCTTGTCGGCCGTTTCGTCCATGCTTCTGAGCAAACTTGCGTGAGGCGTGCTGCCCTTCATCAGGAGCAGCACTGAGTCGTGATAGCGCATTATCCTGTAAACCGAGTTTCCAAGGACGGAGCGTGCGCGCCACAGGACATAGTCCGCCTGGTCCCTGGAATACGCTTCCCACTGGATGACCCCCACGCGATACGGCTCGTTCACAGGAAGCTGCAGCTGTTTTGCCCTGTCGGCAAGGTACTCCCTGTCGTCGTTGGTATGGAGCAGGATGTCGTCCATGAACAGCTCCAGCGCCGAGGGCATCTGCGTGCCGGGCTTGAGCATGCTCATTATGTACTGTTGCAGCAGGCCGGCATAGCAGCGGAAGATGTCCAGCAGCCCCGGTGTGGGCTGGCTCGCCACAAAATACACTGCGAGGAAGGCGGCCTGCTTCATTGAAGAGGGAAACGCGATGAGGAAGAAAGAGCAGCCCATATATGTGGGCGGGTCAACCTGCATGCCGTCCTTGTAATCCTCCCGGTGCAGCGGGTATCCCATACGCGACATGATGTCCGACTCATCTTTGGTGAGGTAGCCCCGTTGCAGAAGGCCGTTGACTTTTTCATTGCAGGATGTCGAGTCGATGCTTCTGCCCACGACGTTGAAGGAAACGCTCAGGAGCACGACGGGGTTATCTCCAAAAATGTCGGCGCCGGCCTCAATAAGGTTCTGTATGGGCTCTTCTGCGGCGATGCAGGTCTTTACCTTTGTCTCCCAGCTGTTGAGGCTCGAAATACCGGCCAGCAACTCGTTTGCGACTTGAAAGAAATCTGCGCTTTCAGGGAAGAGAAGCAGGTTTACTCGGTGAGCGCCGGTGAATTCTTCCGCAAAGTCGCCGCTTCCCTGACACACGACGCACAGGCCGTCCAGCTCGGGACAAGCAGCTTTTTTCAGCTGCTCAGCCGTTGCTACATACAGCACAGACGGCACCAAAGTATTGGTGCATCCGGTTATAAATTCCACCTTTTCAAACGCCTGAGCCGTGTCTTCAGCTATGTATTCAACTATATTATAAGCCGACAAAATGTCGCAAACCATGGGTTTTGTGATAATCATTGCCAATTCCCCGCTTAAAAAATTCGGAATTCACCTTGTAGATATTTTAACCACAGATTTTGAAAATATCAACCGTATTTTTAGACTTATTGATGTTTAAATTTCTAATCCCACTTGTTAAGATTTAATCAAGTTCAAAGGGCCGCGCGCTTGCGCAGCTACAGGCAATGCCGGCGGCGCCCAAGAAACGCAGAAAAAGAGAAAGAGGGAATTTCGTAATGCTGAGTATTATCGGAATCATCGTTGGCCTCGCAGTATTCATCTGGCTGGCGTTCAGAGGCTCAACACGATCTTCGCGGCCATCATCGGCTCGATAATCGTGGCGCTCTTCGGCGGTCTGAACCCGTTCACCGCGCTTACCGACGCATTCATGCCGAAAGCGTCCGGCTTCCTCTCCGGTTATTTCATGATCTTCCTTTTCAGCGGCCTGTTCGCCAAGGTCATGGGTGATTCCGCTGCGGCAGCTTCCATAGCCGTCAAGGTTGCCCGCATTGCCAAGAAGGCCAAGGATCCCCTTATGGCCAAGTTCCTGGCTGTTTGCAGCATCCCCTTCATCCAGCTCATCCTGACCTACGGCGGCGTCAACGTCTTTGTCACTGTTTTCATCGTTGTCTCCCTGTCCCGCGCGCTGTTCAAAGAGCTGGACGTGCCTGGTGGCTGTATACCTGCTCCGCACTCGGTTCTTCCACCGTCACCATAGGCATGCTCCCCGGCTCTCCCCAGATCCAGAACATCATCCCCTGCGAATACTTTGGCTCCACCACGATGGCCGCGCCCGGCCTCGGTATTCTGAGCACCATCATCAGCCTGTTCCTGGGCGGCTGCTATATCTACTACCAGGTCAGGCGCACCCATAAGAGGGGCGAGGGCTTCATGCCCACCGGCGCCGAGATCAGCAAGGAAAAGCTCATCGAGCCCACCGTTGAGAACGAGAAGCCCCTGTGGGCCTGCCTGCTGCCCATGATAGTCGTCATCATCGCCCTGAACGCCTGAAGCTTTCCGCCGTCGTCTCTCTGAGCTGCGGCATAGTCGTCGGCTATGTGCTCTTCTCCATCATTGAGAAGAAGCCCATGGATATCAAGGCCCTCTTCGCCGGCTCCATCCCCATGGCCGTTATGCCTCTCATCACTGTCTGCTGCGCTTCCGGCTTCGGCGGCGTCGTCGCTGCCGTCCCCGGCTTCCAGACCATAGTCACCAGCCTTATGAACCTCGGCGTCAATGCCTTCACCATCGTCTTCATAACCAACATCTGCTCCGGCATTTGCGGCTCCGCCTCTTCCGGCGAGAACATCGCCCTTCAGAATTTCGGCGATTTGTTCCTGTCCTCCGGAATTCCCGGCGACCAGCTGCACAGGCTCGTTGCCATGTCCTCCATCGGCCTCGACACCCTGCCTCACAGCGCCGGCGTCATCACCGCCCTTTCTACTACGAAGCTCACCCACAAGCAGGCGTACATCAACAACTTCGTTCTCTCCGTCGTCCTGCCCATCATCATGGCCTGCTTCGCCGCCGTTCTCATCAGCCTCGGGATATACTTCTGATTTCAAACTGCGCGGCGCCCTGATCCGCTGAAGGGAGCTGTGACCACAAAACCCTGTTCGTCTGTATGCGGACAGGGTTTTGTATTAGCCGGCGGCAAAGCGACAGCCAGGGGCTCTGCCGCCCATCAAATTCGTGGAAGGAGACGCATTATGATCAAAACAAGATTGACTGAACTCGTCGGTATCAAGTACCCCATAATCCAGGCAGGCATGGGTCCTTTTCCCGTTACCAGCCTCTGCATAGCCGCCTCGAACGCCGGCTGTCTGGGTCTGTGCAGCACCTTTGGCACCACCTCGCGCAAGTCAAATCCGGTGGTTTTTGAAGATTTCTGCAAGCAGGCCCACGCGGAGCTCAGCGACGACGACGTGACCATTTTCAAGAAAATGTTCATGCGTATTTATAACGAGACCAACGAAGGCACGGTTTTCGGGGCGAACGTCATGGTATCCGCCGAGGTAAGGGAAAACGCCATGAACGTCATGGCGGCGATAAAGGAGGTGCGCAAGGACCCGGCCGTTGCCGAGCGCTTCAAAGTTCTCGTCACCACTGCCGGAGACCCGGTACCCTGGCAGGTTTTGTCAAGGAGCAGGGAATGATCTGGATGCACGTTTTCCCCGGCGTTCGCACTGCAGCCGCTGCAAGAAAGCTGGAGTACAGGTGCTTATAGCCTCCGGTCACGAAGGCGGCTTCCACACCGCCTGGCAGCCCGTACACAGCATGACGCTGCTGCCCGATATCGTGGAGAAGTTTTCCGACGAGAACACCCTGGTCTGCGGCACCGGCGCTACTGCGACGCCAAGAGCCTGGCCGCGGCGCTGGCGATGGGTGCCGACGGCGTGCAGATGGGTACCCGTTTTCTTGCCACCGAAGAGAGCGATTTTTGCGATCTGTGGAAGAAGCTGGTGCTTGACTGCGGCGACGGCGGCACTCTGATAGCCCGAGCTTTGTCGGGCCCGCGCGCTGGCTGAGGACGCCGGCTGCGCAGAAACATGCGTACAACACCGCCAAGGACGCGCCCGGCTCCTACGTAGGCGTACCGGATGACTTTACCAAGATCCCCATGGATCTTCTGATAGCCGAGCGCACAGGCGTAGCCGCCACCTATAATGGCGACGCTGAGAACGCCATGGCCGGTGCGGGTGAATGTGCGCAGAGGATAACTGATCTTCCAAGTTGCGGCGACATGGTAAAGAGGATAGCAGAAGAAGCCGAGGAGATCATCTGCGGGCTCAAGAGCAAATATATATGCTGAAAAGCAGCGGGAAGCAGAAAGTATAACTTTCTGCTTCCCGCTCAACTGGTGCCGGTGACGGGCTCGAACCGTATGCCTGCCGGCGAGG
>ENA-OQEN01001072-OQEN01001072.1-human-gut-metagenome-genome-assembly--contig:-NODE-1072-length-10709-cov-6.250142_pt1 | contig 10709 bp, 14 predicted proteins | sample MGYA00242791_ERZ504627 | MGnify/ENA primary metagenome ERZ504627 (study PRJEB26092, sample SAMD00036316) | human gut metagenome | host: Homo sapiens | study: EMG produced TPA metagenomics assembly of...
CCTTCGACATCGACGCCAACGGTATCGTCAACGTGTCCGCCAAGGACCTGGGCACCGGCACCGAGCAGCACATCACCATCACCTCCTCCTCCAACATGAGCAAGGACGACATTGAGAAGGCCGTGAAGGAGGCCGAGCAGTATGCCGCCGAGGACGCCAAGGTCAAGGAGAAGGTAGAGGTCCGCAACCAGGCCGACCAGATGGTCTATCAGTCCGAAAAGACCCTCAGCGAGGTGGGCGACAAGCTGCCTGAGAGCGAGAAGGCCCCCATCCAGGCCGGTATCGACAAGCTGAAGGAGACTCTGAAGGGCGAGGACACCGACGCCATCAAGCTGCCACCGAGGAACTGACCCAGCTGTTCTACAAGATGAGCGAGAAGCTGTATCAGCAGCAGGCGCCCCAGGGTGATGCCGGTCAGGCCGGCGCCCAGGGCGGTCCCACCGGCGACCAGGGCGGCCAGTATTACGACGCCGACTACAAGGTCGTGGATGACGACGACAAGAATAAGTAAGTGAAAATATACCACCGGAAAGGGGCAGGGCTTCCTGTCCCTTCCTGTGGTGTTCAGGGATAGAAGACCCAGAGAAGGGAGCGGGCCTTTATGGCAGACAAACGCGATTATTATGAGGTCCTGGGCGTGGAAAAGGGCGCCAGCGAGGACGAGATCAAAAAAGCATACAAAAAGCTGGCCCGGAAGTATCACCCGGACATGAACCCCGGCGACAAGGCGGCCGAGGAGAAGTTCAAGGAGATCAACGAGGCCAACGAGGTGCTGTCCAACCCCGAAAAGCGCCAGAAATACGACCAGTTCGGCTTTGCCGGGGTGGACCCCAACTATGGCGCGGGCCAGGGCGGCGCATACGGCGCAGGGGGCTTCGACTTCGGCGACCTGGGCGATATTTTCGGCAGCTTCTTTGGCGGCGGCTTCGGCGGCGGCCAGCAGCGGCGCAACGGCCCCCGCCGGGGCGAGAGCATCCGGGCCAGCGTCTCCGTAGACTTCACGGAGGCGGCCTTCGGCTGCGAAAAATCCGTGACGGTGGACCGCAGCGAGTCCTGCCCCACCTGTAAGGGCAACGGCTGTGCCCACGGCACCACGCCGGAGGTGTGCCCCGATTGCCACGGCACCGGCACCGTGACCCAGGCCCAGCGGACGCCTTCGGCGTCATGCAGAGCCAGGACCCTGCCAGAAGTGCCGGGGCACCGGCAAGATCATCCACCAGCCCTGTCCTGATTGCCGGGGCAGCGGACGCATCCGCAAGCGCCGGACCATCCAGGTGACCATCCCCGCCGGTATCGACAACGGGCAGACCATCTCCCTGCGGGGCCAGGGCCATGCCGGGTCCAACGGCGGCCCCAGCGGCGACCTGCTGATCACCGTGATGGTGCGGCCCCACGAGATCTTCCGGCGGGAGGGAACGTCCGTGTTCTGCGAGGCACCCATCACCTTCACCCAGGCGGTGCTGGGCGCGGAGCTGGAGATCCCCACCATCGACGGGCGGGTGAAGTATACCATCCCGAGGGCACCCAGACCGGCACTGTGTTCCGGCTGCGGGGCAAGGGCATCCCGGTGCTTAACGGCCGGGGCCGGGGCGACCAGTATGTCACCGTTACCATTGAGACGCCACGAGACCTGAACCGGGAGCAGAAGGAAGCCCTGAAGAGGTTCAGCGAGACTCTGGGCGAGGGCAACTACGAAAAGCACCGCAGCTTTTTCGGAAAGAAGAAGTAAGCCATGTACCTTGCCGATTATCACGTACATTCCACCTGTTCCCCGGACGGACACCAGACCATGGCCCAGGCGGCGGAGGCCGCGTCCGGCAGGGCCTTAATGAGCTGTGTATCACCGACCATGTGGACACCCTGTACTGGATGATTTCCGTCCCCGGTGGGATTTTGACTGGGACGAGGCCCGGCGCCAGTTCCGGGAGGCCCAGGCCCTGTGGGGGGACCGGATCACCCTGCGGCTGGGGGCAGAGTTGGGCGACGCTCAGTACGGCTTTGACCGGGCCGTCCATATGATGGACGGTTCACCGGTGGATTTTGTCATCGGGTCCGTGCACCTGGGCGGAAAAAAGTTTGGCAACATGGACCTGTACTATATTGAAAAAGGTGACGAAGCGTATTATGATAGTGTCATCGACAGCTATCTGGACAGCGTTCTGGAGCTGGCCCGGTGGGGACAGTTTCAGGTGCTGGGTCATCTGACCCTGCCGCTGCGGTATATCAACGAGCACCACGGGGAGCATATGACGTTCCGCCGCCATATGGATCGGGTGGAGGAGGTCCTTCGCACTGTGATCCCCAAGGGAGTGGGCATCGAGTGCAACACCAACCGGGGAAATGAGCCCCTGCCGGGGCCGGAGATCCTGCGGCTGTACCGCCGCCTGGGGGGCGAGATCGTCACCCTGGGCAGTGACGCCCACCGGCCCGGGGACGTGGGCTGCTTCATCCGGCAGCGCCAGGAGCTGCTGCGGGAATGCGGCTTCCGCTATTTTACCACATTTGAACAGGGCAAGCCGCGGTTTCAGGCCCTGTGAACCACCCGAGAGGAGCATAGCATCATGAAAATTGCCATTGGCTGCGATCACGGCGGCTATCTGCTGAAGCAGGACATTCTCATCTGGCTGGAGGAGCACGACATCGACTTTGAGGATGTGGGCTGCTTCTCCACCGAAAGCGTGGACTATCCCATTTATGGCGAAAAGGTGGCCCGGCTGGTGGCCTCCGGCGCATGCGAGAAGGGTATCGTCATCTGTACTACCGGCATTGGCATCTCCATTGCCGCCAACAAGGTCAAGGGTATCCGCTGCGCCCACTGCACCGATTCCCTGTCTGCCGAGATGACCCGCCGTCACAACGATGCCAACGTGCTGGCCTGGGTGCGGGCATCACCGGCCCCAACCTGGCCAAGCGTATTGTGGAGGTGTTTCTGAACACCGAGTTTGAGGGCGGCCGCCATGCCCGCCGGGTGGGTCAGCTGGACAGCATCCAGCCCTGAAGCATTTGCATGAACGGAGGTGCGCGCCATGACCACAAAAGGATATCATCGCTACCGGGGGCGGAATACCCGGGGCAAGGTGGCGCTGGTCGTTGTGCTGGTGCTGATCCTGCTGGCGGCGGTGGCCTATCTGCTGACCCAGGAGTATGTGGTGTATGATGACGAGGGCAAGGCCCATCTGGAGCTGCCCTGGTCCCGGAAGGAGCCGAAGAAGCCCCAGCCGGACTCCACGCCTGTGCCGGATGATGTGGACATCACCCGGGAGGAGCCCCAGCGGCAGAAGGTGGAGGCCATCCACGCCTGGGAGCTGCCATACGGCTGCCTGGGCAGCGACCCCGGCTATCTGCTGACGGACCGGGAGGCTGTGGCCGTCAACGTGAAGATGTATGACGGGTCCGTGGCGTATCACACGGCGGTGGCCTTGCCGGAAGGCATTCTCACCGGCGGACTGTCTACCAGCCGGAACCTCCAGACCATACTGGACAGCAACTGCTATGCCGTGGCGCGGCTGGCGTGCTTCTGCGACAACGCCTTTGCCGACGCTCAGCAGGAGCAGGCGGCCCTGTGTGCTGCCGACGGGACCCTGTACCGGGACGGCTCCGGCCGCCGGTGGCTGGACCCCTCCAAGCCGGGGACCCTGCGGTATATCACGGACCTGGCCAAGGAGTGCGCCCAGCTGGGCTTTGACGAGATTCTGCTGGATTGGTTCCTGTATCCCATCAGCGGCGATCAGTCGGCTCTGGAGCTGCCTGCCGACAGGACGGTGGTGCTGAAGGACTTTGCCCAGGCTTTGGAAAAGCAGCTGCCGGAGGCACGGTGCTGTCCGTGGTGCTGCGGGAGACTCCGTCGGCGGACAACGGCGTCACGGCGGAGCTGCTGGCGTCCTGCTTCGACCGGGTGTATGTCATGCCCGATGCGGACGCATCGGCGCTGCCCACCGGCTATGACCGGGCCACGCGCGTGGTGACTATGGCCGGCTATGCGCCCGAGAGCGGCAGCTATCTGGTGACGCAGTGAGCTGATTGTCTCGAAGCACGAAATAAGTTTCCGAAATCAATAAAAAATCCTCCGATAAGCTGCGGAGAATGTAGCTTTCGGAGGGTTTTCTTTTGCGCGGCGCTATGATACAATACTCTCTTGTGAACAGATTCGTAAGGAGGGGAAAGCAGTCCCATGGAAAAAGAGAACAAATTGGGCACCATGCCCATTTCCAAGCTCATCATCAACATGTCCTTGCCCATCATCGCGTCTATGCTGGTGCAGGCCCTATACAACATTGTGGACAGCGTGTTCGTGTCCCGGGTGTGTGAGCAGGCGCTGACCGCCGTGTCCCTGGCGTTTCCGGCCCAGAACCTGATGATCGGCCTGGCCACCGGCACCGCCGTGGGCGTCAACGCCCTGATGGGCCGGGCTCTGGGGGCCAAGGACCAGCAGCGGGCCAACGCCGTGGCCATCAACGGCGTATTCCTGGCGGTGGTGGGCTTTGTCATCAGCGCCGTGCTGGCGCTGCTGTTTGCGGGGCCCTTCTTCCGGTCCCAGACCCAAATCGACTACATCATCGACAACGGCATTGACTATCTGCTGATCTGCTGCTGCGGCTCCCTGGGGCTGTTCGGCGAGATCATGTTTGAGCGGCTTTTACAGGGCACCGGCCGGTCCATCCTGTCCATGTATACCCAGGGACTGGGCGCTATCGTGAACATTGTGCTGGACCCCATCTTCATCTTTGTGTTCGACATGGGCGTTACCGGCGCGGCGGTGGCCACGGTCATCGGACAGTTCTGCGGCTGTATTCTGGCACTGATCTTCAACCTGAAGAAGAACAAGGAGATCCATTTGCAGTTCCGGGGCTTCCGGCCCAATTGGCGGCTGGTGGGGAATATCTATGCCATCGGCCTGCCCAGCGTCATCATGGTGGCTATCGGCTCGGTGATGACCTTCTGCATGAACAAGATCCTCATTGCCTATCACTCCGCCAAGGAGACGGCAGCCACGGCCTTCGGCATTTACTTCAAGCTCAACAGCTTCATCTTTATGCCGGTGTTCGGCCTGAACAACGGCGTGGTGCCCATCGTGGCGTATAACTACGGGGCCCAGAACCGGCTGCGGATGGTGGAGACCATCAAGCGCAGCGCCATCTATGCCTCCTGCATCATGCTGGTGGGCATGGTGGTGTTCTGGTCCATTCCCGGGAGCCTGCTGAAAATTTTCGACGCCACGGACACCATGCTGCAGGTGGGCGTCCCCGCCCTGCGGATCATCTCCCTGAGCTTTTGCATGGCCGGCGCTGCATCGCCCTGGGCAGCTCCTTCCAGGCCCTGGGCAAAGCGGTGTACTCCATGACCACCTCCATCATCCGGCAGCTGGTGTTCCTGGTGCCCATTGCCTATGTCCTGGCCCGGTACGGCCAGAGCATCGGCAACGACGACCTGGTGTGGTGGAGCTATCCCTTGGCGGAGATCGCGTCCCTGCTTGTGACCCTGGCCTTCTTCCGGCGGCTGTACCGGACCCTGATCGCGCCCCTGCCCGCCAGCGGCGGAGCGCCGGTCCGCGACGACTCCGACGACGATCCCATAGGAGTATAACTGAAATGCTCTGCCCCATGGGCAGAGCATTTTCAGTTATACAGCGGCGGCCTCGGCGGCGGGCTTCTTTTCCGGCTCCTCCTGGCAGAAGGGGTATTCCAGCATCTGCGGCAGACGCATATAACGGCGGAAATCGCTGCAGAAGGCGGCATATTCGTACCCGGTGCAGATACGCTCGTCCATGACCACGCCGATGGGCATCATCTTTCGGGTCAGGTCGCCGGATATATAGTTTGGCACGGGCTTGCCCATGCACACAAACACGCTGGTGGTGCCGAATTCATAACAATGGTGGTGGATATAGCTGGTCTTGATGGAGGCCAGATTCGTGATGAACATGCTGGTGTGGAAGGGGGACAGCTCGATGATCTTCCGGGGCAGCAGACCGTGGCGGTCCAGATGATAGGCCAGCCACACGACGAATTTCGGCAGACCCGGCACGGAGAACATGAACTTGGCGAACTTGTCAGTGCTGTTGGACTGGTGCTCCGCCCGATTGGCGGCAATTGCGTCGGCAATTTTCTGATTCACGGTAAACACTGTGTCGTTCTCGTCCAGATACACCTTCAGCGTGGTCTCGTTGACTACCCCGTTGGCCTGTTTTTTCAGGATCACGAAGGACACGCAGAAGTGGTTGCGGCGGTAAATGCGGCCGTTCATGACGAAGTAGTTCAGCTTGGGATTGCGCAGCACCGCCTTGTAATAGGCGGAGATGATGACGCTCATATGGTTCAGCCGCACCCCAGCCCGGCGGTGGGTGCGGATGAAGTCCTTGATGATCTCCTCATCGATGTTCTCGGTGACGGAGTTCCAGGCGTCGTAGCGCTTGGGCATGATATAGGGAATGGCCGCCACCAGCGGCGGCAGGTCCTTTACGCGGGTTCCATCAGGGCGCATGGCAAAGCCCTCCTGTTTCGTTAGATAGGGGCATTATACGGCATATTAGCGGACAATGCAATGGATTATTAACAAAAAATAACGGCCGGGCAGGAGAAAGCCGGAGAAAGGGACAATCGGGATAACGTTTATGAGACGGATTTTCCGCTTTTTTATACTCCAAGAACTTCACGCACTTCATATGCTAATTAGTTGGGAAAATCGACCGTTTTCGGTGGACACCCCTGAAAAAAGGTGCTATACTATTCCTGAATACGACACAGTATTGTGTTTTTCGATTACATGCTTTGCAACGGGGTGATACGATGAAAACCATGCGTAGAGGGACAAGTATTTTGCTTTGCCTGGCGCTGCTGGTGGCGGCCATTCCGGTGATCCTGCCGGTGTTCACATCGGCCACCGCCGCCGATGACCAGGAGGAGCAGCTGCTGGGCACATTGAGCCAGCGCTTTGAGGCCAGCGGTCCGGGGGTCATTTCCTCCGGCTCCGGCGACGCCGGCGGCAAGTCCTACGGTGCGTATCAGTTCTCCAGCCGCAGCGACATTCCCCGGGCCTTTTTCCGGTGGTGCCAGTCCTCCTCGGATACATACTACCGCTCCATCGGCAACCGGCTCTCTGCCGCCTATGACGCCGACGGGGGCTACGGCTCCAATTTCGACGCCACCTGGCGGGCCCTGGCCAACGAGGACAGCGACGGCTTCCTGCGGGTGCAGCGGAACTATGTCCGCCGCAGCTACTATGACCCCATCGTCCGGTCCATTGAGTCCGCTGTTCCCGGCTTTGACATGGATAACTACAGCATCGCCCTGCGCAACGTGTTCTGGTCCCGTGCCGTGCAGCACGGCGTGGGCGGCTCCTCGGGCTTTTCCAGCAGCGATGGACGGGGCGGCGCCACCGGCGTCATTATGCGGGCCTTCGACGCTCTGGGCGGCTTTGCCAATCAGCCTGAGGCCCAGCTCATCGAGGCCATTTACAACGAAAGCGGCGCCGTGCGGGAGCCTCAGTCAGACTCCTACGGCGTTATGACCGGCCCCACCGCCGACAAGTACGGCGTCACCGGCAAGGTGCTGAAGTATTACGACGGCAACTCCGGCGACGTGCAGCTGGGCGTATACGCCCGCCTGCGGATCAACGAGCCCGCCAAGGCCCAGGTCATGCTGGCGGATTACGCTTCAAGGATGCCACGGTGGGGGAGGGCGTGTATCAGCTGCGCTCCTCTGCCAACAGTAACCTGACCGCCACCCCTGCTCCTCGGGCCTGACCCTGAACGCCGTGGGCAGCGGCAAAAACCAGCAGTTCCGCCTGGATTATCATGCCAGCGGGTACTATACCATCACCTGCCAGGAAAACGGCCTGCGGCTGACCGCCGGGAAAAACGGCGTTACTCTGGCCAAAGCCTCCACGGATAACGGTCAGCTGTGGAAGGCCGCCGTATACAACAGCGGCTTCTCCCTGCAAAACCGGGGCACGGGCAGCTATCTGTCCGTTTCCTCCAACGCCGCAGGTGGCCGCCTGATCCTGGCGGATACGGCCATGCAGTGGCAGCTGGCCCTGGCCGGGGCGGGCTGGACCCTGGACGGCGCGTCCTATCCCACGGTAAACTCCACCCTGACGGTGGGGCAGACGGGCTTTCCCTTCCGGGGCACCCTGCGCAACGCCTATGACATCCGCCGGGTGACGGTGTCCATCCGGAAATCCAACGGCTCCAATGCCATTTCCCCCGCCACAGCCACTCCCAACGCCAAGAGCTATGACCTGTCCCGGCTGGACGACGCCGTGGCCTTCTCCCGGCTGGGTGTGGGCGGCTATACCCTGGTCATCGCGGCGGAGAATACCGCCGGGGACAACTACCGCCTGGAGTCCAAGTTCTACGTTACCGACGGCTCCTATGTGGTGTCATTCGACCCCTGCGGCGGCACCTGCTCCGAGAGCACCCGCCTGGTATCCGCCGGTCAGAAGTACGGCAATCTGCCCACGGCGGTGAAGGACGGCTGCGCCTTTGTGGCTGGTTCACCCAGCCGACGGCGGCCAGCAGATCACCGCCAACAGCACCACCGGCGCCAGCAACATTACCCTTTACGCCCACTATCAGGGGCAGTATACCTATCAGTTTGTGAACTACGACGGTTCCGTGTATGCCCAGGGGAAGCTCACCGCGGGACAGACCATTCCCCGTCCCGCCGGAACGCCTACCCGTCCCGCCGACAGCAGTATACCTATACCTTCACCGGCTGGCAGGCTACACCAACGGCATGACCATCTCCGGCAACGTGACCTTTACCGCTCAGTATGCGGCCAAGGCCGTGGAGTCCGTCCCCAAGGAGATCACCACCGGGGCCTACCGCATCGCCGACAGCTATCTGCGGGCCATCCCCATGGGCACCACTGCCCGCCAGCTGCTGGCAAACCTGTCCCCCAGCGATTACATTACTCTGCCGGTTCAGGCGACAGCCTGGTGGGCACCGGCATGACCGTCACCTATGCCAGGGACGGCCAGACCATCCAGACCCTGACCACCGTGGTCACCGGCGACCTCAGCGGCGACGGCCGGGTCACCATTACCGATATGGTCCGGCTCCAGGCTCACCTGCTGGGCAAGACGTCCCTGACCGGCGCGGCCCTTCAGGCGGCGGACCTCAACGGCGACGGTCAGGTCACCATCACCGATATGGTCCGGCTTCAGGCGTACCTGCTGGGCCGGGGTACCATACAACCCAACTGAGTATGAGGGACCATGCCATGCGAAAGAATATCTCATCTGCCCTGGCGGGCTTTCTGGCAGCACTGCTGCTGTGGTGTCTGCTGCCGGTGACAGCGGAGGCCGCCGGGGCCAGCTTCTCCGGCTCCGGCAGCGTCCGGGACGGCGACAGCGTCACCGTCACCTTTTCCGTCAGCGGCTCCAATATCCAGGCCATCTCGGCTGTGCTGCACTACGACAGCAGTGCCCTGACCCTCACCGGCACCCGCCAGCTCATCGGTGACACCTGGTCCGTGGACATGAACGGCGGCAACCTGCTGGCCAATAACTATCGTCAAGACAACCCCATCAACGGCAGCTCCGCCGTTCTGGCCGTCACGTTCCGGGTGAAGTCCGGCGTGGCTGCCGGGACCAAGGTCAGCGCCACCATCACCGATATCATGACCAGCGACGGCAATAGTGACCAGAATCTCAACGATGCCTCCTGGTCGGCCAGCGTGGCCTCGCCCCCTTCCGGCAACGCCAATCTGTCCGGCCTTTCCTGCGGGAGCTACGCCCTGTCGCCGTCCTTTTCCGCCGGCACAACGGAATACAGCGTCACCGTGCCCTATGATGTGTCCCGCCTGCCTCTGGATTACAGTGCGGCGGACGGCGGCGCCAATGTATCCGTCAGCGGCAACCAGCTGTCCGTGGGCGTCAACACGGTGTCCTCACCGTCACCGCCGCCAACGGCGCTACCCGCCGCTATACCATTTCTGTTACCCGCCAGCCAGACCCCACGGCGACCCTCAGCAGCGATGCGGATCTGGCGGATCTGACTCCCTCTGAGGGGAAGCTGACCCCGGCCTTTGCACCCAATATCACGGAATATGCCGTGTATGTCCCCTATGAGACCACCAAGCTTTCCCTTTCCGCCACCGCCAAGGACAGCAAGGCCTTGGGTGTTACCCAGCCGGACGCCGCCCTGAAGCAGGGCGACAATGTGCTGACCGTTACCTGCACCGCTGAAGACGGCACCACCCGGGACTATACGGTCCATGTGGTGCGGATGCCTGGCTTTGCCGGGACCCTGCCCCAGATCGGAGAACCGGAGCCGGAGGCCCCCGCGCCGGAGCCTGACGATCAGCAGCCCGGTCCCTTCCGCTCCCTGTGGACGGCGCTGTGCGCACCGGTGGATCTGCCCCTGCTGACGGGGCGCTGGGTGCCGCTGTACGCCATCCTGGCTTTGCAGCTGGTGGTTTTGCTGGTGGCGCTGTTCTTTATCGGGCGGTCCGTCGGTATTTCCCGCAGCCGCCGCCGTATCCTGGATCGTCTGGCCCGGATGGAGCAGCCGGGGCCTCAGGAGCCCCAGCCGGAGCCTGAACACGAACCGACTGCCAACCGGAGGAATCCGCACAGGAGCCTGCGCCTGCGGCGTCCGCCCAACCGGAAGTCCTGGAGCCGGAGATTCCGCCGGAGCCCTCGGAAGCCCCGGAGGCCCCGGAGCCTGCTCAGCCGGAAGCCCCGGACCCGGCACCCGCCGAGTCGGAGC
>ENA-OQEN01001073-OQEN01001073.1-human-gut-metagenome-genome-assembly--contig:-NODE-1073-length-10708-cov-2.750402_pt1 | contig 10708 bp, 14 predicted proteins | sample MGYA00242791_ERZ504627 | MGnify/ENA primary metagenome ERZ504627 (study PRJEB26092, sample SAMD00036316) | human gut metagenome | host: Homo sapiens | study: EMG produced TPA metagenomics assembly of...
ATCTGCCGCCTGCGCAAGAGAGTCGGCATAGGTAAACCTCTGGTGCGGCTTTGGCTCCCTCTTTCGCTCCAGATCTTCGTAAGACCATGTGAAGCTGGGGCAGGCGCCATATTCAATTGAACGGAGCATCTGCGTTTCCGGATCCTCCGCAAGGTTGATCGAACCGCCTGAATAATCCATCATGCCATGCAGGAGCATCTGAATAAACGGAATTGTTTCATAAGCGGCATCTTGCTGAACGGTAGAAGTGAGCGGCAGATTCGTAACGATATCTGCATTTTTGAGCAGATAGAAATTGCCCGTATCGACCATCAGCTTCCGGTTGGCGCCGAGGGATTCGCCCTGTTTGGCAAGCTGCTGAGCAGCCGCCTGCCTGCTTGTAAACTCTTTGTTAAAGTTGGAATACAAAAGCTGCCCGGCATCGCCGATGCAATAGCCCGTCAAGGTAACTTTCCGGGTGTTTATCATAAATTCCCGCGCCGCAGCCTCCAGCGACTTCAGGCTTCGCAACCCACGCTGGAAGGATTGCGGGCCTACATAGGCGGCAAACGGATTCTCCCTGGCAGCCGTAATCGCATCGCCCTTAATCCCATAAGCGGTGTTACTCGCAGAAAAGGAATCGCGCATATTGGTGGAAAGCAGGTCAGCCGCCAAAAACAGCTGTAGCTTTTGAATGGACATGCTCTCATAAAGATCATTAAACCGCATCTTGCCGCCTAACGAAATCAAAAGCTTAGCATCGGTGGCTTGCTTCTGGTTAAAGCCTCCCGTCAAAGCGCCTTGATAGCAAAGGTTGATTTGATCAATCCCTTTTGCCTTCATCTGCACCAGCAGATCTTCCGCCTGCTCAAAAGTGGCAAGCTTTTCGGAGGTGCTCATCCGGCCATCCTTTTTCGGCATGCTTCCGGTCAGGTTCAGCGTCAGCGGCAGCCCTGTTTCCTCAACCGTCCGAGTGGATAGCACCGCATCCCGAATCAACTGCTCCCGCACAGCCAGCGCCATGCCGGAATAGGATGCGTTATCGCCGGAAAGGAAGCGGTAGCATAGCTTGAGGCCGCCGTCATAGCCAGCCGTGCCGACATATTGCGCAATCCCATCCTCGTTTTTTCCTGTGCAAACGGGGTGATCGCAAACTGCGCGCCAACCTGATAGTAGCCGGTTTCTCCCCCGGCACGCCCGGCAGAGATTGTTGCCAGCGCATCCCCCTGCTCAATGAGCACAGCAAATGCGCTGGAGCCTTGCTTTACGCCAAATGCAGGCACTAGGGCGGAATAAACGCCCTCCTGCACAGGCAAAGCCGCATCCTGACCATAAACCGCAAAGCGCAGGGTATCCTGGTTTTGGGTTTCCTGCCCTGTCCGAATCAACGCGCCGCTACCATCCGGCACTAGAAGAAAATCCTCTGCTGCGCCTGCGTGGAAGCGCCGAAATACTCAAGCAGCCCCAGCTTTAGCACCTTGGCCTCACTCTTTGCCTCAATGAGAGGCTTGCAATCCACCTGCGCGAAGAAGCTGCCATCCTCCAAGGTATAAGTCACAGAAACGTCAAAGGCGATATCTGTCGCCGACCGATCCCCTGCCGCCTTCTTTGCCGTTTTTTCATCAACGGCGATCCTATAGGAAACCTTCAGGCCGTTATCTATCAGCTCATAAGATGCGGTGCCGAAGGCCACGCTGTTGTCCTGGCTGTTGAGAGAATAATGCTTCCCGCCCTGGAGCACCTCAAGGGATACCACCGCGGCGCGGTTTTCCTCCTTGCCGTTATCCTGCTGCGGCAGTGCATACCACATTTTATTTTGGGAGGTTTCCTTCACCGCCACCGCATAGGTCGTTTCATCAATATACAGCTCAATCAGGCCGGATTGTGCAATCTGCTTGAGTGATGTGGAAGCAGTGTGCAACTCGCGCCCGGCCTGGGCCGGCGCTACTGTCTGCACCTCTTTCTCCTGATACACTGTGCGCGTAACGGTTTTCGCCACCCTCCCGCCGCACGCTGTCAGGGAAAGCAGCAAACTGCCCGCCAGCATCACACAGGCCGTCCGTTTCCAAATTTTAAAACCACTCCGCGCCTTTGAGGCCGGATGTGATAAATCAAAAAGCTTCATAGCCATTTCTCCTTTTGGTCGGCAACAACGCCCGCAAGATCCAAATTCTGCCCTTATCGAAGGCAAACGCAGCCACGTGGCAAACAGTTATGTCTTCTGCGTAGGCTGCGAATCAGATGGAAACTCCTTCTCATACCGGCAGAGGCAGTCCGAAATGATCTGCTGCGCCGTCTGCGCGCCCTTCACGCTTTCCAGTGCAGTCGCCTTGCCCTCCAGCGTTTTATAAACGGAGAAGAAATGCGTCATCTCTGTGGAAACATGCTCCGGCAGCGCGCCAATATCCCGGTAGCCGTTATATGTCGGGTCGTCAAAGGGAATCGCAATGATCTTCTCATCCTTATAGCCCTCGTCCTCCATAATAATCACGCCGATTGGGTAGCAGGTGACGAGCGTCATCGGAACAACCTGCTCCGAACAAAGCACCAGTACATCCAGCGGATCATGGTCAGCGGCATAGGTGCGCGGGATAAAGCCATAGTTCGCCGGGTAATGCGTGGAGGTATACAGGATGCGATCCATGCGCAGAAGGCCCGTTTCCTTATCCATTTCATACTTTACCTTGCTGCCCTTGGGGATTTCAATCACCGCTGTAAAGCGTTCCGGACGGATACGTTCCACTGATATATCATGCCAAATATTCAAACAAATTCCTCCTGAGCTGTTTTAAGAAAGCCTTAAGCCCATCACGACAATGGAGCCAAACGCCGCCGTTCCTATCCTTTGAAAGCCGTATTTTTTATAGAAATTGACACCCTTTTTATTTGTTGATCCGACGCTTAACATCAGCCCCCTCGTAGTTTGCCCGGCCAAAGAGGCCGTCAGTGTATTCACGAGCTGATGCCCAATGCCCATACGCTGATAAGCATCCAGAATGTCGATATGCATATGCGCCGGATACTGCCCGGCATATCGGCCGGCAATCCGGAGATCCATTCGCGCCAGAGCAGCACGCAAAATACTGCGCGCTTGAATTAGGGGCAAATAGCTTTTGCGGAACCGCGCTTGATATGCTTGATAATCCTTGCTGCACAGAATATATCCAACCGGCGTATCGGTTTTATCCACTGCTACAAAGCACGCCTCCGGATCCTGCTCCAGATAATAATCGCAATATTGCAGCAAAAGCGGCTCTTTCTGACGCTGTGTTTCAACCGGCAGGCCGCTCGTTGCAATGCAAATGCCCCGCACCGCCTGTTTATCCTTCTGTTGATAGGGGCGAATCCCAATCTGCTGCGTGCGCTCTTCTATTCCCATCGTTAGGCCTCCCCACTCAAATGCCGCACCATATCGACATGCGGGATATGGACATCCATATAAACAGGCTCCCCACAGGTGTGAAAGCCAAATTTCTCATAAAACCCCTGTGCCTGCACCTGCGCGCCGATATGAAGCTCACGCGCTCCCAGCTCCTCCGCTTTTTTGAGGAGCTCTTCCATGAGGCGTGCACCAAGATGCTGCTTGCGGTATTCCCGCAGCACGGCAATCCGCCCAGCTTCAGCACGCCGGGAGAAAGCGTTACCAAACGCGCCGCCGCCACAGGCGACGCCCCATCGAACAAGGTCAGATGCCACGCACCGCTATCCAGCTCGTCGAATTCCAGATCTTTCGGATAACCCTGCTCCGCCACAAACACTGCCAAACGCACTTGAGCCGCCTGGCTATATTCCTCCCCGGGCGCGCTCCACTTTGCTTTGATCAAACAAACACTCCCCGTCGCCTGAAATAGCCCTGCCTCGGCCAGCCCGAAGCGGGATTGATCTGCTTGCTGCTAGTATAGCATACCGTCGGGCGCGCTTCAAGAAAAACACTCCTGCGCACGGAAGAATCCGCACATAGGAGCGTTTTAGCCATTCAATCAGCGCTTGCTTTGCAGTCCTGTAAAAATTCCTTTGCGGCACGAACGGCAATATATTCCAGATCCTCTCGCAATAACGCCCGATTTCGTGCGGCGGCCTTTGGCGGTAATTCGCCTCATAAATCCGCACAAGCCCCATCTGGCACGCCAGTGTGGAGCGATCACCCTGAACGCCTCCAGCGATTGCGATCACCGGCGTGTGCGGCGCATGCTTTGCCACACCCCAAGGCACTTTCCCCTGCATGCTTTGCTCATCGATGCGGCCTTCCCCGGTGACAACGAGCGAAGAACGCAGGGCGAGCGCATCAAACCCCGCCTCGCAAAGCAATGTTTCTACCCCGCCGGCCAGATGCGCGCCGAGCATTGCACACAGGCCGCCCGCAAGGCCGCCTGCTGCGCCCGCGCCCACAAGGCTCCGAATATCGCTGCCCGTATAGCGCAGCAGCGTCTGTGCAAAGGCCCTGAGCGCGTTATCCAGCGTTTGCACCTGCTTAGGCAAAGCGCTTCTGCGGGGCAAACACAAACGCCGCTCCCTGCGCGCCATATAGCGGGCTTTTCACATCGCATAGAACGGTCACATCCGCTTCCCGAAGCCGCTCATCCAGCCCATCCAAATTGATGCAGGCCACCCTGCTCAGCCCGCAGCCCATAGGCGGCACTTCCTCGCCCGTTTTATCCGTGAAGCGGGCGCCGAGTGCCGTCAGGCAGCCAATCCCGCCATCCGTCGTCGCACTGCCGCCCGCCCCAACGCGGATTTTGCGGCAGCCGGCATCCAGTGCGGCACGGATCAGCTCCCCACGCCGAAGGTGGTGGTATACATTGGGTTAGCATCCTTCCCTGCGAGCGGAAGGCCGGCGGCGGCCGCCATTTCCAGGATGGCTGTGCCATCCTTCAAAATGCCGAAGGAAGCGTTATGCATGGCAAACAGCGGGCCATGCACCCGCACAGTTTTGCGCTCTCCTCCCAAGGCAGATAAAAAAGCGTCTACCGTCCTTCCCCGCCGTCTGCCATGGGCAGACAGCAGATCTCAAGCGCTGAATCTACTTGCAGGAACGCTTTACGGATAATGCGCACACTTCGATGGCGGTCATAGTGCCTTTGAAGGAATCCGGAGCAATCACAATACGTTTTTTTTGATCGCGCATCAACTGCCATCCCTCCTGACAAAATGACATATGGAGAAGGGGGAGCTGCACCCCCCCGATCTTCCATTTGCTACCATCAGAATAGCATACTAGAAAAGATCGTGCAAGACCAAATTTTCATTGATCCGACAAAATAATACCGGAATTTAAAAATTTTGCGAGGGCCGTTGCAGCAGCCCCCGCCTCTATCTGATTATTCAAACAAAAAATTGAACACGCAGGGAATTTAGGAAACCGTCACCGGGCATGTAATCGGCGCGCTTTCCTTGCCGAAAGACTCCTGCGCGTAGATCGTTGCCGTATAGCTGCCGGCAGGCACCGCTTTTAATGCGTCCGCAAGATTCAGCTGCACCGACTTTGACATTTTTCCGATTCCCGCATAGAAATCGCTGATATAAATCAGCTCCTCCTTCAGATCTTCCCCTTCACCAAAGGAGACGGCCTTTCCGTTGAAATCAGAAAGCACGATTCGATAAGAATGAACGAAATCCTCATGCGTAGCCGCAGGGAAGGTTAGCAGCTGCCGTTCCCCTTCCTTGCTGAAGGCGGCCTTTGCATCCTGCGGCCAAGCGGGCGCTTTGCGCTGCTGCGCACGCGCCTGATCGGTATAAGAAAACTGCGTTTGATCAATCGGGAGCGGTATCACCCAAGGCTCCTTCTCCTCCTGGCCCCCCAGCACGCTATAGCGGCGGATCGTGATCTGGTTGTCCGCAATCTCCATAATCATGCACATGGGATTCGCCTCCACATCGCCCGGCTCTTCCAACAACGCGCCTTCCTCAAAATCCGTATAGGAGAGGGATTGCGTATTGATCGCCGTATAAGAGGTTTGAGAAATGGAGCGTTCATCAAGAATGGAGGCGTGCGTGTGCCCTGAAATGGAGATCACCTGCGGATATTTCGCAAATAGCGCATCCAGTTTGGAGTCACCGTAGTCGTCGCTGGTGTAGACCGTATCCTTCGGGTTGTTGTGCGTAATGACAAACACAGGCCGGCTGGGCGCGGCGGCAATCGCCTTTTGGATCTCTTCTTCAGCCCATTCGAGTTTGCCCTCGTATGCGTCATCCTCCATGCTGCCGTTGACCGGGCTCAGGCCGATAAATGATAGCCGTTTAACACTTTGTGGGACCATGGCGATTCACCGGTATACTTCTCCATCCGGCGGCGCATCTTGCCCTTGAACGGGATCTCCCAGCACTTGACGAAATCACTGAGCCAATAATCGTGGTTGCCCATGATGAACAGCTTCATCGGGCTGCTGTTACCTGGATAAACGCCTTCATAAATATCTTTAAAATTTTGGTAAGCATCCGCCAGGCCTACATCCGTGTAGTCGCCCGCATGGATGAGCATATGAATCTCCTTCTGCTTGAGAAGTTCCAACGCGCCTTTGAGGTAGCTGTCATAAACGTCAGACCCACCTTTGGGGGCCAGCTGGGTATCACTGATGATCCCCACGCGCAAAACTTGTGTATCCACTGTTTTTTCCTCCTGTATCGGTTTCGGCGAGCAGCCTCCCATTCCCGCACAAAGAAGGCCGGCGAGTGCCAGACTAATCAGTTTGATCAGTCCGGCTCCGGCAACCCATTTTTTCTTCATTTGTTTCCTCCCTATTTCATGCTATTGGCAGCATGATTGAACCGCTTGCTTATATTCGTCGTAGGTCATGAATAAATTCAAAATCTGGACCAGCGCATTGGAAGAAAGGTGCTCCGGCAGATGGAGCTGCGAAAGCAGCTTTTTCTTTAGCGCCTTGCTGTTTGGGCGGCCGCTTAGGCCATCCTCATATAAGTCGTTTTTCGTAATTTTACGCCCGGGCTCTACCGCCTCTTCACAGGTAATCCCCGCGCGCTCCAGGCTCTCCATCAGGATTTTAGAGGGAATCCCCTCCACGCCCAGCTTTCCCTCCTGCGAGGGCGCGCTTTTGCGCTTCTCCTTGCCGATGATATCCGGGATATAAGCATGGATCACCTTATCCTGCGGCAGACTCCCGCCAATATAGGAGCGGATTTTAAAACCCGCAGAATCACTATCCGTAAGGATAACAATTCCCCTGGTCTGCGCCAGTCGCGAATCAGCGCCATCTTTCTTTATTTTTAAAAATACCGAACCCATCGGTTTGAATAATCACTGTGTCGAGCAGGGAGGACAGCTTGATCTTATCATACTTCCCCTCCACGATCACAGCTTGTTTGATACGGATCATGATTGCAGGACCATCCTTTTTCTCTGAACCTTTGCATGAGCGGGCAGGGGGCAGCCGCGATTTGTGCCCTCATCCACTGGCGACACATTGCAGCCGGAGCATCGCCTCTTCCAGCACAAGCCGTTTCTCAGCCGTGTGCTTTTGAGCGCCTCGTCCGCTTCGCTCAATATGTCGAGGCACGTCCCAAGCTGGGCAAGCGTCAGGCGGGAAGCATCCTGCGCGGCATACCGCAGCCGGAACTCCCGGCCTTTGTAATTGAATGCTTGCGCCACGGCCTCCACACGCTCCCCGGAGGCGAGAGCCGCCTTAGCGCGATACATATCGATATAGGAGGAAATCAGCGCGCCGGCGATCATAACCGGCTCCGTTTTCTGCGCAAATAGCGCATCCAGCATCCCGTAGGCATCGGCATATTTACCGCGCAAAAGTGCTTTGACCATATCAAAGGCCGTTGCCTCCACGCTTTTAATGCACACGGCGTCGATATCCCTTTGCGTAATCTCCCGCCCCGCCGCATAGGCGCAGAGTTTATCGAGCTCGTTGATCAGGAGGTTCAGATCGCTGCCGGAATAGGCGACAAGGTAGGAAGCCGCCTCCAACGGCAAGCTTCCGCCGCGCTTTTTGCACTCGCACAAAGCTGGCGCGTGAGCTCCACGCTGGTACGGCGGCTGAGGCGGACGGCAGCACCGCTCTTTGCAAACAGCTTGATAATCCCTGCCAATCTTTATTCTGCTTAGGGGCCACCTCGACCGTATCCATCCAAAACACCACAGAGCAGGTGCCCGGCGGATCTGAGAGAAAGGCCTCCAACTTTTCCCGCTGTGCACCTTTGAGCGCCTTCAGGTCAAAATCCCGCACGAGCACACAGGTGCGCTCCGCCATCATGGGCAGTTGCTCCGCCGCGTCGGCAATTTCGTCCAATGAGGTCTCCTTGCCCTCCAACTTGTGCAGATTGAATGTTTCAAACCCTTTGGCAACCGATTTTTCCGCAATCAGCCCCGCGTAATACTGCTTTAAAAACGCCTCTTCCCCATATAGCAGATATACGGGTGAAAACATGCCGTTGGCAATCTGCTTTTTGAGCTCTTTCTCAGTGATTTCCGCCATCGTTCAACCCTCCTTCGATTTTAATTGCTCAAGGCAGCCGTTTGATATCCAGACTTTTCGCACCATCCGTCCGAATACGCAACGCGCCTTTCCCGCCTGTGGCAAAGGCCTTTCTGCCATTTTGGGCGTATGCGCGCGCGTGTTCCATACACGGTCGCCCTCGCCGGAAAACAGAGTCACCCCCGCATGAAGCCTTTCGGCCCCTGCGCGCGGCAAAAGGCCACCGGCGCGCAGATCCAACCTTCCGGCAGCCGGGATACATCGCCGCCTGGGCAGAAAGAAAGGAAAAATCGCTGCGTTCCAATCTCCAACAGGGCGCAGGAAAGCGTACCCTGCGTGATATATTCCAGCGTAACGTCGCCCCACAACCGCACCCGGCCCGCTCCCGCAGCTATTACATGCGTGCCATCCGGCAGCTCATGAACCGTTTCGGCGCAAACAACCGTTTTGGCCGGAACAGTCTCCAGAAGCTGACCGGCAGCGGAAGCCTCCGTCTGTGCGGCACGGGGTAAAAACAATAGATCCAACGCATCAATATTCTGCGATTGCAGCACCGCGGCCACCTGCGCCGCAGCATCGTAATCGCCGCCACATCCGATCACAGCAGCCCGGCGCCGCGGGTCAGCACAATTGCCGTGCCGTTGCCCACATCCGCCAGCGTGATGGCCGTCAGGTTGCGTCCCATTAAGGTGTCAGAAAAAATACCTGCCAAAAGCGCAAAGGCGCAACACAGCGCCGCCAACCGGGCGAGATGTTTCGTCCGATTCCGATCAAGCAATACGATTGCAAATAACACCGCCGATCCAGCGAGCCATAGCGCCGGAGCGCCCGGCTCCAGCGAAACGCTTGCGAACGGAAGCTTAGAAAGCAGGGCCGTCCCACCCAACAAATATTGGGAAAGCAAGCCGCCGATCAATGCAAATGGATAGGCGAGGAATGAAAAAATCCACGCATGCGAAAACGCTGCGCACAGGCCGGCGCAGAGCATCGCCGCCCCGCCTGCATTGACAAACAGCAGGTTGGCGAGAGGCGCAATCAGAGAAACCTGCCAAGCGCCAAGATACTCACCGGCAGCGTAAACACAATGGCAGAGAGCGTGACCGCCAAAAGCCCTGCCAGCCCCTTGCATGCTTTGCGCAGGAATCCGGCAGGCATCTGTTGCGCCGGGCGCTCCAGCACACGCGCAAAAGGCTTTTGCAGCAGCAGAATCCCGGCGGTTGCGCTGAAGGAAAGCAACATGCGAGGTCCGCCGCGGCAAAGGGATTGGCAAACAAGATCACCAGCGCTGCAAGGCCGAGCGAATTAAGGGAATCCGGCTCCCGCCGCAAGAGAAAACCACCCAGATATAAAAGCATCATGATCCCTGCCCGCGTGACAGACGGGGAAAAACCGGCCAGCCCCATGAAAAACAGGACAAATCCCATCGAGCAGGCAGCCGACACACGGCGGCTCCATTTTAGCTTTTGCAGCATGCGAAAAAGGAACATCGCCCACAACGACGTATGCAGGCCCGATACAGCCAGCAGATGTGAAACGCCGCAGATACGAAAATTCCGGATGGCAGTTTCCGAAACAGGAGCCGTCTCCCCCAGCAGCATCCCGCCCAGGAGCTTCCCTTCTTCCCCTGGCAAATACCGATTGAGAGCAGCAGCATCCCTTTGCGCATTTCCAGCAGGCGGCAGGCAAGAGAAACATTTTCTCGCGGCGTCACCGTGATGGGCTCATAGGTGCTGCCGCGCAGAAAAATCCCTTTCGCCCGGTAAGAGCGGCGCGCGGCCTCGCTTTCGCCCAACGCATCGATCCGCAGGGTTGCTTCTACCGTATCATACGGCTCGGCGGGAAGCGGCGTTTTCCCGGAATAGCGCAGCCGAAAGCGCACCTTTTCCCCGCCCGCCTTTGTCACAAGCAGGATGGTGTAATGCCTGCCATTCCGGCTTTCCGTCAAAGAAACCACCTGCGCGGTGATCGGCAGCGTTTTTCCCGCAAAGGATTCGACCGGCTCCAGCACGAGCTTTGTCTGCGCCCCGATAAGCAGGCTTGCTGCCAGCACGGACAGGCACACCGCCTCAAGCAGCCGCTCCCTGCGCACCCTTGGAATGCATAAAAACAGCAACAGAAGGCAGAGGGATACAAGCCCTCCCGCGATTGCGGCCCACAGGCCGTAAATGCAGAAGAGGATCAGCGCGCTGAAAAACGACAAGCCCACCCAGCCATCGGCCGTTTCATCCGCCATCAGCTCCTGTCCGGATTCAAGCAAAGCATTTATTTAAAGAAGAGCGGCAATTCCTCAA
>ENA-OQEN01001075-OQEN01001075.1-human-gut-metagenome-genome-assembly--contig:-NODE-1075-length-10685-cov-2.492802_pt1 | contig 10685 bp, 10 predicted proteins | sample MGYA00242791_ERZ504627 | MGnify/ENA primary metagenome ERZ504627 (study PRJEB26092, sample SAMD00036316) | human gut metagenome | host: Homo sapiens | study: EMG produced TPA metagenomics assembly of...
TATGGATAAAATCAAGAAGTACCTGCAGAAATCATTTCCTATCAGTCATAGGCAGATAGTCTATATCCTGAATATTTCTGCTCCACACTTCTCTTAAATCGTCACCTGTTGATTATGGGTATTCAAATCAATTGATTATATTTCTATTTTGTGTATTTATGCTCTGGTATAAGAAATCTAATCCAATATTTGTAATGATTCTTTCAGGGGTTATTAATGTTATTTATCAGATTATCATCTAAAAAGAGTAACTAAATAGGCTTGGAGTTAACTTTATTTATTTCATAAATCATTTACCATGTTTTTAAGATCAATAAATCTATAGAAAGAAAAAAAGGATAAGCATCGAAGTTTGACGACCGAGATGCTTATCCTAGCCAATAAGAACGCTGCAATAATAAAACTTTCATCTAAAATCAAGCATATTACTGAAAATCAATATAAAAAGATTATTCAATATCTGAACTTCGATGAACTATCATGCCCTAAGTATAATTCCAGAGGTCTTGTGTATATAATAGTTAATTCTCTTAGGGAATATAAGGATCTGTTATAGACCCCATACCAATCATACAGGGTTTTCATCTAAGAGTTCTCAAGCATCCTCTATAGAGGTTCATCCCATTATTAGAGGATAAAATACCTTTGACCTTTTTATAGAAGATGAGCGTAAAACCCATTACCTTTAGGTGATGGGATATAAGCGACAAGAAATTATATATTTTACTGAAATGATGATATTACATTAGAATATGCGATATAATAGGTACATGGAGAACATCTCTCTAAATCTTTAGAAAGGAAAAATGCTATGTATCTTACAGTAAAGCAACAAGTAAAACATCTTTCAAAAGAAGATTACAAAAATATTAAGCATCTTTGCCATATAGCAAAGAATCTCACTAATCAAGCAATCTATAATGTAAGACAGTATTACTTTAACGAGGGCGAATACCTTAATTATGAAAAGAACTATGCTCTATTAAAGACATCTAACAGTTACAAGATGCTGAATTCAAATATGGCTCAACAGATACTTAAAGAGGTCGATGGCAGTTTCAAATCATTCTTTGGACTACTTAAGCTTGCTAAAAAAGGCAAGTATGCTTTTAAGGATTGTCGTTTGCCAAACTATCTTCCAAAAGATGGATATACTACGCTTGTCATAGGTTTTGTAAGACTTAATGGTAATAAACTGATTTTACCATATTCAAATGCTTACAAGAAAACACATAAATGTGTAGAGATTACCATCCCACCTATATTACTTGATAAGAAAGTTAAGGAAATCCGTATCATACCGAAAGCAAACGCTAGGTTCTTTGAAATTCAATATACTTACGAAGCTGAATGTATTCAAAGAAACTTAAATATCAATAATGCACTGGCAATTGACCTTGGTATTAATAATCTTGTAACAGCGGTATCAAGTAATGGCAAGACATTCATCATTGATGGTAAGCGACTTAAATCCATAAATCAGTGGTACAATAAGAAAAATGCACATTACAGTCTGTAAAAGATAAACAAAATATTGGGAAAAGACCTACCAATAAACAAAAAGCCAATACTCGCAACAGGAATAATAAGATTAATGATTATATGAACAAGACTGCTCGCACAATCATAGATTATTGCATCAATAATGATATTGGAACACTTGTAGTTGGCTATAATGAAACTTTCCAGAAGAACAGTAATATTGGTCAAGCCAATAATCAGACATTTGTAAATATACCTTATGGACAACTTCGTTTTAAGCTAGAGTACCTTTGTGAGATTAATGGCATTGTCTTTGTAAAGCAGGAAGAAAGCTATACTTCAAAAGCATCATTTTGGGATAAGGATGATATTCCTATTTACAATAACGACAACCCGCAAAGCTATACATTTAGTGGAAAGCGAATACATAGAGGTATGTATCAATGTTTAAATGGTAAATGTCTTAATGCTGATGTAAATGGTGCATTAAATATTTTGCGTAAAAGTAATGTTGTGTCCCTTGTGGAGCTATACAGTAGAGGCGAGGTGGACACGCCTGTAAGAATAAGGATTGCCTAGCAATAGGTGGAAACTTAAATATCAAACTTCTTAAAAAGAGCCGTTAGGCTCTCTAAAGCCCATTACCTTTAGGTGATGGGTAGTTCACAATGTATATTACTCCTTTTCTAAGCAAATACGACAATTTGTATAAAGAAATCTTTTTAAAAAGTTCATATAATAATGTTGGAAAGAGATTTCCCACTCTTTTCTACCCTTCGAGGTCAGCGCCCATTCCCTTCTAAAAGCTGACCTTTTTTATTTATTCTTTATATAGAATTGGTTTAATCATCACCTTGTATCAATATATTCAGGTGATGAAGATATGTGATTCCCACCATATTCTACAAATATCACTTCATCAATGGCCAGCTATGCTGTTTTTTTATGTATTCTTCTATCTTTTCTTTATTTAATGATTCACCAATGACAATAATGATTTCCTGCCCTTTCGCAATTGTTTCAGTAGTAATCTGGTCTTTTGTTGCATTAAGTTCTATCCACTGATTATCTTCAGGAATAAAGCCTTTGATTCTAAATACCTTACCACATAGAGGATCATTAAAGATAGAATGAGTGGCTTTTGTTAGTTCTTCTTGAGTAATAGGCTGGTTCATAAAGAACATAGTAGAGAACGCTTCTTCTTTCTTAAAGAACATCTTAATAAAGCCTTCTAATTCATAACCAGAATGAAGAATAGAATCAAAGTCTTGATTATTGAGCGTTTCTAAATTAAGACAGTCTTCTTTATTAAATCTTCTTTTACATTTAATAAGAGCCATTGTGTTATTTAAGTGTGTGATTGTGTTATTGATTTCTTCTTCTGTGGCTTCACTAGAGCGACTGAAAATGATTTTACCAGCATCTGCAACCTGACAGCCTAGTAAGTAATCTGATTGCTTAGAGAGACTATTTTCGAGCTTAGAATTCACTAAAGCAATCACATTACCAATCTCATACCATTTATCTAATGGTTCTTCATGAAGTACATCAAAGAACTCATCGACATCATAAATACCTGATGGTTCTACTAATATTCTATCAAAACCTCTCATACCCATAGAAATGAGTTTTGTCTTAAAACGACGTCTATGACAGTCTAAATCTCCTCCACCAACAACCATTTCTAGTTCACATTGGTCACCTAATTCTTCTTCTAATACCATCATATCTACATTAATCGCACCAAAATCATTTTCTAAAATTGCGATATGCAGTCCTTGATTAATTAAATATTTCGCATACTTCTTAATAAATGTTGTTTTACCTGATCCTAAAAAACCTGTAATTAAATCGACTTGTACCATAAGTTCACCTCTTGATTTTATTATATGTTGATATAATGTTTTGTCAAACAGTTCACATTAGTGAGATATAAGAGACATAGAATATTCTTTAGAAACTATATGTGAATTATGTCAAACTATGGACTTAACATACCTATATATTTATGTTAGAATTCAGTTGAAAGGGGGCAGTGAATATGTGTACTGCTGCATGTTTTAAAGATAAGGATTGTTATTTTGGAAGAAATCTTGATTACGAGTTTTCTTATGGTGAACAGATTGTTGTAACACCTAGAAATTTTGAGTATGGTTTTAGACATACAGATGAACCATCTTACAAATATGCCATCATTGGAATGGCTCATGTCAGCGATGGGTATCCGTTATATTATGATGCAATGAATGAAAAAGGATTAGGTATGGCTGGACTTAACTTTGTAGGAAATGCTTATTTTAATCCTGTTGTAAAAGGAAAGACAAACGTTTGTTCCTTTGAATTTATTCCTTGGATCTTATGTCAGTGTGAAACTGTTGATGAAGCAATAAAGCTTATTAATGAAATGAATTTATGTGATACACCTTTTAGTGCATCATTCCCACCTGCTTCACTTCATTATATGATCAGTGATTCAAATAAAACTATTACTGTAGAAGTAATGAAGGATGGGACACATATTTATGATAATCCTGTAGGTGTACTGACTAATAACCCACCTTTTGATAAACAGATGTTTAATTTAAATAATTATATGTATCTTTCTACTAAACAGCCTGAGAATACATTCTCTCAAAATGTAAACTTATCTACTTATAGTAGAGGTATGGGTGCTTTAGGATTACCTGGTGATTTATCTTCAGCATCACGTTTTGTCCGTGTCGCATTTACTAATATGAATGTCACTAAAGGATTAAATGAAAAAGAGAATGTGAGTCAGTTCTTCCATATTCTTGGTTCAGTAGAACAGCAGAAAGGACTATGTGAAGTATCTGAAGGTAAGTATGAATATACTATTTATACATCTTGTTGTAATTTAAACAAAGGTATTTACTACTATTCAACTTATCATGGACATACTATTAAAGCGGTGGATATGCATAAGACAGATCTTGATAATAAAGATTTGACATGTTATCCAATGATTGATGAAGAAGTATTCTTCCAGCAGAACTAATAGAAAATTCATAAGTCAGAATATAAAATAGCACTCGATCTGAGTGCTATTTTCATTATTCCATAACTCTTATTGCATGATAACCTTCATGAATAGCTGTCATAATCTTTCTTGGAGATACAGCATCTCCCACAACGCAGACTTCTTCATACATATCTTCTAGAAGGTTTTCTAATTCATTGTTTGGTCTAAATCCTACTGCATTGATGATTGTATCACATGCAATAACATAAGTCTGACCATCCTTTTCATAAGTTACGCTATTATTTGAAATTGCAATGACTTTCGCATTTCCAACGGTTTCTACATTTCTATCTTTCACAAGTCTTCTTAAATGCTGATCATTGTTTAAACAATGCTGTGCTGTATAAAGAATATCAGGCATCATTTCTAATAAGGTTACATGGTCTGCACGAGCAGCAATATCGCATGCTGATTCAGTACCTGCAAGACCACCACCGATTACAACAACATTCTTCCCTACTTCAGCTTTATGTGTTAAATAATCACTTGCTAGAATAGTATGTTCAATACCTTCAATAGGTGGAGTGACTGGTCTAGAACCTGCTGCAAGAATAACCTTGTCATAATCTTTTTGTTTAAGGTTATCTTTTGTTATTTCAGTGTTAAGGTGAATATTTACACCCAGTTTATAGCACTGTGTTTCTAAATACTTAATTAGATTTAATACATCATGTTTAAAATCAGGTCCTCCTGCGGGCCATAAAGTACCGCCTAAACGATTTTCCTTTTCATAAAGGTCTACTTCAAAGCCTCTTCTTCTTGCAGTGATTGCTGCTTCCATACCTGCTGGACCACCACCGATAACTAATACTTTTCTTACTGTACCATCAGCCTTAGGAAGTGCATATTCCTTTTCAGCATAGCATAGTGGATTGACTGCGCAATAGTAATGTTTACCAGAGAAACCAGCTAATAAGCACTCATTACAGCCTACACATGGTGTGATGTCTTCTGTATGTCCTGTCTTAACTTTCTTTACCCAATATGGATCGGCAAGCATCTGGTGACCTAAACCAATATAATCAAGAATCCCATCTTCTACTGCCTTTTTTGCAACAGCAGGATTCAATAATTTGCCATCACCAAGCACTGGAACATTAACTACTTCTTTAATTGCCTTTTGAACATCTAACTTGAATCCTTCTTTACTATAAACAGTAGTAATCGCTTGATACCACTCCTCATAGCAACCAGTATCTACATGTAAAGCATCAACACCTGCCTTTTCAAAATTCTTTGCCATTTCAATACCTTCATCAATTGTTCTAAAACCTTCAACACGATGAACTGGCGTAAACTTTACAAGAACTGGGAATCCCTGAGGGACATTCTTCTTAATTGCTTCTATGCATTCTAATGTAAAACGCATTCTATTTTCTAGACTTCCGCCATATTCATCAGTACGGTTATTCCACTGTACTGAATGGAACTGATCTAACAAATATCCTCCGTATGCATGTAATTCAACCGCATCTGCGCCTGCATTCACTGCAAGAGAGGCTGAATAACCTACTTTTTCTACTAAATAATGAATGTCATCCTTAGTAAATGGTTTACAGATTAAATCTGGGAACAGAATGATCCAACACTACCTGCACTGTATGGTGGTGTAAAAGGATCTGTGAACTGTTGTCTACCTAATCCTGGAGATAACTGCACACATACCTTGGCTCCATAATGATGACATCTGTCTACTAACATATTTAATCTTTCGACATGATGGAAATCAGATAATTCAGTACAAGGACGTGGTTCATATTTAGTAGAAACAACGTTCGCACCAGTAATAATAAGTCCTGTACCACCTTTAGCACGTTCCATGAAATAATTAATTGCATCGATATTGTAAGCACCATCGCTTCACCTGTTGTACCCATTGGAGACATAAAGATTCTGTTCTTTAGTTTCATTGTTCCAATAGACGTCTTATCAAACAAACTCTTTGTCATGACATATCCTCCTTATTTACATCAGTTATGTTTATCTTTACCTAAGTAAAGTTTATACTTAAATAAATGATATGTCAACGCTTTCAGAAAGACTTTTAATTAAATCTATGTTACTATAGTTAAGAAAGGTGATTATATGAAATCAGTAAACAAAGAAACAATTACAGAAGTCGCATTAGACCTCTTTCTCAAAGAAGGATTCAATAATGTAACTGTCAATCAAATATGCGAACATTGTGATATCACAAAACCTACATTCTACAAATATGTTAATTCTAAGGATGATTTGATTCTCAATCTCTATGATCAGACTATTTCAAATATTTTAGGTGATACATACCACCTTTTACAGGCAGATAGTCATTTCGAACAACTATTAATGATTTTCAATGCATTAATTCAAGAAACAAAGAGATTTGGAAGTGATTTATTCTCTCATATGCTTATCGCAAATTTAAACGAAAATAAGCATAGTTTTGATATGAGAAATTCCTTAACAGACCTTTGTGTGATGATTATAAAGAAGTCTCAGGAAAAGAATGAAATTAAAAACCATACAGATCCACACATCCTATATGAGACTCTTGCTCATTTGTTTACAGGATATGAAACTGTATGGTGTATTGAAGATGGAAGACACAATGGAATAAATCATTCTATCAGAGCTTATACGCATTATTACAAGTAGAAGATCAATTTGTAGATATCTATAAGAAGTATATAGACTAGGAAGGATTTTATCCTTCTTTTTTATCTTATCTTGAAGATTATAACTATTGTCACGATAAAAGTAATGATCAAGTTCGTTGCTGCATAAAAGCACTATCTAACAAAAAACAGGCCGAAGCCTGTTTTACATCTTGATGATTCCAAATGCATTTGCAACTGAACTTAACAAGATAATAGCTGCAAAGATTGGACAAACATATTTAATCATGAAATTGAAGATCTTTTCACGTTTGAATGGATTGTTGTGAGACTTGATTTCTTCCGCAATCTTGTCTACACCAATCACTCTAGATACAAGTAAACAGATGCATATTGCAGAGATTGGCATCATGACTGAGTTCGTTAAGAAATCAAAGAAGTCTAAGAACTGCATACCAATGATCTGGATAGAGGCTAGTGTCCATAACCAAGTGATGACAATGAACCTAATGCAAGCATGATAATTCCAAGAACACATACAGATTTATGTCTACTCCAGCCAAGTTCATCCTGGAAAGTAGATACTGCACATTCAGTTAGGGCAATTGAACTAGTAAGTGCTGCAAATAATACTAATACGAAGAATAGAATACCAATAAGTGTACCAAGTCCCATACTATCAAATACTTTAGGAATAGTAATAAACATCAATGATGGTCCTGCATTAAGGTTATCCATATTCCCATTAGAGAAGGCAAATACTGCTGGGATAATCATTAATCCAGCCATAATCGCAATAGCTGTATCAAATACTTCTACGTTTTCTGTAGAGTTTTCAATAGACACTTCTTTTTCTGTATAAGAACCAAAAGTGATTAAGATACCCATGGCGATAGATAATGAGTAGAACATCTGTCCCATTGCAGTCACAACTGTCATCCATGAGAAATTCTTAAAGTTAGGTACAAGGAAGTATTTAACACCTTCTAGTGCACCTGGGCGAGTCACTGAATAAACAGTAATGACACATGATAACACAACTAAGATAGGCATCATGATCTTAGAGACACGTTCAATACCATTTTTAACACCTGCAAATACAATAAATAAAGTCAGTAAAGCAAAGGCAATAAAACATAATTCTGTTGAAACACCATTAGAGATAAATGTAGAGAAATAGTCACTAGATGCTAAAGCATGACCATTACCCAAAACATATTCTATAAGGTATTTAATGACCCATCCACCAATAACAGAGTAGTAAGGTACGATTAATATAGGGATAATCGCATTGATCCATCCACCAAACTTATGCCCTATAGAGTTTCCAAATTTTCTAAAAGCCCCTACAGGACTCTTTCTAGTCATTCTTCCAATTGTGGTTTCTGCAATAATCATTGTATAACCAAATGTGAGTGCAAGAATGATATAAATTAATAAGAAGATTCCTCCCCCATATTTTGCTGCAAGATATGGGAAACGCCAAATATTTCCTAAACCTACTGAAGCTCCTGCGGCAGAGAGGACTAATCCTAGTTTTCCTGAGAAAGTACTTCTCTTTTCATTGTTTTTCATAAAATCCCTCTTCCTTTTGTCTTTTTTTTAGAACAATCAACATTATATCACAAAAAAGAGATAAAGGAATAGAAAAATTCAGAAGGTAAAAAAACAGAATCTCATTACTGAGATTCTGTTATGGGGTTAACTCTTTTTCATTCTTATTAAGAGATAAATTCCAGATACTAAGAACAATGCTGCAAATACAACCAGCTGTGTATTATCTCCTGTTTTAGCAGGTGTCTTATCTTTTCATCTTTCTTTGTATCTTGTTTTTTATCTGGTACAACTTCTGCTTTTTTCGCAATCAACTTAAAGTCTTCAGTGACTGTATGATTATTTTCAGAATGTGTGATTGTAAATGTCTGATCTTCTTCTTTGTTTTTATCAAAGCCTGTTAATACAGCTTCTTTTGTAACATCACGACTAAATCCATTGTCATAATAAGCAGTAATTGTAAGATCTGCTTCTTCACCTTTAACATGTTCTTTATTCTGCTTGATTTCAAGCTTTGTGAGTACTGAAAGCTTCTGTTTTCTAGGAACAGTCTTTACATCAATACCTGCCATCTGACAGATACCTATAGCTTGAAGTTGTACTGATTCATAACCGAGTGATCCATCTTAAGCCTGCATTAGAGATAATAGATAGAGGTGCACTATTGTTTTCTAGTCCTTCTAAAACAAACCTAGTGTAGTATAAGATACAGCCACGAGGTACATGGTAATCACTTGTTACAAGAACAACATTCTTAACATCTGGATACTTTGTTTTTAATACTTCATAAGTATTTTTCGCATTTCCTACTGTATCCTGTGCTCTATTTTCTACAATCAAGCGAGATGGCTCTAAGCCCTGTTTTAAGAGCCATTCACCCATCAATCCACCTTCAGTCACATTTGGATTATTCTTTGCAGTCCCACCACCTGTAACGACGACATATGATTCAGGATATTCTTTCGCAATTGCCAGACCTGTTTGAAGTCTACCTACAAGTTCTTCCTTCATCGTACCATCATCATTGAGTGCAAATCCAAGAATAACAACTGACATACTATTATCTTTTGGTAAGCCTTGAGGTACTTCATTTACATGAGTGAAATCAGGAGAATTGACTTCTAGCCAATAATGCATGATTGAATCCCAAGCTTCTCCCTTTTTCTTATCTACAGATTTTAGTTCCACTAAGACACGTTCAATATCAGTGACTGAGTCTTCCATATAATCTGTATAATAACCAATTAATTGTGAAATGAGGACATCCGCATCATTTTCTGCGTATACTGGTGTCACTAGAAATGCACTGAACATCAATGAGAAAGCAGTGAATAATGCGAACAATTTCTTATATCGTTTCATAAGTTATGCCTCCTTTTTTGTCCTTATTTCCTCCTTTAATATACATTCTCTTCTCACTTTCATCATACCTATAATAAGCATAAATCTCAATAAATACAGATAAAATAAACTGTTTCTAGGTCACTATAATTATCTTCATTTTAACATTATAACTTATAAAAAGAGTACCGAAGTACTCTATTTACGATCCAGTATTGATTTGATTCCCATAAATAATGAGAATACAAATATAGCGATATATAGTCCGAAATATGGCATACGTACACCATGTTCTAAATAATCAGATAAAGCAATAAGTGCCCAGATGACACCCATCATAAGATATTGCGCGGCAATATAGCGATAGTCATCTTTATGTTTATTACGTTGTCTCATCACTAGCGCGAAGCCAATAACAGCCGCAAACATTAAAAATGTTAACATGTTATATTTTCCTCCTTAATTAAAAGAATAGCACAAATAAGAGTGCTATTCTAGGCTGACTACTCCCACGGGAAAGCCCGTGGGGTTCTTACTGTCAAGTTTAGCTTGTAATCGTACATCATTTTCAGACTTTGGAATACAAGTATAAATCTATTTAAGTAAGAACTTCTATTACCAACAGTCCAACGACCACATTAACGGTAAATTTCTATCTTACGATATGGAAG
>ENA-OQEN01001078-OQEN01001078.1-human-gut-metagenome-genome-assembly--contig:-NODE-1078-length-10661-cov-3.206284_pt1 | contig 10661 bp, 8 predicted proteins | sample MGYA00242791_ERZ504627 | MGnify/ENA primary metagenome ERZ504627 (study PRJEB26092, sample SAMD00036316) | human gut metagenome | host: Homo sapiens | study: EMG produced TPA metagenomics assembly of...
TAAAACATTCTTTAATGCAGCATCTAGTAAATGTGTTGCAGTATGGTTATTTTCAATTAATGCACGACGTGCTGTATCCACTGTTAATTCTACAGTATCACCTACATGTACACTGCCACTCGTTAACTTAATATAATGTAAATGCTGACCATTAGGAGCCTTTAATACATTAGTGACTTCTGCATCAAACTGATCTGAATGAGCAGAACCTGTATCGGCACACTGACCACCCATTTCAGCATAGAAGTTAGTTGTTTCAACGATGATTTCACCTTCATCAGTCAGTTCATCGACCTTTTCTCCATCCTTGAATAAACCTATAACTGTAGTCTTACAAGGTGCTGTGTCATAAACGAAAGTAGAAGGAGTAGTGAAATCCATTAAATCAATCTTCTGAGAAGCCATTGATTCTCTTTCACCACGTGCTGCACGAGCACGATCCTGCTGTGCTTTCATTTCTACCTGGAACCCTTCGCTATCAACAGTGAATCCAGATTCTTCTGCGATTTCAATAGTTAATTCTAGTGGGAAACCATATGTATCATATAACATGAAGGCAGTAGAACCATCAATCATCTTATTATCAGAGTGTGCAATAACATCCTTAATCTTCTTTTCACCCTGAGATAATGTCTTATGGAATGCCACTTCTTCTTTCTTAATAGCTTCCTTAACAAATTCTGCTTTTTCTGGAAGATAATCATAGAATTCTTTCATGTTATCTACTACAACATCCACTAAAGTATATAAGAAAGGCTTATCGATACCAATGTTCTTACCGTAACGAACAGCTCTTCTTAAAATTCTTCTTAATACATAACCACGTCCTGCACGGTCAAACATAGCACCATCACTTAATGCGAATGTTACAGTACGGATATGATCGGCAATAACTCTATAAGCCATCTTATCTTCTGCATACTTTACATCAGCTAATTCTTCTGTTGCATGAATGATAGGTAAGAATAAGTCTGTATCAAAGTTTGTTTCACCTTCCTGGATGATTGAAGTAATTCTTTCAAGACCCATACCAGTATCAATATTCTTATGTGGTAATTCTTTATAATCTTTACGATCAATTGTAGGATCGCAATCAAACTGAGAGAATACGATATTCCAGATTTCTACATAACGATCATTTTCCATTTCTTCAAAGAATAATTTTTCGCCGATATGATCTGGGTCATATTTTTCTCCACGGTCATAGAAGATTTCACTATCTGGTCCACCAGGTCCTGCACCGATTTCCCAGAAGTTATCTGCAGTCTTTAAGATATGTGATGGATCTACACCACATTCTTTAGTCCATACATTGTATGCATCTTCATCATCTGTATAAACAGTGATGTACAATTTATCTTTATCAAAAGCAAGCCATTCTTCCCCTGTTAAAAATTCCCATGCAAAATGAATTGCTTCTGTTTTAAAATAATCACCAATAGAGAAGTTACCTAACATTTCAAAGAATGTATGATGACGTGCTGTCTTCCCTACGTTTTCAATATCGTTTGTACGAATAGATTTCTGTGCATTTGTGATACGATTACATGCTGGTTTTTCTGTACCATCAAAGTATTTCTTTAATGCTGCTACCCCTGCATTGATCCATAATAATGTTGGGTCATCATGTGGAATCAATGAAGCGCTTGGTTCAACCATATGTCCCTGTTTCTTGAAATATTCAAGGAATAATGCACGAGTCTGATTACCTGTTAACTTTTTCATAATATCCTCCTAAATAAAAAAGCCATTCCTTAAAAGGAACGACTTAAATCGCGGTACCATCCTTATTCATAGATACTATCTATGCCCTTTATGACTTTAACGCAGTCATACGTTGATGTTTACATCACTCTCGAAAGGAGCCTTCCTTCATACACCCAAGAACTTGCACCACCCGTTCTCTCTCTTAAGACCTCTATGAAGTACTTATCTTTCTCAACGATTATGCACCTATTATACATAAAAAAAAGATAAGGCGCAAGCCTTATCTCTATTCTTCGATTAAAGAACCTTCTGCAAGCATTTCACCCTTGATTGGTAATAACTTGTAGATAAGTTTCATAAACACCGCATCAAATGGTAGCATGATTACTGTAGTTATAATATTGAATACTGTATGGAAGTTTGCCACCTGATGAGCTGGAGTTCCAGAGAATTCAGCAATCCATGATAATAATGGTGTGGCAGAACATATAATCAAGAAGAAGATTGTACCTACCAAGTTAAATAAAACATGGAATGTCGCAATACGCTTAGAATTTCTACATCCAGTCACTGATGCAAGAACGGCAGTAATACAAGTACCGATGTTTAATCCACAGACCATGAATGCTGCTGTACTAAATGGAACTAAGCCCTTAGTTGCAAGCGCAGAAAGAATACCTACTGCTGCACCAGAAGACTGAATCAAAGCAGTAAAGGCAGCTGCAAATAATACTGCAAGTATTGGATTAGAAAGAGTTGTCATTAATTTAATAAAGACCGGTTCCTTCTGAAGTGGCACAACGGCCCCGCTCATCATATTCAGACCCATGAACAGGATACCAAATCCAGTCATGACTGAACCAATGCCTCTTACCTTACGACTCTTAAAGAACAAGCACAAGAAGACACCCACAACTGCAAAGACCGGTGCAACAACACCTACATTAATTGCAATCATCTGTGCTGTAATAGTTGTACCGATATTAGAACCCATTACAACCCAGATACATCTGTTTAATGTCATCAAGCTAGCATTCATGAAACCAATCAACATAACAGTCACTGCAGAAGAACTCTGTACAGCAGCTGTTACACCGATTCCAACAAGAACACCTTTAAATTTTGTATTTGTTAATTTTTCTAAGATAGTTTTTAAGCGGTCACCTGCAGCATCTTCTAAGGAATCACTCAAAACCTGCATTCCATATAAAAAGAGTGCCAGCCCACCTAATAAATCAAGCCAGTTAGTTATTTTCATAATCTCGTTTTCCTTCTTTTACCACTCCATTATAACGTGTCTCTACGTAAATGTCGTTAACTAAATGTTAAAATAATCTTAAGTTTATGTAAAGTACTTTACAAAAATAACTTAAATTTAATGTTTTTAACGAACTATTTACTTGATTATTCGAAGTCAGATATCGAAAAAGTAGAAGTATTCTGTCTCTCCTGAAAGCGTTTGAGTAATGTTGTGCGTCTTTGTTCGTCCTGATTGTTATATAGGCCACGAATAAAGAGCCATGATCCCCTAAGATAAACAAAGACTGCTTAGCTCTTGTGATACCTGTATATAATAAGTTCTTCTTCATCATGATGCTATATTCTGGCAGCACTGACATAATAACAATCTTAAATTCATTACCCTGAGATTTATGAACGGACATGCAATAAGCATGCCTTAACATATTGAATTCACTGGTACGATAATTGACAAACTGACCATCAAAGTCCACTGTCAAGCTGTCATAAGGTAACCCTGTGTCTTCCTTACTTTCTATTTCTACTAGAATACCTACATCTCCATTATAGACATCATCATCTGGACGATTTCTTAATTGAAGAAGCTTATCTCCTTCCCTAAAGATCTTACCACCCACTTTGATTTCAGCTTTATCACTTGTGGGTGGATTAAAAATAGCCTGTAATGATTCATTTAAAGCATCTATACCTGCAACACCACGATACATAGGAGCAAGTACCTGTACATCGGATGCATCATAACCTTCTTCTACTGCCTTTTTCACAATAATCTGTACACAATGAGCGACATCCTTATTAGGACAGACAGTAAAATGAATATCACGATAATCATCAAAGACATGTGAATCATATTGATCGTTTCTAATATCATGGGATAATGCCACAATGCCACTGCCTTCTTCTTGACGATAAATAGTCTGTAAGCAGATATGAGGAATACCACTTAATAACATATCCTTTAAGACATTACCTGGTGATACAGATGGCAGCTGCTGGTCATCACCAATAAGCAGAATCTTATGAACATGACCACAGGCATCTAATAATTTAGAAAATAAGAGAGTATCTACCATAGAGAACTCATCAATAACAAGGAGATCTATATCTAAAGGATGATCTGCATTCATAGAGAATGTATTAGTAGATATATCCCATTTTAATAAGCGATGAATAGTGGATGCTTCTAGTTTAGTCAATTCTGATAGTCGTTTAGCCGCACGTCCTGTAGGTGCTACTAAACCAATCTTTTCATCAGGATATAATGAACGATAAACCTTTAAAATAGCCTGTACGATGGTTGTTTTACCTGTACCTGGACCACCTGTCAAAATAAGCGCAGATTCTTCTAAGAACTTCTTAATCGCATTCTTCTGTATTTCATCATATGTAATACCCTGTGATTTTTCTGTTCTTTTAATTTTTTCATCAATTAAAGACTCTTCAATAGGATGAGCCGATTGATTCAGATAACGTTCAAACTTTTCAGCAATCATCTTCTCACTCTCATATAAATCACCTGGGTAATAACGTTCTTCTTCCTGAATTACTTTTGTACCTGTAATATCATCTAGATTCTTCTCAAATAATTCATCAGGACATTCAGGTAGCATATGTCTGAAATTATGATAAAAGGATTCATAATCACTATAGGTACTTCCTGTCTGAAAACATAAATCCATTAAAGAAGCCAGAATACCTGCTTGAATACGTTTTTCATCAAGTGGCTCTACACCGGTTTTCATCGCGAGTTCATCAACACTTTTAAAACCAATACCTTCTATATCATCAATAAGACGATAAGGATCATTCTGTAATACATCAAGTGTCTTCTCTTTATAATAATTCTGTATTAAAGTCAGATTACGCGTAGAAATTCCATTGCCCATAAAGAAAGATAATACCTGCTGATCATAATCCTGACTCGTGAGTATACCAACAATATTATTTTTAATGGTCTCACTCATATGAGGAATCCCATTTAAACACTCTGGATTCTCCTTTATAGTTGTTAGAGCTTTTTCACCTAAAGCATCTACAATTCTTTCAGCCATCTTCTTACCCACTCCCTTAAAGAGCGGTGAAGAAAGATAGCGGATAATCTCACCTCGATCATCCGCTAGAATTATCTCATAAGAAGACACCTTGAATTGTTTTCCATAACGTGGATGTGTCACATAGTTCCCTTTAATACGATAACGATCATCATTATTGACATAGGACATATTTCCTGTAATAGTGATTTCTTCATCATCTGTCTCAAAAACTGCAACTATATATTTATTTTCTGGATTATAGAAAATAACCTTACTTATAATGCCTTCATATTCTTCCATTATAGATAATCAATCTCCTTGCCGTCTTTATAGACTTTATCAATCGTACCTCCACCTAAACATACATCTCCATCATAGAAGACAGCTGCCTGACCTGGAGTGACCGCCTTGATTGGTTTCTTAAATGTAACATAAAGTGTTGTTTCATCAATAAAGTGTAAAGATACATCATTATCTTTCTGGCGATATCTAAACTTAGCCGTACAATTATATTCACCCTCTGGCTTTGTTTCAGATACCCAGTTCACATCAGTAATCAATGCGCCATGAGACAATAACCATTTATTACTATCTCCCTGAGCAATATATAAAATATTCTTATCATAATCTTTTCCCACGACAAACCAAGGCTCACCATTGCCACCAATACCTAAGCCTTTTCTCTGTCCAATTGTATAGTACATAATACCCTGATGATCACCAATAACCTTCTTAGATACAATATCCACCATCTTGCCTGATTTAGCAGGAATATAGTTCTTTAAGAATTCTCTAAAGTCTCTTTCACCAATGAAGCAGATTCCAGTAGAGTCCTTCTTATGGGCTACAGGGAGATCAAGTTCTTCCGCAATTCGTCTTACTTCAGGTTTAGTAAGTTCACCAATTGGGAACAGTGAATTATTTAACTGATTCTGATTCAATTGACATAAGAAATAAGTCTGATCCTTATTATTATCTACACCACGAAGCATCACAGATTCTTTTCCTTCAGTATGAACAACACGGGCATAATGTCCTGTTGCAATATAATCAGCATCAATAGACTTAGCATAATCTAAAAAGGCTTTAAATTTTATATGTTTATTACATAAGATATCAGGATTAGGTGTGCGTCCTTTCGCATACTCTTCTAGGAAATATGTAAAGACCTGATCCCAGTATTCTTTAATAAAGTCCACTCTACGTATCTCAAGTCCAAGATGAGTCGCAACAGCCTGCGCATCCTGGTAATCTTTTTCCTGTGGACATACATCGTCATTATTTGTAGGGTTACCTAGAATATCATTATTTAATGAACTATCCCAGTTTCTCATAAATACACAGATTACTTCATAACCTTGTTTCTTTAATAAATAAGCGGCAACGGCACTATCTACACCGCCACTTAATCCAAGTACAACTCTTTTCATGTTCTACCTCCCTTTGTCTAGTATTCTACCACACAAAAAAGGCTCTTGAAAGAGCCTCCTACTATTCTGCGTTCATTCTTGTCATTGGAAGCATTGCAGCACCGATAGCACCACAGTCTTCTAATTCTGTTTCAAGTAGTGGAATATGATTTCTCATACCTACATGAATCTTCTGATTGAATTCTTTTGTTAACTGATCTAGGAAATACTTCTTAGACTTCATAACACCGCCACCTACTACAAAGCAATGTGGATCAACTGTATGTGCGATATTTGCGAATAATGTAGCAAGTTCACTAATACATTCATCCGCAATACCCTGAGCAGTTTCATTACCTTCAGCAGCTAATCTAAATACATCACCTGCATGATGTACTAAATCCTTTCCAAGAGCTTCCTGACCCTTTCTAGTGATTGCAGTACCAGAACATTCTCCTTCTGCAGCACCTGGATTTAAAGCCCCCTGCTTATAACCATTATTCTTAACGATGATATTACCGATTTCACCAGCATGTCCTCTACCACCAGAGACTAACTGTTTATTGACTGTGAAAGCTCCGCCAATACCTGTAGAAACTGTTACATAATAACAAGTTGGATAATTCTTACCAGCACCTAATACTGCTTCAGCAAGACCAGCTACGTTTGCATCATTATCTAAGAATACAGGTTTATTGAATTTTGTAGATAACTTTTCAGCAATTGGGTAATTTTCAAAACCAGGAAGGTTGCTTGCCATAATCATAACACCCTTTACAACATCAACTGGTCCTGGCACACCAATACCAATACCTTCTACATTTTCAATACCACCACATACTGTATAATCAATTGCTTCAATCTGACGACAGATTTTTGCAGTAACAGCATCTGGTCCTTTTTCTCTTTCAGTAGCATCCTTCACTTCGCTATATGACTTACCATTTTCATCAACAAGTAAAGTTCTTACGTTTGTACCACCTAAATCAATTCCAATATAATACTTCATATTCTATATACCTCCAAGAAACATTATATTACATATTACACTTCCACGCTATGAAAAAAGTTCTTTTTGTATCTTTTCTAACTGTTCCGGTAATTGTGAAGTAACCGTTTTACCTTTTAAGTAACTCATAGAGCCTATCGGATCCACAAAAGTTAATCGATAAGCATGGAGGAACTGATGATTGAGATGAAACTTCTTCTTTACTTCCTTATTCCATTCAAAATCTCCATATTTACTATCACCCATAACTGGATGTCCTGTCGCACTTAAATGGATACGAATCTGATGTGTACGGCCAGTGATGAGCTGTACTTCTACTAAAGAGCATGTAGAACATCTTTTTAAGACATGCACTATTGTTTTCATAGATAAAGCCCCCGGTGTATCTTTCTTTACTAAATACATCTTTCCTTCATCTTCATTCTTTTTGACATATCCTGATAATGTGGCATCCTTCATAAGTCCCATCCCAATAGTAAGATACTTCTTTTCAATGCCTTGTCTTGTTTTCATCATTGTATTTAAATCCTGAAGTGCGCGCATATCTTTACCAAAAATCACAAGTCCACTTGTATTACGGTCTAAGCGATGCACTGGACCTGGTGTAAAGCTGATATTCTTTTCTGGATCATATTCACCCTTCTGATATAAATAAGTGAGTACCTGGTTAGATAATGTATTCACTGATTCATTAATATCTTCATGAACAAGTAATCCGGCAGGTTTATCTACAATAAGAATATGTGCATCTTCATAAACAACTTTAAAAGTAATAGGTAACTCATAAATTGTTAAAGGCTTTGTGTATTCCTTGAATTTATCTTCATATAAGAATAGTTCCACCTCATCTCCCGAATGGAGAATATAGTTTTCCTTTACTCTTTTGCCATTTACTTTAACATCTTTTTTCCTTAACATTTTATATATAAGTGAAGAAGGTGCCTGGACGAGCACTTTCTTGAGATATTTATCTATTCTTTGATGATCATCATATTGATCGATTACTAGTTTTTTCATAACGTCTCCTTTACTCCCCCTCATTATAGCATACACCTCTTAGATTATGGTATAATAAAAGTCGAGGTGACAATCATGGAAAAACAAATAGATTCAACAACAATTTATGATGGAGCCATCATGAAGGTGACTAAGGAACACGTATTATTACAAGACGGTAATACCGCCGTACGTGAATGTGTGTATCATCATGGTGGTGTGTGTATACTTGCGATAGAGGATGATGAAATTATTCTTGTAAAGCAGTTCCGTTATCCAAATAGATGCGATACATTAGAAATACCTGCTGGTAAGCTAGAATTAGGAGAAGATCCTGATAAGGCCTGTTATCGTGAATTTGAAGAAGAAACAAATAGACGTGCTAAAAATATGCGTCCTATCTTAAAGATGCTTCCTACACCTGGCTATTCAAGTGAAATACTCAGAATATATGAAGCAGAAGACTTCAAGGAAGTAGAAGATTCTTTACAGTGCGATGCTGATGAATTCTTAAATATTATTAAGATGCCAATTGATGAAGCCTACAAAGCCATCTTTGATGGACGTATTATTGATGGTAAAACTGTCATTGCAGTTATGTATGCTTACAATAGAAAACATTGTAAATAGTAAAAGAGCTCTAGTTTGAGCTCTTTTTCTTTAGTGTATAGTATTTAATAATTTCACTGATTGTCACAACAACCACATTCAATATATAACAATGAATCATCTTTAATGCAGAAACTGTCATCACCTGATTATTATTCATATAAGTATAATAGTCAGGTACTGCATTTGTGAGAGAATGAAGACCATTGAAGATTGTCTTAAAGATTGTTTCAGCAACACCAATATAGGCTAGACTGATTGTATGTAAGACCTTTACAACAGGCTGATCCATCATATTACCTAAAGCAATATGAACAACCAAGCCAAGTAATAAAATCATCAATGAAAGTAATAAGACATAACTGATATTTATAAATGTATTAATTATATGATGATCTGGTTTTTTCTTTGGTTCTTCTACGACTGGTTCTTCTTTGATTTCTTCTTTTTCCTCTTCTTTTGGAGGGTTATTTTCAGCTTCCATCACCTTTGCAATCACATCATTCAATGCAGCCGTATCCTGTGCATTAAGTGAAAGTGCAGTTGGTTCTTCTTTTTCTTCTTCTACGACAGGTTCTTTAACTTCCTCTTTTTCTAATTCTGCTAGATCTTCATCATTGAAAGTAAAACGACGAGGACGTTCTCTTGTAAGTTCTGATAACTTAGATATATAAGTAGATTTAATGATTTTTAATAAATCAGGATCATCTTTATAAACTTCCTGTAAATTTGCAAATAAAGACTTTAATTTAGCCACAGACATCTCTTTATCCATGCCAAGAAGTGGTTCAAAGATCTTGTAATCTTCATAACGGCCAAAAAGAATATCATTTAATGCTTCATACATTGTATTGGCTACCTGATAAGAACAGCTGATTTCATCATCTCCTGCTTCTACCAGGTCATTTAAATAGATGGTATTCATACCAATATTATTAGCTGAATGAAGAATACCATTCATAGAAGTAATGACTAATGTATCCTTAGGCGTTACCTGGAATCTTTTATCAATATATGCAAGAAGTTCTTCTGATGGAAGTGGTGTAATATCTGTATCACATCCAATAACATAATCCACCTTACGATATAAAGAACCAAGTTCTAGATAATTAATAGCTGATTTTGTCTTATGTGTAGAAACAACTGCAATTGGAATATTATTCTGATGAAAGTATTCAAATAATTCAATCACACCATCTTTTGGTGATAAGCCCTTCATACTCAAATAATTATATAAATCTTTTTCAACACTAGAATTCAACTTATTGCTATTAAGTGTTGCTGCAAGAGGAAGTGTTTCATACATTGTATACATATTACCTAAAGCATGATAAAACTCATCCGCTGTAACAGTAATGTTTTTCTTCTTACATAAATTCTTATAGAATTATAACGGAGTCTGTTTAGGGGAAATATACATCCATCCAGTTCTATGATTGCTAGTTTTAATTCTGTATCCTCTCTCATAAAATAATACCCCTTTCCCTAATCTAAACATCATTATAGCATAATTCCTAAATGATATGCTATCCTATAAACAAAAAAGCAGAACCGAAGTTCTGCCTTATTTTCAAAATGGTCTCCCCGCTACGGGCTCGAACCGTGGACCCACTGATTAAGAGTCAGTTGCTCTACCAA
>ENA-OQEN01001079-OQEN01001079.1-human-gut-metagenome-genome-assembly--contig:-NODE-1079-length-10650-cov-3.142450_pt1 | contig 10650 bp, 16 predicted proteins | sample MGYA00242791_ERZ504627 | MGnify/ENA primary metagenome ERZ504627 (study PRJEB26092, sample SAMD00036316) | human gut metagenome | host: Homo sapiens | study: EMG produced TPA metagenomics assembly of...
TAAATTTTGCTTCGGCCGCTTTATCGCCCGGATTCAAATCCGGATGGTATTTTTTTGCCAATTTGGCGGTATGCTTTTTTGATTTCATCCTCCGACGCACTCTTGCTGACGCCAAGGACTTCATAATAATCTCGCTTTTCCGGCAAGGTAAACGCTCCTTTCAGGGGCTCGGGCTTTTGATTGCTTTGTTATTTATGTGCCCTGCCTGCAATACGGGGCCTAGCCCCATCGTTTCACGTTTTCGGCGGAAACGCCGTCTCCCACCGAAAAAAATCATGTAGCTCCAATTTGCGTTATATCCGCCCGCAACCTCAGGCAGAATTCCGCCTGAGGTTGCAAAAGATGGATACGTCCGCTTTCCCTTTCTTATTTCTGGCTGTCGTCGTCCGAAACATCCGTGTAGTTTGCCTCATAGTAGCCGTTTGCATCCGGCCCGGCTTGCTGACCATCCGCCGCTCCAGGGCCCTGCGCGCCGGCCTCCGGCTGCGCCGCCTTATAGAGCTGTTCTGAAATCTCGTAGAATTTTTTGGTCAACTCCTCCTGGCGGGATTTAATCACATTGAGATCCTGCCCCTTGAGCGCTTCCTTAAGGGCATCAACCTTCTCCTGTAGCTCTTTTTTATCGGCCTCCGGGAACTTCTCGCCCTCTTCACTGATGACCTTTTCGCACTGATAAACGAGCTGGTCCGCGTTGTTACGGGTGTCAATTTCCTCACGGCGCTGCTTATCCTCTTCCGCATACCGCTCGGCCTCCTTGACAGCCTTCTCGATATCATCCTTGGACATATTGGTGGAGGAGGTGATGGAGATGGACTGCTCTTTGCCGGTGCCGAGATCCTTCGCGGAAACATGCACGATACCGTTTGCATCGATATCGAAGGTTACTTCAATCTGCGGCACACCGCGGCGGGCCGGAAGGATACCGTCGAGATGGAACACGCCGAGGGTCTTATTATCCCTTGCCATCTCACGCTCTCCCTGTAGCACATGCACCTCAACAGAGGGCTGGTTATCAGCAGCAGTGGAGAAAATTTGGCTCTTTTTGATCGGGATGGTGGAGTTGCGCTCAATGATCTTCGTATTGACGCCGCCCATCGTTTCAATGCCGAGGGACAACGGCGTGACGTCAAGCAGCAGCAGGCCCTTCACCTCACCGCCAAGCACGCCCGCCTGGAGCGCCGCGCCGATGGCAACGCACTCATCGGGGTTGATGCCCTTAAAGGCTCTTTGCCCATAAACTTCTGGATGGCTTCCTGCACCGCAGGGATGCGGGAGGATCCGCCCACCATCAGAACCTTGTCGATTTCGCTGGTTTTCAGGCCTGAGTCGGACATTGCCTGGCGCACAGGGCCCATCGTGCTTTCCACCAAATCCGCGGTCAGTTCGTTAAACTTGGCGCGGGTCAGGGTTGCTTCCAAATGCTTCGGGCCGGTTGCATCCGCTGTGATAAAGGGCAAGCTGATGTTGGAGGTGGTCACGCCGGAAAGCTCAATCTTCGCTTTTTCCGCCGCTTCCTTCAAGCGCTGCATCGCCATCTTATCGCCACGCAGGTCTACGCCCTGCTCCTTTTTAAAATTGTCTGCCAGCCAATCGATCACGCGCTGGTCAAAATCATCGCCGCCAGGTGATTGTTGCCGGCCGTGGCGAGCACTTCCTGCACGCCGTCGCCCATCTCGATGATGGATACGTCAAACGTGCCGCCGCCCAGGTCATAAACCATCACTTCTGATCGGTTTCCTTATCAATGCCGTAGGCAAGCGCCGCGGCCGTCGGCTCATTGATGATGCGCTTCACTTCAAGGCCTGCGATCCTGCCCGCATCCTTAGTGGCCTGGCGCTGGGAATCGGTGAAATAGGCGGGCACCGTAATGACGGCCTCCGTCACCTTGTCGCCGAGATAGGATTCCGCATCTGTTTTCAGCTTTTGAAGGATCATGGCGGAAATCTCCTGCGGCGTATACTGCTTATCATCTATTTTCACATGGTAATCCGAGCCCATCTGCCGCTTGATCGAAGCAATCGTGCGATCCGGGTTCGTGATCGCCTGACGCTTTGCTACCTGGCCAACCATGCGCTCGCCAGTTTTGGAGAACGCAACAACGCTTGGCGTGGTGCGCGCGCCCTCTGCGTTCGCAATGACGACCGGCTCGCCGCCTTCAATTACAGCTACACAAGAGTTTGTTGTGCCTAAATCAATTCCAATTACTTTTGCCATTGTTAACAGCCTCCCAAAATGTATCGGTTGAATTTTGTAAATTTATAAGATCATGCGGCGTTGCCGCTGATTGCCTTTTCTTTGCCCTTTGGCTAATTTGCAACCTTGACCATCGCGTGCCGAAGCACGCGGTCACCGAGCTGATAGCCCTTACTGAAAACATCCGTCACAATATTTTCATCCAGTGTCTCATCCTCCACATGCATCACGGCGTTATGAATATTGGGGTCAAACGGATCGCCCTCCTTGCCAAACGCTTCCACGCCGAGCTTTTTCATAATTTCCATCAGCTGCTGGAAGGTCATGTCAATTCCCTTCTGGAAATCCTCATAGCCCGCCTCCTTATTCTGTGAGGCACGCTCAAAGTTATCGATTACGGGCAGGATTTCGGTGAGGACGGCAGCCTTTGAATCATTAAACGCCGCCTCCCGTTCGCGCTGAGAGCGCTTACGGAAATTGTCGTATTCTGCGGCAAGCCGCAGATATTGATCCTTCTGGCGTCCAGCTCCTTTTGCATCGCATCCAGCTTTTCCGCCTGCTGATCCTTTTTCTTTTTTCTCCTTGCGCTTTGGAGGGTTCTTTCTGTGGAGCAGAGGCTGTAGTTTCCTCCGGCTGCTGTTGCGTGCTTTCCTTCTCGGGCTCTGCGTTCGGTGTCGTATTCATCCGTCCATCCGTCCTTTCCTGCTTTTGTCGTCATGTTGCGGGCCGCGCTATTGCGCTCCCGGTCCGGTATCCGACCCATCCTCGCCCAACGCTTCGCCGAGCAGACGGCCGACCAGCTTGGTCAGATATTCTACATTCGGGATCAGCTTCGCATAATCGATACGCGTTGGGCCGATGATCCCCAATGCGCCTCCGCGCCCGCCAGAAATCGTGTAGCGCGCAATAATCAAGCTGGAATTTTTCAACTCCTCAAACGGCGTTTCACGCCCAATAATTACCCGCAACGGGCCCGATGAGGTGGCAAGCAGCTGGCTCATCGGCTCGCCCCTGCCCAAAAATTCGAGCAATTCAAAGGCGTTTTCCTCAAATTCGCGGTGGTGGAGAAGGTTGTTCTGCCCTTCCAGAAGAATCTCCTCTTTCGCCGCATCCCATGCCAGCTCTGACAGGGCAATCAGAATCTGCTGCATCAGGCGGGCATTATCCCCCAATAGGGGCGTCAGCCGTTTAATCAGCACGAGGTTGATCTCCGCCACCGGGCGGCCAAGGAAGGTGTGCTCCGTAACCGCATAAAAGGTTTCAATTAGCTCTGGGGTGACTGGCTCCGGCAGGCGGCAGCCCCGGCTGCGCACCACACCGTTGGATGTGACCAACACAAGCATAATCGTGCGCCCACCCATTGGAAGCAAATCCACCTTGCGGATCATGGCCGACTCATCCGCCGGCGTAGTGGATACCGCCGCGCAGTTTGTAATTTCGGCAAGCAGCTCGCCCGCCTGCTCCAAAATCTGCTCTGGATCGCCGGAATGGACAACCATGCTCTCCTCCAGCGCATGGCGCTGCTTCACGCCAAGCGCCCGGCAGCTCATCAAATGATCCACATAATACCGATACCCCAGGTGCGAAGCACGCGCCCCGCCGAGGTATGCGGCTGCTCAATCAGCCCAGCTCCGCGAGCGCTGCCATCTCATTGCGGATGGTCGCCGAGGAGATCGACAATTCAAACAAATTGCACAGGGCTTTTGATCCGACCGGCTCACCGGAAGCAATGAACTGCTCGACAATCGCCGCTAAGATGCGCTGCCTGCGTTCACTCAATTCCATGCCGGTCACCTCCTGATTCTCCTGAACGGTAAAATTCACAACCGGATTTTCCGGATTGTTAGCACTCAAACATTATGAGTGCTAACTACCATATACTATACATCGCCCCCTCCGCCTTGTCAACATTCCAATTATGAACACTTTGTAAAACCTTTACGGGGCAGCGTTCACAATCGAGCAGTAAGCGCGCAGCGCCAATGATAAAAAAACAGGGGAGGTCAACCGCGCTCCACGATTGTAGAAAATCACCGGAACGGATTGTAAAAACCAGCAAAACATATTATAATATTCCCACATTGTTCCTGCTTATGACCCGCCTTTTCGGCCGGTAGAGCGGCATTGTTCTTTCCCTCCCGTGCCAGCCGATGGGGCGAGTGATTTTGCGCGCGAGGCTATACACACGCCGATATGCCTATGGGAAAATCGAAAAAAAGCACCTGCTGCTGCGTAGTAACCGTTAACCAGTCCCCTATAACCCTCGATTCCTACGCGCTCGGCCATTTCAGCAACTTTATCCGGCCCGGCGCATAGCGGGCGGCTTTTCAGCCTCCCAATTGTTTGCCGTTTTAGAAGGGTGTGCGGCATACGCCGTCTCCTCTTTCTGGAATATAGAGAAGGCTTGTGCCCGAAACAGGCGCGACGCACAGAAAGGACATGGATCATACAATGAACGAACTGGAAATCAAGGATCAAAATTTGCGACGTCTGCCACAAGATGTGGCAGCTCGGCTGGGTGGCCGCCAACGACGGCAACGTCTCCGTAAAGCTTGGGGACGGCACCTATTTCGCCACGCCCACCGGCATCAGCAAAAGCTTCATCACGCCGGAGAAGATCGTTCGCATCGACGACAAGGGCGAAGTTCTCGAAGGGAAGGAGGCTATCGCCCTTCTTCTGAGATTAAAATGCACCTGAGCTGCTATCAGGAGCGCGCGGATGTAGGCGCTGTGGTGCATGCCCATCCCCCCACGCAACCGCTTCGCCGTAGCCCATCTCGATATGGACCGTTATAATATGATTGAAACTGTGCTAACGCTCGGCAGTGTTCCCGTCACGCCCTACGGCACGCCATCCACCTACGAAGTTCCTGAGGCAATCGCGCCCTATTTGCAGGAGCACGACGCGCTGCTGCTGATGAATCACGGAGCGCTCACAGTCGGCTGCGATCTCATCACCGCCTACTACCGCATGGAAACGCTTGAGCTCACGCAAAAATCAGCCTGGTCGCACACCTGCTCGGCGGCGAGCGGGAGATTTCCCATGAGAATATCGACCGGCTCTGCTCTATGCGAGAAGGCTATGGCATCACGGGCAAACACCCGGGCTTTAAGCATTACCGCGAAGAGAAATGACGACAAGCGCTAGCCTTCCAACAACAGGCGTTAGAAAGAATGACTGCATCAATGAGTCAACGAGAAAGGAACGATCGCTATGCTGAAAGGAATCCCCAGCATCCTCTCGCCGGAGCTTTTAAAAATTCTGATGGAGATGGGCCACGGCGATGAAATCGTCATCGGCGATGGCAATTTCCCCGCAGCAAGCAATGCGCAACGCCTCGTCCGCTGTGATGGGCACGCGGTGCCCGAGCTGCTCGACGCTATGCTCCAGCTCATGCCGCTGGATACCTATGTTGACGCGCCTGTCGCGCTCATGGAAACCGCACAGGGCGATCCCCGCCCGGTCATTTGGGATGAATACCGGGAGATTGTTATGAAACATCAAAAAATGTAAAACCCGAACTTGTCGAGCGCTTCGCCTTCTATGAGCGGGCCAAAAAGGCCTATGCAATCATCGCCACCGGCGAAACGGCCCTATATGCCAATATCATCCTCAAAAAAGGCGTTGTAACCGAATAACAGGAGGGGTTTACGTTGGAGCATCCATCACGCGCGCTTGCCTTTGATTTCGGCGCATCGAGTGGGCGCGCCATTCTCGGCACGTTCGATGGGGAAACCATCCGCATAGAGGAAGTGCACCGTTTCTCAAACGACCCGGTGGCCATCCGCGGCACCCTCTATTGGGATGTGCTGCGCCAGTATTATGAAATCAAGCAGGGTCTGCTCAAAGCAAAGCAGCACGGTGGCTTTGACACCGTTGCCGTTGATACCTGGGGCGTGGATTTCGGCCTGCTCGACGAAGGCGGTTATCTGCTGGACAATCCCGTGCACTATCGCGACCAGCGCACAAAAGGGCTGGTGGAGGAGAGCTTCAAAAGCATTCCGCAGGAGGAGTTCTATCAGCTGACTGGCATCCAATTGATGGAGCTTAACACCGTTTTTCAGCTCATGGCGCTGAAACGACAGCGCCCCGCGCTGCTCGAGCGGGCAAAAACGCTGCTGTTCATGCCGGATTTATTCAACTATTTACTCACAGGCAAAAAGCAAACGGAGTTCACCATTGCCTCCACTTCACAGCTGCTGGACGCACAGACGGGCGGTTGGTCGGAAGAGGTGCTGCTTCGCCTTGGAATCCCCAAAAATATTTTGACGCCGATCGTTCTGCCCGGGAAGCCTGTCGGGCCACTGGAACAGTCGATCTGTGAGGAGCTGGGGCTGCCCCTGCGCAGGTGGTCACGGTCGCTTCGCACGATACGCAGAGTGCCGTTGCTGCCGTTCCCACACAGGAGAAGGATTTCCTCTTCATCAGCTGCGGCACATGGTCGCTGTTTGGCACAGAGCTGGAGGCTCCGCTCATCAATGAAGCCTCCGCCGCTATGAACATCACCAATGAGCGCGGCGTGGAAGGCACAACAACATTTTTGAAAAACATCATCGGCCTGTGGCTCATTCAGGAAAGCCGCCGCCAATGGCAGCGGGAAGGGCAGGATTATAGCTTCGCGCAGCTTGAGAAGCTAGCGCTTGCGGCAAAGCCTTTCCAGTGCTTCATTGATCCGGACGCGCCAGAATTCGTCCCGCAGGGCGACCTGCCGGGCCGGGTGCGGGAATTCTGTGAAAAAACGGGGCAGTATGTCCCGCAGACGGTTGGCGAAGTCATGCGCTGCATCTATGAGAGCCTCGCGCTCAAATACCGCCTGACCTTTGAGGCGATCCGGAACTGCACCGGCAAGGCCTACAGGCAGATCCATGTCCTCGGCGGCGGCACGAAGGATGGCCTTCTCTGCCAAATGACGGCCAATTCCTGTGGTGTGCCAGTGCTCGCAGGCCCCATTGAGGCAACGGTGCTCGGCAATCTGGCCGTGCAGTTTATCGCAAGCGGAGCGATTGAAAGCATCCGGCAGGCGCGCAAAATTATTGCACAGAGTGAAACGGTTACCCCCTATGCGCCAAAAGATACCCAAAGCTGGAATGCAGCTTATGATCAATTTCAACATTATATTGTCACTTGAAAGGAAGATGCTGAATATGGCAAAGCCAACAATTGGAATCCGACCGATCATTGACGGCCGTTGGGGCGGCGTGCGTGAAAGCCTGGAGGCAAAACCATGGCAATGGCGCAGGCCGCGAAAGCGCTGATTGAAGCGAATGTGTTCTATACGGATGGCACGCCTGTTGAATGCGTCGTCTCCCCCTGTACAATCGGCGGAGGCGCAGAGGCGGCAAAGTGCGCGGAGTTCTTCGCAACGCAGAATGTATGCGCAACGCTCTCCGTCACTCCCTGCTGGTGCTACGGCAGTGAGACGATGGATCTTGACCCATTGACTGTTAAGGCCATTTGGGGCTTTAACGGCACGGAGCGCCCGGGCGCGGTCTATCTCGCGGCGGCTATGGCTGCCCATGCGCAGCGTGGCCTGCCGGCCTTCTCAATCTATGGTCACGATGTGCAGGATGCGAATGATAACACCATTCCCCCCGACGTAGCGGAAAAAATCCTGCGCTTCGCCCGCTGTGCCGCGGCGGTCGGCCAAATGCGCAATAAGGCTTATGTCGGCATCGGCGCGGTCGCTATGGGTATCGCCGGATCTAACTGTGATGCGCAGTTTTTGCAGGAATATCTCGGCATCCGCGCAGAGTGGGTGGATATGTCCGAGGTGCAGCGCCGCTATCAGCTCGATATCTACGATAAGGAAGAGTTTGAACAGGCCTATGCCTGGACGCGCGCGCACTGCAAGGAGGGCTTTGATAAAAACGCCAATCCGCATGACCGTGAGCGCAAGGAATATGAGTGGGATTTCGTCGTGAAGATGACGCTTATCTGCCGTGATATCCTGCTGGGCAATGAGAAGCTCAACAACATTGGCCGTCACGAAGAGGCGCTTGGCCGCAACGCGATCCTCGGCGGCTTCCAAGGCCAGCGCATGTGGACGGATTTTATGCCCAACGGCGATTTCACTGAGGCAATTCTCAATTCCAGCTTCGATTGGAACGGCAAAAAGGAGCCGATCACCTTCGCAACCGAAAACGACGGCTTAAACGGCCTTGCCATGCTCTTTGGCAAGCTCCTCACCGGCACAGCAAGCATATTCGCAGATGTGCGCACTTATTGGAGCCCGGAGGCGGTCAAGCGCGTTACGGGCAAAACACCGGAAGGCCCGGCGGCAGCGGGCTTTATCCACCTCATCAACTCCGGCGCGGCGGCGCTTGACGCCACCGGCGTCTGCAAGAATGAAGCAGGTACAAACCTGATGAAAAAGTGGTGGGATGTGACGGACGCGGATATTGAAGCCATGACCGCGGCCACCGACTGGTGCCCGGCAGACCTCGGCTATTTCCGCGGCGGCGGCTTCTCCTCCCACTTCAAAACGCAGGCCGAAATGCCGGTGACGATGATCCGCCTTAACCTCATCAAGGGCATTGGCCCAGTCCTCCAGCTCGCGGAGGGCTACACGGTCACCCTGCCCGATGAAATCCATACCGTTCTCGATCAGCGCACCGATCCAACCTGGCCGACAACTTGGTTCGTTCCCCGCCTGACCGGCGAAGGCGCCTTCAAGGACGTCTATTCCGTCATGGCAAATTGGGGTGCAAACCATGCTCCCTGACCTACGGCCACATCGGCCAAGATCTGATTACCCTTGCGAGCATGCTGCGCATTCCAGTGGCGCTGCACAATGTATCGGATGATGAACTCTACCGCCCGCACGCCTGGTCCGCTTTCGGCACGAAAGAGCCGGAGAGTGCGGATTACAGGGCCTGCGCAACCTACGGCCCGCTCTACCGTTAATGCCCAAAGTATAAATGAAAAGGGGCAGCCCAACAGGATGATTGGGCTGTCCTTTGTTGTTTTTATTTTCTGCAAAGTTTACTTGACAAATTATGCAAAGCAGGCTATACTAAATTTGCAAAGTTAGCTTGACAAATCAAGAAAGGTGGTGCGGGATGGAGAATCATATCGCCGCCTTGCGCAAACAGCGAAGGCTTTCGCAGGAGGAGCTGGCGCAGGCGGTCGGCGTATCGCGGCAGACGATCACCTCCCTGGAAGTGGGCAAATACACCGCGTCGCTACCGCTCGCGTTCAAGCTGGCGCGCTATTTTGGATGCTCGATTGAGGACCTGTTTCTGTTTGAGGAGGAATAACCGTTGAACGAGACGAACAAATTCAGCAAATACAAAAAAACAATGATCCGCAGGGGAATCCTCGTCTGGATTCCTACCTTGCTTTCCGCTGCGAGCTTTCTGCTGTTCCGCTTCCAGTGGAGCCCGCTGGTGCAAAGCCAGCTAACCGATTTTATGCTGGGGTTTCAGGATGGCATGGTGCTGGCGCTGCTGGTGTGCAGCCTGCTGGCGCTGATCTCCACGCTCCTCACCTGCCGCAATCCTGAGAAGCTCCAAAAGGCCTATGTGGAAGAAACGGATGAGCGCACACAGCTTATCAGCCGAAAGGCGTTTTCCGCGGTCGGTTGGGCGCTGTTTTTCGTGCTGCCACCCGCTGTTTTGACGGCAAGTTTTTTGAGCCCTGCGGTTTTTTTACACTGTTGGCTGTAATGCTCTTTTTTGTTGCCGTCCTTATGATTGCTTTTATCTATTATAAGCGTAAGCTTTAATCCAGGTTTTAACAGAAACGCTTGACGGCTGCTGACAAAACCCGTATACTGAATCCGTTGAATAGATCTTCTGTTAAAAAACAGGGTAGGGGCGGCATGCCGCCCGGTGAAAGGAGTGGTTTCATGCGGCTGACAGCCGAAAACATTACCAAGAGCTTCGGTGCAAAGCAGGTGCTCAAGGGAATTGATCTAAGCGTGGAGAGCGGGCGCGCGCTCGGCTTGCTCGGGCGAAACGGAGCGGGCAAAACAACCATGATCCGAATCGTCATGCAAGTTTTTCAGGCGGACAGCGGGCGTGTGCTGATCGATGGGAAACCGATGGACGTAAACAGGGTTCGGATCGGCTATCTGCCGGAGGAGCGCGGGTTGTATCCCAAAAAGCTCATCATGGAGCAGCTGCTCTATTTGCAGCGCTGCAAGGGGTTCCGGCCAGACAGGCCAAAAAGGACGCGCTGCGCCTGCTCGATCGCTTGGCATGAGCGAATATGCAACAAGCGGCTCGATACGCTCTCAAAGGGCAACCAGCAGAAAATTCAGCTTGTGGCAACGCTCATCTGTGATCCGCAGATCGTGATCCTCGACGAGCCGTTTTCTGGCCTCGACCCTGTGAACGCGATGCTGCTGGAGGATCTGGTGAAGGAGTGCATCCAACAGGGAAGATCGTGTTTTTCTCCAGCCATCAGATGAACTATGTGGAAGAATTCTGCAACGAAATTGCAATCCTCAATCAGGG
>ENA-OQEN01001080-OQEN01001080.1-human-gut-metagenome-genome-assembly--contig:-NODE-1080-length-10643-cov-1.922404_pt1 | contig 10643 bp, 14 predicted proteins | sample MGYA00242791_ERZ504627 | MGnify/ENA primary metagenome ERZ504627 (study PRJEB26092, sample SAMD00036316) | human gut metagenome | host: Homo sapiens | study: EMG produced TPA metagenomics assembly of...
TGGTCGTTATACCGGAAACGGTTCCGATCATTTGCAGGACACTCGATGTGTTCAGTTTCTGGCGGAACGGCTGTGTATTGCGTGGCTGGAGAGTCCATGATCGCTTCTGCACCGAGATCTACTGCTTTCATAACTTTCTGCATTTCGATATCATAATCTTTGCAGTCTCTGGATACACCAAGGTTTACATTGATCTTGGTGCGCAGCATGCTGCCGACACCTTCCGGGTTCAGGCAGGTATGATGTTTGTTGGCACAGATCGCTACTTTACCTTCGGCAACCAGTTCCATCATTTTTTCAACCGGCATGTGTTCTTTTTCTGCAACAGTTTTGATCTGAGGGGTTACGATGCCTTTGCGTGCGGCATCCATCTGTGTTGTATAAGTTGTCATATGGTATATTCTCCTTCTATGTAAATGATAATTTTTATTGTGTTTTTCCAAGGGTGTGATCCAGTGGACCAGAACCATGTCCAAGATCCAGCTGTGCCTTCAGGGCATCAGTCAGATACTGCTTGGAACGGCGCACAGAATCTTCAAGAGAAAATCCTCTGGCAAGATTTGAGGCAATCGCACTGGAAAGTGTGCAGCCGGTGCCGTGAGTATTTGGATTGTTGATGCGTTCACCATGCAGCCAGATGCCATGTCCGTTTGTATAAAGAAGGTCATTTGCATCGTTGATGCGATGGCCGCCTTTCAGAAGGACAGAAATGTGAAAGCTTTCATAAAGTCTGTGAGCAGCTTCTTCCATAGAGTCAGCATTTGTGATCTGCAGTCCGGTGAGCGCTTCAGCTTCTGGAATATTGGGTGTGATGATCTCTGCAAGAGGAAAGAGTTCCTTCTGAAGTGTTTGCTCGGCATCTTTGTCCATCAGACGATGTCCGCTGGTGGAGATCATAACAGGATCCAGTACGATATGGTGTGCATGGTACTGCTGTAATTTGACAGCAACGTGATGCATGATCTCAGCGGATGAGAGCATGCCGATCTTAACTGCATCAGGAAAAATGTCAGTAAAGATGCAGTCCAGCTGGTTGTCAAGAAATTCCGGAGAGGTTTCCTGAATTCCGTAAACACCGGTTGTGTTCTGGGCGGTCAGAGCTGTGATCGCACTCATGGCATAGACTCCGTTCATGATCATGGTCTTGATATCTGCCTGAATGCCGGCACCACCACTACAGTCACTTCCGGCAATCGTTAATACTGTTTTCATAATTGTGTTATTCCTTATTGTTTTGTTGAGATTTACAGTTTTTGCAGTTCCGTAAGAAAATGTCTGACGGCTTCGGCTTTGTTATCAGGTTTAAAAAGTCCGCTGACAACGGCGGCACCGGAAATCCCACTTCCCGCAAGAAGATAAAGGTTGTCAGCAGTAACACCGCCGATTGCAACAACCGGAATTTCTACAGCCTGACAGATCGCTCGCAGAGTTTCGACAGGAAGTTGTGTGACGTTGGTTTTAGTGGTGCTTCCGAAGACTGCACCGCAGCCTATGTAGTCTGCTCCGGCATTTTGGGCTGCAAGTGCTTCTTCGACATTATGGGCACTTCCGCCGATGATAAAGTCAGGCCCGAGAAGCTGACGTGCTTTCTGGATGCCCATATCAGAAAGTCCGACATGAACACCGGAAGCATTTGCTTTCTGTGCAAGATCCGGGCGGTCATTGATGATCAGTGGAACATTGTAACGTTCACATATTTCTTTTAAAAGGGCGGCTTCCTGAAGGATTTCTTCGTCAGAAGCATTTTTTTCACGAAGCTGGACACAGCTGACACCTGCGCGAAGGAGTTCCTCGGTAACGGATGCAAGTGTTTCATCGGGTTTCAGCCAGCTTCGGTCTGTAACAGCATACAGTTTCAGCTGTTCTGGTGATATTTTCATAGGTCTTTCTCCAATATCTGATCAGAATTTATGTTTCGAGGTGTACATTAATTTCTCTTCCAGTACATCAAAAAGATGTACATGAAAACTTCCAATGCCGGATTTTTCTGCGTCTGTTCGTCTGCCCGCTTCAAGGGCAGTTTCACGCCAGAGTGCTCCGGCGGCACGGACCGCATCAAATGCAGAAGTGTCCGTACACAGAAATAATGTGCAGAGTGCAGAAAGCATACACCCGCCACCGGTGATTCGTCGAATCCTGGAGTCACCGCCGGTCAGAATCTGTGTCTGCTTTCCATCAGATACCACATCCTCTTTGCCCGTGATCAGAACTGTGCAGTTGAGAAGAGATGCCGCCTGCCCTGCAATCAGACAGACATCACGTTCTGCCATCTGCAGGGAACTTTCTACACCGCCGTGTTTCTCGGGACTGTCGGTATCTGAAAGAAGAGAACATAGAACAACGGCTTCTTCCTGATTACAGCGAACAGCAGTCGGATGAACGGCTTGAAGAAGTTTTTGCAGCTCTTTTCTTCGAAATGTGCTGGCACCGGCGCCGACCGGATCCAGGACGACCGGGTGGCCAAGGGCATTTGCCTTCTGTCCGGCAAGGATGCAGGCCTGTATTTTGGCAATGTCCGGTACTCCGGTATTCAGAAGGGTTCCATGACAGAAAGAAGTGATTTCTTCGACTTCCTGTTCATCCTGTCCCATTACGGCACTTCCGCCGGCTGCAAGCAGTAGATTGGCAACATCCTGCATGGTTACCGGATTAGTGAGACAATGAATCTTGGGAGCATTCTGGTGAATGCAGAAAGAAATTTCTTCTATATTATTAAGTGACATAAATTATCTCCTGGCGGCAAGAAATACCTGGCTTTTTTCAAAAACACGAAGCAGGATAAAGGCCAGTACACTTCCGGTAAATGTTGAGATAAAAAACGGGATCATGTATACGGTGAATCCGGCCGGGGCAAGTCCCATGAGAAGTTTGGCTACCGGATAGGCTGCAAGACCTCCGAGGATTCCGGTTCCCAGTGCTTCTGCAACACAGGTAAGACTTAATTTGCGGGTGAGTCGGAAGACCAGACCACAGCATAAGGCGCCAACCATGCTTCCGGGAAAGGCAAGAAGACTGCCGATTCCTAGCAGGTTGCGGATCAGACTTGCACAAAAAGCAATGCCGATTCCCCACCATGGGCCAAGCATGACTGCTGCAAAGACATTGACCATATGCTGGACCGGAGCACATTTGCTTCCGGCAACAGGAACGCTGATCAGACTTCCGGCAACAGCAGCTGCTGTCAGTACACCTGCAATGGCCAGTTTCTGAGTGGATGTTGTTTCTTTTGTGTTCATTTTGAGTAAACCTCCTGTTCTACCTGATGAGGGATGAGCCATTGACAGCTTCTTAAAAATCTGATAACAAAAAAGAAGATACCGCAGGGGTACCTTCGTTCAATGTGTCTGGTATTTCCCTACGTTGGCATTATCCAAATCAGGTTAAGGGTCGAAACCAATCAGTTTCCTCTCAGCCGGCTTCAGCCAGCTCCCCTATTTTGTAATTTTACTTTCCTATTATACTGCCAGTTAAAGAAGATGGCAAGACTATATTCAGTGATGTTTTGTAAAAAGCAGAAAAGCAGAAAAGGAAGACAAAATCTACAAACATTGAAAAGAGAATCTGTTTGTGCTATTCTGTAATGGAGTATATATCCCTAGGCAGAGGAGGACAATATGAAAGTATCAACATTATTGGAAGGTTTGAAATATATCTGTTGTCAGGGCAGCACAGAACAGGAAGTCTCTACAGTTGTATATGACTCCCGAAAAGTAGAAGAAAATTCCCTGTTTATCTGCATTCGCGGTGCGGTTGTAGATGGACACAAATTTGTACCGGATGTGATCAGGAAAGGTGCGAAAACACTCGTTGTTGAAGAAGAGGTAGAAGCACCGGAAGATGTAACTGTGATCAAAGTTGCAGATACCCGTTATGCGATGGCCTTTATTTCCGCTGCATATTTTGGACATCCGGCGGAGAAACTGAAAACGATCGGAATTACCGGAACAAAAGGAAAAACTACCACAACATATATGGTAAAATCCATTCTCGAAAATGCAGGATACAAAGTTGGACTGATTGGAACCATCGAAGCGATCATTGGAGAAGAATCCATTCCGGCATGCAACACAACTCCGGAATCTTATCTGGTGCAGGAATACTTTCGTAAATGGTAGATGCAGGATGTGACTGTGTAGTTATGGAAGTTTCTTCACAGGGACTGATGCTTCACCGTACACAGGGATTTGTCTTTGATTATGGTATCTTTACCAATATTGAACCAGATCATATCGGACCAAACGAGCATAAGGATTTTGATGATTATCTCAGATGCAAATCTATGCTGCTCCAGCAGTGTCGTGTGGGAATTGTCAACAGAGATGATGAACACTTTGAGAGAATTATCGAAGGTCATACCTGTCAGCTGGAAACTTACGGATTTTCTCCGGAAGCTGACTTGCGTGCAGAAGATGCACATATGGTAGGCGGCAAAGGATATCTAGGTATCTCTTATCAGCTGAAAGGACTGATGGAATTCCCGGTTGAAATTGATATTCCGGGTAAATTCAGTATTTATAATTCACTGACTGCAATCGCAATCTGTCGTCATTTCAATGTATCACAGGAAAACATCATCAAGGCACTGAAAGTGGCGAGAGTCAAGGGTCGTATCGAGTGATCAAAGTTTCTGATGAATTTACATTGATGATCGACTATGCACATAATGCAATGGCACTGGAGAGTCTGCTTACTACATTAAGAGAATATCATCCGCATCGACTGGTCTGCCTGTTTGGCTGTGGAGGAAACCGTGCAAAATCCCGCCGTTATGAGATGGGAGAGGTCTCTGGCAGACTGGCAGATCTGACGATCATCACATCCGATAACCCGAGATTTGAAGAGCCACAGGATATCATTGATGATATTAAGATCGGCATCAGTAAGACGGATGGAAAATATGTCGAGATCTGTGACCGCAAAGAAGCGATTGCCTATGCAATCCATCATGGAGAACCCGGAGATATCATTGTTCTGGCAGGAAAAGGACATGAAGATTACCAGGAGATCAAAGGTAAGAAGTATCCTATGGATGAAAGAGTCCTGATCGCAGAGATTCTTCAGGAGGATAAAGAAAGAGCAGATAAATGATCTACGCGGATATCATTGTGGATATATCCCACGAAAAGCTTGACCGCAGTTTTCAATACAGAGTTCCGAAAGAACTGGAAGCAGAGATTCAACTGGGAATGGTAGTGACCATTCCCTTTGGAAACGGTAATCATGAAAGAAAGGGATATGTGACAGCCTTTCTGACAAACCGGCATTTGATATATCCAAAATGAAAGAACTTCATGGAATCTGCAGCAGTGAGGAGACCACAGAAGAACGCCTGATTGCACTTGCGGCATGGATGAAGAACCGATACGGTTCTACAATGGTACAGGCGCTGAAAACGGTTCTTCCGGTCAGGGAAAAGGTCAAAGCAAAAGAAAAACGTTATATAGTACTGAATATGGATGTGGCAGCGGCAGAGCAGCTGGAAGCGGAACTGGAGAGTGGCAGATGCAAAGCCAGGGCAAGACTGGTTCGGGCGCTTCTGAAAGAGAAGAAACTGGATTATACAAAAGCGTCCAGAGAACTTGGGATGACAGCAGCTGTGATAAGGCCGCTGGTGGATCAGGGTGCAGTGCTGGTGACACAGGATGAAGTCTATCGAATGCCGGTAGACGGTTCTGATATTCCACGGGAACAACTGTCCATGCTTACAGAGACACAGGAGCTGCGCTGTTGCAGATTCAGGAAGAGTGGAAGCAGGAAACACCACGTCCGGTTTTGATCCATGGAGTGACTGGAAGTGGAAAGACGCAGATTTATATGAAACTGATTCAACAGACAGTGAATGAAGGAAAACAGGTTATCGTACTGATTCCGGAGATTGCCCTGACTTATCAGACAGTCCGCAGGTTTTATGGATGGTTTGGGGATAAAGTTTCTGTGTTGAATTCCAGACTTTCACAGGGAGAGAGATATGATCAGTTCAAGAGGGCAAAACGTGGTGAGATCCAGATTATGGTTGGCCCCCGTTCGGCTCTGTTTACACCTTTTTCCAGACTGGGTTTGATCATCATTGATGAGGAACATGAACAGACATATAAAAGTGAAAACAGCCCAAGATACCATGCAAGAGAAACGGCAGAATATCGTGCACAGATGGAAAATGCCCGCCTTGTCATGGGCTCGGCTACTCCATCACTTGAAGCGTATACAAAGGCAAAAGACGGAGAATATCGTCTGGTAAAGCTGGAAGCACGCTATGAGGACCGGCCGCTTCCGGAAGTTACTGTTGTAGATCTTCGCGAGGAATTAAAAAACGGCAACCGTTCCATATTAAGCCGTAGTCTGAAGACTGCAGTTGAGAGGAGACTGGAGAGAGGAGAACAGTCAGTACTTTTCTGAACAGAAGGGGATATGCCGGTTTTGTATCCTGCCGTTCCTGTGGGGAAGCGTTGAAATGTCCACACTGTGATGTGGCGCTGACAGAACACAACAACGGAAAGCTGGTCTGTCATTATTGTGGCTATGAACAGCCACGGGTGGAAAAATGTCCGAGGTGTGGTTCTCCGTATATCGGCGGTTTTAAAGCCGGGACACAGCAGATTGAGCAGGTTCTTCGAAAGACTTTTCCAAAGGCACGCGTTCTTCGAATGGATTACGATACAACGAGAACAAAAGGAAGTTATGAGAAAATACTGTCATCTTTTGCAGAACACAAAGCAGATATTCTGGTAGGTACGCAGATGATCGTTAAAGGACATGATTTTCCGGATGTGACGCTGGTCGGTGCGATTGCGGCAGATCTGTCGCTGAATGCTGCTGACTATCGCTGTGCAGAACGTACATTTCAGCTGCTGACACAGGCCGTCGGCCGTTCTGGCAGAGGGAGAAAAGCCGGTGAGGCGATCATACAGAGCTATCATCCGGATCACTATAGCATTCAGGCGGCTGCAAAGCAGGATTACGAAGCTTTTTACCAGGAAGAGATGGCATACCGTATGCTGATGGATTATCCACCGGCGGCACATATGCTGTCTGTGCTGGCATCCGGAGAAGATGAGAAGCTTCTGGAGCAGGGAATGGACTATCTTGCGAAGTTTGTAGAGCGCATTAGCGGAAGTACAGAGTACATGTGATCGGCCCTGCATATGCATCCGTGGGAAAGGTAAATGATATCTACCGAAAGGTATTGTATTTGAAACACAAAGATGAACGTGTACTTCAGGACATAAAGAATAAAACAGAGAAATACATTGAAGTAAATTCCGGATTCCGGAAATTATATATTCAGTTTGACTATACATAAATATCAGGATCGCAAGAACAATTTGTTGTGGAGCAATCCGCAGTATTTATATGCACCACAAAAGAAGAAAAAGAGAGGAAGAATAATATGGCAATCAGAGTAATCAGAACAGAAGAAGATCCGGTTTTGCGAAAAATCAGCAAGCCGGTAAAAGAAGTAACTCCAAAGATCATAACACTGATCGATGACATGCTGGATACCATGTATGAGGCAATGGGTGTCGGACTTGCAGCACCACAGGTCGGTATTTTGAAACGAATTGTAGTCATTGATGTAGGAGAAGGCCCGATCGTACTGATCAATCCGGAAATCCTTGAAACTTCCGGAGAACAGACTGGTGACGAAGGCTGCTTAAGCGTACCGGGAATGGCAGGTCAGGTGACTCGCCCAAACTATGTCAAAGTTAAAGCCATGGATGAAGAGATGAATGAAGTGATCTATGAGGGAACCGAACTTCTGGCGCGTGCATTCTGCCATGAAATCGATCACCTTGACGGAAAAATGTACACAGATCTGGTTGAGGGAGAACTCCACAGAACCAGCTATGAGGAAGACTGATTGCAATAAAGAGCAATTAAGGTGATCACAGATTAAATAATGAAACAGCCCCATGTATAATGGGAGAAAAGAGGAGCAGACTACTATATGAAAATTGTTTATATGGGAACGCCGGATTTTGCGGTACCGCCTCTTGCGGCACTTGTACAGAATGGATATGAGGTGACTGCAGTTGTAACACAGCCGGATAAACCAAAGGGAAGAGGCAAGACACTTCTGCCGACACCGGTCAAAGAAGAAGCAATGAAACACGATATTCCGGTTTATCAGCCGCTCAAAGTGCGTGAACCGGAATTTGTGGAAACTTTAAAAAAACTGGAACCGGATATGATCATCGTAGCCGCTTTTGGACAGATCATTCCAAAGACGATCCTGGATATGCCAAAGTATGGATGTCTGAATATTCATGCATCACTTCTGCCGAAATACAGAGGTGCGGCACCGATCCAGCAGGCCGTGATCGACGGAGAAAAAGAATCCGGTGTAACGATCATGCAGATGGGGGTTGGATTGGATACGGGAGATATGATCTCTCAGGCAGTCGTACCACTTGCAGAGGATGAGACAGGTGGAAGCCTTTTTGACAAACTGGCAGAGGAAGGTGCCGCTCTTTTGATCAGAACGATTCCTTCAATTGTAGATGGAACTGCTGTTTATACAAAACAGCCGGAAGAGAGCCCGACACCGTATGCAGCTATGATCAGCAAGAAAATGGGTCTGATGGATTTTTCAAAAAGTGCTGTTGAACTGGAAAGACTGGTGCGTGGACTGAATCCGTGGCCGAGTGCATATACGTTTCTTAATGGAAAGACGCTGAAGGTGTGGAAATGTGCAGTTGAGCGTGCAGAATGTGGAAAAGAAGCACCGGGAACGATCATTGGTGTGGATAAATCTGGCATTCATGTTGCATGCGGAAGTGATACACTGATTCTGAAGGAAGTGCAGCTGGAAGGAAAGAAACGGATGGAAACAGATGCGTTTCTTCGCGGATATCAGGTAACTGCAGGGACGATGTTGAAAGATCATAAGGAGTGATGCGGATGTACGGATATGGATACGGATATTATGGATTTGACTGGACCTATGTGCTGCTGATCATTGGAATGCTGCTGTCACTTGCTGCATCTACAAGGCTGAAAAGTACATTTCCTATTATCGCAGAATCAGAAGTGCATCCGGTCTTACCGGAGCGGAGACAGCAGAGAGAATCCTTCGTGCGGCAGGGATTACAGATGTACATGTAAGAGCAATTTCCGGAAGCCTTACAGATCATTACGATCCAAGGACAAAGACTGTAAGTCTTTCCGAGGATATCTATGATAAAACTTCACTGGCAGCAGTTGGTGTAGCTGCGCATGAGTGCGGACATGCAATTCAGCATGCAATCGGCTATGCACCACTTGAATTTCGCAGCGCGATCGTTCCGGTGGCGAATTTTGGGAGCACGCTTTCCTGGCCGTTGTTTCTGATCGGACTTTTTCAGGAATCCGCCCACTGGTAACAGCAGGAATCGTTCTCTTTTCACTTGCGGTTCTGTTTCAGCTGGTGACGCTGCCCGTAGAGATCAATGCATCTTCCAGAGCTTTGAAAATGCTTCAGAGTACAGGAATTCTTGGGAGTGATGAGACAAAAGGTGCAAGAAAAGTACTGACAGCTGCGGCAATGACCTACGTAGCTGCACTGGCTGCTTCCATACTGCAGCTGCTGAGACTTTTGATACTTGCAGGAGGAAGAAGACGAGATGACTAGTGGAATCAATACAAGAGAAATGATCATGGAGATCCTTCTTCAGATTGATGAAGAGGGAGAACACAGTCATATTGCGATTCGTAATGCGCTTTCCAAATATCAGTTTCTGCCGAAACAGGAGAGAGCTTTTATCACAAGAGTCTGTGAGGGAACACTGGAATACAGGATATTGATCGATTATATCATCGATTCTTTTTCGAAGATCCCTGTTGATAAAATGAAACCGCCGATCCGCGAGATTCTGCGAAGTGCAGTATATCAGCTGAAATTTATGGATCGTGTGCCGGACAGTGCAGTCTGCAATGAAGCGGTGAAACTGGCACAGAAAAAAGGCTTTTATAATCTGAAACCGTTTGTAAACGGTGTACTTCGCACGGTGGCTAGGCAGATGGATGAACTGGAATATCCTCCAAGGGAAGAGAATCTTGTACGTTATCTTTCGGTTCGCTATTCCATGCCGGAAGACTGGTAGAACGCTGGCTTGCCGATTATGGAGAAGAGACAACAGAAAAAATGCTTGCGGATTTTCTGGAGGAAAAACCGGTGACTGTACGCTGCCGTACATATCTTAATTCCGTAGATAAGATCTGTGAAAGTCTGAAAAATCAGGGAGTCAAAGTAGAACAGGCACCATATCTTCCTTATGCAAAACGTATTTCAGGATATAATCATATTCTTGCACTGGATGCATTTATTCAGGGGAAAATGGTTGTACAGGACGTCAGTTCTATGCTGGTTGCCGAGATTGCCAATCCTCAGAAAGGTGACTATGTTATCGATATGTGTGCAGCACCGGGAGGAAAAAGCCTCCATATAGGAGATAAAATGGAAGGTTTTGGAACGGTAGACGCCCGCGACATCAGTCAGTATAAGGTAAACCTGATTGAAGAAAACATTCAGAGACTGAATTCCATCAATGTACAGGCAAAGGTACAGGATGCAACCATATTTGATGTGGAATCGGAATGCAAAGCAGATATTGTCCTTGCGGATGTGCCGTGTTCCGGATATGGTGTGATCGGCAAAAAACCGGAAA
>ENA-OQEN01001081-OQEN01001081.1-human-gut-metagenome-genome-assembly--contig:-NODE-1081-length-10640-cov-2.478931_pt1 | contig 10640 bp, 16 predicted proteins | sample MGYA00242791_ERZ504627 | MGnify/ENA primary metagenome ERZ504627 (study PRJEB26092, sample SAMD00036316) | human gut metagenome | host: Homo sapiens | study: EMG produced TPA metagenomics assembly of...
CATCCTTCTCATGTCATCCAGCTGAGAATCCGACTCCCATTCTGTTCTGCCTTCAAGCCGGCACGTGCATTTTCCAAGAAATCTCCTTATGCGAGAGCTGGCTCAGCTTCCACGACGCATACTCCCCGTAAGTAAAGATAACATTCTTTACGATGTACGCAGCCTCATCAGAAATCGGCTGCGTCACATCATTCATCCCATCTGTCGTATATGCACTTCGCACATCCCGACACACCGGCCATACTTCCAGCCTTCCAACTGTTCCTCAAACAGCGGTTTATTCGTCAATGCCAAGCATTCTCGCTGCGAGAAATAAAGCAATTTGTGCAACTTCATCTCATCGATCGTTTCGCCTGTCATCTTCTTATATTCATCCATAATGTACTGTGCTACATCCAATACTCTTTCCATCAGTCACACCTCCTTACTGTGCCTTCTATCATTTCAATTGTAGTATACCTAGCCAATATAAGAATGTCAATTTGAAACCCGCAGCAACAACGTCGCTGCGGGTTTTTATCCCTAGCCACTAGTCACCAGCACCAGTCCCTAGTCACTTCTTATGCTTCACGATATACTCTTTCAGATCCGCATGGAGGATCTTCTTATAACTCTCCACCCCCGGCTGGTCATAGGCATTGACGCCCGCAAGCGCCCCCTCGTAGGCGATCGTGAGGAAGAGAAAATACATGAGCGCCCCCACATGGAAAGGCGTACACCTTCTCATGATGAGATCACAGCTCATGCGGCCATCATGCGCGAGCGCCTCCTCATCCGAGCGCTGCGCCGCAGAAAGCATGTAGGAAAGCGGGACCGGGCCGCGCTCTTTTCCCTCATCACAGAGGATATCCGCGTCTTTCCGCGATTCCCTGACCGTGATGAACTGCACGAGCTTATTCCGTTTTCCCTCCTGATGCTCCTGCGTCAACGAATGCATATCCGTCGTTCCCACCGCTGCGACCGGGATACGGCCATAGTGGATCTTTTCCCCGGAGACCGTGAGCGCTTGCCCAAAGACTCACCCAGAAGCTGTGCATACCACCAGCCGAGCGAGCGGAGACTGTCCCCATACGGCATGATGATCTCCGCATCGACACCATGATTTTCCCGCGCCAGATACTTACGGACTGCCAGCTGCAGCGCCGGATTCTCCGAAAGCGAAAGACTGCGGCAAGCCTCTTCCGTCATCCTCGCCCCGCGAAGGAAATCCCGGATATCGATCCCCGAAAGCATCGCAAAGACCAGCCCCACCTGAGAGAAAACGCTGAAACGTCCACCGATGCCATCCGGCACCGTGAAGCACGGCCAGCCATTCTTCTCCGCCAGAGGACGCAGCGCCCCCTTCTCCTTGTCCGTCACCGCGATGACGCTCACCTCGCAGAACTTCCCCAGCATCTCCCGCAGCGCCCGCTCTGCCATGACCGGCTCCAAAGTCGTCCCGGACTTCGAATTCACGACCAGCAGCACCTTGTGCTTCCACCACGCCGTCTGCGAGCTCCGCCGGATACGCTCCACCAGCGAGAGAAGACTCACCGGATCCAGATTCTGCCCCGCAAAGTACAGCTGCGGATACCCATGGCGCTCCTCCTTCGTCATCAGATTCCAGTACTGTCCGCAGAAAAGATCAAAAAGCACCTGATTTCCAAGATACGAGCCCCCGATACCGATCGACACCACGATATCCTGCTCCTTCGCCAGCTTCGAGAGAGCAAGCAGCCTCTCCCTCTCCTCTTTGGAGATCAAAATCTCTTCCTCCAGGAGATACGGCAGATGCGGGAAAAGCACGAGACTGCGTCCGGCCCCTTCCCGCTCTTCCGAAGCCGCTCCACAGAAAGCGCCGCCTCACGGATGCGCTCCTTGCAGGCATCGATCTCCTCCTCCGTGATCCCCCAGCCCTCGCCGGAAAAATGTGTCATATCGATGGTCAATTCATCCTGAAAATGCATACATATACCCCTCTTCACCGGGCAGCCCATAGCTGCTGTCATTTATCGACAATTATTATATCATGTTTTTATCCTGCACGGGAGTATGTTACGCCAAAAGGTAAGCGACATCCTTATCCGATCTCACGCTTGTTTATCTATAGCAAGGGCTCCTCTGCCGCAAGCAGAAACGTTCGATCCGCTGCTTGCGATCCACATACATACGGCTCTGACGGTTCTCCTTTTATCAGTACGAACATTTCCATCATCACTTCCCCTTTACACGCACATGATATGCTCCATAGTCATGCAGCCCTGATCGATCAATGAATATGTACCATGTAAAAAGCCGAAGCACAAACGCTTCGGCTTTTGCCGATAGGCCACGCTTAATGGTGATATCGGCTATATGTTTCTATAAATTGTTTCATATACTTTTCGGCTTGCTTAAGATCCTCGGCATTGGGATGCTTTGCAGCCTCCTTCGCCGTTTGCTCCATTTGAGCCGAATGGTGCGCGCTGCCCTCCGGCATTTTTCTCATCATTCAAGCAGTGCGGGGTCGACAGCCCCCTGCACGGCGAAAACACCGACGATCTGATTATCCGGAGAGAGCGCCGTCCCTGCATTCGCAAATCCCGTATAGGCATGCTCTGATCGGGGATCGGCTCCCATGGTCTCAAAAAGAACGATGTGCTTCCCATGAAGAGAGTACAAAAATTCTTTTGCCTTCGCATCCGGGCCGCCGCGATCGAGCCAGTACCCTGCAAAGACCACATCAAACCCATCCGCAGATGGCGTATCCTCCACGCGAGCCAGCAGGCTTCCCTCCGGAGCCGCCTTCGCCAGCGCTTCCGCCACACGCCGAGTATTTCCCGTGCGGCTGGAGTATGCGATTAAAACCTTCATACGATCCCCTCATTTCATATTCATCATATCGCCGAAACGCGCCCTGCCCGCACTCTCCGAGCGGCCCAGCAGCATGTACTGGGTCATATGGAGCATGCGGCGGAGCATCGTACGATGCCAGTAACGCCCGGCGGACGTGTACACATACGTGTCCCCGGACCTCGTGACGAGCCCCCAATCTGCCCACTGATCCAAGAGCGGTGTAAGGAGCGCGGTGAAAGGCACTTCGCACAGCGTTTCCAACGCGGCTGGAGAAATGCGTCCGCGATCGCTCGCCGCCTCGATGGCCTGATAGATCCGCCGGTAGCGGCTCTCCTTCCGCGCCCCCATAGAAACGAATTTCCCAAGGAGGACCGCGCCGCGATACATCGCCTCCGCGACAGGCTTCATGAGCCCCAGACCGCCGATTTTTCCCCCGCAGGCCATTCCGATGGGGAAGATATCGCTGCCATTTGCCGCAAGCGTATTGTAGACACTCTCCTCCCGCGCGTCCCACTTCCAGTGGGTACAGGAAATATTCGAAGCACCCGACACTCCCAGTTCCTCCTCCGCCGCGCGAAAGAGCGCCTGCAGGTACGGAACTTCGAGCGTCTTTCCCGCCTTGGCGAAAGACTTCGCCAAAGGTGAACCCTGAAGAAGCTGCAGCTTGTAAAGATCGAGCCCCGCTGCGCCACACGCCTTTGCATCACGGATATCCTGACGCATCGTCTCCTCCGTCTCACCAGGAAGCCCATAGATGAGGTCGAGGATCATGAGCGCATCCTTCTTCGCAAAATGCGCCAGCCTTTCCATCGCCTGCTCTCGGGGGAGCGGACGGCCGATCCCATTTCGGATCTCCGTCTGAAAAGACTGTACGCCAAAACTGAATCGATTCACCCCGCCGGAGATCGCCGCATCCATTTTTTCATCCGTCATATCCGAAAGGCTCGACTCCATCGTGATCTCCACATTCTCCATCAATGGGAAGACCGTGCGGATCCGCCCCAAGATCCTTTCGATATCCTCCGCCGACAGGATCCCCGGCGTCCCACCGCCGAAGAAAACCGAGCGGATGTGCGAACGCGTGAGGTACGGCCGGCCGGCGAGCGCATCTATCTCCCGGCAGAGGAGCTTTGCATACTCGTGCTGCTCCCTCTCATCCGCCTTCTTTTTGAAAAATGCACAATACGTACAGGAAAGCCGGCAAAACGGCACATGGATGTACACAGCAGATTCCTTAGTAGGAACTCCCGTCTCCCAAATATCTTTCATGAGCGACGGCAGCTTCAGCGGAGACACCACCGCCGTATCACTTGCCGCGAAAGGTTCATCCTGCCACTCGATATCCCAAGCCGTGCGGCGCGTCCCGCCGCCCGTATCATACACCGGCTCCCGGTACATATTCTCTATATTCTTCTCATAAGAAATCATCGCTGCCCTCCATACACCACGTCCGCCATATAGGAAAGCGCCTTCGGATACTCCATACCGGGACTCGACAGAAATAGTTTCTGCGGAAGGAAGTACACACGCCCTGCCTTCACTGCACACATCCCTGCCCAGGCAGGCTGTTCCATCAAGGACTTTCGAAATGCCTCCTGCTGCTGTCCCGGCATCACCATCGTCGTCAGGAAAATAATATCCGGGTCCTTTGCGACCAACGTCTCCAGACTGAAAGGCGGCAGCTTCATATCCCGGTCATTGTCCAGCACGAATACATTGCGGATATGAAGAAGCGCTGCCGTTTCCGTCGCGATCGTCCCCTTCCCTTCCAGTGTCACAGAGTGCGGCGTCCCATGAAGGATCGCACACGTATACTCCTTGAGAGACAGGCCGGACACCACACTCTCCATGTCCTTCCTGAGCTGTTCCCTCGCCTTCACGCCTTCCGCATGATGCCCCGTCACATCACCCAGGACCTCCGCAGCGCGCTCTACATCCTCCAAGGAAGATGCAGAAAGCAGCATGAAAGGATCCCATTCTGCTTCATCACTTCCGTAAACCTGTCATGCAGCCCGTGCAGACCGATCACCAGATCCGGTTTCTCGGAAATCACCGCCTCCGCATTGACCTGAAACGTGTATCCCACCGTCTTCTTCCCCGCCGCATAGGAAGGCGCCTTGTCCCCCGGCTGTCCGCCCATGCGATGAAGTCTCCCCCACCGCATGCATGATATTCAGAAACGACGGTGCGAGAATGATGATCCGCTCCGGCTTCTTTGCAAGCACCACTTCTCTTCCCACCGCATCCGTCATGCGATAGAAAGTCTCTGTGTGTCCTCCCGTCGCCTGAGGAAATCCGCAGCCCGAAGCAACCGATAGGAAGAGCAGCAGGCAGAGCGCGAGCCACTTCCTCATAGCGCCTCCTCTTAGAACTTATGCTCCCAGCCGAGAGACCAGTAGCGACCGTCAAGATCGCAGTCGCTGTCCACCTTGTCGAAGATGTTCTGCACGCTGCCGTAGATTTTGGTATCTTTATTGATCTTGCGCGTCAGAGTGAAATTGAGGAGATTGTAGGTCTTCTTCGGCCCGGCCACTATATCTCCTTTGACAGTCACAGGAGTCACATACTTGTAGTTCAGCTCATCCCAAAGAACAGCACTCCAGCCAATGTCCTTGCCGTCATCGAAGCTCAAGGAGTAGATCTGGCTCAATCTGGAACGCTGTGGCAAAAGCTGATTCTTATCCTTATTCACCGCATCCAGCCATGTCGAATTGACTTTGAACTTCCACATAGGGTTCAGTTCATACCCCAATGTATGTTCAATGCCCTTGACACGAACATTCCCGACATTGATATAACGATAGCTATTACGGTCAATTTTTTCTGTCGTGATCATATTTTCCAGCTTGGTATCAAAGTAGACCAGAGAGGTAGAAATCTTCCCCCACTCCTTTTCTACCCCCACATCCCAGCTGTTAGAAGTTTCAGGCCTTAAATTCGCATTTGGATTCACCGTGATAATCCCCGGCTTTCCCATGTTTGTTACAAGCTTGCAATACAGATTCTGTATAGTCGGCGCTTTAAATCCTTTTCCGTAATTTGCCTTCACACGGAACGTATCATTCGCTTTATATGTAAGACCGAGCTTAGGAGATGTGTGACTGCCAAAGTTCTCATGATGATCATAACGAATCGCAGGAACAATGAACCACTTCCCGTAATTGATCTCATCCTGCAGATACGCCGCATAGGTATCGATTTCTTTTTCAGAAATTTCTTTTGTCACTCCATTTTTGCTAACTGATCCGATATGAGTGACACCGAACTGATTATCATCCCCAAGTTCGTCCCCTTGACCGTATTCTTGATGTACTCTGCCCCGTAAGTGATCCGATGGTTGTCATTGATCTTCGTGGAATTTCTTCCCTCGATTACAAAGATTTTATTGCTGTTTACATTGACATCATTCTTATATGCGCCTGATTCACCTACCATGAAATCCTTAAAAATGCGATCCCACATTGGCCCTGTCATGGGACTTGAACCTGCTGGTACATGCCCCTTAAACCACATACCAGAATATCGAATATCGCTCTTCCAATCAAATTTACTCAAATAGGTCTGAATCTGCCAATCATTCCGTGCTGTTTTACCGTTCCAGGATAAGCCATACGTTTGCTGCTTGTAGTGATAATTGGCCAGCGCATCCTCATAGAGCCTTCACCAGTCATAGATGTCTGTCCCATAACTGTCATTCCCTCTGGGAAATCGAGCTTAATGTTATCCCGCTTATGTGTATACAAATCCCGCTTCAGATTCTGTGTATAATGATCTACATAGAAATTCAAATAGTTATGATCATTGAAATGGTAATTGGCATTGAAATTGTATGTCTGTGCCGTACCAAAAGAATCTGTGAGGAAGTCTGTATCATCACCATCGCGACGTATCTTATTGAACCGCATATCCAGCGTTGCAGAGAACTTCCCGATTTCCCCAGAGTCCAAATGCCACCAGTTCGTGAAATCCTCGCTGCTGTTCACGAGCCCCGTGCGTACTTCAGCTTCTTTCGAGCCCTTCGTGATGATATTGATGACACCGCCCATAGCCTCTGAGCCATACAGCGCACTCGAAGGACCCTTGACGATCTCGATCTTCTCGATATTATCTACATTGATGCGGTCGAGCGCATTTGCATTCCCGAGGCCCGAGCCATCCGCTTCATTCGCTACGCGGTGACCATTCACCATGATGAGCGACTTATCCGTACTCATCCCGCGGACGATGATCTCATGACCGCCGCCACGCACCTTTTTCGTCATGGTGATATTCGCAAGTCTGTGATCGCATCCCGCACATTTGTCGCACCGCTCTTCTTGATATCCGAGCTCGTGATGATCTGCGTAGACGCCGGCACATTCTTCACATCATTCTCTGTGCGCGTCGCTGTGACGACGACAGCATCGAGCGTATACAGTGGAAGGGCTTCTTCGGCAAACGCAAGCCCCCCCGGCAGCATGGATACCAATACAGAAGCAGTCAGTAGCTTCTTTCCATAGACTGTTCTCTTGTTAGTCATTTTTATCTCCTCTATAAATGATATAAAACGGAACAGTTTCCTCTCAGCAGTCTTCCCTATTCCCTGATGAGATATAATCATGACAATTATACATCATATTTTATTTAATTACAATTATTCATTAATTCTTTATTTTACAAATTTAATCAAATGCATTTTAACGTCAAGAAAGCATCCTCTCATGAGACGCTTCCCATGAGAGGATGCTTTGATACTGGTTCTTGATACCCTGCTGTCCCTACTTAGACTGACCGCGCGCCATACGAGCAGATGCCTGCTGCCTTCGCTCGCACGCACTTCGCCGAGACGTTTATTCATGTCCTTGCTTTCCTGACGTCAGGTCATGAGAGAAAGGCTTGCCATGCTGCTGACTGCCTGATTATGCTGCTGAACGGCTGCTTGATCGTCGAGGCATCGATCTTGCCATCAGCACCTGCCTTGGCAGACATAAAAGAGCTCTTTTTCAATAAAAACCATTTTTATTTATTTTCTCAAGCACGAAAAAAGCCAGCACCGTGATCGGTACTGGCTTTCAGGCTGGTGACCCAAGAGAGATTCGAACTCCCGACACCTTGATTCGTAGTCAAGTGCTCTATCCAGCTGAGCTATTGGGCCATGTGGCAGGGGCAGAGGGACTCAAACCCCCAACCTACGGTTTTGGAGACCGTTGCTCTATCAATTGCGCTATGCCCCTATCTGTTTGATGGAAGTCATCATCCATGTGACTTGTATATAATAACAAATCTTTTCGGAAATTGCAAGTGGTTTTTGCAAATATTTTTGAAAAAAGATTTTGGTGCAAAGTTCAGGGGCCTCAGGGAAAAGGCTCAACGGGTCCTGTGAGGTCAATGGGGTGGTGCGGTGCGTAATAAAAGCACCGCACGGTCATACAATATTCTTCCAAACGGAAATTCCGTTGCATCTTTTGCACTTTGCACCATCACCGATTTCTGCTTCTTATCCACGGAGGTGAGAAATTTTCGCGATCCGCGATTATTTAATATATGCAGTCGCTTTCAGCATGAACATGTTGTCCATCTTCTTGCCGCCCATATCTTTGGCGTTGAAGCCGTAGTTGGCTTCGACGAGGAGGCCGCGCATGGGGACGAAGGAGCTTTGGCAAGGTAGAATTTCGCGCCGCCGTATTTCTTATCCGGAGAGTCGGTTCCCTGTGCCAATGCTTCCATTTTATCTGCAAGATACGCTGGCATGTTATGCATTCCATGCCAATCCCTGTAAACATGTCCCATGTACTGGTCAACAATGTCATTGCTGGAGCCGCCGAAGTAGGTGCCTGCCTGGCTGTAGACGTAGTCGACGCCGATGGAGAAGGACTTCGCCTTGAGGACATTTGCTTCGCTGTAGTGAATGCCGTAGTTATAGCTGTACGGACGTTCATTGTTCAGCGGAAGCTTTCTAAGATTCTTGACAAATTCGCCCTGAACGCGAAGCATCGGGGTAACATTGTAGGAGCCGGCGAAACCGTAGGCTTTCGCGATATGGCCGACAGGCCCGCAGGCTTTCATGCCGTAAGCGTGAACTTCCCACTGGCCCGGTTTCTTGTAAATATAGGAAGCGTAAGCGACCGGTACATCTTCGTCATCACCCAGCCCATGGCGACATCCGCTCCCATAGGATACATGTAGCCATTCTGCACATACATGTTATTCTTCTTTGCCAATATAGCAATGGCTTCATCCATGTTTAATCTACCAGCTGCTATTAGTCCCTTTAGTGTCTGAATTTCCTGGTTATTCTTACCCGCTTCCAGAATGCATTAGCCAATCCTTTACCAGCCTCACTGTCTTTCAGTGGAATGCCACGCATCATCGGACCGGTGTATGCGTAGTTGATGTTGGTCGCACGACCGAAGGCGAGGGTGAGGCGGCCGCCTTTCAGGTAGTCGCCGAAGGAGGCAAAAACGCCTTTGACTTCGCCGTCATAGGTGTAGCCGGTGACGCCCATCTTGACGGGGAACTGACCGATACCGATGAGGTTCTTGGACGGGCCGAAGGGGAGCTTCGAGGTATCCTGTTTCGGTCCGAAGTGGTAGGTGGTCCACAGGCGATTCAGGTGGAAATCACCATCGCCGTAGCCGTGCGGAGCTTGGTCTGGCTCTTGTCCTTCGGATCGATGCGGTTCACGTCGTAGCTTTCTTTGCCATTCATGTCCAGGATGGTCTCGAGCTGTCCATAGAGGTGGACGCGGTCGTTCACGGGGGTGATGGTATTTAGGCGGACGCGGGTGGAAAGCTCATTGTGCTTCTGGACATTTCCTTTGAATACATTGTCATAGCGGTCGATGCTCTGGACGCGGAGCTCGGTGATGAGGTCGGTCGCACCACGCTTCTTTTCAAGCTCTGCGATGCGGACACCGAGGTCCTTGAGTTCATTCGCATACTGAGAGGAGAGCTTGGCGAGGGTCTCCTTCTGGGACGCATTCAGTGTGTTCTTCCTTCGCCATCAGGCGGGCGACGATCTGCGCGATCTCATAACGGGTGACGTGCTTGTCTCCGCGGAAGGTGCCGTCCGGATAGCCGTCGATGACGCCTCATCGGAGAGCGAAGCGACGGCCTGATAGGCCCAGTCGTCCAGCAGATACGTCGGTGAATGGATTCGCTGCGCTGGCGGTCACTGCGGCGCAGGCGAAGCAGGCTGCAATGGCTGCTTTCAAAAAAGCGTGTTTCATGGTTCCTCTCTTCTGAAATCGGAGCCGCTTTCCCCATGGTGCGCTCTCGATTTCTCATGCAAAAATGTAATAATGAAACTTACGGATATCATGTGTATTATTTTTAATTTACAAAACTAAAACATTATAGCGTAATATGTGGGAGAGTGTCAAGAGAGAACGGGATTCAGGTTGATGGGTTCAGGGTTAGCCCGTGGGGCGTGCCGTCCCTTGATTGCGTGTGAAAGCTCTACTCGCCAGTTAGGAGTGAGGAGTTAGGAGTGAGGAGTGGTGGTGCGGCGCATAAAAATCAGAAGCGCCGCAGAGTTTTGATAGCGCTTCGCGCGCATCGTCATTTCGAGCGTAGTCGAGAAATCTTTATTGCAGAATGCTCATCGCCTGATGTGAGGCAGCACCAAGACATCGTTTTCCCTCGGCTCATACACACTGATTCCCGCAGTGCAGTAAAGATCCCTCGGCTGCGCTCGGGATGACGATGTCGGCAAATCCCAGTCACTAATCACTCCTAATCCCTAGCCACTAATCCCTAGCTACCAGTCACCAGTCACTGGTCACTCCTAATCCCCAATCCCTAGCCACTCATTCCTGCTTTCACACATTCATCGTTTATCGGTCTGCA
>ENA-OQEN01001082-OQEN01001082.1-human-gut-metagenome-genome-assembly--contig:-NODE-1082-length-10627-cov-1.365714_pt1 | contig 10627 bp, 16 predicted proteins | sample MGYA00242791_ERZ504627 | MGnify/ENA primary metagenome ERZ504627 (study PRJEB26092, sample SAMD00036316) | human gut metagenome | host: Homo sapiens | study: EMG produced TPA metagenomics assembly of...
AAATCGAGCAACCACAGCCAGCCACGGCCATGGCCGATGCGCGGCGGAAGGCTCGCACCTCGGCCATGGCATCGGTGCAAAGCAGTCGCAGCAGCCAAAAGGCGGATGTTGTAAAAGCAAACGGAAGAGCAACGAGTAATAACAAAGATTCTATGCCAAAGCCATGGATGCCCGCCCCACCTGTCAGAACCAGCCGCAAAAATTGCAGCGTCAAGAACGCCGCAGCAAACAGCAGCAACCCGGCCAATACTGTGCAGGCACGGCGGCGGCGCAGTTGGGGGCCAAGCTCCCGCGTGTAGTCTACCAGCTGACGCGTAGTGCGGGCCTCAGCTTCAGCCGTCTGCATGGCAGGCGGCTGAAGGCGGCGTTCGCCAGCCAGCAGCTCACCTACGGTTATATCCAGCACATTAGCCAACGGCAAAAGCAGAGAAACATCCGGCAACCCCTTACCTGTCTCCCAACGGCTGATGGCCTTGTCGGTCAGCTGGAGTTTATCTGCCAGCTGGCGCTGCGTCCAGCCCTTAGCGCGGCGCTCCGCTCCAATGAATCTACCGATTTTTGTGGCATCCATGTCTAAAACCTCCTTTTTGTTCTGTGCCCATTATAAAGAAAACGCGCTCATTTTGGCAACCTATGCTCCATAGAGTTGCTAAAACAAACGCGTTTTCGCTGAAATTTATTCGTTCCGGTTCTCGTTCTTTCCCAGCTCCAGCTGGCGGAAGCCTTCGCCGTGGACCTCGTTGGATTGAAGCATGATGATGAAGCAGCCCGGGTCGAGGGCCTGCATGGCATGCTCGATCTCATAGAGCTGCTTGTTGGAGCAGGCGCAGAGCACGACATCTCGGGGGTGGCCGCCGTAGCCGCCGCGCCCCTGCAGGATCGTGGAGCCGCGGTCGGCTACCCGGTCGATCTCGGCACAGGCGGCAGCGCGTCATCGGTGATGATCATGGCCAGCATCGACGAGGTGAAGCCGAACATCATCTTGTTGATGACGGTGGAGACAAGGAAATTGAACATGATACCGTAGATGATGGAGTCTACATCGCGGAACACGGCACCGGAGAGGACGATGACGGCCAGCGCCGCCGCAAAGGTGATGTTGCCGAACGCCAGATACGGGTGGCGGGCTTTGATAGCCATTGTGATGAAGTCGAGGCCGCCTGTGCTGGAGTTGTTCATGTAGATCAGTGCATCGCCGATGCGCCGACCACACCGGCGCAGATCGTGGCCAGCAGGCGGTCGCCCTGATAGACCGGCAGCAGCGGCAGTACATAGTCGGTGGAGATGGCAAAGAGTATCATGCAGTAGACGCTGCGCAGGAAGAAGGCGCGTCCGAGCAGCTTGTAGGTGCACAGATGATCGGAATGTTGATCAGCACATTGCTCAGGCCCATCGGCACGCCGAACAGGCGGTACAGGATGGCGCTGATGCCTGCAACGCCGGTGACAGGGATACCGGCCGCAACGGCAAAGCTGTAGATGCCTGCCGCGGAGATCAGGCAGCCGAGTGTCTGCAGCAGGAAATTCAGGGATTTGTTTTTCGTCATGGTACAAACCTCTTTTCATTAACAAAAAAGCCGGGAGCAAACAATGCTGCTCCCGGCTGAACTTTTTAAGCTCAGGCGTTCTTTTTGATCTTGGAGGCGCTGTAGGTGTTCAGCGCGGCGCTGTTCAGATCATGCTCCAGCGCGGCACCGGCGGCGTACAGCTCATCCTGAATGGCGGTAGATTCATATCAGTCAGCAGGTCATACATGCTGTCCAGCTCGTCCACGGTGTAGGTCTTGAACGGGTCGATGCGGCGGGCAACCAGAATCGTGGTGCCAGATCGATCGTGGTCCAGTGGTTCAGCCCGGCAGCGTCCAGCGGGTCGGTCAGGTTGTTGTATTCATCGCTGCCGTAAGCTGCTCAGGTCATCGGGGGTGTAAAGCTGGCTTGCAGCGTAGTAGACGGCCTGCGAGGCGTCCATCTCACTGCCCATGGCGGCCATCGCCTGCGGCACATAGGTCATGGCCGCAGTGTACAGGGCGCTGCCGGAGCCGTCTCTGCGGTGGCAGTCCGGCTCAGCTCCTCCATGCAGCTTTCGGCGGTAGCCATGATGGAGGCCTTCTGGGTGTCATCAGCCATCGCGTAGCTGCTGTAGTTGACGAGCGGGAACTGCACGGCCTCAATGTAGTAGCAGTCGTTGTTCACATAATCGGTGTACTCGGCTTCGGTGACGGGGGTCGTGCCCTCGGGGCCGTAGGCCATCTTCAGCAGGGCCTTGGCCTTCTGGGCGTTGAGCAGGTAGGTCTCCACAGTAGCTTGGAGATGCCGTTGGCTGTGTACAGATCGCCGTTGGTGCCCCACAGGCTGTCGGCGGTTTTGGCGGCCTCGGCGGTGGCGGCGTCATCCAGAACGCCGTTCTGCGCGGCAAACTGCTTTTCCACGGCGGCGTAGTACTCAATGGCGCGGGTAGTCAGCTGGGCCACATACTCGCTGCCCGGGGCGGTGACCTCCTCGCCGTTGATGGTACCGGTGCAGGTGGCCTTCAGCACGGCTTTGACATCGGAGGCCGTCTCGCCGGTCGCAAGCTTGGCCAGACCGGACGCGGTGTTGTAGGAGTTATACTGGGCCAGCAGGTAGATGCCGGCCGGGATCTCGACCCCGCCGATGGAGCCGACGGTGGACGGCGTGGACATGGCACAGCCCGCCAGCGCCAGCACCATGGAAACAGCCATGGCAAGGCTGAACAATTTGGTTTTGATGGAACGCATAAATGGTTCTCCCCTTTGATATACTTTAGGCGCGGCAGGACGCCGCAGCATAAATGTTATTATACCGCATTTTTGCCGCTATTGCAACCCCTGCGGGGGTGTGATATACTTGTGAAAAATGTGTAAGGGCACCTATGTAGGGGCCGCACATGTGCGGCCCGCAACTTTCCCGTGAACGCCCGCCTGTTTTACACGCGCGGGCCGGGCATGCCCGGCCCCTACAAAGCTACCGAGGAGATTCACTATGCTTTTAACCGCCGAACTCGACAGATTATCCGCCACCGATTGGCAGCCTTTTTTTGCGCAGGAGCGCGCAAAGCCGTACTTTGCCGAGCTGGATGCCTTTGTGACGGCGGCTGCGGCGGAAAGGACCGTCTACCCCGCACCGGAGAATATCTTCGCGGCGTTTCGCGTCTGCCCGGCTGCGGCGGTGCGGGCGGTCATTCTGGGGCAGGACCCTACCATGAGCCGGGGCAGGCCATGGGGCTTTCCTTCTCGGTGCCGGACGGCTGCAAGGCTCCGCCGAGTCTGCGCAACATCTTTAAGGAATTGGAGAGCGAGTTCGGCCCCGGCAGTGCTGCCCACACCGACCTGACGCCGTGGGCGCGGCAGGGTGTGCTGCTGCTGAACACCGTGCTGACGGTGGAGCAGGGCGCGGCCAACGCCCATGCAGGCCATGGGTGGGAGACGTTCACCCGCGCGGCGTTGGATTATGCGGCAGCGCAGGGCACCGGCCCGCTGGCCGCTGTGCTGTGGGGCAAGCCCGCACAGAAATATGCACCGATCTTTACCGGGGCCGCCGCGCGCGCCCGGTGCTGGTACTGGAATCCGCCCACCCCAGCCCGCTTTCGGCCTACCGGGGGTTCTTTGGCTCGGCACCGTTCGGCAAGGTAAACAAATTTTTGAAAAACAACGATGCAGCGGAAATTGACTGGCGTCTGCCCGCAAACGCAACCCACAGTTGACAGATTGCCGGGGCCGATTTATGGTGTGCAACCGGGGATTCTGGTAGGATAAGGGCAAGGAAATTGAAGGAGGTACACCCAAGTGATCTTTGCAGACAAACTTATCACCCTGCGCAAAAAGGCGGGCTGGTCCCAAGAGGAACTGGCCGAGAAACTGAACGTGACCCGGCAGTCGGTCTCCAAGTGGGAGGGCGCACAGTCTGTACCTGACATTGACAAAATCTTGCAGTTGAGCTGCCTGTTCGGTGTGACGACCGACTACCTTTTAAAAGATGACGCGGCCGAGCCGGAGTACACCGAGGACGATACCTCTCCCCTGCCCCGGATGACGCTGGCCCAGGCCAACGACTACCTTGCCAGCCGGCCAATGCGCCGAAGCTGGCGCTGGCGGCGGCGCTCTGTGTCGTCTCCCCCATCCCGCTGCTGGCGCTGGGGGCGTTGAGCGAGGCCGGCCTGTTCGGCATCTGGGATGACCTGGCGGGGGGCATCGGCCTCATTGCGCTGCTGGTCATCATCGCCGCAGCGGTGGCTATCTTCATGCAGTGCAGCGCGTCAGTGCGGGCGTATGAATTTTGCAAAAGCAGGCCATCGAGACTGAGTACGGCGTCACCGGCCTTGCGAAGGAGCGCCGCGACGCCTTTGCGCCGCAGTACGACAAGGCCAACATCCTTGGCACGGTGCTCTGCGTTTTGTCGGCGGTGCCGGTGTTTGCTGCATGATGTTGGTGCGTCGTTTTTGGTGTCGGCGTCCATCTGCCTGGTGCTGGCCTTGGTGGCCTGCGGCGTCTACGCCTTTGTGCGGGTAGGCACGGTGCGGGACGCCATGGATCAGCTGTTGGAGGAGGGCGACTACACCCGCCCAAACAAAGCCATCAAGAGCCGCATAAACGCGCTGACTGCCGCCTACTGGCTGGTGGTGGTCGCCATCTTCCTGTGGTACACCTTCGGCCCGGACGGAAACGGCCAGCCGCAGTACAGTTGGTTCATCTGGGCCATCGGCGGCGTGGTGTACGCCGCGCTGGTAATTGCGGTCAAGGCGTTTATGAAGAAGAATCGGTGAAAATAGCAGCACCCCCAACCAAAAACGGTTGGGGGCGTTATTTTGTAGAGATGTAGGGGCCAGGCATGCCTGGCCCGGTCGTGCAAGGCAGACGAGCAGTTATGGCAGAGTTGCAGGCCGGGCATGCCCGGCCCTACAATCAAATCAGATGGAAATGCCCCAACGCCTTCGCCAGACCGTCTTTCATAATATCATCCGTGACATAATCGGCGGCGGCCTTGACCTCCTCGCAGGCGTTGCCCATCGCTACGCCGATGCCTGCGTATTCCAGCATCGTCACATCATTGCCGCCGTCACCGAAGGCGATGCATTGCTCCCGGGTCAGCCCCAGGTGCGCCAGCGTGTGGGCCAGGCCGTTAGGCTTGCCGCCGCCCTCGGGTAGGATATCGCAAAAATCATCCGCCCAGCGCACAGCCAAGCAGCCGGGGCAGCGGCGCAGGAACTCGGCCTCCTTCTCCGGCGGCAGGAACGCGCTGAGCTGGTAAATATCCTCGTGCTGGATCAGCGCGGCAACATCCCCGGCCCCCAGCTCCAGCTTTTGGCAAAGTCGCGGCTCCAATCGTTGATAAGGTTGAACCGGCAGAAGTCCTTGCCTACAAAACCAACGGACAGATGTTCTTTTTCAATGTACGGCAGCAGCGTTTGCAGCGATGCCGCCGGGATATACTTACTGTACAGCAGCTCGCCGTCGGCCAAGTAGCAGTACTGGCCGTTCATCGTGACATAGCCGTCAAAGGGGGTGCCGTCCAGCGCGTGCAGGTACGGCAGATGTACCGGCGGGCGGCCGGTAGCAATAAATGTTTTGACGCCGTTTTTGCGCAGCCGGGCCAGCGCGTCCACCGTTGAGGCGAGCAGGTGCTTGGCCTCAAAAGGCAGCAGTGTGCCGTCAATATCGAAAAAGGCAATCTTGATGTCAGCCATGCAGCACCTCTTACTCCCGTTTCAGGCTGCGGCCCATCAGGACATCAGGCGCTGCGGGCCTCAAGTTTGCCGTCAAGGATGGCCTCCACCGCCTGCACGATGGGCATTTCGACTTTGTACTTTTTGGCAAGGTGGCAGGCGGCGGGGCAGTGCGTTGATGCCCTCGACCACCTGACCAACCTCGGTCTTGGCCTGCTCCACGGATTTGCCGCGGCCGATGAGCATACCGGCATGCAGGTTGCGGCTGTGCATGCTGGTGCAGGTAACGATCAGATCGCCCATGCCGGACAGGCCCGCAAAGGTCTCGGGCTTGCAGCCCATGGCGGCCCCGAGGCGGGCCAGCTCGGCGTTGCCGCGGGTGATAAGGGCGGCCTTGGCGTTGTCACCGTAGCCAAGGCCGAGGGCAATACCCACGGCCAGTGCGATGACATTCTTAATCGCGCCGCCCAGCTCGGTACCGCGGCGGTCATCGTTGGTATAGACGCGGAAGGTCGGCGTGTTGAAGATTTTCTGGACGGTCTTGGCGGCCTCCTCCTCTGCGCAGGCAGCCACGATGGCGGTGGGCATATCGCGGGCGACTTCCTCGGCGTGGGTGGGGCCGGACAGCGCCACGACCCGCGCCTTACGGCCGGCTTTGGCAAGCTCATCCTCAATGATCTCGCTCATCGTCATCAGGGTCTTGTCCTCAACGCCCTTGGCCACATCCACGATCAGCTGGTCATCGGGAATGTGCGGCGCAGCTTTTTGGCGGTGGCACGCACAAAGGGGGACGGCACGGCAAACAGCAGGACATCGCGGCCGGCGCAGGCCTCGGCAATGTCGGCGGTATAGTGCATCGTGGCAGGCAGCTCCATGCCGGGCAGGTTGGGGTGGCGGTGGGTGGTACTGAGGGCTTTCAGCTCGGCGGGGATGGCGCTCCATACTGTGACATCCTTGCCATGGACGGCCAGCAGACGCGCGAGCGCGATGCCCCAGGTGCCTGCACCGAATACTGCGATTTTTGTCATGGGAATAGTTCTCCTTGTTTGATGAAGTTGGCCGTGCCGCCTGATAGGAGCCGGACATGTCCGGCCCTCAGCGTGAAAGGCAGAAGTATGCCCACGGGAAGGCCGAGGGCGAGGCGTGCCTCGCCCCTACAGGGCACTCCGTCCCAGCAGCGAAGCAAACAGACGATGGCGGGGCTTGACGGCGGGCGGCTCGGCATCAAGATAGACGCGCTCATAGCAGTTCACGATGCGGGTCGTGCCGTACTGCTGCTCACGCGGGATGGAAGCGCCGTAGCTCAGGTGGATATGTCCATGCAGCATCAGCTGCGGGTGGTAGCGGTCCAGCAGGACCGAAAACGCCGTAAACCCGCGGTGCGGCAAATCGGTCAGATCTCCGTAGCCGTGCATCGGCGCATGGGTCACAAGAATATCAAGCCGCCGTGGCGGTCGATCTTGCCGCGCAGGCGGTTGACCCGCTTTTTCATCTCGGCCTCGGTAAACTGCCAGGCACCGGTGCGGTAGCGGCAGCCGCCGCCCAGCCCGGCGATGCGCAGCCCGTTGTGAACATAGACATCATCATCAATGCAGATGACGCCCTGCGGCGGGCGCAGGTCATAGCTTTCATCATGGTTGCCGTGGACATACAGCACCGGCATGGGGGCCATCGTTGCCAGATATTCCAGATAATGGCGGTTCAGATCGCCGCAGGCGATGATCAGATCACGCCCGCGAGCTTGTCCGGTGTGAAATAGTCCCACAGGGCTTTGCACTCCTCATCGGCGACGGCTAAGATCCTCACAGCTCTGCCTCCTTCTCAACGGGGAGAAGGTCGCGGTGAATGCCCTGCATCCGGTACATCGGCTTCGATACCTCGGCCAGCTCGTCATATTCGGGGATGTGCCCGTCCACGGCATCGCAGAGATAGTCCATGTGGCGATCTGCTCAAGGTCGAGGCCGTGGCGGCCGCTGTTCTTGACGCTGCCGTCCTGCGCTGTGATGCGGCAGTGGAACGGGTCGATCATGCCGGAGGTCACGCCGTTGCGCAGGATCTGCGCCAAATGGGTGACATCGGGCGGCAGCTCACGGCTGAGCAGCACATCCATGACGCCGCTGTTCATGCCCCACCAGTAGTTGACGGCGCGGCCATCGGTGCCGGACTTATCCCGCACCCAGCCGCCGTTGAGGACGGTGCGGATGACATTTTCATAGAACTGGCCCCAGTGCCAGAACGGGGTGGCCAGATCCTGCAGCACGCCGCCGGGCCCGACCAAAAAGGTGCCGAACTCCCGCTGGGGGCGGTTGGGTGTCGGCGCATCGCGGCCCGAGATGACGGAGATTCCCTTCTGGGTGAAGGTGTGCAGCGGGTCGGTCTGGTCGGGCAGGCAGGTCCACAGCAGCTCGATCCGGGCGCGGGGGTTTGCCATGCGTGCCCCCAGCGCAAAGGCATTGATGTTGGCGGGCACGCCGTAGCTGGGATAGTCCGCCACATAGCCGATGCGGTCCCCCGCTGCCATGGCACCGGCGATGGCGCCGGTGATGAACTTGGCCTCGTATACGCGGGTGTAGTAGGTGCGGATGCTCGCGTAGGGCATCTCCATCGAGCAGTTCAGAATCCGCACCTGCGGGTGCTTGACGGCGGCGCGTAAGGACGCGCCCACCAGCTTGGGCTGGTGGTAAAGACAACATCGGCCCATCGGTGATGGCCTGCTCGACCAGTGCATCGGCATTCTCGCCGGGGACGGCGTTGAAGTAGGCAACCGTCTCAACCTGCCCCTCAAACACGGTGTCCAGCTGGGTGCGGCCGAACTCATGCTGGCTCGTCCAGGAGCTGGCCCCGGGGTACGCTCATGCACAAAGGCAACCTTCAGGTGGGTGGGGGCGGTGCGCTTGCCGGGTAGGATGCGGTCCAGCAGGCCGCCTGCTTCGGCTCGGCGGGCTTGTCGCTGACCTGCACGGGGTCATTCTTCTGCAGGGCCAGCACATCGTCCACAGGGCATCCAGTTTTTCGCTCAGCTCGCTCGGGCTGGAATCGGCCAGTTCCTTCATGGTGTAGACGCGCAGCAAAAGCAGCAGCACATCACCCGCCGTGACGCTGAGTTTGGCACCGCGGTGGGCCAGAAACGCCTTCTCGACCCAGTTGTAGAGCGACATGATCTCAACGCGGTCCTCATCGCTCCACTTTTCATCAGGCCCCTTGCCGAGGATCTTCTGCAGGCGGCATAGCTGCCGAGTTTGGTAAAGGTCAGCAGATAGGTCTGGGTGATGGGATAATAGTGCATGAACTCGTAGTACATCTGGACGGCGGGGTCCTCGCTGTACTGCGGCACGATACGGATGACATTGCCCAGAATGCTGGTCGCGTCAAAGTATTTCAGCACACTGACGCGCTTGTTGCCCTCCTGCACATAGAAGCGGCCCATATACTCATAGCAGCGGATGGGGTCGCGGATGCCCTCTTCCAGATGAGACAGGCAGAGGTTGACCCACTTACTGGCAAACTCGGTCTTGAGGTCCAGCAGCGGCATAAGTTGGATGCGAACGCTGCGGTGCGGCCAGTCGTTTTGGTGCCCACCAGCAGATTCAGCGGGATATCCACCTGGCCGAGGGGAATTTGATTTTCCACCGGGACATTTTGCAGGATATCGTCCAGTACAGGCAGAAACGGCGATTGCCCGGCAAGCATTTTCTCCCGGTAATCGCGCAGTGCCAGCTTTTGGGCTTTCAGGTACAGTTCATTTCCCTCGTTGCGGTTCACAGCCGGTCGCCTCCTCGATTCTTATACAACAGATACAAAATTATTATAACACATATGTGCGGAATATACAAAGATTTTTGCAATTACCCTGTATGCACTGCCTTCGGGTACACCTTATACATTCGGTCATTGTCGTAGTGCTCGTCTAAATAAGTTTCGATGCTGTTCGCGGCGGGAACGCCGTTCAGGCGGTCGTTGTAGCGCACCAGCGCAGCCGAGCTGACGAGCATATCCGCAGCCATGAACACGCAGAGCGCCCAGGTCAGCACCGTGCCGAAGCGGCGGGGCAGCTTTTCGATGGCGGCAGAAATCGGCGGGTACAGCACTTTGAACCACGCCACCGCCGCAAAGCCCCAGAAGAAGCAGTACAGCAGGTTGATACGCCCGCCCAGATTGAACGGTATCGCGCTGTAATCCCAGAACACCGCGCCGAAAACGACCTCGGTAAAGACGCTGCACAGATACTCATACGCACCGCCCAGCAGTGTGCCGGTCACGAAAAGCCAACTGGCGGGCTTGTCCTTGTAGCGGTAGAGCAGCTGGGTGACCAGTGCGATGGCAAGACCCCATACGATGGAGAACGGGCCCCACACAACGCTGGAACGGCTCATCCACTCGCCGCCCACAACGCGGCAGAAGATCGTCTCGGTGATGTCGCCGAGGAACGCGCCGATGAAGAACAGTAAAATAATTTTATACGGGCTGCACCCGGCGGCAAACGTGTCGGTCTGCTGCCGTTTGGGGCGCACAAAGGTCAGTGCGGGATGGGCCTTCGCCATACGGCGCTCGACGTGGTCGAGAATCCACATGCCGCCGCGGACGGTCAGGTTTGCCAGACGGTTTTCAACAGCCGCGGCGGCGGGCCAGCAGTAGCGCAGACCGGCCATGGCCAGCAGCGTGCCGACCAGATCGACGCAGAACACGACGAGCGCGGCCAGCAGCACAACAACCCAGATGCCGCGCGGCACAAGGCTGTACAGCGCCAGCAGCAGCGGGTTGCCCCATTTGAGCATGATGACGCCCAGCACGCCCCATGTGACGGATGCGCCCAAACAAATGTAACCGTCCAGATTGAAGGGCAGGGTGCTGTAGTCCCACCAGCGGGTGTGGGAGGTGTATTCAAGGATGTGGCCGCCGATCCACTCAATGACGGTGGCGTAGACGGCGCTGAACACAAAGAGGAAGAA